>Ga0075428_100010654_pt1 | contig 10217 bp, 11 predicted proteins | sample RhiMetdeltSRZDD2_FD_75291 | JGI IMG/M metagenome (GOLD analysis project Ga0075428, IMG submission 75291) | Populus rhizosphere microbial communities from Tennessee, USA - Rhizosphere MetaG P. deltoides SRZDD2 | ecosystem: Host-associated > Plants > Roots > Rhizosphere > Soil | place: USA...
GTCGTTTACGTGCCGGTCGCCCATTGGGTATGGGGAGGGGGCTGGCTCAACTCGATGGGCATCATGGACTTTGCCGGCGGACTCGTCGTGCACCTGAGTGCGGGCGCGTCTGCGTTGGTCGTTGCGGTCCTCCTTGGGCCGCGCACCGGCTTTCCCGGCGACCTCAAGCCGCCACATGCGCCCTGGATGACCATGGTCGGGGCGTCGATGCTTTGGGTAGGTTGGTTCGGCTTCAATGCCGGCAGCGCGCTGACCGCCGGCGGAGATGCCGGCATGGCGATGACGGTGACCCATATTTCAGCGGCAACCGCGTCACTGGTGTGGGTGGCCATCGAATGGGCCAAATTCAGGAAACCGAGCCTTGTCGGCATGGTCACCGGCACCATTGCGGGGCTGGCAACCATCACGCCAGCTTCGGGCTTCGTCGGTCCGGCATCAGCTTTGGTGATCGGGCTCATCGGGGGCGCTGCGTGCTACTTCGTCGTCAGCATTGTGAAGCAGCGTTTCGAGATCGATGACTCGCTTGATGTCTTTGCAGTGCACGGCGTCGGTGGCGCTACAGGCATTCTGCTAACAGCAATCTGCGTCGACGCCGCCCTGGGTGGTGCCGGCTTACCGGAACTACGCAGTATGAGCTACCAGTTCGCCGTCCAGCTGCTCGGGGTCATCGCAATACTGGTCTGGTCAGTCGTAGCAAGTTACGCGATCGTAATTGGCGTCAAGGCGGCGGTCGGCCTAAGGGTCGGCAAGGAAGACGAGGAGAAGGGGCTCGACCAGACGACACACGGTGAAAGCGGCTACAACATCTGAGCAAAGGAAGGCTTACCCATGCGCTTCATTGTTGCGGTTATTCAGCCTCACAAACTCGACGCGGTGCGTGAAGCCCTCGCAAAGGCGGGTGTGCAGGGTCTCACCGTCTCCGAGGTTCGCGGCTTCGGCCGCCAGAAGGGCCACCGGGAAATCTATCGCGGCGCCGAGTATGACATCGCCTATGTCCCGAAGGTCAAGCTCGAGGTGGCGGTGCCGGCCGACTTCGCGGAGCGCGTTGTCGAGACGATCCGGGACAGTGCCCGCACCGGTAACATCGGAGATGGCAAGATCTTCGTCCTTGCGCTGGAGTCAGCGATACGGGTGCGGACGGGTGAGACCGGAGCTAGTGCCTTGTAGACATCGCAAGCCACGACCGACCGGTCGCCCTGTAGTGAACCGCCGAACGAAAAAATTCCGATCCACTTCGGTCGAAGTGGTCAGAGCCCACACATGGTAACGGCCGGCCTGCTGCCGAAGGCGCCTTGAATTTCTTTGACTAATTGTTATCGGCGGCACCGGCTCCATCGGATATGCCTGCTACGGCTTCTTGTCGCTCGGGTGACAACCATGCGATCGGCCAATACTCTCTACCGATGCGCCTGCGGCAGTAGATAACGCACGTTTAATCCCTTTTCAGACGAACCTCTTCCAGCGGCGCCGACCACGGGTAGGGGTCGATCAGCATCAGCGCCGGCTCAGCCACGCGCGGGCCGACTCCGCTCGGCCACACATATTGGAAGATGGGACCGTACCTGACGCGCTCGTGTACGAGCCGCTGGATCTCGTGCAATATCGCCTCCCGCTTCTTGCGATCCGTCTGCACGGCCTGCTGCTTGAAGAGGTCGTCGATGTCGGGATAGCCGCCATATGCCCACGCCCCGTCGCTGGGGATCACCTCTGACAGACGCGATGCCGCGTTGCCATAAAGTGCAGTGGAGCAGACGCAGAGGCCCTTCGCTTTCTTCGACGGAATCAAGGCCATGAAGGTGGCGCGCTCCGTGATCCGCAGCTTGACCCGGATCCCGACTGCCTGGAGATATCCAACAATAGCCTCGCCCAGAGTGAAGTACGGAGGCAGCTGATGCAGGTCGCCGGCGTCAAAGCCGTTGGGGTAGCCTGCTTCAGCCAGAAGTTGCTTCGCCTTCGTCGGGTCGTACGGATAGGGCTCAATAGGCAGCGCGAACTCGAACGTCTGTGGGACATGGTTCCCCGTGGGCTTGGATGCCCCCAGCGTCTCGGCGTCGCTCAGCGCCTGTCGGTCGATTGCATAGTTCGCGGCTAGGCGAACGCGCCGATCGTGCCAGGGCGATTTCGGGTCCCACTGGTCCAAGAAGTCCAGGTAGAAAATGGCGATGCCGCCGGAGAACGCGAGTTTGAGGTTGGGATCTCGCTTGACCTCCAGCGCCTGGGGCCCTTCGAGCAAGTAGGCAATGTCGACCTCACCCCGCTTTAGCATGGCCAGCCGTGTCGTGCTTTCCGGTACGGTCTTGAAGACCAGCCGCTTCACTGACGGTATCTTTCGCCAGTAGTTTTCGTTCGCCTCCATCACCAACTCGATGCCGGGCGTGTAGCTGATAAACTTGTATGGGCCGAGCCCGACAGGTGCCTTTCTGAAGCCGTCGTCGCCCACCCGCTCAACATAGGTCTTGGGCACGATCCAGCCGGCCCCGGACAGGATGGTGCCGTAGAAGGTTATAAAATCCGGCCAAGGCTCATGAAGAACGAAGCGCACGCGAGTTGGCTCGACCGCCAACACCTCCTTGACTTTGTTGTGCAGGCTCTTGGAGCCCTTTGCGCGGTGGAAGCTGAATTTCACGTCCTCAGCGGTGAAAGGATCGCCGTTATGGAACCTGAGCCCCTCTCGCAGCTTGAACTCGTAGACCCGCTGGTCGGCGCTGACGGCCCATGACTCAGCCAAGCTGGGGCTCAGCATATTACCAGGCATCGGCTTTATAAGCGCGTCATGAAGCGCGTAGAGGATCCAGAAGGGCGTCAACTGGCCCGACACCTCGCCTGGATCAAACCAGACAGGCGGCAACGTAACGTAGAGCGCCCATCGCATTTCGCCTTCCGGCTTGGTTTGGCCAGCTGCCGGACCGGTAAAACCGTCTGTGAAGAGGGCGCACAGCACACATAGGAGCGCAAAACGCAGTCTGCCGTTCATGCTCTTTCCTCTCGGATTGATGCCGCGACCAACTCAGAACGCGCGCGCAGAAATCAGGATGAGATGTGGCAGTCGTTGCGGCCTCATGATCGTCTCAGTCGTACACGGTCGCAAGCTCTTTTGTGCGACCGATCGATGGAGATTCCGTGATTTTCCAAAAACGATGCTTCTTCCCCTCCTCACTCACGCACACTGACAATAGCTGATCGAGTAAAAGCCAAGCCTTCTGTTTACGCGCGTTTTTCTCAGCAGCTCACGGCCGTTAGTGGCACGAAGCCGGCAAGTCCGGTCGGCGCAGCAATTCAGTCAGCTGTCGGAGGTCCTACGGATGCGTTGAGCGCGGCACGCCGCACTTGTTGCAGCGCGAAGCGCCCTCGATCTCGATTGCGCGCGGCGGTCAAGCGCGGTCCCACCCGGGCCACTTGAGCGGTCGTGGCCAGAGATCGCCCCCTGGAGCGGGGTGAATCGTTGCACCGTAAGATGGCTCGCAAGGCCGCCTATTCCATGCGCAGGTTCAGCTCGCGAACCAGGTTTCCATATCGCTCGAAATCTTTGCGCAGCAGCGCGCCGAGCTCTTCTGGGGTGCCAGGCTGGGGTGTGAGCGCAAGGCCAAACAGGTGCTCGCGCAGCGCAGAATCGCGTGCGATCTTGTTCATTTCCTGGCTCATTCTGCGGACGATCGGCTCGGGCGTGCCTGACGGTGCGAAGAGAGCGAACCACACCTGAAAGTCGAGGTCTGGGTAAATCTCTTTCAGCAGCGGCACATTCGGGAAGTCCAGGCGGCGCCCGCGATCGAGCACCGCGAGGAGCTTGGCCTTGCCTGCCGAGATATGCGGCATCGTGTTGGGGTCAGAGTGAATGTGGAAGACGCCGGCCAGGAAATCTGCGAGCGACTCGCCTCCGCCACGATACGGCACATGGAGGATATCGACGCCGGCCTGCTGCTTGAAGGCTTCGCACAGCAGATGCCCATAGGAGCCGACGCCTGCTGTGCCCCAGCTCAACTTACCCGGGTTCTGCTTGGCATAGGCTGCCAGCTCCTGGACCGAGGTGACCGGCACCGAGGGGTGCACGGCAACGAGCAGTGTCCCATCCGTGAATTGCGTGACCGGCACGAGGTCCTTGAGTGGGTCGTAGGGTGTCTTGCGCAGGTGCGGCAGGATCACAATGCTCAGCGAGACCGTCGCAAGGAAGTTGTAGCCATCGGGCGGCGACTTGATCGCGGCCTCGACGCCGATGGCACCCGAGGCCCCACCTTTGTTGTCGATGACAACCTGCTGGCCAAGCGCGCGCGAAAGACGGTCGGCAAATGGGCGCATCGCATTGTCTGTCGAGCCGCCAGGTGCGAAGTTGACGATCACCCGCACGGTCTTGTTTGGCCAGTTGGCAGCGCCCTGCGCCAGAGTCGCTGTGGCGCCCGATGTCATGAGCGCGATGGAGCCTGCGCCAGAAACTATCTGGCGGCGCGAAACTAAGCGCATACACCCCTCCCTGAACACGTTACATGCTTGTTAAAGATGGTCAGCATGCAACCGCGGCCTGAGTGGGTCAATGCATCCCCCTGCTGCAGGTGGAGAGCGGAGCTTGGAGGCCGCTGCTTGCCGAACCAGTTTCGGCGGCTATCCACAGACAATCTTGAGTAAGATCTGGAGCACCATAACGGCGAAGGCATCCATATTGGTGTCGGCGCTGCTGGTCTCGAGCGTCAGAGCGAGCTCGGTGGGTCTGGTGCAAGTGGCGGTCGATACCGAGCATCACCTGATCATGGCGCACGAAGTGACGAATGTTGGCAACGATGCGGCGCATCTCTCAAACATTGCCGGCCAGACCAAAGCGGCTCTCGGGGTCGAGAAGCTTGAGGTCATCGCCGACCGTGATTGGACCGATGCGTGTCGTACATGCCCAATCAAGGCCAAGTGCACGACGGGCAAAGAGCGTCGCATCACGCGGTGGGAGCACGAGGAGGTCGTCGAGGCCGTGCAGCAAAGGCTCGACAAAAATCCGGACGCAATGCGCACGCGCCGTGAGACGGTCGAGCATTCGTTCGGGACAATGAAGATGCGGATGGTTGCAACGCACTTTCTGACGAAGACGCTGCCGAAGGTCGCCACCGAGATCGCCCTCTGTGTGCTGACCTACAATCTTACACGTGCACTGAACATCGTCGGCAGCAAGCCGCTGATGACGCCAATCCAAGCCTAGGTGCGAGCTGTCACCCGCGCTTTTCCCGACGGATAGACGCCTATCACCGGCTGGGGACCTTCAGGATTGCTTCCGGCTGGCTATTTGGAAAATTCTCAAAACGGCTAAGCCGAGCAAATTCCGCGTGGTCGCGGTCCGCTGGAAACCCTATAGAGCGTTTTCGCACAACCAAGACCCCTTGCAGACGTAAAGCCGGCCACCTGGACGGCGGCGAACCTCCCTTTGGGTGTCCCGATGACTGGCCTGCTACCTTACCCGTAGCGGGCCTTTTTTTGCCAATCTGGCGGACTTCTCAACGCCTCAATCCAGCCGACACCAAGCCGTTCGCCCCCCTTTGACCGAGCATCTCTCCCATTTGGCGCCATAGCGATCAGTAACGACGCGATCATCATAGGTGGCGCAGCCCGCACAGACCGCCACCACCAGCAACGCGCACAAAACTCTCATTTTGCCCCTCCATCGTTGAACCCGTGAGAGGCCGTCACGGGTTGCTCGCTATTGACGGTTGAATTCTGCAAATCCGCAAGCGCCTTCGGGTGACACGGCGGGGGAAATCGAAGCCATCAAATTGCACCTGAACATAGTGCCCGGCGCCTGGCGCTTCCTGCGTCACAAATACAACTTGCTTCCTTCAAGCCCCTTTGAAATGCGGTTCTTGCAAATTGGGGACGAAGAGATCGCCGCCGCCTGGCACGAGGCGGGCGTCTTCGGCGCTGCAGCGAGCCAGTCCGCTTACTGGGTCTAAGAGACTCGATCAGCACCTCGAGTGCGATGCCGTTCGTGTGAACCTGAACTGCAGTGGCCCTCAACAGGAGTGCTCGACGTCACGTCTTGAGCAGTGCTGTAGTGTGCGCCATCCGCACAACGATACTTCGAACGCCAAAGATGAGACTACCTGCGCACACAATTTCGACGACCATCGAAGAGACTGGGATCAGGAAGTCGGCGGAGAATTCTCTTCCAACCAGCCGCAGCCCGGTTAGCACTCCATCACTGATCACTGAAACGCTCAGCGCGGCCGCCGACACGGCGCTCAGGAAGAGGAGATAACGAAGCCTGCTGCAATGCGCGGCGCACACTGCGGTTGGAGGCACACGGCGGACGACTAGATAGGTGCACCCCACGATTCCTACGGTGACCGACAGCCAGAAAGCGCAGGCATCGATCAAGCCTACCAATTTGGCGACGTCTCTGACGTCATTGCTCAATCCCCATTGCGCCGCGGCATACCAGGCGACGCGGGCTTTCATGGCCACAAAGACGCCGCTGATGACCAGAATGACGGTGACGCCAACCTTCCAGGTCTGTCTGGCGAGCCATGCGGTCGCAAACTGCGCGGCGATAACGTGAGGATCTCCAAAATTGGCAATGGCGCGTTGGACCGCTTCACGTCCATTGCCTGAACCAGCCGCTGCGGCCTCCCACAGATGGTCTTGGACCTCCTGCCGCACACGCCGCGACAGGGATGGATTGAAATCAAGCTTGCCCGCGAGCAACTCCGCGTAGGCCGCAATCATGCCGGACTCTTGCATGGCGCCGTTCCTTCCAGAAGCCCACCGATCGCATCGGAAAATCGCTTCCAGACCGCGCGTCGCTCGGCGAGCGCGCGATGTCCGGGGCGGGTCAAAGCATAGACCCGCCGCTTTCGCCCGGATTCGGCGGTCGTCCAGCGACTCGAAAGGAGGCCCGCTTGCTCGAGACGATGCAGCGCCGGGTAGATTGTTCCTTCCGGGAGATCGAAGGCTTGCCCGCTCTTGCGCTTGATCGCGTCGATGATGGCGTAGCCATGGGCTGGGCCCGCCGCCAGAGCGGCCAACACGATCAAGTCGAGGTGGCCTTTGAGCATTTCTCCTTCCATACCTTGCAACGCTATGCCTTGCCCCTCGAGCAGTCAAGTTTGGGACTAGGCAATCAAGGGTGGACATCCGTCCGTTGCGCGACGCGGGCTGCCGGCCTACCCGCCCCGCAGTTTGGCCAGCACTTCCGCTGTGTCGGTGAGATCCCAGTGCTCGGCGAACTTGCCGTTTTCTATGCGCCAAATATCAATGGTCCTGAATGTGAAGGCTTTGCCAGTTGGGGGGATGTCTCGTATCGTTTGCGTGTGAGTTGCCGAATATGTATTGCGTGCCACCACCTTGTCGCCGGCAATGATGCGGTCCTCGACCCGCAGCCGGAGGTCCGGCATCGAAGTCAGAATCCGACGAAAATTCTCAATCTGCGCGGCGAGACCGGATGGGCTTCGCCCTGAATGCTGAATGTAGGTCTGAGTGAACAGTTCCGGGAAGGGCGCGGTGTCATGCGCATTCACCGCCGCCACGTACCTGTCGAGAAGCGAGCTTCCGACTGCCTCGGAATTGACCGCTGGCGGACAGTCTCCCGCCGCGAAAGCAATATGCCGGGATGCAGTGAGCATTATCGCGCTCAGAGGCCCGAGAGCAAGGACATTACGCCGATTCCGCATGTGTTCGCCCCTTCTCCGCACGTCAGTTTTACATAGTATTACTATGCCTCGTAATGCTATGTGTCAAGCATATGCTGGGCCGTGGGCTTGCCGCTGCCCGGCCTGTCGCGCATGGCCTCGAAGCATCCGCAGTCCACAACCAGCGAGGCGCGCTCGAATGACCGCATTTGGCAAAGTCCCCATCGGTGCTTCACGGCACGACAGGGGTGCTTTCCGACATTCGAGGTAATTCCCAAGCTGAGCGCAAAACGCCCTGGGGCCGAGAAGCGCCGTCCACGGCCTTGATGATGGCCATCCTGGTCGTCGAGCCGACCCACGCGCTTCCTGATCTTGCTCTTTGGCACCGTCGTGATCTTGTCCGCCATCAATTGGGACTGCCGCTCGAGTCCACGACCCCCGGACAACGACATTCAGTCCGAGGTGCCGCATTTGTGTCCAATCGCATGGTTAGCCAACGCGACTTGAGGGAGCCGAATCATGCGGTGGGGCCGCGTTTTCTGCGGTGTGGTGGTGGGGCTCAGCCTAGTGGTGAGCCTCGGCAGCCTCTCGCCGCCTTCTCCGGTCGGCACCAGGCGCAAGCTGGTGAGCCGCGACGGCGACTTGGCGCGCTTGTCGTCTCCCATCGCTCTGCGGCGGAATGGAGAACTGTTGATCGCCGACCGGGTACTCCGGTGCGGTCGCGTGCGCAACGTTCTCGATCCGGGGTTGCCTACTCCGGGCTCGGCACCACCAGGTGTCGTCGTTTTGAATCCTTATCTGCTCAACCAGCAGCCGGACGCCGTGCGCCTCTTCGTGTTCCACCATGAGTGCGGACATCACTATGTCGGTGCGAGCGAGCTGGGGGCAGACTGCTGGGCTGTCAACCAGGGCGTTCGGCAGGGCTGGCTCGACCACCAAGCCATTGAGCAGGTGTGCCAGGACTTCGGCAATCGTCCAGCTTCGGCCACGCATCCCTCTGGCGCTAGGCGCTGTGCCAGCCTCCGACAGTGCTTTGCGAATGCATCTGCCGCAGCTGCCAGGCAAAAGTCCGCGGCTGCGCGCCGCCCCAGCTGGTGAGAGCTGGCGGGGCTCGTCCCAGAAGGGAGGGCCAACAAGAAGGCCTGGGCCGCCGGGCACCTTGGCACCCACATCAAGGTCGTCCCGATCGATCGACAAGTGCTGCACGCCAAGCTGGGCGATGTCCTGATTTGGGACATAGTCTTGATCGGTTGGGATGATCCTGAGCACCTCTCGGACATGGAGCCTCCTGCGTGGCTCGCCGCTATCCCTTGCCGCCGGGGATTTTGCCGTCCGGCCACCGCTTCTCTTCGTAGGCCTCGATCACCTCGACCAGCGAGATATACTCAGCCTCTTCCGGCGAGCCTTCGGTCCAGCCATCAAGCTCATCGGCCAGGCGCACGAGCAGAGCGTGCATGGCATCAGCTTCGGGCAGCCCTTTCCAACTCGGTCGCCTTCCGCCAAGCTTCCGCATGCCAGACCAATCCAAGCTCGCGCAGCTTCTGCACTGCCGAGACGCTTTGCCGATCGATTTCGCCCATGGGAACCCCTCACATTGGCAACTCCAGCTCTGGGCCACAGATAAGGTGGTTCGCGGCTTGCCTGTCCGTTGATCTGGCGAGCCCGCAAGCGCAAGTGGCTAGCGCGAGCCCCTGGTTGCCCGGAGCTACGAATAGGGCCCTGACCTTGAACTCGCTCGTATCGACGTGCATCGCCTTCAGTTTTTCCAGAGTTTGTGAGCAAGCTCCGCGTCGATGACCGCTGCGATATTGGCCTTAGCCTCAGCAGACAGGAGTTCCCTGTGTTCCTTGTCGGCCAATGGCAGAGTCCCAGCGTAAATATTGAAACTGGACGCGCTTACGGAGCGTGGGGAGAGCTTGACGATGCGCGGGGAGAGGAGAGCTGAGGCAGATCGCGGGCGCGCTTGACGAGCGCCACCGAGCGCGGTGCGGAAAGGCCCCGGATCATCACCTCCTCGCGCGGAAACGCGTCCGCCCTGAGCCCCGCGAGAGCGAGAACGTCGGCGGCCACGATCAGTTGGCAGCCCTTCTCCTTGGTCAGCGCTTCGAGACGGCTCGCGGCATTCACGGTGGTGCCGATGGCCGTGTGGGTGTGACCGATGGGGCCGACGACCAGGGGGCCGACATCGATTCCCATGCCGATGCGCAAGGGCTGGCCGATCTCATCGATGATCTCGTCGTTGAGCCGGTCGAGCGCCATGTCGATAGCGCGCGCCGCGCTCAGGGCCTGCCGGCAGCCGCCGGCCTCGCCGGTCTGCACACCGAAGATCGCCATCAGACCGTCGCCCAGGTACTTGTCGATCTTGCCGCCGTGCTTGGCGATCGCCTCGCCCACCACGGCGAACAGCCGGTTGAGGATGAACACGACGTCGTAGGGCAGACGCGCTTCAGCGATCGACGTGAAGCCGCGCGTGTCGAGAAACAACACCGCCAGGTTGCGCTCGCTGCCCTCGGCTTCCGAGGCGGCTGCCGTCTTGCCACGCTGGCGCACCGGCGGGGCGACAAGACGCGTGACCGTGATGTCGTGTTGCGGACGGATCTGGCAGGCGAGCCGCACGTGCGC
>Ga0075428_100010655_pt1 | contig 10217 bp, 8 predicted proteins | sample RhiMetdeltSRZDD2_FD_75291 | JGI IMG/M metagenome (GOLD analysis project Ga0075428, IMG submission 75291) | Populus rhizosphere microbial communities from Tennessee, USA - Rhizosphere MetaG P. deltoides SRZDD2 | ecosystem: Host-associated > Plants > Roots > Rhizosphere > Soil | place: USA...
TCGGGAAGCCTCATGTTTTTTTAGATGCAAAGGGTAAGGGGCATTATGTGGGCACAGTCCTTCAGTCGCAGGGAATGAAGGCAGGCATGACGTACTTCTTTGAAGGTGATGACTCCACGAATGTTGATGGCGAATTCCGAATGCATGGTACCGGCTCTGAAGACTACTTCAACGGAGGATGGTATGCAATGATGGACAGGTGGGAAGGGAAGATGAGCTTGCCGATCCATGGCGCGCTTGACTATTCACTTCCTTTTTGTCGCACCGGCGGATATCGGCTCTTTCTTTCAGACAAAATATCATTTAATGAAAGCTTTTTTCACAGCATCGAGCATGGTCCTGTTGGCAATCGGTTTCCTGTAGATTACACGTCGCTGGGTTTATATTATGCCAATGCTCCTTCAATTAAAGCACCCGAGCCGACTGTGGAGTTGACAAAGGTCTTTGTACCTGATACGCTTTTCATCTATCCTCAGCTTATGGATTATAACATTTTTGGATCGATTGATGTCAAGACAACCTGGAAATACGGAACGGGAGGAGAAACTTATTTCTTTACACCCGGTTCTGATTCATGGCTAAGAATTTCCTTTGAAGACATTCCTCATGCCAGGTACTCTCTGTACTTTGATGTTATGCAAGAACCATTTGGTTGTGATTTTTCACTTTGGCAGCGGCAGACTCAAGTTTCTGAGTGGATTTCCACACACAGCAACAAAGAAGAAAGAAAGGAAGAAGTCTATGTGGGAGATATCGATGTGGAAGATTTTAAGAACACATTGACGTTGCGATTTAAATTGCAAGGCGAGAGAAGAACTTTGGTGTTGAATCGGTTGATATTGGTGAGGAGATAGGGAGACTTCACCTCACCCCAACCCTCTCCTTTAGGAGAGGGAGGTCCCCTTCTCCTAAAGGAGAAGGGCTAGGGATGAGGTCAACGGACTGCCAGGGCTTTTGCTTTGAGTTCTTTTGCTGCCTCTGTGTATCCTCCGTCGGAACCGTCTACAAAGTGAATATGCTTTGCGTTCATGTTTTCAATGTAACAGGTCATAATACTTTCTTTGCTGATGTGATGGCCGAAGATCAACACTCCTTTTTCTTCCTGCACTTTCAGGTAATCAACGAGTTGTTTTCTCTTTTCAGTCTTTCCTGAGATGATGGTGTTAATTCTGCCATCGATCGTAAGCGTATCGGCATTGGCGATCAGTTGTGATAGATAGTCCTGGCCATGGATTCCTCCGAGTTTCAGGTTTAGTCCGAAAAAGAACTGTCCAAGGACGTTTTCAAAAAGCATCCTGAAATAATAACCGGTTCGCCAACGGCCGAATTTCATCTTCATCTCGTTTTCCATTTTTTTCAGATTAAGAAGAAGCTTCAATCGATTCACGGAAAGTGGGCTTCTGCTTTCAAGCGAGCCATAGATCTCATCCATTTTGGTCAGCACATCACGGTAGACTGCGGTGTGCATCGATTGGCTCGTCGCTTCCACGAGGTAGCAGACGATCTCGTTTTCCTCAGTCGGAGGTTTTACTTTATCCCACCTGCATTCCAGCCCTGTCATGTTGAGGTCGAGCGTGTTTGAAATTGCCTGCGTGCTTTCGGAATTCTGCTTGATAAAACGTTCGGCTACTTTGAGGCCATTTCCAATTACTATTGCTTTTGAAAGATTTTCGCCCACCTGGACCTTTGCAATCCTTAACACAGCACCGTGTGAAAAAATATCTTTTGCTAACAGACTGCCGAGGTGTAAGGTTAGTCCAAAATTTTTCATCGCATTCTCATTGTGGCGACGCAATGCAGCAACGACATCGTCAGCAATGTCCGCAGGCACAAGAACCGCGCCGCCATCGCCACTGAAAAAGAAGGGTATCTCGACCTGCTTTTCCTTTGCAATATTCAATGCGGCAATAAGACTGCCCGCAGCCACAAGATTAACGTCGTTGTGTCTCCCATCGGCAACCGCCGCAGTTGAGTTCTTAATATCAGCTATGACTACGAACCAGTCAGATGGAAGCTCAAAAAAAGAACGGTCTTCCAACGCCTGGGCCAGTGGAAGCTTTACAGCTTTAATATCGCGATAGAAATTCAGATTGGCCACGTGGTGAGAGGTTTTATCGTTGCCGTTGTTTCAGCATCAGATTGCCGATAAAGCGTTTTCGAGATCATCGAGCAGATCCTCCGGATTCTCGATTCCCACAGAATAACGAATGAGGCTTTCAGGGATACCTAACAATTTTCTTTGTTCCTCGGAAAGTTCGACGTGGCTAGTTGTTCTGGGAGGACCAGCAAGTGTGCTAACGGATCCAAGGCTTGCAGCAAGGTGAACCAGGCGAAGTTTGGTAAGAAATTGTTTCACATCATTATATGTGCCATCCAGTGAAAAGCTCATCATTCCACCAAAGCCGGACATTTGCTGCTTTGCAATCTCGTGGCCGGAATGCGATTCCAATCCAGGATAGAAAACGTTGGTAATTTTTTTATGTGCTTTCAAAAATTTCGCTATTCGGATTGCTGACGAGTTTTGTCTTTCGATCCTTAGCTCAAGCGTTTTCATTCCCCTGGCGATCAAATATGCCGGGTCTGCTTGAAGGCTTGCGCCGTTGATCTCGCGAAAACGGAACACCTGTTCAACCCACTGTTTCTTTCCGCACAGTAAGCCACCCATCGCATCGGAATGGCCGCAGAGGAATTTCGTGGCGCTGTGAATAACGAGGTCTGCACCCAGCTTCAAGGGATTTTGGTTTATTGGTGTTGCAAAAGTGTTGTCCACTACAACGACGGCACCCACCTTTTTGGCCGCTGTTGCTAACCTTTTTATGTCGACGATCTTTAGTGTGGGATTGGTAGGTGTTTCCAGGTAAAGCAGGTCACATCCTTTCGAGATCTCTGATTCCAGCTCTTCGTGATCGGTAGTTTCACACAACTTCACATTTACATTATAACTTGGAAGAAATTCGAGAAAGAGTTTGCTCGTACCTCCGTAGGTGTCTTTTATAGAAACTACTTTTTTTCCTGGTGAAAGCAAAGCAAAGAGCGTATTGCTTATTGCTCCCATGCCCGTTGCGAATGATGTAGCGGCCTCGGCGCCTTCCAGCAGCCTGATCTTTTCTTCCAGTACTGAAACCGTTGGGTTTGTGTTACGGCTGTAGATATGGCCCTCGCGTTTTCCTGTCGCTACATCGTACCATTCATCCAAATCGTGATATGAGAAGGTTACACTATTAACGATAGGTGGGGTAGTAGCTCCCATGTAAAACGCGTCAGTCTCACCAGCCCAAACGGACGCAGTGCCTTTTTTATATCTCGAAAAATCCATGATGTGTTCTTTTAGTCAAAGTTCAACCCGGGGTGCGCTAAGATACTGAAGAAAAATCATCCTTAGGTTCATGATTTTCCCCCAAGCTGTTATCTCTGCATACGAAACCGATGCGATTGCTGGATTCCACCAGGACAAAAAAATCGAATTGTTGTACTCAGTTATTCAGGAGTTGGCTATGTTTACCGTTCTAAGGAGAACAGGGCAACGATGAACTTTGATCAACTCCGTCCTGACGGCAGAATTACATGTGCAAATCGGTCGAACAATGAAAGATGACGCGGTTGTGAACAATCTTCGGGCTTTGGGGATTTCGTTAGGGACACCTCCAAGACCAGGTGGATCGTATGTCGCGGTCAATATCAGGGCCAATATCGCATACGTTGCGATACAATTTCCTATTGCCGAAGGCAAATTCATTCATCAAGGGCGGATAGGGCGGGATATTACAACCGAACAAGGATACGAGGCAGCCAGAGTAGCGGCAATTAATATATTGTCTCAAATCCATGAGTCGATTGGATTTGAAAGGTTAGTTGGCCTTAATCACCTGGACATTTATTTTCAGGCAGATGATAACTGGGACGAGGGTCCCAAAGTTGCCAACGGTGCGTCCGATCTTTTTCTTGCGGCTTTGGGGGACCGGGGTAAGCATACCCGTGCAATCATGGGAGTCCACAAATTGTCAAGAGGACATTGTGTTGCCGTAGTCGCATCTTTTACCATCGAAGAATAATTCTCCACATATGATTTTTATACTTATCCGGTTGATCTTCATTGCCGCATTGATTGGCGGTGTTTGTTATATCGTGTTCAGGCTTTTTCACCCACGTGAGTTTGTAAGCTGTTCGAGATGTGATGGAAAGGGATTTTGGTATGGCGCGAGGGGGAAAGAAAAATGCGACTGGTGCAGGGGAAGCGGTAAATTACCGAATATCACACGCTAGAAAATTGCGCTCATCTGAATTATATGAAAGTGCATTCGAGGTTTAAAGACTTCATTCTTAAAAAATGACAGAAATTGGTGAACGTGATAAAAGTACTGAGCTTATTTCAATTCGAAAGGCAGACACCCATGACGCAGGGTTATTGTATTCGGTCTGCAGACAATCCTACATTGAAAGCTTCGCGGATCATTGGAATGAAGGAGGATTAGCTTGGTATCTCGACAAGGTCTACGGATTGGATGCTCTTGAGCGTGATCTGAGAAATAACCATATAAACTACTTTATAGCGTACTATGATAACGTGCCCGCAGGGTTTATGAAGATAAAGTTGAATTCTGCGCTAACAGATAAAGTCGGCGGTAAACACCTTGAAATAGAGAAGCTTTATTTTCTGGCAAAGTATCAACGCATGGGACTTGGCCGGGAATTGATATCCTCAGCGCGGCTGCTTGCTAAAGAGCTTGATATTGATGTGATATGGCTGGGAGTAATTGACACCAACGTCAGCGCTATTAGTTTTTACGAGCGTAACGGTTTCAAATTTTTTGATAAGACCCGGCTGGAAATTCCTTATTTCAAGGATGAGCTTCGAGGAATGTGGAGAATGATCCTTCAAGCCGGGGCCGATCAACAGAAACCAATCGACAAATGAAATATCTGCTTGATGGCGAAGAGACATCCAGGCTTCGCTTCCGCATGATTGAGCAATCGGATTTTGATTATTGGCTTCCTTTTTTTGAAGAACCCGAATCCTTCCGTTATTGGGATGCCAAACTTGAGTCACCGAAAGTTGAATGCCGACGGTGGTATGACAAACAGTTCGGAAGGTACGATCAGGACAAAGGTGGAATGAATGCATTGATAGAGAAATCGTCTGGTACGCTCATCGGTCACTGCGGCCTTCTTGTCCAACGAGTTGATAACGTCATCGAACTTGAGATCGGATACTCCCTTCTTCCGTCTTTCTGGAACATGGGTTTTGCCACGGAGTCCGCACTTAGGTGCCGGGATGTTGCGTTTGTTAAAAATTATTCCCCGTCTTTGATTTCGATCATAAGCCTTAAGAATACACCGTCAGCGAGAGTTGCTGAAAAAAATGGAATGACGATTGACAAGCAAACTGTTTACTACGATAATTCGGTCAACATATTCAGAATAAAAAGAGAAAAGTGGTTGTTAGAAAATGAACGGCTCGGATAGAGGAGTCAACTACACTAATTCTATTCGGGGAGCAGATCCCATCCCTCAGCTTTGTCTTGTTCCCAAGCGCTAACCCATGTCCAGCGAACGAGACCGTATGAAGGTCCGTATGCATACATCAATCCTAAGCCATCACCGGCCATTTCGGAGTAGTCGTAGAAGTCATTGAGATGATGGAAAGTTTGGCCGAATTGCGAGTAGTTGGTTGTGTATTGCATCCATACCTTGGTTTCATATCCAAAGAGGGGCATGCAGTCAGGGTTTAATGGCGCGGGCTCAGAAACTGGCTGCAATGGAATGTTCATTCTATCGCCGATAAAAACCAATGAAACCGAAAAAGCACTGGAAGGTCTCGAAAAATAGGCGGAATCACTATCGACTGAAAGGTGCCTGATAACAACCTCGTCTTGCAAAAAGTCATTTTCGGAGCCCTCGGTCAAGAATTCTCTGACTACCCACTTGTCTGATTCCTTTTGCGTGATAATTAATACCAAAGTATCCGGTTTGTAGATGAAAGTGACCTCATCAGTGGCGACGTCTTTTGATGCCTGAAAAGAGACATATCGACTCCGTTGGCCGACCTCGGGGTTATCAAATCGAATAAGACCTTTATCGGGAAGACGTTCGAGCAAATCTTTCCTGGCGGAGTTGCTTGTTATTATCGGGTCGTCGGAAGAACATGCTGCAAATAGAAACGCAAGTATAAGAAACGATGATAGTTTCATGGCCAACTGTAAAGTTTGTCGCATTCTTGTTTGGGATACTAATTTACAAAAATTAGCGAAAGTTGCGAACTTTGAGTTATTCCCTATTGGCACGTTTGCTTCAAAAATGACATTAAAGAAATGGATAGCCTGCACCAGAAAGCTCATTTATTAAAGTAGAAGTCTGACACCAGATTCGAAGTATTCCAGGTGTCGTGATTTCCATTGGACAACGTAAGAACATTCTCCCGCACCTTCTTGAACACCTGCTCAATGTTAAGTCCCGGAACGCGTAGTGCGTTAATGATCTCCTGAGTATATAAGGATGCGTCTTCATCGGAAGCCACAGATCCTGGCGCATTAGCATAGGCGATAAAAGCACCAACGGCTGGGTTGGGAGGCGCAAGCCCTTTGGCAATAGCTTGTTCGGTACCGTGAAAAGGATTATTTCGGCAAGCGTTCAGGATCATAATGCTCGTGTTCACATTGGCGTATTCCATAGCATCAAAGGCAGCGTCAACGGGAACACAAGTGCGCTCGACGTCCTTAGGCTGCTTGATGGAAGCATCTACAGGAACAATGTAGTTCGTCCCATCAAACTGCAATCCGTGACCTGCGTAATAGAACAATCCGATGGTGTTCGCTGGATTCGATTCCTTAAGTTGAGCATGGAACTCGCGAATCGTTTTTTTAACGTCCGCTGAGGTGAGGTTTACTTTGACAACAGTTGTAAAATTGTGCTTCTTTAATTCTTCTGCGAAGGCAAGCGCATCGTTCACCGGAGTCTGAAGATGTCCAACTGGGTCGCTGTAACTAGCGTTGCCAATTATTAACGCGATTCGTTTAGCGGAAGGTGCGTCTGTGTTCTTTTTTGCCATAGCCAGATTGCTGCTCATAACTACTTCCTCTAAGGCATCCTTCGCCAGGTAGTGTTCTGGATTCAGGTTCAATACACGTTTCAGATCCTTTTCCGCCAGATCTTTTTGCTCGATCTTCTTAAACGCAATACCACGATCAAATAGAAGCTGCGCCTGTTTGTGACTTTCTGATATATAAGGAAGCGCTTCAGTATAAGATTCTATGGCATGGTAATTATCCCCCTTAATGGCTTGACATTTTCCAATCAACCAATGAACGTTGCCTTTGTTCTTCCTGCCCAACGCGATCGAAGTTTTAAAATCATCAATAGCGCTCGTGTACCTATTGTTTTTGTAATGGGCCATTCCTCTTATGTAATAAGCGTCGGCATCTATTTTTTTGTCGCGTGAAGTTTTAGATAGGTATTCGGAAAGGCTGGTAACAGCCACTTCGTATTTCCCCGTATTATAGGCGTCCACGCCGGTCTTGTACAAGTTGTCCTGCGAAAATCCGACGCTTATGCACATGATAAGCGTTGCGGTGAGAATTGCCTTCATTTTTGTAAACGTTGTACGTAAATCCTAACTGGAAATTGAAAGTAAACCCTGTTTCGTCGGAGAGGGGAAAGTTTTTTTAGGAGAGGAGGGACTTTTATCTAACGAATTGTAGCGTAAGAAATTACTTTTTTCGAGTGAGGACGGCACCGCAACGACCGTTTCTTCCTGGAGGAATACAGTCATCCCCCTTGTCGCTAGCAGTAGCGTTGTAAATACAATCGACATTAAAGCCATTTAGGGGAGCAAAGCAGCTAAATTCTCGTTTAGCACCAATACCCTACGATGCTCCAATATGAATATACCTTTTTTGCCTGTCAGATACAAGAGATCATTTTGGAATACTCGGCCTGACTTCGATCTTACTCGGTAGAGTTCTTGGATTCATTTTTAAGAGGTCGATCACCATTTGTCCAAGATCCTCAGGTTGTATTTTCCACGCATCCTTCTCAGAGGGTTGATGATTATTAAAATTGGTGGAAACTGAACCTGGTAAAATGGTCGTGGTCTTGATACCATAATTTCTAACGTCCAGCATAAGCGCCTGTGTGAATCCCACGAGACCGAACTTGCTTGCATTATATGCGGTTGCGCCGGCAAAGAAGTTTATTCCTGCAAGACTTGCCATAGTGATAATGTATCCACGCGATTTTTTTATGGCTTCAAGCGATGCCTTAACACTGTAAAAAACACCCGTGAGATTTGTGTCGATCGTTTCATGCCATTGATCTTCCGTCAGTGTTTCGATGGGGCTAAAATGACCGAGCCCTGCATTCGCTATGAGAACATCCAACGTTCCCCATTTCTTTATTACGCTGTCAACAACCTTTTGCTGATCTGCCATCTTTCGAACGTCTGCTGCAAACCCAACTGCTTCCCCTTTACCGAGTTGGTTTAGTCTTCCGGCGGCCGCGTCGGCAGTCGCTTTCGACCGTCCAGTAATAGCTACCCGGGCATTCTCATTCATGAGTGACTCTGCCACTCCGTAACCTATTCCTTTAGTACCTCCGGTGATCAGCACGACTTTGTTTGCAATGTTTTCCATAGGTTGGTCTTTGAAAACAAATATACAAGAATTGGATTCTACTCGCGGGCAGGGTTGGACGTGAGGTGTTTTGCAGGATGATAACTACGTGTGTCCTTCACACATAACACTTTAAATACTAATCATCGTGATTGTATAACATTTTAGTTTTAGTTGATGATAATTTTTCTAGTTTCGAACCCAAATTACTGAAATATGCACTATAAGAATTTTATATGTTTTGCCCTGCTATCAGTAGCAATAATATCCTGTAAGCAACATCCACCTACCGATCTAGCTAAAGAAAACCTCATTCCTAAACCTGTTTCAGTGACAGCAACTACCAAGGTTTTTGAGCTGACGAAGAAGTCGGGCATTTATTTCGAAGGAGAATCTGCCGAATTGAAATTTATAGGAGAATACCTTGCGGGGAAGCTCCGTACTTCTACTGGTTATGATCTCGCGGTGGCATCAACTGCCGGAGCTCCTAAATCTGGGAACATTTATTTCACCCTTTCTGCCGATGATGCAGAGTTGGGGGATGAAGGTTATGAAATGGAGATCACTGATGATCTAATTAAGGTCACGGCAAACAAACCAGCAGGAATTTTCTGGGCTGTACAGACATTGCGTCAACTACTTCCGGCAAAAGCAGAATTGAGTTCTTTGCAGGAAGGACCTTGGGAATTTTCGACGGGTACGATCCGCGATTATCCTTCCTATCCGTTCCGAGGCTCAATGTTGGATGTCGCACGTCATTTCTTTTCAGTTGATGAAGTAAAACGTTACATAGACTTGTTGAATATATACAAGATGAATGTGCTTCACCTTTCGTTATCGAACGATCAGGGTTGGCGAATTGAGATCAAGTCATGGCCAAATCTCACAGCACATGGTGGCAGCACCCAAGTAGGAGGTGGCAAGGGAGGATTTTATACACAGGAACAGTATAAGGATATTGTGAAGTATGCACAGGACCGATACGTTACAATAGTACCCGAGATCGACATGCCTGGGCACACCAATGCTGCATTGGCTTCTTATCCTGAGCTGAACTGTAATGGAAAGGCACCCGCACTTTATACAGGTGTTGAAGTAGGATTCAGTTCACTCTGCACAACCAGCGAGGTCACCTACAAGTTTATCGACGATGTTGTTCGCGAGTTGTCTGCCATAACTCCTGGCCCATACTTTCACATCGGCGGAGATGAAAGTCACGCGACGAAAAGGGAACATTATATACCGTTTGTCGCGAGAGTGCGGGATATTGTTAAGTCTCACGGAAAACAAGTGATCGGTTGGGAAGAAACTGCGCAGATAAACATGAATGAGAAACGACCTGAAGACGTGGTCAAAGTCGATGCCAATGCTAAAGCAAGCGCAGCTAGCGCGATTGCGCAGTATTGGTCGAATGCCAATCATGCATTAGAAGCTGTGGCTAACGGGTCTAAGCTTGTGATGTCGCCGGCCACAAAGATGTATCTCGATATGCAGTATGATTCCACTACAAAGTTAGGATTACATTGGGCGGCCTACATTGAAGTCGACAGCTCCTATATGTGGGATCCGGCCACGCGGGTTAAAGGAATCACACGTGAAAATATTCTTGGTATC
>Ga0075428_100010656_pt1 | contig 10217 bp, 6 predicted proteins | sample RhiMetdeltSRZDD2_FD_75291 | JGI IMG/M metagenome (GOLD analysis project Ga0075428, IMG submission 75291) | Populus rhizosphere microbial communities from Tennessee, USA - Rhizosphere MetaG P. deltoides SRZDD2 | ecosystem: Host-associated > Plants > Roots > Rhizosphere > Soil | place: USA...
CCGCGGTCCTTCGTCAGCAGATTGCTGCCCGCGATACCAGTCCGCTCTACCTGCTCCTGGGAGATGACGACGTCGAGAAGTCGGCGGTGGCAGCCGAGTTCGCGGACCTCGTCGAGGAGGATCTCCGCGCCTTCAACGTCGAGCGGCTCTACGGCGGCGAGACGAAGGTCGACACGCTGATGAGCATCGCCCAGACGCTGCCGATGATGGCGCCGCGCCGGGTCGTCATCGTGCTCGAGGCGGAGAAGCTGCTCGCGCCGAAGCGGGAATCGAAGGCAGCCGAGGAGGACCAGGAGCGGCTCGAGGCGTTCGTGCTGGCGCCGCCGCCGCACGCCACGCTGGTCTTCGTCTGCGGCGCGCTCGACATGCGGCGCCGCATCGCCAAGCTCCTCCTCAAGGAAGCGCAGGTCGTGAGCTGCGGCGCGCTCGAGAACGAAGGGGACGCCGAGCGCTGGGTCGCCGCCCGCGCCGCGCGCGACGGCATCAAGATCGATCCGGCTGCGGTGCGTGCGCTCGTGTCGCGCGCTGGCGTCGACCTCGTTCGCCTGCGCTCCGGCCTGGAGCGGGTGGCGCTCTATGCGATGGGGCAGCCGTTGGTGACGGTGGAGGACGTCGGTCAGGCGGTGCCCGTCGGGCCGGAGGCGCAGACCGACTTCGGCATCGCCAACGCGATCGCGCGGGGAGACGCCCGTGAGGCGCTGAAGGAGCTTGGGCTGGCGCTCGACGGCGGCGCGGCGCCGTTCTTCGTGCTGGGACAGATCCGGATCGCGGCTGAGAAGCTGCCGTCCGCCCGGCTTCGACCGGGCGTCAACGCGGTGTTTCGAACGGATCTTGCGCTGAAGTCGTCGGCCGGGGATCCGCGCGTGCTGCTCGAGCGCGTCGTGGTGGAGTTGTGCGGCAGCAGCGGCCGTCCCGCAGCGGCGCCACCGTATCGGCGGCGGTGAGAGTAGCGCCCGCCTTCAGGCGGACGCGGCGGCTTTGCTGAGGCGCGAGGACAGCCGCGACTTGTAGCGGCCGGCGGTGTTGTGGTGGATGATGCCTTTCGTCGCCATCTTGTCCACGATCGACACCGTCTGGTTGAGCGCTGACTTGGCGGCAGGGACGTCGCGGGCTTCGAGCGAGGCACGGATAGCCTTCAGCGCCGAGCGAAGCTTCGATCGCATCTGCCGGTTCTGTTCCCGACGCTTGATGTTCTGCCGGTTCGCCTTGAGGGCGGATTTCGTACGCTTGGCCACTATCCTGATGTCCTCTTGTCAGTTATCGAGTTTGCGGGCTGTCGAAGAGGGAATTGTAGCACGCCCGGCCCGGCTGGCCAGGGGCTGGGCCGTTCCCACCCGTTCGACTACTAGCGGACGATCTCGAATGTGCCGCTGGCAGGCTTCTCGGTCGAATACTTGGGAATTGCGCGGTCGCCGACGATCTCGATGAACTTGTAGAGCCTCAGCTTGCCCCCAGACGCCGTCGCGGTGCGCGGCCCGTCGGCGGCGGCGCCCACCTTCGTCACGTACTCCCGCGTTTCCCTGTAGGGAGGAACCGTCCCGCCGTGGCGATCCACCGCGCCCGAGCCGGCGTTGTAGGCGGCGAGCGCGAGGCGCTCGTCCCCGTCGTAGCGGTCGAGGAGCTGGCGCAGATACACGGTGCCGCCGCGAATGTTGTCCTCGGGGTCGAAGGGGTACCGCACGCCTAGGGTCTTCGCCGTGGCCGGCATCAGCTGCATCAGACCCATGGCGCCCTTCGGCGATCGCGCCTGCGAGTTGAACCCTGACTCGACCTGGATCACCGCGCGCACCAGCTCAGGCCTGAGCGACTGGCGGGTGGCGTGCTCCGCGATGAGCGACTCGTACAGCGCCACGTCGTCCTGCTTCGTCACCGGCCTGGTCGTGCGAATCGTGGGAGCGCCTTCGACGACGTAGACGTCGGTGGGCGTGTCGATGGCCTTGTCAGAGAGGACGAGCGTGCCGTTGGCGTCGCGCCAGGCGTAAATCTGCGCAGCGGCCTGCACAGGGCAGAGCAGCAGTGCGCACGCGGCGGCCGTCAGGAGTCTCGGGGACATGGTGTCTGGGAACACAGCCGGGCATCTCTTCTATCGGCCGGGCGCCAGGAAGTGTTAGCGTTGAGGTTTTGGCATGCCGCTGTTGACGCTCGACCAGATCTCCCATGCTTACGGTCACCTGCCGCTTCTCGATCGCGCCGCGCTGCGCGTCGATCCTGGCGAGCGGCTCGCCCTGATCGGCCGGAACGGGACGGGGAAGTCGACGCTGCTGAGAATCATCGCGGGCGAGCTGGCGCCGGACGCCGGCTCGGTCTGGCGGATGCCGGCCTCGCGGATCGCGCGTCTCTCGCAGGACGTTCTCGAGGAGCCGAGCCGCACCGTCCGCGAGGAGATCGGCGCGGGCCTTCCACCTGTCCCGCAGGAGGATGCGTGGGCCGTCGCTCACAAGGTCGACACCGTGATGTCGCGCCTGTCGCTGCCGGGCGACGCGCTGGTGCAGGAGCTCTCCGGAGGGTGGCGCCGGCGTGTCCTGCTCGGGCGGGCGCTCGTGTCGGACCCGGACGTGCTCCTGCTCGACGAGCCGACCAACCATCTGGACGTCGACGCCATCCAGTGGCTCGAGCGCCATCTCGCCGCGTTCGCCGGGGCGCTCGTGTTCGTGACCCACGACCGGGCGTTCCTGCGGCGGCTGGCGACGAGGATCATCGAGCTCGATCGTGGACGGTTGACGTCGTGGCCGGGCTCCTACGACGGCTTCCTCGAGAAGAAAGCCGCGGCTCTCGAGGCCGAAGCCCGGGATCTGTCGGCGCTCGACCGGAAGCTCGCCGAGGAAGAGGCGTGGCTGCGCCGGGGGATCAAGGCCAGGCGGACGCGCAACGAGGGACGCGTGCGGGCGCTGCTGGCCTTGCGGGCGGAGCGCGCGGCGCGCCGAAGCCAGGTCGGCGATGTGCGGATGGCGATCGACACGGGGGAAGCCTCGGGCCGGATGGTGTTCGAGCTCCAGGGCGTGTCCAAACGCTTCGACGACACGTCCGTGGTGCACGATTTCACGGCCCGCATCGTGCGCGGCGATCGCATCGGGCTCCTCGGGCCGAACGGTTCGGGCAAGACGACGCTGCTGCGCCTGCTCATGGGCGAGCTGGCTCCCGACCAGGGCGACATTCGACGAGGCGCCAGGCTGCAGATCGCCTACTTCGACCAGAATCGCCAGCAGCTCGATCCCGATCGCACGGTGGCCGAGAGCGTGACCGACGGCGACGTGGTGACGATCAACGGCCAGGCGCGCCACGTGCTCGGATATCTGGCCGACTTCCTGTTTCCCCCCGAGCGAGCGCACGCTCCGATCAAGGCGTTGTCGGGCGGCGAGCGGAATCGTCTCCTCCTGGCGCGATTGTTCGCCCAGCCGGCCAACGTGCTGATCCTCGACGAGCCGACCAACGATCTGGACATCGAAACGCTGGAGCTGCTCGAGGCGCTCATTGCCGAGTTCGACGGGACCGTGCTCCTCGTGACGCACGATCGTGAGTTCCTGGACAACGTCATCACCAGCACCTGGGCGTTCGAGGGCAGCGGCCGCGTAGTTGAATACGTGGGCGGCTGGGACGACTACGTCCGCCAAGCGGACGACTACGTCCGCCAAGCGGCCGACTACGTCCGCCAAGCGGCCGACTATGTCCGCCAGGCGGACGACTACGTCCGCCAGGCGCCGCCTGCGGCCGCCGACGAGCCGGCTCGCAGGAAGGCGGCTCTTCCGGCAGCGTCCGGCCGCGTGGACCGGCGGAAGAAGACCTTTCGCGAAGAGCGCGAGCACGCGGCCCTTCCCGCGACGATCGAAAGGCTCGAAGAGGAGCAGCGCGCCCTGCAGCAGGAGGCGGCCGCGCCGGAGTTCTACAAGACGCCCGCGGATCGCATTCGTACGGTGCTGGCGCGAATCGAGGCCATCGAGGACGAGCTCGGGGTGGCGCTGTCGCGGTGGGTCGAGCTGGAGGAAATCGGACGATGAGCCTGTGGCGGCGCTGGGTCGAGCAGCCCCAGCGTCTGTGGATTCGCCGCGCGGCGTTCCAGATTCACCTGTGGACCGGCATCGCGCTCGGACTCTACATCGTGATGCTGAGCGCGACCGGCAGCGCGCTCGTTTACCGCGTGGAGCTCGATCGCTGGTTCAGGACGCCGCCGGTGCGGTTCGTCGAGGGCAAGCCGGTTCTGACGCCGGAGCAACTCCGGGCCGCAGCGGAACGGCGCTATCCCGGGTATCAGGTGACGCGCCAGGGCGAGCGCGTGGGACGTCGCAACGCCTCGATCGAGATCTGGTTCGAGCGGAACGGCGTCAAGAAGGAGCGTCTGTTCAATCCCTACACGGGCGAGGATCTCGGTGATGCGGTGACGCGCGGCGAGATGGGCGTGCTCTGGCTGGCGCGCCTCCACGACGAGCTGCTGTTCGATCGCACCGGCAAGTACGTGAACGGCGCCGCCAGCGCCGCAGTGACGCTCCTGGTGCTGACCGGCGCTTTCGTGTGGTGGCCCGGCGTTTCCCGGTGGCGGCGCAGCGTCGGCGTCAACCTGCGTGCCGGCTGGAAGCGAATCAACTGGGACCTGCACAGCGCCATGGGCTTCTGGCTGTTCCTGTTCATGCTGGTATGGGGTGTCTCGGGGATCTACCTCGGCATCCCCGAGCCATTCGCCAACTTCGTCGACACGATCTCCGATCCGCTCACCAACTACGGCGAGCGTACGGGCGACATCATCCTCCTCTGGCTCACCCGCCTCCATTTCGGCCGCTGGCGCACCGGCTGGCTGAAGGCGGTCTGGGCGGTTGCAGGTTTGGTTCCGGCCGTCATGTTCGTCACCGGCGTCATCATGTGGTGGCAGCGTGTGCTGCGCCCATGGTGGCGGCGCGAACCGTCAGTAGAGGGAGTCGAGGTCGCCAATTGATGCGCGGCTTGCGGCTGGACACGTTCCCTGTCGGGGTCGCGTGGTCAAGGAGTGAGCTGCGGAGACACCACAACCGTGCGCACCAGCTCTCGGCGGAAGATGATGTGAGACCGGCCGTCGAAGAACGATGAGACCCAATAGACACGGAGCGCGTCGATCGGTTCTTCGAACCGGTATGGTGCGCCGTGCGGAAATGTCCAAAAAAACGACGGGGGTCGCAACCAGGCGGCCAGCGTGTTGCCCCATCCCCCGGCGGCCAGGCGTTGATTCGACGCGCGCGCGGCGCGTCGAAGAAACTCGTCGAACTCTCTCGCGAACTCCTCGTCGACAGCCAGGCGGGGGCTGCCAGCGGCGACATCCCGTTCCAGCTCGAGGATGTCTGCTGGTGTGCGTGCGCGGACGAGCCTGCCAGCCATCGCCTTGTTGCCAGTGACGCCGTACATCATGGCCAGCATCGGCGCCGGAACCAGGCGGCCCGTGAACGAGGCCATCGCGATGTGGCTCTCGTAGGGGGCGAAGAACCCAGGTGGAATCTCGTAGAGCGCGCCGCTCCGACCGATGGCCTCGTAGCGGAGCGTGCTCGTGAGCGGCGTGTCGAACCACGCGAGGGCGGCCGGGGCCAGCCACCAGGCGGCGCCGCCGATGACGAGCACCGACACCGCGAACCGCTCCCGTGTGAAGAGCCGCCGCCGCCACCCGAGAGCGTCCGACTCCCTGCTGCGGAAGAGCAACAGCCAGAGCACGGCGTGGAGCGCGACCCATTTCCAGAACAGATAGCCGAGGGTCAGGAAGAACACGCCAAGCAGCAGCGAGCACAGCACCAGAAACACCTTTGCCACACGCGCGCTCGCGAGGAAGAAGAGCGATCCGCACTCGATGCACAGGGCCCCGATTCGCATCGGCCAGTCGGCGTACGCCAGCAGCGCCGTCATCGACGACACCGTCTGCGAATCGAGGAAGGCGAGCCACCCGTGCGTGTAGGCGTTCGGAAGCAGCAGGTAGACGTGACCATGCGTGATCCAGCCAATCCGCAGCTTCGCGTAACCGGGCACCCAGAAATTTGCCGCGACGATGCAGAGGGTCAGGAACAGGAAGCCGGTCATGTGTCGGCCCCCGGCCAGGGCCTGCACCAACAGCGCCGCCCCGAACATGATGAGGACGCTCACCAGTGGCCGGAAGTCTGCGATGAGAATGTAGAAGCCCAGCGCAGGTGCGTCGAACTGCCAGATGACGGCCCAGTAGGCAGGGACGAAGAGCAGCACGAAGACAGGCCGCCAGAACACGAGCGCCGCGAGCGCGACGAGCGCGGCACGATCGAAGAGGTGCGCATGGTCGTACCACGCGTTGTAGGCATACGCTGAGGCCGACCACGCCAGGACGACAGCAAGGCCGCCGACGAACCACCGCAGCGCACGTCCTCCTTCGAGCCCGTGCCACCCCTGCCGAAGACGTGGCGAGAGGATGAGCAGCAGCCCGAGAATGACGAGGCCGGAGACGAGCAGCAGACTGCGCAGCTCCAGACAGGACTCCAGGATCGACCATCCCTGCGCCGCTTCCGGGAGATTGCATGCGCCGGCAGTGGCGCGGTTGAGAACTACAAAGGTGGCAATGAGGACGGCGGTGCGAACCGCTATCCGGAAGACTCGAGACGTCCTCCAGCCACCGTCTTCAGGCTCGAGATCCCCGTCCGGTTCGGCAAGCCAGGGCGTCAGGCGGTCGAACAGGTCCTTCACGAGTCCTTTACGGCCACGGCATCGACGACCATGGAGATCTGACGCGCTGTTTCTCGAAGGTGAGGCTCCTTGAGCACATCTGCGTGCCTGCCTGGAACCTCCTGAATCTGAAGGCTGCCGCGCACGAGCGGGCGCCAGCCGAGATCGGGATCACCCTGGTACCGGCTGCGAAACAGCCACACGTCTCCCTTGTACGGCCGCGGTACGTAGTGAAGTTGAGCACGGTAGTGGCGCCGCGCGATGGCGTGGAAGGCAGTGGGAACACCATAGAACGACGGCAGCTCGTCGGCGTGCGAGCCGCCCCCGCGCAGGCGGGCAGCCACCATGATCGCGCGATGCTTCAGCCCCTCGAGCTGCTCGCGCCAGGATCTCTGCGCAAACCGTCCCAGGCGGCGCGCGAATGATTGGCGCGCTGGCATGACGGCGTCGATCATCGCCACGAGCCGCACGGATTCACCTGCCTCAGCCAGCCGCCGCGCCATCTCGAAGGCCACGCAGCCGCCGATGCAGTAGCCGCCGAGCAGATATGGTCCGCGCGGCTGATGTTCGCGAACCTCTGCAAGGTAATGCGCCGCCATGGCCCCGATGTTGTCGAAGGGATCCACGGGCGCCTGAAGCCCGTAGACCGGCTGCTCGGGGTGCAGATACTCGGCGAGGTTGTAGAAGTAGCCGATCTCGCCCCCGAGACCGTGCACCATGTAGAGCGGAAGTCGGGTGCCCGTGACTCGGATGCCAACGAGCGATCGCCATGCCTGCCTGGGATGACCCGCGCGGATGACCTCCGCGAGATCCTTCAGTGTGGGCGCCTGGAACACGATGCCGAGCGGAAGCGCCACCCCGAAATCGCGCTGCACCCGATCGATGAGCCGTGGCAGCAGAAGCGAGTGGCCGCCAAGCTCGAAGAAGTTGTCGTCGCGACCGATCTGCGGGACATCAATCAACTCGTCCCAGATCTTCATCAGCTGCGTTTCGAGGGGGTTGGCCGCGGGCACAACCGATGTCCGCCGATCGGTGGCGGCCTCGCGCACGGCGAGCGCGTGGCGATCGACTTTGCCGTTCGGGAGCTGAGGGAGGGCGTCGATCGGCACGAACCCGGACGGCACCATGAACGGTGGCAGGCGTTGCAGGAGAAAGCCTCGGAGCTCGTCGGACGTGGGAGCCTGTCTGCCGGGCTTTGCGACGAGATACGCGATCAGCCGGCGATGACCGTCTGCGGGACTCGCGGGCGCCCCCCGGGCGGTCCTCAGGCGGCGGAGCAGCAGTCGCTTCCGGTCCGCGCTGAGGCGTTCGATTCGCTGCTCCACCGTCATTCGAGACGCTCCGGCGGGCGGCTACTTCACCGCCTTGACGACGACCATCGAGTTGGCCCACCACATGTCTCGAGTGTCCCCGGGAACCTGCAGCGGCTCCACATGCATCGCGATGCTCCTGAAATGTCGAAGGAGACTGCGCTGATGGCTGCGGCCCAGGGAATCGATCTCGGTGGTGAGGTAGGTGAACACACCACCCTCCCGCAGATGTGATGCCATGGCTTCGAACGAATGCTCGGCAAATGTCACGCTGCGCAGGATGTAGTCGGTGAACTCCTGCTCGTTCATCGGAAAGGCGTGGAAGAAGATGCCGTCGAAGAGTCCGAGCTGGTTGGACACGTCCTGCCATCGAGCGTGGAACAGACGGATGTCGGCTCCGGCGTGCCGCCTTCGCCAGGGCTCGAAGTGATGACGCACGGCGTGGTCGTTCGGCTCGACGACGGTGTGGGAAGCGACGCCGAGCTCCTGGATGATCTCCGCGGAGACGCCCCGGCCAAAGCCGATCTCGAGGACGTGGCCGTGCGACTCCGTCACATGCCTGGCCATGGCCCGCATCAACGGCACCTGCCAGTCCTCCATGATCTGCTCGTCGGTGAGAGCAGCCCGGCTGACGTCGCGCAGATCGCTCCCGAGCGCATGATCGTATCCGCGCACGAACGTTCGAGCGGTACGGTCGAGATGCTGGAGGTCGTCGCCGAACTCCTCGAGGGCCCGTCCGAGGAGCCAGTTCCGTTGCGCGCTCCGCGGAGGAGCCACGAATTCAGGGTTGGTCTGCAGCTCGAGTCGGAAACCTTCGCGGGCGACGACACGATCGGTGCGGAGTGTCGGCGTGACCGCCGGTTTCTCCCCAGCGGGATGGTCGACGGCATCTGGCGGGAGCCCCTCGATCTCCTGGAGGAGCGCCTCGAGCTCCGGCCGCGGAACCTGCGACACGAGCTCAACGAGCTCGTCGGCGTCCACGCGGGGATCGAGGCCAGACGCCCCGCGTGTGGATGCGACCACCGCCGCCCGTTCGATGTCCGGGTGCTGTTCGAGAACCGACTCGATCTCTCCAGGTTCGATTCGATACCCGCGCACCTTCAACTGATCATCGCCTCGCCCGAGGAACTCCAGCGTCCCGTCCGGTCGCCATCGCGCCCGATCGCCGGTGCGATACAGTCGGGTGCTGCCCACGATCGGCAGCGTGCGCACGATGAATCGCTCCCTGGTCTGCTCCTCGCTCCCCAGATATCCCTGCGAGAGGCCTGCGCCACCGAGGAACAGTTCCCCCGCAATGCCGGCGGGCAGCGGCTGCTCCCGTGCATCGAGGACATAGGCGGCGGCATTCGCAATCGGGCGTCCAATCGGGACGATGCCGCTCTCGCCGTCGTCCCTCGTGCAGGCGTGCACCGTGGCCCACACGGTTGCTTCCGTCGGCCCGTACTCATTGAACAGCGCCGTGTCCGGAAGGCGATCGTGGTGAAGCGTCACGAGATGCGGAGGACACGCTTCGCCGGCGACGATTACCCTCTTCAACGACCGAAGGTCGGCCGATCCCGCACGGAGGATCTCCCGGTAGAGCGAGGGGATGCAGAGCAGGTCGGTAACCCGCCGTGCTTGTATCAGGGCGGCCAGTCTGGCAGGGTCCCGCACCTCGTCGGTGCTCGCCACCACGAGCGTGCCGCCGATGGTCAATGTCCAGAAAATCCCGGCAACGGAGCTGTCGAACGAAAAGCTCGGCACGAGCAGAAAGCGTTCCGGAGGATCCGTGTAATAGCGGAGACGGGCCGCCGTCGAGGACAGCAGGTTCTGGTGAGAGATGGCGACACCCTTCGGGCGTCCCGTGGATCCGGAGGTGTAGATGACATACGCGAGCTGCTGTGGATCGATGGGAGGAGACGCCGCCGGCTCCCCTGCGACTGACATCGCGTCCGTCACCACGGCGTGCGCCACGAGGTCGCCGAGTTGCTCACGAAGTCGGGAGGTGGTGACCGCCGTCGAGATCCCCGCATTCGTGATGATGAAGCGGCAGCGATCCGACGGGTAGTCCGGATCGACTGGCACGTAGGCGGCACCCGCCTCCAGAATGCCCACCAGCGCAGCAACGGCGCCTGGGGTCCGATCCATGAAATGCGCGATCGGCTGTCCGGGACGGACGCCCATCCGCCGGAGCTCGCGCGCGATCTCTCCGGCGGCGACGTGAAGCGTCGCGTACGTCAGGTCTCTTCCCGCACCCGTGACGGCCAGCGCATCCGGCCCAGCTTCAGCGCA
>Ga0075428_100010660_pt1 | contig 10216 bp, 9 predicted proteins | sample RhiMetdeltSRZDD2_FD_75291 | JGI IMG/M metagenome (GOLD analysis project Ga0075428, IMG submission 75291) | Populus rhizosphere microbial communities from Tennessee, USA - Rhizosphere MetaG P. deltoides SRZDD2 | ecosystem: Host-associated > Plants > Roots > Rhizosphere > Soil | place: USA...
CGGTCTGGCCGTCGGCGACGATCTCGGCGTTGCCACCGGCCGTCGAAACGACCTGGGGCAGTCCGGCGAAGCTGGCTTCGAGGCACGCATTGCAGAGGCCCTCGTGGAACGACGGCATGCAGAAGATATCGGATGCCGCGTACACGTTCTGGATCGGCCGCACCGGACCCGGCAGATGGACGCGGTCGTGCAGCCCGCGCGCGCGCGCATCCTGGCGCAGGCGCTCGAGGTCGCTGCCGCCGCCGGCCAGGAACAGGTGCGCGCGCGGGCGTTCGGCCGCGAGGCGCGCGAACGCGTCGATCAGCACGGCCTGGCCCTTGCGCGGCCGCAGCACGCCGACCTGGCTGATGACCTCGGCATCGGCCGGCAACGAAAGCGCACGCCGCGCGGCGTCGCGGCCGGCCCGCAGCGGCAGCCACGGCGAAGGATCGATGCCGTCGTAGACGCGCGTGATCCGCGCCGGCGCCACGCCGGCCGCGCGCAGCCGCGCCGCGATCGCGTCGCAGATCGCGACGGTGTGGTCGACCAGCAGCGTGTAGCGATTCCAGCCGAACGGCCCGCGCCGGATCGGGTAATCGATGCGCCGGATCGCGACCTTCAGGCCGGCCGTGCGGCCGACGGCGCAAAGGCCGCCGATCAGCAGCGACCTGCCACACGCAAAGTGCAGCACGTCGGCGCGCTCGCGCCGCAGGATGCGCCACAGGCGCGGCCACAGGTCGGGCCGCCACCACCGCCGCAGCGGCACCGTGTGCACGCGCGAGCACAGGCGCTCTGCGACCTCGTGGAAGCGCGCGCCCGGCGCCAGCACGGCGGTGTTGTCGTGGCCTTCGCGCTGCAGGCGCTCGAGGATCAGCTGCAGCTGCGCTTCGCCGCCGGAGAACCCGGTCTCGGCGAGCACGTGCACGAACCGCAGCGGCGTGTCGCTACTCGCCACTGCGCGGGGCCACTCCGTGCGGCGACGGCCACGCCAGCTGCGCGATCGGGTCCGCGGGCATGCCCGCGCGCAGCACGGCCAGCACGCGCGCGATGCGGTGCGCGTAGCGATGCTGCTTCTGCACGAGGTCGTGGCCGGCGGCCGCGACGTGCGCGCGCGCTTCGCCGCGCGGCAGCCACTCGGCGATCTTGTCGAGCGCCTCGTCGCGGTCCTTGAACCACGCCAGGTGCTCGCCGTCGCGAAACACGCGCTCGAGCTGCGGCACGTAGTGCGTCAGGTGGAACCCCGCGCACGCCAGCGTCAGGAACGTGCGGTTGCTGAAGTAGCAGACGTCGTCGTTGACCTCGTTGATGCCGAGCACGATGCGCGAGCTCGCGCAGACGCGCGCGTAGCCGCGCGGCGTGACGCGGCCGCGCACGCGCAGCTGCGGGTAGTGCGGCGTCCAGCGTTCCCAGTGCTGGCCGAACACCTCGGTGTCGAACCGTTCGCTGACGCGCGCCAGGAACTCGGCGCGCTGGCCGTGCCGGCCCGGGCCGCCGATGAACGCGACGTCGCGCACGGGCCGCTGCGCGCGCGCCGGACGGTGGAAGTCCGGCGAGAAGCCGCTCATCGCGAACATCATGTTGTCGAGGCCGTGCTCGCGCAGCAGCGCGAACCGCGCCGGGTTGCTCATGCAGACCAGGTCGGCCTGCGCGAAGTAGTCGACGATCGACGCGTCGAAGCTCTCGAGCGCCTCCTCGCACCAGACCACGATGCGCGCCGCGCTGCGGAACTCGGTCAGCAGCGGCAACGGCAGGTCGCGGAAGAACACGAACACGAGGTCGGGCCGGTAGCTCGCGAACTCGCGCCGCGCCAACCGCAGCGCCATCGTGCGGCCGGTCCACCGCCGCAGCGTCGCGAGGTTGCGCCAGCGCACCTCGAGGCCGTGCTCGCGCAGCGCCGCGACCAGCGCGGCCGAACAGCGCGTGCGCGACATGCTCTTGCCGAAGAACAGCACGCGCCGCACCTCGCCCGTGCGCAGCCGCGAACCGAGGCGTGGCGGCGCGTCGTCGATCATCGCGCGGCCTCGGCGGTGAACCGGCGGCGCCAGGCCTGCAGCGTGCGCAGCGGCGGTGGCGTCTTCGCGGTCAAGGTCGCTGCCAGCCGGCGATGTGCCTCGTCCATAGCTCGCAATTCGTCGCGCACGCGTTCCTCGGCAACGGTGGCGGGAACATACACAGAGCACTCGCCGGGAAGCCACGGCGACATCACCCTAATGCCGAGCAGAACCGGCGGCCGGCCCTCGAGCACTTCGAGCAGCCGCTGGCCCTCCCAGCAGCGCGCGAGGTCACGGCCACCCGCGACCCAGCGGCCCGGCGGCAGGTCGCCGCGGCGGCGGTGTTCGCGCCGCAGCCAGCCCCGTTCGGCCACGAACTCGGTGCTCGTGCGCCAGCAGCGAAGGACGCGCGCCCACAGCCAGTCGCGCGCGATCGCGGCGGCCAGTCGCTCGACGCCGGAGTCACCGCGCTGCGCGAGGCCGGCCGCGGCGAGCAGCTCGAGTGCTCGAGCCGGCTCGACGTCGGCGGCCTCGAGCAGCAGCCGCGCGGCCATACGGCGCGCCGCGCGTGTGCGCGCGCGGACCGGCCGCACCGACTGCAGGTCGAGCACCGCCAGCCCACCCTCCTGCAGCCGCGCGAAGTTGTCGGTGTTGAGGTCGGGGTGGAACAGGCCGGCGTCGAGCAGCCGCCGCGCCAGCGCGGCGCGCTGCGCCAGCCGTTCCTGCGGCGCCGCATCATCGGCGGCGACCGGCAGCGCGCGCAGCGCGAGCATGCTGCGGTGTGGCAGCAACGCGGCGCGCCGCGTGCGCACCGCGAGCACCTCGGGGCACGCGATGCCCGCGGCCCGCACGCGCAGCAGCATCGCGGCCTCGTGCGCGGCCGGCAGCGCACGCAGCAGATAGCGCAGCTTGTCGCCGGCGCGCGGGAACGACATGACCTTCAGGTACGCGAGCCCCGACGGCAGCGCGACCGTGCCGACCGCGCGCACGAGCCGTGTGCGCACCGGCACCGCGGCCGCCGGCAGCACGCCGGTCGCCAGCACCTCCTGCCACATCGCCTCGAGGCAGGCGAGGTCGCCATCCGCGCCAGCGCCGGCGCCGCCGCGCGCCGTCACGCGCGCACCCCCGCGCGCGCCGCCAGCAGCCGGCCGTAGAACCGCTGCAGCTCCTGCGCCGCGCGCGCGGGATCCATGTCGGTGCACGCGCGCTGCAGCGCCGCGGCCGCGACCTGTTGCCGGTGCGCGTCGTCGCGCAGCAGCCGCAGCAGCGCGTCGCCGAGCGCGTCGGCTCGCTCGTCGACGGCGGCGCCCGCCGCAGGCCTGCCGGCCGGCGCGACGATCTCCGGCAGCATGCCGCGCCGCGTCGACACGACCGGCAGGCCGAACGCCATCGCCTCGCGCACGGCACGGCAGGTGCCGTCGCTGCCAGGCACCAGGAACAGGAACGCGTCGCAGCTGCGCAGCGCCGCCGAGTAGTCGGGTTCCTTGAGGTAGCCGGCCAGCACGACGTGCGGCGACAGCGCGCGCGCGCCAATCGGCGCCTGCACGAGCCGCTCGGTGTCCGCGGCGTTGCCGCGGCCCAGCAGCACGAAGCGCGCGTCGGGCAGCGCGCGGCAGACGTGCACGGCGGTGTCCCACAGCAGGTCGAAGCGCCGGTGCGGCTGGATGCGCGCCGTGATGCCGACCACGCGGTGCTGCGGCAGCAGGCCCCACTGCGCGCGCATCGTGTCGCCGCGCGCGCGCGGCTCGATCACCGGTTCCTGCACCAGCACGCGGTCGGCGGGCATCGCGAAGCGGGCGGCGAACGCGCGCGCGACGGCCGCGGTCGGCGCCAGCACGCCCGCGGTGCGCGCAAACGCGAAGCGCGTGCGCAGCCCGCGCGGCGGCGGTTCGGCGTCGTACAGCGTGCGCACGACCACCGGCGGCCGCAGCAGGCGCCGACGCGCCATCACGGCGATCAGGTGGTCGTTCGGCAGGTGGCAGTGCACCACGTCGATGCGGTCGCGGCGCAGGATCGCGCGCAGCGCGGCGACGTCGGCAGCGAGCGAGCGCAGGTGGAAGTGCTTGCGCAGCTCCAAGCCGGTGACGACCGGCACGCGCCAGCGCGCGAGTTCCTCGGCCATGCGGTGCTCGCCGCCGCGGTGCACGAAGCCGGCCTGCGCCCACACCACGTCGAGGCCGCGCGCGCGCAGCCGCGCGGCCGTGCGGATCGCCGGATCGGCCGGACCGGTCCACTTGTAGTTGGCGAACAGGTGCAGGATGCGCGCCAGAGCCACGTCGGTCATCGCGCGCCTCCGGCCGGCACGCCGCCGCCGCCGCGCGGCGCGCGCGGCAGCCGCCACAGGCGCCAGTACTTCAGCCAGTCGGTGTAGGCGGCCAGCGCCGCGATCAGCACGCCGCGCCAGCCGTCGCGCACGCCGAGCTTGAACACCAGGCTCTTCACGAACACGCTCGGCGGCCGCACCAGCAGGTCGAACGCGGTGCTGCGGTGCCCTTGCTGCTGCAGCGCGCGCGCCGCGATCGCCGTGAACGAGTCGATCGTCGCCAGCTGATGGCGCAAGTCGCGGAAGCTCAGGTGCTCGATCGGCTCGATGAGCCGCTGCGGCAGCACACCGTCCGGCAGCTCGACGCGGTCGTGCGGGTTGGTGCCGCCCCAGTGCGCGCGCCGGCGGTCGAACAGGCGCACCTTGCGGTCGGGCCAGAACAGGCCGCCGCGCACGACGCGGCCGAGGTAGTGGTTCTTGCGCGGCATCTCGTAGCCGGCGCCTTCCAGGCGGCCCTGCGCCGCGAGCGCCTGCACGCGCGCGGCCAGCTCGGTCGTGGCGCGTTCGTCGGCGTCGAGACAGAACACCCAGTCGTGCCGCGCCTGTTCGACCGCGAACTGCTTCTGCTGACGGTGGCCGGGGAACGGCGCGTTGACCAGCACGCGCGCGCCGAGTTCCGCGGCGAACTGCTGAGTGCGGTCGGTACTGCCGCTGTCGACGACGACGACCTCGTCGCAGAACGCCAGCGAGCGCACGCAGTCGGCGATGCGGTCCTCCTCCTGGAAGCAGATCACGCAGCCGGACACGCGCTGCGCGGCCTCAGGCGCCATCGTGCGCCTCGGCGCCCGCCGCTGCGCCACCGCCGGCGTCGCGGGTCGCCGGCGCGCGCGCGCCGCCGCGGCCGTCGCGCATGACACCATCGATCGCAGCCAGCCGCGTCTCGAGGTCCTGCAGGCGGCGCTGCCACTGCTGCAGCTGGCCGTCGCGTTCGACGGTGGTCGCGGCCGCGCGCATGACGCGGTCGCGTTCCTCGGCGGACACCTGCAGGTGCTGCTGCAGCAGGTACTGGTTGCCCCAGCCGAGCACTTGCGCCCAGCGCAGCGCCTCGAGCACCTCGCGCAGCAGCACGGTCAGCTGCAGCTCAGCGGCGGTCAGGCCCTGCTGCTGCGCCGCGCGCTTCCGACGTCGATGCGAGGTCACGGGTGCGTGCGCGGGCGGCGGCGCGCGGTCACTTGCCGAGGTTCTGGTTGGCGAAGTCCCAATTCACGAGGCTGTCGAGGAACGTCTTGATGTAGTCGGGACGGCGGTTCTGGAAGTCGAGGTAGTAGGCGTGCTCCCAGACGTCCATCGTGATCAGCGGCGTGGCCCCTGTCACGAGCGGCGTCTCCGCGTTCGGCGTCTTGGTGACCTCGAGCTTGCCGCCCTTGAGGCTGAGCCAGGCCCAGCCGCTGCCGAACTGCGTGGCACCGGCCTGGCTGAACAGCTCGACGAACTTCTCGTAGCTGCCGAAGTCCGCGTTGATCTTCTGCGCGATCGCGCCGGTCGGCTTGCCGCCGCCCTTGGGCTTCATCGAGTTCCAGTAGAAGGTGTGGTTCCACACCTGCGCGGCATTGTTGAAGATCGCGGCCTTGTCGGGCTTGCCCGCCGTCGCCTTGACGACGTCGAGCAGCGTCTTGCTGGCGAGGTCGGTGCCTTCGACCAGCTTGTTGAGGTTGGTGACGTAGGCCTGGTGGTGCTTGCCGTAGTGGAACGACAGCGTGTTCGGCGTGATGTGCGGCAGCAGCGCGTCGTTCGCGTACGGCAGTGGGGGAAGTTGGAATGCCATGAGTCTGCTCCTCGGCGCGGCCCGGCCCGCGGGCGCGAACCGCTGGAATCGATCGGAGAACGGCCGCCAGGATAGATGTTCGGCCGGGGCCTGCCAACCGATTCCACGGCTGCGGGCTGCAGCGGCGGTAGTCTCGGCGCGATGAGCGCCGATCTGCCCGCCGTCCACCGCCTGTTCGAGACCGTGCAGCGCCTGCGCGCCGCGGACGGCTGCCCGTGGGATCGCGCGCAGACCACGGCGAGCATGGCGCCGCACCTGCTCGAGGAGGCCTACGAAGCGCTCGACGCGTTGCGCACCGGCGACGACCGCGCCGCGCGCGACGAGCTCGGCGACGTGCTCGTCAACGTCACGCTGATCGCGCAGATCGCCAGCGAGCGCGGCGCCTTCGACCTCGACTCGGTCGCCGCCGCCGCCGCCGCCAAGCTGGTGCGGCGGCATCCGCACGTGTTCGGCGACGCGCGCGCCGACGGCCAGGAGCAGGCCTACCGCAACTGGGAGCAGAGCAAGCAGCAGGAACACGCGGCGGCGGGCACGCCGCGCGGTCTGCTCGAAGGTGTGCCGGCTGCGTTGCCCGCACTGCTCGCCGCGTACCGCGTCGGCGAGAAGGCCGCGCGCGTCGGCTTCGACTGGCCCGACCGGCAGGGTCCCCGCCGCAAGGTCGACGAAGAGCTGGCCGAGCTCGACGCCGCGATCGCGGCTGGCGACCCGACGAAGATCGCGGACGAACTAGGCGACGTCCTGTTCAGCCTCGTCAACCTCGCGCGCCATGTTCGCGCCGAACCGGAAACAGCGCTGCGCGCGACCATCGATCGCTTCCGGCAGCGCTTCGCCCGCGTCGAACAGGAGCTCGGTCCGGATCTGCGCGGCCGCACGCTCGACGAACTCGACGCGGCGTGGAACCGCGCCAAGCAGGCGCTCGCCGACGACCCGCGGCGCGGTGCCGTCGGCGAATCGTCGACGGACTGACGGGCGGCCGTCGCGACCGTGCATTCCCTGCTGGGGAAAGAGTCGTGGATTCGGCGCTCAACGCTGCGCGCCGCGACGACTTGGAGCAGGGTAACGGAGTCGGGCCGACGGCCGGCACGGTTCCTGCTTCGAGGCGAGTGGTGGAAAGAAACGCATTGGGCTCGTGCCCAGTGGCAGGGATTTCGCCCCGCTGGGAGTGGTGCCCAGCGGGGCGCTTTTGTTCCTGCGGCGCTCGCGCGCGACTCGCCGGGTGAGCCGCGGTCCTGCCGGCGCGGCAGCTCTGACGCCCGGCCGCAGAACCTGGCCAGTACGATCGCGGCATGAAGCACCCGGCCGTCGTGTTCGCTGTGCTCGCCGGCTCGCTGTGCGCCCAACAGGATCCGCCGACCCTGCTCGATCCCAACGCCGCGGGCCCGGCGCAACGGATCTGGTGCGCGGACATGCAGGAGCAGCAGGTGGTCTGGCTGCGCCGGCACTTCGCGATCGAGGGCAAGGCGACTGCGGCCCGCCTCGTGTTCTCGTGCGACAACGAGTGCACGGTGTTCGTGAACGGCGTCGAGGTCGGCGCGTCGAAAGCGTGGGAGGAAGTGACCGTCGTCGACCTCGAGCAACTCGAGCAGCTCGATCGTGACAACGTGATCGCCGTGCAGGCGACCAACACCGGTGGCCCCGCGGCCCTGGCGTGCTGGCTCTGCTGGACCGACGCGGCCGGCGCGCACGAACTCGAGAGCGATCCGCAGTGGCGCGTGAGCACTGCGCCGGCTGCGGGCTGGGAGGCGCGTGAGTTCGACGGCAAGGACTGGGTGCCGGCGACCGCGAACTTCACGGCGGAGTTCGGTCGCAATGTCTACAACGGCGTGCCGACCCGCATCGTCGTGCACAACCGCTACTCGCCGGCTGCCGACGCGATCGAGCGCGGCTTGGCTGCGCTGCGCACGGCGAAGGACCGCGACGCCGCGCTGCGGGCGCTCGACGACATCGAGCGCGCGGTGATGGCCGCGCGCCGCCAGGTCTGGGCCAGGCCCGCGCCGCAGCCCGCCGGTCGCTGACGCGCTACGCCTCCACCGCTTCGCGCGCCATGTACTGGTGCACGCAGGTCACCGCCAACGCACCGTCGCCGACCGCGAACGCGCAGCGCTTGGTCGTGCCCGAGCGCACGTCGCCGCACGCGAACACGCCGGGCAGCGAGGTCTCGAGTTCGCACGGCGTGCCGCGGCCACGCCAGCGACCCGACGCTTCGGCGGCGACACCCGTGAGCACGAAGCCCTTGACGTCGCGCGCGATCGTGTCCGGCAGCCACGCCGTCGCCGGCTTGGCGCCGACGAACAGGAACAGCGCCGCGCAGTCGAAGTGCCGGCGTTCGCCGGTCCGGTTGTCGCGCAGCGTGACGCCCTGCAAGTGCGAGTCGCCGGCCAGCGCCTCGACCTCGGTGTAGAGCAGCACCTCGATGCGCGGGTGCTTCTTCACCCGATCGGCGAGGTAACTCGACATGCTCTTGTAGAGGTCGCCGCCGCGCAGGATCAGCTTCACCTTGTCGGCGTGCTCGGCCAGGTACATCGCCGCCTGTCCCGCGCTGTTGCCGCCGCCCACCACGATCGCCAGGGACTCGCGGCAGATGCGGGCCTCGACGCTGGTCGCGGCAAGGTAGACGCCAGCACCCTGCAGGCGTTCGCAGTGCTCGAGCGGCAGGCGCTGGTAGGTGACGCCGGTCGCCACCAGCACCGTGCGCGTGCGCGCCACCTGGCCCGAGCACAGCGGCAGCAGCAGCTGGCCGTCGTCGCGGCGCTCGATGGCCAGCACCGCGATCGGCGCGTTGAACGTCACGCCGAACTTCAGCGCCTGCATGAAGCCGCGGTTCGCGAGGTCCGCGCCGCTGAGGCCGGCGGGGAAGCCCATGTAGTTCTCGATCTTCGAACTGCTGCCGGCCTGACCACCGGGCCCGACCTGGTCGAGCACCATCGTGCGCAGGCCTTCGGAGCCGGCATAGACCGCCGCCGCCAGACCGGCGGGCCCCGCGCCGACGATCACCAGATCGAACAGTTCGTCGGGCACGTCGCGGCTGATGCCGAGGCAGTGCGCGATGCCGGGCAACGTCGGCTCGTGCACGACCTCGTCGCTGCACACGACCGCGGGCAGGCGCGAAAGGTCGACCTGCCGCTCGGTGGCCAGTGCGCGCCCGTCGTCCTGGTCGACGTCGTAGAAGCGGTGCGGCACCCGGTTCTTGTAGAGGAACTCCTGGATGCGCACCGCTTCGCGCGAGTTCGACCGGCCGAGCAGCCGCACGCCGACGAAGCCCACTTCGCCGTCCTCGAGGAGCCGGCGGCGCATCTGGAAGGCGTCGAGCAGCTTGTCGCTGATGCTCGGCACCTCGTTGAGCAGCCGCCGCATGCGTTCGGCCGGCACGACGATGGCCTCGAGTCCGCGCGCGGCCTTCGCGCGGATCAGCGCCGCGCGGCGCGTGAGCATGTCGACGTCGCCGGTGAACTCGCCGGGAAGATGCTCGACGATCTTGTGCTCGACGCCGGTCGAGCATTCGTAGATCTCGATCGCACCGGCCTTGACCACGAAGAACGGGAAGTCCTTGTCGCCTTCCTCGATCAGCACGTGGCCGTCGGCGAAGCGCTGCACGCTGCCGAGCGTCGTCACGATCTGCATCTCGACGTCGGTGAGACGGGGGAACGCGGCCTCGCAGGGACTGGTGATCGGCATGGCGAGAATGGTAGCGGCCGGCGTCACTTCGCGATCGCCGCCACCACCATCGCGAAGAACCGCGCGTCGGCGCCTTCGCTGCCGCTATGCCACCGCCAGACGATCACGAGGTCCTGGTCCGGTGCGACGAACACGGTGTTGTTGCCGGCACCGCGCGCACCGAACGCGTTGCTCGGCAGGCCTGGCCAGTTCTTGGCCTTGGTGTTCAGCCACCACAGCAGCCCGTAGTCGGGGCCGTGCGCGCTCGGCGTGCGCGCGGCGGCAACGTAGTCCGGTGGCACGATCTCGCGTTCACCCCACCGGCCTTCGCGCAGCCACAGGTAGCCGATCCGCGCCAGGTCCCACGAACTGATCCAGACACCGCCGCCCCACCGCGTGCCGCCGCTGACCGACGGCACGCGCACGCCGTCGAGGTCGACGAACGCATTGTCGTACGGTATCCAGCGCCAGCTGTCCGAGGCGCCGATCGGCGCCATGACCTCG
>Ga0075428_100010661_pt1 | contig 10215 bp, 6 predicted proteins | sample RhiMetdeltSRZDD2_FD_75291 | JGI IMG/M metagenome (GOLD analysis project Ga0075428, IMG submission 75291) | Populus rhizosphere microbial communities from Tennessee, USA - Rhizosphere MetaG P. deltoides SRZDD2 | ecosystem: Host-associated > Plants > Roots > Rhizosphere > Soil | place: USA...
TCGGAGTACGCAATCGTGAATGGGACGCTGCTGGTGCGCGGGACGGATGGGACGTGGTTTCGCTGGACGGGCGAGCGGTGGGAACGGTCGCCGCGCTAAGGCCGAAAATACTTGCCGACAGTGTGTGACGCAGGGCGACAACCTGTCGCGATGCTCCGCGGCCCGGCCGGCACGCGATCTGCTCATAGCCGCCCGCCATGAATAGCAGCATCCGAGCGTTGATTGGCGTCGATGCAGGAGCGGCCGAGTCCAGCGGATGGGAAACCGTGGCTGCGGCGGCCGGACAGGTGATCTTGCGGGAAACCACAACGGGCATCGAGACGCTGCCGATGACCCGCAGCGCAGCGGAGTCATTCCTGAACGCGATTCAGGAGCGAGCCGCCGCCCGCCCAGAGCGTTTCGTCCAAAGTTAGCGCTCGGCGCTCGGCGGCGTAGAGTTCCGGGCGCTCGATTCTTCCACGCTGGGGCAATCGTCGTCTGCCTCGCCGCGTTCCAAGCGTTGACGGGCCAGAGCGGCCAGCCGTTCGTACCGATCGCGGATGAGCGCCAGCTCGTCCTCGCCCAGCTCCTCCAGGTCGAGCAGCTCGGTGTGGGCTCCCCGAACGGCGCGAATCAGCTCGTCGAGCTTGATGTGAAGGGCGGCCGTGTCGCGGTTTTGCGTGCTTTGGATCAAGAACACCATCAGGAACGTGACAATCGTCGTGCCCGTGTTGATGACGAGCTGCCACGTATCGCTGAAGTCAAACAGCGGCCCGGTCACCGCCCAAACCAGCACGATGGCCAGCGCCAGGAAGAACGTGAGCGGCCGCCCCGACACCCGCGCGGCCATTTTGGCCAGTCGATCAAACCAGGCGGCACGAGACTTGGCCATGTTGTTCGAAGCCGCGGCAGAAACAAAGAGCGGACGGACAGCCGCGAGCGACCGCCCGTCCGCAAGAGTTCTAAGCGCTAAAAACTCTTCCAACCAGCCGCGGCTGATCACCCGGCTGCCGGGGCAGTGAAGCGGCGGCGCGCGGCCGCCACGACAATGCCCAGTGCACCCAAGCCCCAGAGGACCAGCGGACCCGGCTCGGGAACCAGCGCACTCACGTTGGATGAGGCCGAGATCGACCCCATGATTCCGGGTGAGGCGCCGGTCAGGACAATCTGCGAGACGAGCGTAAAGCCCACCGCAGGATTGTTGCTGACGATGCCGGTCTGCTGAGCATCGGGACCCAAACCATCGATGGGGATCGCGAGGCTGGCGACGAGGCTGCCATTCACCGTCGTATTGTTGCGAATGGTTCCTGTTGCCAGATTCGAATTCCCGTCGATGTCCGACCCGACTACGAGATCTGCGGCGTTCGGCAGCGTGAAGCGAGCCAGCCCGGCTCCCGTCACGAGCGCGATGTTGCCGCCGGTGACCAATCCATCGGGAACGCCGCCGACGGCGTTGATCACGGAGGTCGTGACCGTCAGCGTCGGCAGAGCCGCCCCCCCGGCGTCGCTGATCAGCAGCGATTGGCCGAGCGATGCACCGGACTGCGACTGTGTCGTGAAGTTGGTCAGAGCGCTTCCTATCGCAACGTCGAAGTTGCCCAGGGTTGTGGTGAAATACCCTATGGCATCACCCGAGGAGTAGAACACTTGCGTGGTCGAACCGGCGTCGATCACGACCCGGATTGCGGCGCTGGCAGGCGTCGCTCCTCCTCCAAGCGCCGCCCACAGGGCGGTCGCCGCCAGCAACGGACAGATAAGTCTTTGCTTCATCCATTTTCCTCCACAGGTTGGAGACGCCGCGCACCCCGGGCAACGCTGCCCGGACGCGACACCTTGACACACAATTCCATTGCCCGGCGGCAAAAACCCAGACGCTTGGAACAAATCTCGTGCCGCAGCGCAGAGGATTGCCGCAGGTGCAAGGCTGGGCGATAGAGGCGGCGATTCGCCGCACACCGCGACACACCGCGACACGCGCGGGTCAACTTGTCCGGTGCTGGCGTCGCGCCAAGCCCGGCATCGTTTGCGCGGTGCGAAGACGTCGCGCTTTGAGCGTCCATTTCGCGCGTAGTCATTGGCCTCGCCGGGGCGCTGGGGCCGGCATGTTCTTTGCGGTCGCTCTGGCCCGCCTCCGAGGCGCTCAGGGCTTTGGGTGCAAACACGGATCAGAGCGGCGGGGAACACAAGGACAGTTTCGTTTGGTGTCATTTCTTCCGACTTCGCTGGCCGGCGAAGTCGGATTGCGATTGACGCCGCAACTCGATGCCTGGTGAGGCCCGCCACCATGACGACGCCGACTGCCTCGCGCCACGCCAAGCGGAACTCACCGCTGCCGCGTGCCTCCCAGCGCCGGCAACACGCGGTCAAGGAACGCTTGGCCCCCGTTCCCGCTCCAAACAAAGACTCGCCGGATAAAGCCGTCAGAGGGCGCGTATTCTTTGCGACCGTGCTGCTGGTTTGCGGAATCTGGTCGTATTGGCCCTCGTTAGTGAATCTCGTCGGCATCTGGAGCCGGGTAGTCGACTACGCGCACGGGTTTTTCGTCATTCCGCTGGCCCTGTATTTTCTGTGGGTGCGCCGCGACCGCTACCCCGGCTGCCGCGAATCGAGCCCCCTCCTGGCGCTCGCCTTCTTGTGCCTGAGCCTGGCGCTGCGGCACGTGGGCGACGCCTTCTACTTCGCCTTCCTCGACGGCTGGTCGCTGGTCCCGTGGGCTGCATCCGTGTGTGCCTTGCTCGGCGGCCGGCCGCTGCTGCGATGGTGCTGGCCATCGTTGTTGTTTTTGCTGTTCATGGTGCCGCTGCCATTCTCTTTGGAGAACAACTTGAGCGGCCCGCTGCAACGCGTCGCCACGGTGCTCAGCACGCAGGCCCTACAGTTTCTGGGGCAGCCGGGGTTTGCCGAGGGTAACGTCATCGTGCTCGGCGACCAGAGACTGGAAGTGGCGCAGGCCTGTTCGGGGCTGCGACTGTTCGTGGGAATTGTCGCCCTGACGTATGCCTATGTCGTCGTACTGCGGCGGCCCCTGTGGGAAAAGGTGGCCCTGATTGCCGCAGCACCGGCGATCGCCATCGTCTCGAATGCGGCCCGGATCGTCGTGACGGGACTGCTCTGCCGGTTGCTGCTGCCGGGGCCTACTGCTCGAGCCTGGATTCACGACGGTTCAGGCTGGGTGATGATCCTGTTGGCAGCGGGCCTGTTTTGGCTGTGGTTGCGGTATTTGAAGCTGCTCGTCAAGGAGGAAGAGGTGATGGACATGATGGCCGTCGTCAAGCAATGCCGTGCGTGAGTCACCCGTTCGCCGGTTCCCACCTGCCAGTCCCGCCATGAACAACCGCTCCCACGAATTAGCGCTGCCTGCCAGCGAGCCCGAAGTGGAATCGGCCGCCGGCCCGCTCGACGCTCAGATCGTGCTCACGTCGTTGCGCTGCTGGTGGAAAGTGGCCGTGCCGGCTTCGCTCTTGCTGGCGGCTGCAGCCATCGTGGCGGTCATCTATATCTCGCGGCCGAAGTTCACCGCCTCCGCCTGGCTGATCATCCGCGAGAAGCCCGAATATCTGCTCAATCCGCAGGTTATGGAGGATCCGCGCAAATTCGTGCAGAACCAGATGGAGCTGATGCGCAGCCCGCCGGTGATCGACCCCGTGGCCAGCAAGCCCGAAGTGTTCGCGACGCCCGAGCTCACCGGCGGCGATGCGGCCGAACGCCTGCGGCGGCTGCTCAAGATCCAGTCCAAGGGGCAGTCCGACTTTTTCGTCATCGAGTTCACCAGCGTGGAGCCCGCCAAGGCCGCGCTGGTCGTCAACGAGGTGGCCAAGGCCTACCTGCAACTGCAGGACCGCGACCTGTCGCAGCGGATGGATGCCACCATCGGCCGGCTCGAAAAACAGCGCGCCGCCCAGCAGCAGTCGATCGAGCAGTTGCGGAAGCAGGTCCAGGAAAAAACGAAATCGTTGACGGGCGTTGATCCTTTTGCCGCGCGCAGCGCCGCGGCGCAGGCTGCCGCGTCCGACACGCTCGGGCCGCTGTCGGCGCAGATCGTGTCGGCGGAAATCGACCACGCGATGACCTCCGCCCAGGTCGGGGCCGAAGAAGAGCTGCTGGCCAAGCAGGTCTTTGAGGTTTCAGCGGCCGAGGTCGAGAAACAGGTGCAGTCACTGCCCGAAGTCGTCGCGCTGCGCAGGCGGATCGGTGAGGCGTACGGCCTGCTCCGCGAGCACGAGCGCGTCTCGGTCAATCTGGAAAAGAACACCAGCTATCAGCGGCTGCTGAAACAATCCAACGCCGACAAGGCCCAGCTCGAAAAGCGCTTGGGCGAGCTGCGAACGCTTATGAAAACCGAGCTGGAGCAACAGGCCCGCCTGACCCGCACCGACCAGGTCGCCAGCCTCCGCAAATCGCTGGAGGCCAAAGAGGTCACGGTCAGGATCCTGCGCGATCGACTCCAAGGTGAGCGAGAAAAGCAGCAGGACTACAAGGGCGAGACCGTGGAGTTGGAGTTTCTGCGGTCTGACTACGACAGTGCCGCCCGCGTCTTCGAGGCGATCAACAGCCGGATCGTCTCGATGCGGCTCGAGCAGCACGCGCCCGACCGCGTGATGATGTTCAAGCAGGCGACGCCGCCCGAGTTTCCGACCGAGGCTCTGCCCTACAAACGGATGAGCGTGATCGGGCTGGCCGCGTTCCTGGCCCCGTTCGGCCTGGCGGTCCTCGTCGAATTGATTCAGCGCCGCGTCAGCAATCGCCGGCAGCTCGAAGTCACCAGCCACATGCCGGTCGTGGCGGAGGTCACCGCGATGCCGCGGATCACAGCGTCGCGGTCCATGGGCCGCGACTTTGCAAATCGCGAGCTGCACCTGTTCGAGGAGAGTATCGACGGCCTCCGCACGCATCTGCTGCTCGGCCCGCAGGCCGACACCATGCAGACGATCGCCGTGACCAGCGCCGTCAGCCGCGAAGGCAAAACGAGCGTGGCGATCCAGCTGGCCTTGAGCCTGGCCCGCTGCGGCGAGGCGCCGACGCTCCTGATCGACGGCGACCTGCGCTGCCCCGAGATTCACCGCATCTTCGAGATGGATCTCTCGCCCGGACTGGCCGAGCTGCTGCAGCAAACATGTTCGCAGCGGGCGGCCATTGAAACCGAGTTTGGCCCGACCCTGCACCTGCTCTCGGCCGGCAAGCTGTCCGCCGTCCCGCACAAGCTGCTGGGCAGCGCCGAGTTCCCGCGGCTGCTGGCTGATCTGAAAACGCGCTACCGCTACATCGTGCTCGATACGCCGCCGATCCTCTCGGCCAGCGAGGCCCTGATGATCGCGCGGCAGGCAGATACATCCGTCGTTTGCGCCCGCCGCGATTACAGCCGACTCGATCAGGTCGCCGAGGCCTATTCCCGGCTGCAATCGTCCGGGGCGCGAGTGGCCGGCACCGTGCTCAACGGCATTCCCCCGCGGGCCTATGCCTATCGGTACGGCAGCTACCAATACGAACGTGCCTTGGACAGGGAGCCGGCGCTCGCGCCGCCTACCGACGCTCCGGGCCTGTAAGCGCAAGATTCGCCAATCCCAGATGATTCGCCGTACCCTCAGCATTCCGGTCTTCGCCGTTACCGCGGTCGGCATTGTCGCCGCGGCCAGCGGCTTTCATTACGTCCGCGGCTGGCAACTCTCGAGGCTGTCGAAGACGTTTCTGGACCGCGCCCGCGAAGCTCAGCAGCGAGAAGACTGGCGGGAAGCCGCCGAGCAGTTCGACCACTATCTGCGGCTGTCGCCGGAGCAAGCGGCCGCCCGCACCGAACTGGCGCTTGTGTTTGCCAAAGGCGCGAAATCCCTGGACGAGAAACAGCGCGCCGTCGCGTTGCACTACCGGGCGCTGGCCTCGGCGCTAGAGGACTCGACGGATGAGCTTCGAATCGGCCTGGCCGAGCTGCTGCTGCAGACCGGCCGGCCGCTTGAAGCCGAAAACGCGGCCCGCGACGTGCTGGACAGGCTTCCGGAAGAGCCGCGGGCCAGCCGCGCCTTCGCACTCGCCCGCTATATGCAGTGGCGGGCCGGCGAATTGGGCGCCAGGTCCCCCGACGACCTGCAGCTGCTCGCGCCTCTCGAGGAGGCGCTGGAGCGAAACCCCACCGACATTGCTCTGGCCGAAGTGACGGCAACGCTTTATCGCGAGCAGCCCGCGATCGTCGAGAAGCACAACCCCGGCCTGCCACCAGAGAAGTACGGCCCGCTGGCGGATGCTGTGCTCGACCGGGCCGTGGAGCTCAATGTGTCGAATGCCGAGGCCCTGCTGGCCCGGCACTTGTATCGCGCTAAGTATGCCCAGAGCGACAGGGAGCGCGAACTCGCCGAGCAGGATCTCGCCAAAGCGCTGGTCCTGGCGCCCCAGCATCCGCAAATCTTGCTGACCGCCAGCGAGGCCCGTTATCAGCAAGCCCGCGACGCACTCGCGGACCCAGCGACGCGGTCGGCCGCCGCTCAGCCGCTGGTCGAATGCAAGCTGCTGCTTGAGCGGCTTATCGACGGAAAGCTCGCGCCGGAGAATTCGCAGCCCCATTTGCGGCTGGGCGATGTGCACGTGCTGGACGGCGAGCTCGACCGGGCCTTAGAGGTTTGGCAAGACGCCCTCGGGCGGTTTACCAGGCCAGCAGTGCGTGTCGCCTTTCATGCCCGCATCGCTGATCACCTTTTGAAGGCGGGCCGGGTGGAAGAATCCAAGCCCTCGCTGACCGCGATTCAGGAAATCCTTGACGATCTGGGCGGCACGATCCGCCGCGCGGACCACCTGGCCTTGATGCAGGCCCAGGGTCTGCGGCAGGCCACGTACGACCTCGGAACTGGCCGCTACGCGGAGGCGATCGCCCAGTTGCAGCGGGCCATCGCTCGGCAGCCGCAGCTTCAGCCGAATCCCCAGACGTCGCATGCGGCCTGGGACTTGATGGGCCGCGCCTTCGCGGGCCTTCAAGACTGGACCGCTGCCGCCACCGCGTTCGACCGGGCAGCCAATTTTCAAACCGAAGAGACCGGGTCGCGTCTGGCGGCGGCCGAGGCCTGGCTCTCCGCGGGGCGAACGGAGTTGGCTATCGACCGGGCCGATCAAGTCATCAAGCAACTGGAGGAGAAGCAGAGGGAACTCGATCGAAAGGCCAGCCAGGCCAATCAAGGGGTCGAACTACCTCGCAGCGAAGTTAAGCCAGTCGCCGGCTGGTCTACAGCCTGGCTCGTGCTGGCGACGGCCGAATTGCAGTCGCAGGCAGCCCGGCCGCGGAACGAGCGAACCTGGACGCAGTTGGAGTACGCCCTGGGAATGCTGGAGGCGCTGCCCAATCGCGGCGGGCTCGCGGCTCCCTGGCGGATCGATTTTCTGCAGGCCGATTACCTGGCGCTGCGGACGGATGACGAAGCCGACGACGATCGCGAGCGGCGAGCGGCGGCCGAAGTGCTGCGGCGGGCGGAGGTGAGGTACCAGGATCGCCCCGAGTTCTGGTTCCACGCCTGCCTGGCCTACGAGCGACTCGCGCAGCCGGACGATGCTGAGCGGGCCTGGCTGCAGCTGAACCAGTTTTCAGGCGCGCAGGCCGAGGCCGCGATTGCGGCGTCGCGGCGGGCCGCGGCCCACGAGGACTACTCCAAGGCTCAAAACATTCTGGAGTCGGCGGCGCCTGAATTGCCGCCTGCCGCTCAACAACGGCTCCGCCAGGAACTGATCCGCCTGACGAAGGCCAGGCAAGACCTGCGGCAAATGCAAGCCCTGTTCCTGGCGACGCTGCGCGACCGGCCGCACGACGTCGGGGCACTCTGCGGTCTGGCCGAGTTGGCGCTGCGCGCCAGCGACTTCCCCACGCTGCAGAAGTGGGAAGGCCAGCTCGCGGCAGCCGGCCCACCGGGTGACGTGTGGGCCCAGTACTTCCGCATCTCGCGGCTCTACTTGTCCGCCACCGGACCGCGCGACCCGCGATTGATTGAAGCCCTGTCCGAACAGGCCCGGCTGTCGACGCTCCGGCCCAACTGGGCGGATGGGTTCTCGCTACGGGGAGCGATCGAGCAGCGGATGGAGCATTTGGAGGCCGCCGCCGCCGCCTACGGGCAGGCCATCCAGCTTGGCGAGCGCCGCTATGTCATCTTCGAGCAACTCATCACCTGCCTGGACCAATTGAATAAAGGGGATGAAGTGGAGAAGTACCTGGCGCGGATGCAGTCGTATCTGCCCGCTTCCCAGCGGCTCACGGAGCTGGCCTCCGCCCGCCAGCTCGACGAAAATCGCCCCGAGCAAGCCATCGAGATCGCCCGCCGCGCCCTGGAGCGGCGGCCCGGCGATCTCAACGCCCGGCTATGGCTGGCCCGCCTGCTGCTGGTTACCGACCGGCTGCCGGAAGCCCAGGCCGAATTCGAGCAAGCCACGCAGCAATCGCCGACCGACGCCCGCAGTTGGAACGGCTTGTTTGCTTATTACCTGCACGTCGGCGACGAGCAGCGTGCCCGACAAACGCTCGAGTCGCTTGAGCAGCACGCGCAGCTCGACCCGGCGTCACGCAACAAGCTCTTGGGTCGGGCATATGCACAACTGGGTGATCGCTCGCGGGCCGCAGAGCTGTTGGCGCGGGCCGTCGAGCAGGAACCGCAATCGGCGACGAGCCATTTGGACCTCGCCCAGGCTTTGCTCGAGACCGACCGCGGCCGGGCCAAGGAGAATTTGCAGAGGGCCCTGGAGCTGGATCCCAAGCTGGCGCGGGCCCGCTGGTTGTTGGCGACGATCTTGGCGGCGTCCGGCAGCGAGGCGGACTTGGCGGCCGCCGAGCAGCTCTTGGACGAGGCCGGCGGCACGGAAGCGACAGTCGAGGACCGGCGAGTTCGGGCGATCCTGCTGGCGCAATACAGCGGCGACGGGGGACTAAATCGGGCCATCTTGATGCTCGAGCAGATCATCGCGGGCGACACGGAAAGCACCACCGACCGCTTGCTCCTGGCGCAGTTCTACGAGCGACGGGCAGCCGCCTCCAGGGACGCGGCCGAGGCGGCAGGGAATGTCCAAAAAGCCCGCGATCAATTGCTGAATGTGGCCAGCCGTACGCGGGCTCAGGCGGCGGATGTGGGAGTGCTCATCAGCTTTCTGCTGCGGCAGGATCGCAAAGACGAAGCGGCACGGTGGCTCGACCGGCTGGAAGATCGCCTCGCAGGACAGGCCAGGCCCGATCCCAAGTCCATCGCCCTGCTAATCGATTTGCGGCTCGCGCAGGGCTCGGTTAAGCGTTGCGAGCCTTGGCTGGCGAAGCTCGAGGCGACCGACAGAGATCCATTTCGTCCCTTGATAGCTCGCGTGAAATACTTTGCGGCCTTGCCGAATATCGAAGCCATCGAGCCGGCAGTGGAGGCCCAGGCGTTGCGTCTCATTCAGGCCACGCGGTCGCTCAAGGAACAAAGCCGCATCGCGCGGCAGATTGGCGATTTGTATTTGCTCGTCAATCAGCTGGCCGGCGCGGAGAAGTGGTATCGCACGGTCGTCAAATCCGACCCCGATCAGTTTCCGCTGCTGGCGACCGCGCTCGTTCGGCAGAACCGCGGCCTGGAAGCGATTCGCCTGTGCGAGACGGCGGCCGAGAACGATACCACCAGCCGGCCCGCCATCGTCCTGACTTCGCTGCTGCTCGAGTCGGGCGCGAAACGGGAATACATGCGGGCGGCCGAGCCGATCCTGGCCGCGGCGCTGAAAAACTTCCCAGACGACCCGAATTTGGTTTACGGCGTCGGCATGCTACGCGTGCTGGAAGACCGCTATCCCGAGGCGATCGTACTGCTTCGCAAAGTCGTTAGGCTCAACCCGCGTCACGTGCCGGCGCTCAACAACCTGGCAATGCTCTTGGCCGAGTCGCAGGAAACGCGGGCGGAGGGATTGGCGTTCGTCGAACGAGCGATCGTGCATCGCGGGCATCTGCCGACGTTGCTCGACACCAAGGGCACGATCCTGCTGTGGTCAGGCAAGACACAAGAGGCCGTCACGTTGCTGGAAGCCGCCGCCCGTGGATCGACGACGGATCCAAGGCACAGCTTTCATTTGGCGTCGGCCTATCACGAGCTGGGATCGGCTGACAACGCTCAGGAGCAACTGGCAGCCGCCCTGGAGCGCCACCTCGAAAAGCAAATCCTCACGCCTACCGACCGCAAGGCGCTGAACAAGCTGCGAACGGCGCTAACCCGCGGTGCTGTCATTAACAGTCCCCGTCCCCGCTGAACTTGCATTACC
>Ga0075428_100010662_pt1 | contig 10214 bp, 9 predicted proteins | sample RhiMetdeltSRZDD2_FD_75291 | JGI IMG/M metagenome (GOLD analysis project Ga0075428, IMG submission 75291) | Populus rhizosphere microbial communities from Tennessee, USA - Rhizosphere MetaG P. deltoides SRZDD2 | ecosystem: Host-associated > Plants > Roots > Rhizosphere > Soil | place: USA...
TCGCGATGCGCGATGTGCTCTTCGCCGCCGACGTTGAACGCCTCGCCGTTCACCGTGTCGGTCGCTCCCGCCGCCAGGAACGCCTCGATCGCATCGTCCACGTACACGAAATCGCGGACCTGCGAGCCGTCGCCGAACACCTGGATCTCGCGATCCTCGAGCGCGAGCCGGATGAACCAGCCAATGAAGCCCTGGCGATTGTGCCGCAGCAGCTGGCGTGGTCCGTAGACGTTCGTGAGGCGCAGCGCGCACGCGCGGACGCCGAACACGTTGTTGTAGACGAGATGGTAGTACTCGCCGGCCGCCTTGTTGATGCCGTTGACGTCGGTCGGCCGCACCAGCTGCCGCTCGGTGACGGGCAGCTCGTCAGGCTTGCCGTAGATCTGGCGCGTGCTCGCGTAGATCACCTTGGCGCGCGGGTTGTGATGCCGGCACGCCTCCAGCAGCGTCAACTGGCTGCGGCAGTTGATCTCGAGATCGGTGTGCGGATCGCGCATGCTGTCGATGTGGCTGACCTGGCCGGCGAGATTGAAGATCACCTCGCGGCCCTGCACCAGGTAATTCATCGTGCTCGCCTGGCGCACGTCGGCGACGTTGACGGTGACCCGGTCCTCGATGCCGGCGATGTTGAACAGGTTGCCGCCGTAGTCGGGAATCAACGAGTCGACCAGCAGGACGTCGGCGCCAAGATCGACGAGGCGATGCGCGAGGTTGCTGCCGATGAACCCCAGTCCGCCCGTGATCATCACGCGCCGGCCGCGATAGAAAGTGTCGGAGCTCATCGCCCCTTGAGGTGCTCCTTGCGGATGACCAGCGCCCACCACAGTTTCATCACATCGATTGCCGTGCGATAGATCCGGGGGAAGTTGAAGAACTGCGACTTCCCGTACGCCCGGTGGTAATGATGCACCGGATGCTCCGCAACACGGAAGCCCGCATCCTGGAACTTCTTCATCATCTCGAGGCAGATCACGCCGCTGTCTTTTTCCAGCTTGACGACGTCGAAAATGCGGCGGCGCATCAACCGGAAATCACAATCGACGTCACGCACCTTGAGACCGAACAGCAGCTTCACCATGTAGTGATAGGTGCGGCCGATGATGATGCGGTGCAGCGGGTCCGAGCGGCTGATCTTCCAGCCGTTCACCCAGTCGACGTCATCGGCCATCGTCTTCCAGAGCAGCGTCATCTCCGACGGATCGTACTGCGCGTCGCCGTCGGTATAGAACACGAAATCCTTGCGCGCGGTCGCAAAGCCGGTGCGGAGCGCGCCGCCATAGCCACGGTTCTTCTCGTGGTGGACGATGCGGACGTGCTCCGGATAGATGCGCGCGAGCTCGTCGAGAATCATCGCGGTGTCATCGTCGCGGCTGCCGTCGTTGATGACGATCACCTCGTAGTCGTCGGTCAGCGTGGCCGCGACCCTGACGGACCTCATCACCAGGGTCGCGATCGTGGCGGCGTCGTTGTAGGCCGGAAAGAAGACGCTGAGGCCCGGCATCAGTTGGCCTTGATCCGCCCGTGGCGGAGGATCAATTTCCACGGCGTCAACAATGATTCGACCAGGACACCGCTCGACAGCTTCGACGCCCCCTGCCGGCGTTCGATGAAGATGATCGGCGACTCTTCGATCTTCAAGCCCGCGCCGGCGGCCATGAACGTGATGTCGAGCAGGAACGCATATCCGTCAGAGACGATGCGATCGAGCGGCAGCCTGGCGAGCGACGTGCGCCGCCAGCAGCGATAGCCGGTGGTGATGTCGCGCAGGTGCAGCCCGGTCACCGTGCGGATGTAAAAGTTCGCGAACTGGCTGAGGATGATGCGGCGCAGCGGCCAGTTCACGACGCTGATGCCGTTGAGATACCGCGAGCCGATCACCAGATCGGCGCCCTTCGATGCCGCGTCGATCATCGCCGGCAGGTATTTCGGATCGTGCGAGAGATCGGCATCCATCTGGCCGACGAAATCGAAGTCGCTTTCGATCGCGCGATGAAAGCCCTCGAGGTACGAGACGCCGAGGCCGCGCTGCCCGCTGCGGTGCAGGCACTGCACGCGGCCGGGAAACTTCTGCCCGAGCTCGTCGGCGACCTTGCCGGTGCCGTCCGGCGATTGATCGTCGAGCACCAGCACGTGCACGCCGGGAATCGTCATCAAGTCGGCGACGAGGATCGGAATGTTGTCCTTCTCGTTGTACGTCGGGATCAGGACCAGGGTCTTCATCGGCGTCAGCGCCTGCCTTCGAAGCGCAGCGTGGCGATCTGCTCGGAGATCAGCCCGACGAGAATGACGATGATCGAGAACATCAGCAACAGCACGGCGCCGTTCGGAATGCGCGCGTGATAAATGAAGTTCCACGCGCCGTAGGCGGCGCCGACGATGAAGGTCAGCGCGCTCACCGGCGCGAACACCCGTAACGGGCTGAAGATCGTGATGACTTTCAGCAAGATCAGCAGAAACTTGGCGCCGTCGCTGGCAAGGTGGATCTTCGACGTCCCCACTCGCGGCCGCGCGCCGATCGGTTCGAAGGCGACATTGTATCCCGCCTTGATGAAGGCCAACGTCGTGGTCGTCGGTGTCGAGAAGCCGTTCGGCAGCAGGTGAATGAACTCGAGCAGGTACTCGCGCCGCGCCGCCCTGAGGCCTGACGTGAGATCCGGAATCGGCCGCTCGGTGAGGTACGACGCCAGCCAGTTCAGGATCGCGTTGCCGAGGCGGCGGCCCGCCGTTGCCTGCGTGCGCGGGTCGCGCGCGCCGATCACGAGATCGAAGTCGCCGAGCCGCGCGACGAGCCGCGTCGCATCCTCGGCACGATGCTGGCCGTCCGCATCGACGATCGCGATCCAGTCGCTGCCGGCCGATCGAATCGCGGTCTTGATGGCGGCGCCGTTGCCTTTGTTGTAGGGATGGCGCACCACGCGCGCGCCGGCGTCTTGCGCGGCTTTGCCGGTGCCATCGGTCGAACCATCGTCGATCACCAGCACTTCATGCCATGGCGCGGCCGCCTGTAATGCCGTCACGACCTGGCCAATGCTATCGCCTTCGTTGAAGGCCGGCACGACGATCGTGACGGTATCGGGCAGAGCCATCTAGCGATTGGTGATTTCGCGATTACGTCGCATGCCGGAAGTTGATGATGTCGCCGTCCTGGACGATGTATTCCTTGCCTTCGAGCCGCAGCTCGCCGCTGTCGCGGCACGCGGCCATCGATCCGCGCGTCATGAAGGCGTCGTAGCCCACCACCTCGGCGCGAATGAAGCCGCGCTGGATGTCGCTGTGGATTTCGCCCGCGGCATCGAGCGCGCTCGTGCCGCGGCGGATCGACCACGCGCGGCATTCGTCTTCACCGACGGTGAGGAACGACATGTAGCCGAGCAGGTCGTAACTGGCGGCGATCACGCGGTCGAGACCGGACTCGCTGAGGCCCATGTCCTTCAGGAAGGCCTCGGCGTCGGCGGGATCGAGCGCCGCGATCTCGAGCTCGATCTTCGCGCACAAGGCCACGGCACGCGTACCCTCGCGCGAGAGGAACGCGGTCATGTGCGTGCGTGCCGCGGCCTTCTCGACGCCGCCGGCCGCGTCCGCATCGGCTTCGTCGAGATTGATCACGACCAGGAGCGGCTTGGCCGAGAGCAACTGGAACCCGCGCAGCCGGCGCAGATCGTCGCCGGCGAGGTCCAGCGCGCGCAGCGGCTGGCCATTCTCGAGCGCGGCCTTGCACTTCAGCAACAGCTCTTTTTCCTTATCGAGCTCGGCCGACCTGCCCCGCTTGAGATCCTTTTCCATGCGCTCGAGCCGCCGCTCGACGACGCCAAGGTCGGCGAGGATCAACTCGTCTTCCATCGCCTGGGCATCGCGCGCGGGATCGACCGATCCGGAAGGATGCGGCACGGCGGGATCGCGAAACGCGCGCACGACATGGACGAGCGCGTCGGCATTCTTGTAGCCGGCGACATCGACGAGCGCCGCGGCGCCGCTGCGGCCGGGCGCGACGATGTCGGTGAACTCGATCGTGGCGGGCACGCGCTTTTTGGGGTTGAAAATCGCCGTCAATTTATCGAGGCGAACGTCAGGAACCTTCGAAATTCCAATCGCGGTGTCGCCTTTGCCGCGCGGCGCGTCTTTCGCGCTCGTCATCAGCTGAAACAGGGTGGATTTTCCGGTGGAAGGGAACCCTATCAAGGCGGCGTGGAGCATGAACAAAACATCATACCCTTTCGCCCCCAGCCAACATGCAGTGGTCAAAAATTTGACACCCCTTCGCATTGGGAGCGAAACAAAGGCGTAACGCTAAATCTGTCAGTGAGTTAACGCACTTGGGTGTTGACACTGCCGACACCTGTCTCTACTATCTCAGTGGATTTTTGTGGAGCACAGTGGACTTGTCGGCGTGCTCAGGGGCAACGCGCCGGCGAAAATTGATGATAAAGGACGGCTCAAGGTTCCGAACACGTTTCGTGCAGTGATTCAAAAAAATCACGGCCCGGAGCTGTTCGTGACGAGCCTGACGGGCCAGTCCGTACGCATCTATCCAATGCCGGTGTGGGTCGAACTGGAAAAACGGCTCGCACAAGTCCCCTCCACGAATCCCGCGCGTCAACGGTTTCTCGATCGCGTGAATTTTTACGGCCAGGTCGGCGAGCTCGATTCGCAGGGACGCGTCGTGGTTCAGCAGCGGCTTCGCGAGAGCGCGCAGATCACCGGCGACGTCGACGTGCTTGGCCAGCAGAGTTACCTCGAGGTCTGGAACCACGAGCGTCTCGTCGCGAAGCTCTCGGCAGAGCCGTTCACCGACGACGACGCGAAGGCGCTCTCGGACTTCGGAATATGACCGCGCCGAGCGCGGTCCAGTAACGCCGGTTCTTGACGGAACAGCTTCACGTTCCGGTTTTGCTCGATGAAGTGCGCGCGCTGCTGCAACCGGAGCGGGGCGGCATCTTCGTCGATTGCACGGTCGGACTCGGCGGCCACTCGCGCATGCTGCTCGACGGCGGCGCGACGCGGCTGATCGGGATCGATCGCGACACCGATGCGATTGCGATCGCGCGCGAGGCGCTCGCGCCGTATGGCGATCGCGTGACGCTGGTGCACGCCGACTACCGCGAGATCGACGCGGTGCTCGACCTGCAGCGCGTCGATCGGGTGTCAGGGCTGCTCGCGGACTTCGGCGTGTCGTCACTGCAGCTCGACGCCGAGGGCCGCGGCTTCAGTTTCCGGCGCGACGAGCCGCTGGACATGCGGATGGATCGTTCCAGAGGCGAGACCGCCGCAGCGTTGATCGATCGCATCGACGAGCAAGAGCTCGCCGACGTGATCTACGAGTTCGGCGAAGAACGGAAATCACGGCAGGTGGCGCGCGCGATCGTCAGGGCGCGCGAGCACGGGCGCATCGAAACCACGGGGCGCCTGGCGGAGATTGTGCGGCGGGCGGTGGCCGCGCGAGGTTGGCAGCGGATCGATCCGGCGACGCGCACCTTCCAGGCGCTGCGCATCTGGGTCAACCGCGAGCTGGATGGGCTCGATTCGTTTATCGGCGCAGCGGCGCGGCGGCTGCAGGCCGACGGACGCATGGCCGTGATCGCGTTTCACTCGCTGGAGGACCGCGTCGTGAAACACACGCTGCGCGCGTTGTCGCGTGGCGATCAGCAAGTGGTGAAAGTGCTGACGAAGCATCCGATCGTCGCAACGGATGTGGAAGCGGCGGCGAATCCTCGCGCACGCAGCGCCAAGCTGCGCGGCGCGGTTCGTGTTGGTTAAGGGGGAACGCAATGGACAAGGCAGGAACCTTCGAATACGAGATTCGGAAGGACTTCCGCAACAACCAGATCGTGCGCGAGGTCGACGAGCGGCGGCTGAAGGATCTCTGGCAGTCACTCGGCATCGGCGTCGTGCTGGTGCTGGTGCTGTTGTTCTCCGCGTGGCAGCACTTCGAGCTGCTGCGCCATGGCTATCGCCTCGAGCAGATGCAGCGCGACCGCGCGGCCGAGAGCGACATCAACCGCCACCTGCGCCTCGAGATGGAAACGCTGCGCGCGCCGCAGCGGATCGAGAAGCTGGCGACCGAGCGGCTCGGCATGGTCGCGCCCGCCGAGGGCCAGGCGATCGTGCTCGAGCGCGTCACGACGCCGGCGCCGCCGGCCAAGTCGGTCGTCGCGTCGCGGTAACACCAGTCAAGGTTTTGCGTGTCCCAGCAGCCTGACCCGAACTGGCGTCCCGTGCTGAAAAGCCGCCTCATGGTGGCCGCGGCGGCGCTCGTACTGTGGGTCATCGGCATCGAAACCCGGCTCGTCGTGCTCCAGGTGATGCAGCACGATGAACTGGTGGCGCGGGCTGACCGCCAGCAGCTGAGCACCGTGGACGCGCCCGCCAAGCGCGGCGAGATCTTCGACCGCAATGGCCGCCTGCTCGCCTATAGCGTCGACGCCGACACCATCTACGCGGTACCCGGCGAAATCAGCGACCCGTCGCGGACGGCGGCGACGCTGTGCGAGGCGCTGCATGACTGCACCGCGAAGATGCGCGATGAGCTGCGCGATCGGTTGTCGCGCAAGAGCGCGTTTGCGTTCGTGAGACGGCGCGCGACACCGCTGCAGGCCAAGCGTGTCGCCGCTCTGAACCTTGATGGCATCGCCTTTCGCAAGGAAAGCAAGCGCTACTATCCGAATCGCGAGCTCGCGGCGCACCTGCTCGGCTACGTCGGCGTCGACAACGTCGGCCTCGATGGCCTCGAGGCGACCTACGACAAGACGGTGCGCGGACGCGAAGGCAAGCTGCTCGTCCAGACTGATGCACGCCGCCAGGTCTTCAGCCGTCTTGAACGAACGCCGACCACCGGCGCATCGATCGAGCTGACGATCGACGAGCACCTGCAGCACATCGCCGAACGCGAGGTGAAAGCCGGGGTCGACGCGTCGCGCGCCGATGGCGGCACGGCCGTGATCATGGATCCGCACAGCGGCGAGATCCTGGCGATGGCCAGCTATCCGACGTTCAATCCAAATGATTACGGCGACGCGTCCGAATCGGTGCGCCGCAATCGCGCCGTCCAGGATCTCTACGAACCGGGCTCGACCTTCAAGATCGTGACCGCATCGGCGGCGCTGCAGGAGCACGTCGTCGGGCTCAACGACATCATCGACACGCTTGGCGGCGTGATCAAGTTTCCGGGCCGCAAGCCGATCACCGACATGGGACACGATTATGGTCCCATCTCGTTCACCGACGTGATCGTGAAGTCCAGCAACGTCGGTGCGATCCAGGTCGGCCTGCGCGTCGGCGCCGAGCGGATGGGTTTCTACATCAAGCGATTCGGCTTCGGCCGGCCGGGCTCACCAGACTTTCCGAGCGAGAGCCCGGGCATCGTCTGGGATCCGTCGCGGCTCGATGACAGCGCGCTCGCGTCGGTGTCGATGGGTTATCAGGTCGGTGTCACGCCGTTGCAGATGGCTGCGGCGGCGAGCGCCGTCGCCAACGGCGGCACGTTGTACGAGCCGCGCGTCGTGCGCGCGATCATCAAGGGGGCGGCGCGCACCATCATCCTGCCGAAAGCGGTGCGGCAGGCCATCCTGCCTCAGACCGCAGCGGCGGTCACCGGCATCATGGAGAAGGTGGTGACCGACGGCACCGGCAGGTCGGCCAGCCTCGTCAGCTACACCGTTGCCGGCAAGACCGGCACGGCCGACAAGCTCGTGAACGGCCGCTACTCGACGTATCAACAGAACGTCAGCTTTGTCGGCTTCGTGCCGTCGCGAGCGCCGGCGTTGACGATCGTGGTCATGGTCGATACGCCGAGAGTCGGCGGCGACACCGGCGGCGCGATCGCCGCGCCGATCTTCAAGCGCATCGCTGACGGCGCGCTGCGTCACCTCGGCACCACGCCAACGATCAACCCGCTTCCACCCGTGATGGTCGCGCGGAATCACGACACGCAGGTTGCGCCGACGGCGGTCAAGCAGCCCGCCGTCGTCGCGATGCCGGCGAACATGACCGACACCGGCGTTCCGGACCTGCGCGGGATGAGCGCGCGCGAAGCGTTGCGTGAACTCGCGCGGCTCGGGCTCAGCGCGCGGATGGAAGGAATCGGTTTCGTCGTCGATCAGAATCCGCCCGCCGGCTCGCCGCTCGAGCCCGGCGCCACCTGCACGCTCGTCCTCAATCGCGTCTTGCCACGGCCGACGGGAGTCATTGGAGATCAACGGTGACGCTCGGCGACCTGGTCGACGCCCTGCGCGATCTGACAGTGGAGCCACTGCCCGCAGGGGTGAATCGTAATGCGTCGATTGCGTCGATCGCCTACGACTCGCGGCGTGTCGTGCCGGGAGCGATCTTCGTCGCTCTCAAGGGATTGCGCGCCGATGGCGGCGCGTTCGCGGAACAGGCGGCGTCGCGCGGGGCGATGGCGATCGTGTCGGAATCGCCGGGGCCAAAGTCGATCGCGATACCGTCAATCGTCGTTCGCGACGCCCGGCTCGCGCTGGCGCGGCTCGCTGATCGCTTCTTCGATCATCCGAGCCGCCACATGCCGGTCATCGGCGTTACCGGCACCAACGGCAAGACCACGACGTCGTACCTGCTGGCGTCGGTCCTCGATGCCGCCGGCCTTCGCGCCGGCATGCTTGGCACCGTCGCCTATCGCATTGGCGGAGAGGATCGCGAAGCCTCCCGCACCACTCCCGAAGCGCCGGATGTGCAGCAGTTGTTGAGCGAGATGCTGCAGCGCGGCGGCAAATCGGCGGTGATGGAAGTCTCGTCGCACGCGCTGTCTCTGAAGCGCGTCGACGGCATGCGGTTCGCGGCCGGGGTCTTTACCAACCTGACGCGCGATCACCTCGACTTCCACGAGGACATGGAAGCGTACTTCGCCGCGAAGCGGCGGCTGTTCGAAATGCTGCCGGCCGACGCGCCGGCGGTGATCAACATGGACGATCCGCGCGGGGCATCGCTCGTCGAGATCAGCCAGCGGCCGGTGACATACGCGATCAACGTGGCCGCCGATGTGGCGCCGGGCAGCATCGAGATGACGCTGGCGGGCCTGCGGTTCGACATCAAGACGCCGAACGGCACCGCCCGCATCGCGTCGAAGCTGGTCGGCCGGCCGAATGTCTACAACATCCTCGCTGCGACCGCGGCCGCATCGGCGATCGGAATTGCAGCGAGCGCGATTGAGACCGGCATCTCGAATCTTCCGGGCGTCCCCGGACGGTTCGAAGTGGTATCGGAGCCGGCCGACGACGTGACGGTGGTCGTCGATTACGCGCACACCGACGATGCGCTGCGCAACCTGCTCGAGACGGCCCGACCGCTCGCGGCCAAGCGCATCATCACGGTCTTCGGTTGCGGCGGCGATCGCGATCGGACGAAGCGCCCGCTGATGGGCATGGTCGCCGCGCGCCTGAGCGACGTGGTCGTGATCACCTCCGACAACCCGCGCTCAGAAGATCCGGCACGCATCATCGAGGAAATCGAGCGCGGCATCCCCGCCGGCTCGCAGGCATCGTCGCGCGCGCCGAGCGTCGAGTCGATCGTCGATCGCGCGGCCGCCATCGACCGCGCCGTATCGGCAGCAGCGGCGGGCGACCTGGTGCTGATCGCCGGCAAGGGTCACGAGAAATACCAGCAGATCGGCGATCGCGTGCTGCCGTTCGATGACGGCGAAGTGGCAAAGGCCGCGCTCGCGAGGCGGCGGAAAAAGGGCGGGTAGTGGGCGGACCAATTCCGCTGGCGGCGGGCACGATCGCCGCGGCCATGAACGGCCGGTTGGTCGCCGGCGATGACGAGCGCTACGTGACGGGGTTCTCGATCGACACCAGGACCCTCGCGGCGGGGGATTTGTTCTTCGCGATCGTCGCCAGGCGCGATGGTCACGACTTTGTTGGCGCGGCTTCGAAACGGCGCGCGGCGGGACTGGTCGTCAGCCAGCCGGTCGCGCTCGGCGACGAGAACGAATCGTTCGTGATCGAAGTCGCGGATACGACGCGGGCGCTGCAGGATCTCGCGCGCTTCGTGCGGCGGCAGTCGGGCGCGAAGGTGATCGCGATCACCGGCAGCGCGGGGAAGACGACGACGAAAGACACCATCGCGGAGCTGATCGGCTCGCGCTACCGCGTGGTGAAGAACGCAGGGAACTTGAACAACCACCTCGGACTGCCGCTCTCGCTGTTGGAGCTGCGGCACGGGGCGGATGTAGCGGTGATGGAACTGGGCATGAATCACGCGGG
>Ga0075428_100010664_pt1 | contig 10214 bp, 6 predicted proteins | sample RhiMetdeltSRZDD2_FD_75291 | JGI IMG/M metagenome (GOLD analysis project Ga0075428, IMG submission 75291) | Populus rhizosphere microbial communities from Tennessee, USA - Rhizosphere MetaG P. deltoides SRZDD2 | ecosystem: Host-associated > Plants > Roots > Rhizosphere > Soil | place: USA...
AAATAAACCCCTGTAGAAACAGGGGTCGCAACCAAAACTAACTGCTTATGAGAAAATTGACTGCTTTATTTGTGAAGAACTTTTATCTATAACGCAAATTTACTGCCAATATTTTGATGCTTGTTGTTAATGAACTATTAAAGGTCTTTTCCGCAGTATTACCACTCATCACAGGCGAAAAATTTCGACGAACAAGTTCAAATTTCTGCCATTCTCATCTTCAAAGAACCTTCATGTTTTAAACGTCAAACCGCATCATTTATTTTATTCTGTTTCATTGCAATTTGTAACCCTTTACACTGCAAATCTGACGCTTGAATGACAAATAAACCCACTCCTACGCTCAAAACCTTTGTCTTAGTTTGACGCTAATAAAATGGCGTTCCTGTTAAAGAAACGCCAAAGAAATTGGAGAAGGCATAATCCCTCATTCAACATGCCTTTCATTAATTCTGCCTTGCGAGCTTTTCAGAATTTTCAGCAAACTGTAAAGCATCAATAAACTCCTGTACGTCGCCATTCATTACGGCGGGTAAATTATAGGAAGTAAGATTGATGCGATGGTCTGTCACTCTACCCTGCGGATAATTATAAGTCCTGATCTTAGCGCTGCGGTCGCCTGTGCTCACAAGGCTTTTCCTATGTCGTGATATTTCTTCTTCCTGTTTTCTAACTTGTTCTTCATAAAGTTTGGTACGCAACATCTGCATGGCTTTCTCACGATTGCCGAGCTGTGTTCTTTCAGTTTGACAAATAACAACGGTACCTGATGGAATATGAGTTAACATCACCTTTGTTTCCACCTTGTTTACATTTTGTCCGCCAGCGCCACCGCTACGGGCAGTTTCCATTTTTACATCACTTTCTTTTAATTCAAAATCTACCTCTTCTGCTTCAGGCATTACCGCTACCGTAGCTGCCGATGTATGCACACGGCCCGATGCTTCGGTATCGGGTACTCGCTGCACACGATGCACACCACTTTCAAATTTCAATGTGCCATACACATCATCACCGATCACTTCAAGCTGCACTTCCTTATAACCGCCAACAGTTCCTTCATTCTCACTCAGGATCGCCGTCTTCCAACCACGCCTTTCGCAATAACGGATATACATGCGTAACAAGTCGCCAGCAAACAAACTTGCCTCATCGCCACCGGTACCTGCACGGATCTCAATAATGGCATTCTTATCATCCTGCGGGTCTTTTGGTATCAGCATCTGTCGGATAGAAGCCTCCAGTCGTTCCTTTTTTTCTTCGGTTCCCGGCAATTCTTCTTTTGCCAATTCCCTCAATTCTTCGTCCGTTCCATTCAAAGCCTCTTTGTACATCGTCACATCGTCCAGCACCCTCTTATACTCATCATAGGCATGCACAATTTTTTCCAGGCCGCGGTATTCCTTACTCGTCTCCGCAAACTTTTTGTTATTGCCAACGATCTCAGGATTGGTAAGCGCCACGCCCAATTGATCAAATCTTGCTTTTATAGCCTCTAGCTTGTCTAACATATGGATGAAATTCCTCCAAAGGAGTCTATTAGGACAATTATAAAATCACAAATTCCAACGGGGTGCAAATGTAACAAGAATAGTTTTTTGGTATTTGGTCCCGATTTTTTTTATTTATCGGGATTGTTTTTTGGAATTTTACGCAATGGCATACAAAAAATTCAAAGCAGATCAGTTGTTCGATGGTTATCACCTTCATGATCACGATAAAGTTTTAATAACTGATGAAGCCGGTAGAATTGAAAATATCCTTGCGGTATCCGAAGCCGGTGATGGTATTCAATCATTCAGCGGCATATTGACGCCCGGTTTGATCAATTGCCATTGTCATCTTGAACTAAGCCATTTAAAAGATGTAATCCCCCCACATACAGGCCTGATCGAATTTCTTTGTTCGGTGGTTACCAAAAGAGGTTTCGATGCAGAAGTTATTCAACAGGAAATAATAAAAGCAGAAAAGGAAATGTATGACAATGGCATTGTCGCGGTTGGTGATATTGGCAACACAGCAGATACTGCAGAAGTGAAGAGTAAAAGCAAAATCCGCTGGCAAAATTTTGTGGAAGTGCTTGGCTTTACCGATGAAAAAGCGGAAGAAAATATTGAACACTATAAGAGTGTTGTAAATATTTTAGAACAAAAACTTCAAACCTCAAATCCCGATAAGTCGGGACAGGTCCTCAAACATCGAACAAGTTTGGTACCGCATGCCCCTTATTCTATCAGCCCAAAAACTTTTAAGCTAATTAATCAATTAACAAAAGATCAGGTCATTTCAATTCACAACCAGGAACACCCGGCAGAAGATGATCTCTACAAAACCGGCGGCGGTGAGTATTTAAGACTCTTCAAGATATTTGGTATAAATGAATCCCCGTTCCCGGTTACGGGTTTAAGCAGCATTCGTTCTGTATTGCCACATTTCAATAATGGACAAACCATTTTTCTCGTTCATAACACGTTCATGCCAGAAGAAGATGTTCAGTTCGCAAAAAAATACGCAAATAAGAATGGATTAACGCTGATATGGTGTTTGTGTGTGAACGCAAATCTTTATATCGAAAACAAAGTGCCGCCGGTAGAAATGTTGATGACAAATGATTGTCCACTTGTTCTCGGAACCGATAGTTATAGCAGCAATTGGCAATTAAATATTGCAAAAGAAATTCAATCGATCTCCAAACATTTCACGTCATTGCCACTCGAAACAATTTTACAATGGGCAACGATCAATGGTGCCAAAGCTTTGAAATGGGATGATGTACTGGGAAGTTTTGAAAAAGGAAAAAAGCCCGGAGTGGTGTTAATCGATCGGTCTTTTGAAGTATCAAAAAAAATTCTTTGATGACTTATGAAAATCATTACCTGGAATTGCAATATGGCTTATAGAAGAAAAGTAAAGCTGCTACTTACTTATAAGCCAGATATTGTAATTGTTCCTGAATGTGAGCATCCTGACAAATTAAAATTCGAACCAGGCATCCCTGTGCCGGGAGATGTTTTTTGGTTTGGTAATAATCTAAACAAAGGACTTGGAGTTTTTTCTTACAGCAATTATAAGTTTGAGTTAAACGATATCCATGATCCTGGTTTGCGCACAATTATCCCCCTGACGGTAAAAAATGACAACTTTCATTTTAATTTATTTGCCATTTGGGCTAATAATCCGGGAGACAGGGGCTTTCAGTACGTGGGACAGGTTTGGAAGGCAATAAATTTCTATGCACAACTGCTAAAGAATGAAAGAACGATCCTGGTTGGAGATTTTAACAGTAACACCATCTGGGATAAACCAAGAAGAGAAGGAAATCATTCCACCGTTGTTGAATTCTTAGCTAACAAAGGAATTCAAAGCACCTATCATAAATTTTTCAATCAAATCCAGGGAAAAGAAAGACATGATACTTTATTCATGTACCGGCATAAAGACAAATCATATCATATTGATTATTGCTTTGCCTCGGATGATTTCATAAATAAATTGGCTAAGGTGGAAATAGGCAGCCATAAAAAATGGTGTAAACACAGCGATCACACACCACTTATTGTCACCTTTAATGATTAGCCCAATAATTCTCTTAACACCGGCAGTGTCTTCATCGTTCCAAAATCCTGTATGTGCAGCCTGTAGTAAGTTTCATACGCATGCAATAATTGTCTGCGAAAATCCTGGTTGAGTTTTATTTGTGCCAATTCTTCGGGCTGCATTATTTTCAGCAATTCACTTGTTATTTCAGCCTGTTTGCCCTCCAGGAAATGCAAATAATCAGGTTTGTCTGCAAAAAATGTTCCTTCCTGCAGATCAAGTACAGGCGTTTCTTCTGAGTAATCGTCGCTGATCCTAAACCCAAAAAACGCCGGAAGATGCAACGCAAAGAATAAAGGAAAGTTTGCCATAATGGCCTCGCTGCTTTCGTCCAAATGAATAAATGCATCCTCACAAAATTCAAAAAGTTCGGGGTTGGGTTCCGGTTGTTTTAAACATTTTGTAAGCAATTCAATCATGAACAATGCAACGGCGTTCCTCGGTACATCAGAAAGAATATTTTTGTATAGATGGTGCCATTTAAATTCTTTTATGCGGTTCAGGTGTTTAAGTTCATTATGATAAACAACCAGGTCAAGAATGGCAGTCGGCTGGAAAAGATTAGCCTTACCCGTTCCTTTTTTTGTGGAAGCCCTTACACCGCTTACCATGTATGATTGCAAACCGAACAGCTCTGTAAAAATGGAAACAATCAAACTTGTTTCACCATATTTCACTGTTCTTAAAACAATGCCTTTTGTTTTTTGTGTCCTATCCGGCATAATTGTTGGCCACGGAGACACGGGTGAACCCGGAATATATACTCCGTGAATTTCGTGCTTCGTGGCATTACTATTTAGAAATAAAAACAATTTTCGTCGCCAGGTTTTCCTTTCGTCCGTCGTCGCTTACCAGTACAAGATAAACTCCACTTGAAATTCTTCTTCCCCTATAATCCTTGCCATCCCAAACTGCCTGACCACCTAATGCTCTTGTCTGATACACAAGTCTCCCATCAAGCTCGGTAATTTTTACCACTGCATTATTTACTAACCCCCGAATAGCGATCGTTCCCGAATACCCAGGCGAAACAGGATTAGGAAAAACTAATACATTGCTATTAGTTTGACCGCCTTCTGTTGCCGTACTTCTGAATGAACAGATACCATTTGCCGTTGCAAAAAATACCTCTCCTGTTCTTTCGTCGATAGCAATTCTTTTCACATCATTACTCAACAAAGGGCTATTGGTTTCAGTAAACCGATAGATCACTTTTTCTCCTTCTGCACTTACCAACCATGCGCCATTCTTTGTTGCCACCCATTTTCTGTCTGCGCCATCAACAGCAATGTTTCTTACTTCTTCTCCCTTAAAGAGATATTGATTAAAGCCGCCTTGTGTCACCACTGGCAATACCGCATCGCAACCCTGTGATGAAAAAGCACTTTGTGCACATTGAATGACGGCGATCCCATCATCGGTGCCAACCCAGATAAAGCCATTCTTATCTTTTGCTATACTTAATACATTATTTGTTGGCAGGTTACCAATGCCAGCCCCTGCACGATATAGTTTCCACTTATCATCTGTTGGGTTATCAATAGTATTATTGTCATTAAATACGATCAAGCCATTGCCACGCGGAGAAACAATCCATTTCTGATTTTCCTCATCGATCACAATTTGTGACACAGCATTTTCATTCAATGCAAATGGCGGAGCAAATGATTTCCAGGTACCATCATTTTTTCTCACCACAATATTTTGTGCGGCACCATAATTTGCTATCCACAGATTTTTCTCTGTATCAAATGCCAGCCCGCTCACGCGGTAACTACCCGCATCAAATATTGCTTGTCCTATCGATGAGTTTTGTTTAAAGATCTCAAAACTATTTCCGTTCTTAATATGCAATAAACCTCCACCATACGAGCCTGCCCATACGGATGCATCTGATGGATCTACGGCTAGAGTGATGATATCGGGCAGAGAATCAAACTGAGTAAATTGTTTACTAGTATAATTTGTCCATTGTCCTTCTGAAAATTTATAAATGCCATTCTTATTATTTTGTTTTTGCCAGCTTGCATTCACGCTGCCGGCTGCGGCCCACAAACTATTATTGGCAAAAGCCATTTCGCCCGTTGCAATAGATTGTGGTGAATTGAGATTATAGCTTTCGAATCCTGTTGATAAGAATTTTGTGAGACCGCCAACGCTGTCCGCGATCCAGTAATTAGTTCCGTCTATAACTCCTTTCATTGGCTTCGCTAGCAATGTCGGTTGCTGGATCGTTCTTGCTATCGTTCCGTCAGTGTTCAAGGAAGTAATTTTTCCGCTGGTATTCTGTGTTTCACAAACAATCATTTTACCGGAAGAAGAATTAATGCTCCTGATATTCCATGTTGCCTCTGTAAAAAACAAAGTCCAGGTATTCCCATTGAGCACAAATACTGAATCATTTTTGGAAGCAAAAATCTTCCCCGACACATTGATAACATCAATGCATTTTCCCACGGATAATCCATTTGAACCGCTCAGGTTTTGCCAGTTCAGATAATTTGCCGGATCGACGTTATTGATAGATATTCTTTTTAATCCTTCGTCAGTTGCTGCATAATAAAATGAATTGTCGGTAGTAAAACCATTTACTTTTACCTGGCCCCCATTGTTACCAATAAACCATGAGGCTTTCACTTCGTATTTATCGCCATCAATAACAATCACTCCAAGACCGGTTGAGAGATAGAAATTTTTTCCAAGGGAATAAACGTTGTAGATCCTCTTATCACCAACAATATTATCCAGCTTTATGTCCGGCACATTGAATACATCATTGCGGAAGACAATATCAATATTACTGGTATTGTATGCAATAAATAATTTATCATTCACGTCATCATATTCAATTGCCGAAATAGCGGTCTCAAACAAACCGGTTACACGGCTCATCCTTGTTACAGAATTTTCCTGCAGGTCGATATAAAAAATGCTGTAAGGTGTAGCACAAAAAATCTTGTTATCACCTGCTGCAACATCGATGGCAGAATGATAAGGTAAATGATCTCTCCACTGACCGATTGGAGGAATTGAATCCTGCGAAATCGCTGTTCCAGAAACATAAACCAGCAAATAAAAAATGATTATGATGCGCGGCAAACTCACTTTTCAAAAATATTGATCTTAATCTAAATGAAAGATTGTTTCACAGGCTGTTCAGGCATTTTTCTGTTTCTTTGCGCAGTTTTTATCAACGACAGTAATATGTGGAAAAGCCTTGGCCAATTCATTCTCAAATACAGGATAGCTCTTCTGGTTCTTTTGTTTGCCATCACTGCTTTCATGGGTTATAAGGCTAAACAATTGGAATTAAGCTATGGCTTCGCGAATGCAATTCCGACAGATCACCCGAAATACCTCGCTTACCAGGAATTCAGAAATAAATTTGGCGAAGATGGCAACCTGCTGGTGATCGGAGTACAAACTGATAGATTCTTTGAAGAAACCCTGTTTAATGATTATTCGCAGCTGGTGAATGATCTCAACAGCGTACCGGGTGTTGAAGATATTATTTCAATACCTACTGCTATTAATCTTATTAAGAATCCCGAGACAGAAAAGTTAAGTACAAGAAACATATTCACTAAAACAACGCTTACACAACAGGAGATCGATAGTTCCAAAACAGTTTTTTTTAATCTTCCTTTTTATCGTGCCTTATTATACAATCCTGAAACTAATGCCTGGTTATTGGGCATCCATATCAACAAGGAGTTGCTTGTTTCAAAGAAAAGGGAAATAACTATAAAGCAGATCTCGGGGCTTACCGATGCATTTGGCGAAAAACACAAGCTAGAGATCTACAAAAGTGGTCTCCCATTCATCAGAACCATCTTGGCCAAACGCATTGCCGATGAAATGCAATGGTTTCTTATACTGTCTGTGATCTTATCTGCTATTATCCTTTTGCTTTTTTTCCGTTCCGTAACCAATATGATATTATCGATCACTGTTGTTGGTATTGGTGTTGTTTGGAGTCTTGGCACGATGGTGCTGATGGGTTATAAAATCACGTTGCTTACAGCGCTGATCCCGCCCCTTGTTGTGGTGATCGGTATACCTAACTGTATTTATTTTCTGAATAAATTTCATGTGGCCTACAATGTAACAGGAAATAAAGAAAAAGCCCTTGTACACATGGTTCACCGGATGGGCATTGTTACTTTGTTTTGCAATATCACTGCAGCCATTGGTTTCGCCGTATTCTTTTTAACGCGCAGCCAGGTATTAAAAGAGTTTGGGGCCGTTGCCGGTTTAAATATCATGGCGCTTTTTCTCATCTCGCTTATCTTCATTCCCGCAGTGTTGAGTTTTCTGCCGTCTCCGAAAACCAGGCACACCAGATATCTCGAAAATCCAAGGTTGCGGCGTTGGCTCGACAGGCTGGAGCGATGGTCACTCAATCATCGTAAGCTGATCTATATTATCACCGCCATACTTTTAGTTATTTCAGTAATCGGGATCACAAGACTGGAATCAAAGGGCTATATCGTTGATGACCTTCCAAAATCTGATAAGATCTATACCGATCTTAAATTTTTTGAAAGGAATTTCAAAGGTGTGATGCCACTGGAAATTGTGGTAGATACAAAAAAGAAAAGGGGTGTTACCAGAAATCTCAACAACCTTTTAAAGATCGATTCCTTATCGCAGTTTCTTGCTTCGAGACCGGAGATCGGCAGACCGCTTAATATCACCGAAGGTTTGAAGTTTGCCAAGCAGGCATTCTTTGAAGGAGATACCAACAACTATTCGCCGCCCACTGAATTTGATATGATACCCTTAAAACCTTACCTGGATCCCAATACAGATTCATTAAACAAAGGCACCTCATTTAATAAACTGCTTTCTTCTTTTATTGATAGCAATAAGCAGGAAGCAAGAATAAGCGTCAGCATGCAGGATGTGGGAAGCGATCGTTTACCATTTATACTCGATACTATACAAAAAAAGGCCGATTCAATTTTTGATAAAACAAATTATAACGTACAACTTACCGGTGCCAGTGTTACTTTTTTAACCGGCAGCAATTTTATCATCAATGGTTTAATGGAAAGCATCATGTGGGCATTTGGACTGATTGCTGTGTGTATGATGTACCTGTTCCGTTCATTCCGCATACTTATCTGCTCATTGATACCAAACCTTATTCCCCTGATAATTACTGCGGGTATTATGGGATGGCTTGGGATCAGGATAAAACCTTCAACAGTATTAATATTCAGTGTTGCGCTCGGAATAGCTATTGACGTAACCATTCGTTTCCTGATCAATTACAAGCAGGAATTGCCAAGGAATAATTACGATATGAAGCAGACGGTTATAGAAACAATTCATAGCACTGGCATCAGCATTATCTATACTTCTTTGGTGCTGATCGCAGGCTTTATCATTTTCTGTTTCAGTGGGTTCGGTGGCACGCAGTCGCTTGGATGGCTTACATCTCTTACGCTGGTTACTGCAACAATAACCAATCTGGTTCTCTTACCTTCATTACTGATAACATTTATCCGTAAAAAGAAATAGGCTAACCCCCTATTTTTGTGCAGCAGAACCATAGCCCTGCCTGTCTTAGATTTGTCAGGAAAGAATTACACACAGACTACAAAACCATTTTTCACTTTATTCGCTGATCTTATCCCTTTGAAAAGCATAGGTTGTAAGGCCGTTATTACTTATTCGATATAGGCATACAATTTTTTCATCACTAAAACAAAATGCACATGAGGAAGCAACTACTACTCTTGTCCGGTTTTGTGCTGCTCTCTATTTTCGCGCTGGCACAACGTACCATCACCGGAAGGGTATCTGATGACAAAGGCAATCCAGTGCCCAATGCATCAGTTATCGTAAAAGGTACAACCACCGGTACCACGTCGAAGCCGGATGGTTCTTATTCACTCACAGTCCCAGCCAATGCAAAGGCGCTGATCTTTTCCGCGGTTGACATGACAACTACTGAAAGGCCAATTGGCAACGATGCCGTGATTGACATTACACTGAGAACAGAAGACAGAACACTTTCTGAAGTCGTGGTTACTGGTTATGGTACACAAAGAAGAAAAGAGGTGTCCGGTAACATTGCCACAGTAAAGGGATCGGCACTTACCAATAAACCAGTCCAAAGTTTTGAACAAGCTTTGGCAGGTCGTGCTACGGGTGTACAGATCACAGTTCCAAACGGAGTATTGAATACGCCGCCGGTCTTTCGCATCCGCGGTACTAACTCAATTTCACTTAGCTCTTATCCATTGATTGTTGTGGATGGTGTGCCTTCACCAACAGGTGATTTCAGCGCCACCGCTGCTGCGGGTAATGCATTGGCAAGTATCAACCCCAACGATATTGAAAGTATTGACATCGCTAAAGATGCTGCAGCTACTGCTATTTACGGGAGCCGCGCAGCTAACGGTGTTGTTTTCATTACAACAAAAAAAGGAAGAGCTGGCAAAGCCAGGGTTTCCTACAATACTTCTGTTAGCTGGGTTCAGCCCTATGGCATCCCGGAAGTCTTGAACGCGCAGCAATACACTGATTATAAGAATATGGCTGCTGCTAATAATCAGACAGTGAACTCAACAAACCCTTCTGGTTCTGGGTATACAAAATTTGCACTA
>Ga0075428_100010668_pt1 | contig 10213 bp, 7 predicted proteins | sample RhiMetdeltSRZDD2_FD_75291 | JGI IMG/M metagenome (GOLD analysis project Ga0075428, IMG submission 75291) | Populus rhizosphere microbial communities from Tennessee, USA - Rhizosphere MetaG P. deltoides SRZDD2 | ecosystem: Host-associated > Plants > Roots > Rhizosphere > Soil | place: USA...
GGGCGACACTGCAACTCCGGCCGTTCTGTGAGCCGCTCGATTGCCGGACCAGGATCGAGGTAGTCGTAATCCCACCGATCCGCGCCGTCCAGAGTGACCCAGACGGGACTGAACCCGAATTGAGCGAGACGTTCCGCAAGCGGTCTATAGAACCGGAGGTAATACTTCTCGCAGATGAATAAGACCGTCTTGCTATCCGACATGTAAACCTTGGGTCGTTACCGGCAGATTGGAAACGATGCAAACGATCTGCGTTGGATCACATCGTCTGTAGTCGACCGCGCCGGGACGCGTTGTCGGACAGTATTTGCGAAAAATCGCCAGCCACGCGGTCGGGGGAAGAATTGAAAGGTGGGTGTGGCCATCGTCATAGCAGGCGATGACGTGATGTTTCCGGCGCCGACGAGTTTCGATACGACCGCGTCGATATCTCGTGGGGCGAAGTGCTCGAGAACATCGGCCGAGCAAATCACATCACCGGCAGGAACAGCGCCCGTAACGACATTCACGCGCAACACGCTGACGTTGTCCGGCAGGTCGACCAATTCCGGTGAGTGCGCCCAATCAACGCCGATAACCTGTGTCGCGTAGGGTGCAACCGCCCGCAGGAAACGTCCATTGCCACAGCCGATTTCCACGATCGTACGCGGCGCGATGTTCTTGACAGTCGCCACTTGATCGAGCAGCCAATTGTTTCTGCGGTAGTCTGCGTCCTCATGCTGGCGATCGTAGAACGCCGAAGTCAAATTCTCATCGGGCCGATGCGGGTCCCCAGGTACAAGTACCAAATCGAAGCCCGACATCCGGGAGTGAGAGAGTAGCAGCGCCCTTCGAGCGATCTGGAGTTCCTCTTCTCTTTTATGGCGGCCAACAACACGCCGAAGCCGACGCAATGCGGCGCGGAGCCGCTCCGGAATGAAGCGCCTGGCCCACCTGCGTACGTCGCATTCGACGCCTTTCACGCGCATGTCGATGACGGAGCACTAGACTGCGGTCCCGGGTCGTTTTCGCTACCGACTGCAGCGCACATCAGCGGTGGCGTGTATGAAACCGCACCTGCAGGAGGGCCGTCGACGTCGACCGTTCGTATGCGGTCTCCCCAATACAGATGACGATTGTTCGATCGATCCAGGACAGCGATGCTGATCGCGTAACGACCTCGCTTGAGTCGGAGCGGGCCTACGGTCAGCTTGAGGACGTTACAACCTGGCTGCAAACGTAACGACGATCCCTGTGTCCTGGTGTAGGAATCCAACGCGGCCAGCCCATCGTCGCCCCAAAGAACGACGCGGACGTCCGCGACCCCGACCGCGTCGTTGGTTTCTACGGAGAGGGAGACGTTGAGGGCACCTCCATCGGCAATCGTCTCATCACACGAGACGATCGACGCGACCGCGCCGGCGGCGGTCTGCTCGTGCGGCGCCATCGACATGCGCTGGCGCGCAAGCTCCTCATAGGTGCGGATGCCCTCTCCCACATCGCCGAGATAGCGCACGCGTCCCGCGTTCAACACGAGTACCTTTGAGCACACACGCGCGATTTGGTCGGTGTCGTGGCTGACAAGAATAAAGGCCGCGCTGTCTCGGATGTGCGCTAACCGCTCGTAACATTTGGCACGGAAAGCGACGTCACCTACGGCCAGCACCTCGTCCAGCAACAGGACATCCGGCTTGATTGCCGTCGCCACTGCAAAGCCAAGCCGCACCTGCATGCCGGCGCTGTAGCTCTGAACCGGTGTGTCGATGAAATCGCCGATTTCGGCGAACTCCACTATCTCCGTGAGTTTGCTGTCGATTTCCCTCTTGGTCAGCCCGAGCACCGAGCCGTTGACGTAGATGTTTTCGCGGCCGGTCAAAATCGGATTGAAGCCAGCACCGAGTGAGATGAGTGCGCCTACGCGACCAGCCAATTCAATGCGTCCCATGTCCGGTTTGATGAGGCCGTTCAGCATCTTCAACAGCGTCGTTTTGCCGGCGCCATTGCGGCCGATTAGGCCCAGGCACTCGCCGCGCGCGAGTGCGAGCGATACATTGTCGACGGCCCAGAATTCATCGGTACGCAGTTGGTCTGACGACCGCCCGCCAAACATCTCTGACGCCGTATCCTTCAGTCCGTACCAGAGTGAACGTTTGAGAGTCCGGCAGAACTTCTTGGAAACACGCTCGACGCGGACCAGCTCGTTACTGCTCATGAGCGTCAGTTGCCGAGGCGGGCGACCACGTGCGGCAGCGCCAGACGGTAAAGCACCCATGCCAGGAGCAGCAGCGTAACGGTCACGCCGCTGACCACGAGGAACGCAATCTGCTGAACCGCGGCGCCAGTCGTCAGCCAGTCGCGTGTCGTGGTGATGAGCGGCGTCAAGGGGTTGAGCGAGGCGACCGTCGCCCCTAGACCTGACGAGGGGACGGGGTAAAGAACCGGTGTAATCAGCATCAGAAACGTGCTCGCGATCGGAAGACTGTGTTGTACGTCACCGTATAGAACGCCAATTGGAGTCAGGACCAGCCCGATCATGAACCCTGTCAGCGCGATGCTGATCATCCCGACCAAAAACAGCGGTGACGTCGCCGGAGGTTTCAGCGCAAATGCGGCGAATACGCCGATAACAAGCACGAGCCGCACCACGAAGGCGAACCCAACCTGCATCAATCCGGAAAGGAGAATCGCCTCGCGCGGGAAGTTGATCCGCGTCAGCATCGCGCGCGCGGCGTTCACGCTTCGCAGCGGACTGTTCAGGGCGTCCACGAATGTCTGCCAGATGATCGCACTGACCATGGCATACGCGGCGTAGGGGATTGGTATATTGCCGATCCTGATAACGCCTGCTGAATTCAGATAGACGAACGGCAGACTCGCGACGAGCGGTGGCAGGAACACCCAGACGTAGCCGAGCAGACTCGTTCGATATTGCGCGCGCAGATCACGGACGAACAGGCGCCATGCGAGCTCGCGGGAACTCCATAGGTCCGATATCATGTCGCGGGCGAACTTGCTCGGGTGTCGCAGCGGCGATTCGGGCGTATACACCGTCACCCGGTACTTGACGATCCGAGGGTCGACGTCTGCATCCATCATGGCTGCTGAAATTGTGGTTCAACTACGCCGCCGTTGCGCGGACTAAGATCTCCCTGTGAGTACGGGCTATGTTCCGCGCGACCAGTCCGCGACCGGCGGCGCGATGCCGACCGTATCGGTCGTTATGTCAACGTACAATGCACGCCGATACGTCGCGCGCGCAATCCGCAGCGTCCGCTGGCAGACCCTCCGCGATTGGGAACTGCTGATCTTCGATGACGGATCGACCGATGGCACGCGGGATATCCTCCGCCGCTACGCCAGCCGTGATGCGAGGATCCGTCTGTTCCTGAACGAGCACGTGGGTTACGTGACGTGGCTGAACGAAGGGCTACGCCAGGCGCGCGCCGCATTGTTGGCGCGGATGGACGCCGACGATGTGGCGCTGCCGCATCGCTTTGAGAAGCAGGTGGCCTACTTGCGCCAACACCCCTTTTGCGTGGTCGTCGGCACCGACGCGATGCAGGTGGACGCCGCCGGTTGGCCCATCGGTCGGCTGCGCGTCCCCCTGACGCACGAGGAGATCGAGGCTTCGCTGCTGGAAGGGCTCGGGGAGGCGCTGTGTCACCCGGCGGCCATGTTTCGCCGCGACGCTCTGATGTCTGTGGGCGGCTACTGTAAGGACTGCGAGCCGGCCGAGGACGTGGACCTGTACCTCAGGCTCGCCGAAGTGGGACGGCTGGCGAACCTGCCCGACGTGTTGTTGCGCTACCGCCGCCATTTCGCGAGCGTGACCGCGACGTGTCAGACCACGCACGGCGAAGCGTTGCGGCGCGGGCTACAGGCCGCTTACCGGCGCCGCGGATTGCTGCCGCCGGCCGAAGAGCCGCTGCGGCTACGGAGACAGGTCCGTGACGCCACACGACCGGAGGTGCGGCACTACTGGATCGAGCAGGCGCTACAGGCCGGCTGTATCTGGACGGCGCGTAAGCACGCCCTTTGGTTAGTGGTCGAATCGCAAGGATCCCCGCCCGCGTTGCATCTGTTGCGCAGCGCCTTGTTCTCGGAACGAACTCCCGTCGTGGCGTGGCTGAAACGATGGAGGCGGCGCCTGTTCGGGGCGCGCTCCGTGACGCCGCCAGCCACGGGGCAACGTACCTGAACGTCACCGGTACGCGATGCACGCGTGTTGACGCGAGCCGGAGACGAACAAATGAAAATCGCGTTTGTGTTCTATGAGTACCCGCCCGACACTGCCGATGGCGGCATCGCCACCTACCTGCGTCAGGCAGCGCGGATGCTTTGCGCCCGCGGCCATCACGTGGAGGTCTTCGCCGGCGCGCGCGGTCGGGAAGGGACGTTCGACGACGGTGACGGCATCACCGTCCACAGGATCGCCTGCCCGGACGGCCGAGCCCGCTTCCACCGACCTGTTGCTGCCGCGTTTCAGCAACGCCATGCCCGGGTCGGCTTTGATGTGGTGGAGGGGGCGGATTATCTGGCCGATTCACGCGACATTCCGGCGTGCTGCCCGGAGATCCCGCTGGTCGTGCGGCTGCACACCGGAACTTACCTCCTCAATCGCCTCAATCGCCCGCACTTGTCGTCGATGTTCACGCTGCGCGTTCTTCGGGGTGCCTGGCAGCAGTGGATGCGCCGGTCGTACTGGCGCTACGACAAGGCCCGCGACGTCGAGCGGCTGCACGCGCTGGATGCTGACCACATCGCGTCGCCTTGCTCGGCCATGAGCAAAGTGATGATCTCGGTGTGGGACCTGGACTCGCAACGCGTGGCGTTGGTGCCGCCTCCTTGCGTCCCAACGGAGGCGCTACTGGACGTGCCGGTCGACACTTGCACCAATACCGTCACTTTCTTGGGGCGGCTAGAGGTGCGTAAAGGCGTGTTGGATTTGGCGCGAGCAATCCCGCGCATCCTCCGCCGCCATCCGAACGTGCGCTTCCGCTTCGTGGGCAGGCCGCACCATTATTCGCCGCAACCCGGGCTCGACATGCGGCAGTACCTACAACGCGAGCTGGCCCGTTACGGAGAAGCCGTGGAGTTTGCCGGATCGGTTGCGCTAGACGAGGTGCCGAACGTGCTGGCGAGGACGGATATATGCGTCTTTCCGAGCGTGTGGGAGGCATGGGGCTACAGCTGTGCCGAGGCCATGGCGGCGGCGCGCGGCGTCGTCGGGAGTAGCGCCGGCGGTATGGCCGACCTGCTCGCGCCGGATTCTGAGGGCAAAGAAGTGGGCCTTGGGATCTCACCAAACCACCCTAAAGATCTCGCCAAAGCGGTTTCCCAACTGTTGGAGCAGCGCGAACGGCGGCTCGAGCTCGGCCGAAGGGCACGGCGTCGGATCGTCAACGAATACGGCGTGAACGCCATTGGACCGAAGATGGAGGACTGCTTCCGTCGCGCGATCGAGCATCGCCGCTGGCTCGGCCCGCGCAACACCGTGCTGGGCGCCCCGGTGACCGCGCCGCAAACGTTTACCCATGCGGTGTCGGAATGAGCGCGCCCCCTGATACGTGGCGGGATTGCTGACGCGGGCGACAAAGTAGTACTAGCGGCCAAACTCGACGATCACGAAGTCGGTCGCCTTCGATCGGTACTTGACTCTGAGGCGCCAGCCCGCGAGGTCCTCGACCGGCGGTACCCGTCTGATCCACTTCCCGATCTCCTCTTGCGAGGAGGCCTCGCTCAGGCCCGCGCCCCCAAAGTAGACCAGCGAGGTGGCATGTTTGAACCCTCGCTCATCGGCGACGTCGAACAGATGGCCCCGCTTCAAGGCCAGCGCACCCTCAACGTCCAAACCCGGGCCCCACGCAGACATTGCATCGAACCCGGTTGCCCACGAAACGATTCCATCGTCGAATTCGAGCAGCTTCGGCGGTTGCCCGGCAAAGCGGGCGCGGATGAGCGGCGCCTCATCGAAAAAGAATTCCGAAAAGCGCGCATGGTAGTCCGGGTGCCGATGAAGCCTGAGGAAGAAGGCGCCGCCGATCAACATCGCCACGCCAACGATTGCGGCAACACGCGCCGGTCGGATATCTGCAAGCCAGCGGTCCGAGAGGTCTAGCGCGATCAATGAAACGAGCAAGGTCCCCAACGGCATGTACCAATGACCCTGACCGTAGGTGAGGACGAACAGAAAGTTGTACGAGGCAAGCATCAGCACGCCTACCGATGTGGCGAGCAGGAACGCCTGGTCCCGACGAAGCAGCAAAGGCGCCAGCAGTGCTGCCATTCCCGGAACAGCCAATTGGAAGACGCGCCAGAAATCAAAGATCGGCGGACGCGGAGCGCCAAAGAACGAGCCGATGACGTGGGCCGCCGTGCGAGCGTTCTGGATGGTTGGCCACGGGAACGTGGACTTGAGCTGACCGCTCACCGGCACGATGCTTCCGAAGAAAAAAGAGTTCATCACGAAGTAGACGAGCAGTGGAAGCGCGAAACCGCCGGTGAGTATCAACCCCGATCGCAACGATTCGGTGCTCCTCCACCATCGTTCGCGCCAGGCGATGACGGCGTAAATCGCCGCCGCCACAAAGAGCTGGTCCAGCCGGGCCAGCGTGAGCAATGCCAAGCACGATCCGTAAACGCCAGGGCGTCGGCGCGGAAGGTCAGCCCTCCATGCCCAAAAGAGCAGCGCGAACGCCAGCAGCACCAGCGGCGACTCCATGCCGTTGACGTAACTCCACAGCGTTCCAAAGAGCGGCTCACTGCCCTCGAGGGGGTTTTGATCACGCAGCATCCGGGGGCTGAGCGTCAGCCAAGCCGGCGAAACGATCAGCGCGTAGGCCCCAACAGGAAGCGCGGCGAAGAGCGGGTTAAGCGACCCATCGTCTCGGCGAAGAGCGAGCCCCAGGACGAGAACTGCCGCCGAAAGGCACAGCAAGCTCAACACCAAGGTGAATGCCAATTCGGTAACCGCGGGTCGGCCGAATAGGCCCAAGAGGTACGGAATGGAGACCAGCGCTTGCCACAGCGGGTGAAAGCCGTTGGAGGGGTGAACGCCATCGAAGGCGACGACGCCCTGTCCGATGTGCCGCGCGACCACCAAGTAATAGAAGGTGTCCGCGGCGACGTAACCAAAGAGCCTCTCGGGCCCGGACGCGATCACATCGGCGACGATCGGTACCACCAGCAGCGCCACTGCCGAGGCGATCACGACCCGCCCCAGTCGTCGAGAGGGGGTCACTGGGCGACAAAATTCACACGAACGCCCTCAACGCACCTGGGAGCGGCTCATCTTCTGGCACGCGACTTTCACCGCCGCAACGCTGCGGGTGGGCATTCCGAAGGTGTTCCGAGGTGAGCCGGCGTGGATCGATGCCTTTTTTCGAGGTAGTCCCAGTAGTCATAAGGGCCGCTGTCCGAAATGCCCTTGCCTTCTGCGACAGCGCCAATTAGCGCAGCCTGCCGATTATGCATCAACATCCAGTACTCGAAACGCTCGGGCGCTTACTCATTCGCCTCGCCCATGAACGTCGCTGCGCCACGATCAGCGTCTAACGGTCGTTCTGCTCCGGGCTTTTTGCCGCAGGGCGGTTGATTGATTCTTTTTGAAGCGCCGTACACAATCGCACCCGTTCATGACTGACGCCCGACGCCTGCGTTCCGGAATCAAGCGGCACGCGAAGCACGCCTGCACGATCCTTGGCGTGCTGGCGATCCTCGCGGCCGCGATCTCGCCTGCCGCTCTACGATACGGCACCTTGCGCTTCGACAGAATGACGCGAGAGTTCCGCATCGAAGCACGACCATGGGTAAGGAATCCGATGTATCACCCGCCGACTCCGCCGACTGTCGAGGAAGACACGATTGATACGAATCTGCTGCGGCTCCGAAGGCGCTGGATTTTTGTCAATCGAATCGAGCCCTCTGTTCTGATGCCAGAGTACCGCGGGGGATCAGGATCAGCCATAGCCACGAGCGGTACGCGTGCGCTGATTGCCAATCGATTCGGCCACTTCTACGAGGTCGATCTCGACTCGACTCCAGGAAGCGTCCGCAGACTACCGCTGACACTGGCGACCAACTACGACGCGCTGAGGACCTTCGTCAGCGGCGAGCTAGGGGAGGAAGACCGTAGCGTTGACACCATTGGTAACAAGTACGGCGGCGTGACCGATTTGCTACTGCTGGACGAAAGGCGGGAGCTCGCCGCCGCGTATACGTACTTCGACCCGCAAACACAATCGGTGACGATGCGTGTCGCCCTCCTGAGCCTTACTCCTGATTGGCAGTCCGGCCGTAGCCGCTGGCGTGTGGTATTCGAGTCGGAACCGGCCATCAGGGTTGCAACGGATCACGACTTGCGCGGTAATCAGGCGGGCGGCCGCCTCGTGGCCCTCGACACGCATCGACTGTATCTGGCGGTGGGTGACTTCGGGTACGACGGCGTCGTTCACGAACAAATCTTTTCACAGGATCCCGCCGCCAGCTACGGAAAGATTATCGAAATCAATCTGGACACGCTCGACCACAGGGTCATCGCAAGCGGCCTTCGAAACCCGGAGGGATTGATGCGCGACGATGAGGGCCGCATCTGGTCGACCGAGCACGGGCCGCGGGGCGGGGACGAGCTGAACCTCATTCGCCCGGGAAAGAATTACGGCTGGCCGTACGTCACGTTGGGCACCAATTACGGCACCCACACATGGCCGCTGGCACGCCAACAGGGGCGGCATTCGGAGTATGAGCCGCCGATTCATGCCTGGGTTCCCTCGATTGGCGTGAGCCATCTGATCCAGCTCCGAAACTTTGCAGCGGAATGGGACGGGGATTTCCTCGTCCTGTCGCTCGTAGGCCAGCGACTCAGCCGATTGCGGACAAACGGCGGTGCAGTCGTGTACGAAGAGCAAATCCAAATGGGGGGCAGCCTTCGCGATGTCGAGCAGCTTACAGACGGCCGGGTCGTGTTATGGACCGACGACGCGAGAATTGCCGTCGTGTCGGTGGACCGCGAGCCGTCTGCGCTCGAGCAGCTCCTGAATCGTTCGCCATACCGCGTGCGCTCGATAGTGCGGAGCTGCGCAGAGTGCCACACACTCTCGAACAATGAATCCGAAGCCAACCGAATCAGCCTTCTGGGAGTCTATGGTCGACGCTATGCCACCGGAGCTTCCCCGGGGCTATACTCCGAGGCGCTGCGACAGGCCGCAGACGACTGGAACGACGAGACACTGAATGCGTTTTTGCGGGATCCGCAAGCCGCTGTGCCAGGCACGACGATGCAGTACGACGGAATCCGGGACGATACGTTAAGAGCCCAGACAATCGAACTGCTGAAATCTCTCCGATAGGGCAGCGGCCGAGCAAGGACCGACGCTCGGCGCATTTAGATCACCGCACAGCGATTTCCAGCGAGGCGGCAACGTCCTAAACTAAAACTAAGAGCCCCGATCAAAATTGAGTGGTCAAGTTGAGCGAGGGCTAAGTTCATAGTTCCAGTTTCAAACGAATGGGTCAAGACGGGTTTCATCGAACGCTTACCCTGGCGTCCGATCTGGGGATCGAGGATTCTGCTTAGGGGGATGGACGTATCGGTCATCGTGCCAACGCGCAATCGCTCTGTATTGCTGGCACTGACGCTGCGCAGTGTTCTCGCACAGAGAGATGTCGACTTCGAGGTGATTGTCGTCGATGAGGCGTCGAGCGATGACACACCCTCGGTCATCGAGAGCTTCGGGGACCCTCGTATTCGATCGATCCACCACGACCGCCCTCAGGGCGTCAGCGTTGCGCGCAACCGCGGGGTGGCCGAGGCGCGCGCCGACTGGGTGGCATTTCTCGATGATGATGACTTGTGGGCACCGACCAAACTGACGTTGCAGCTCGGCGCACTGCGCGCGAGCAGCGCGACGTGGGCATACGTCGGGCACGTGAACATCAATGTGCATCATCACGTCACGGGGGGCTCTCCGCCCCTACCTCCAAGCGAGCTGATCAGACAGCTGCCGCAGCACAATGTGGTTCCCGGTGGGTGTTCGGGCGTGATCGTGTCGAAAGACGCACTGAGGCGCGCCGGTCTTTTCGATGCCGAATTCCAACCATTGGCCGATTGGGACCTGTGGCTTCGCCTGGCACACATCGGCGAGCCCGCATGCATCTCGCAGCCGCTCATCGCCTATCGGCTCCACGGCGCGCAGATGTCGCTCGACGCATCGCGGGTTGAAACGGAATTCTGGCG
>Ga0075428_100010670_pt1 | contig 10212 bp, 6 predicted proteins | sample RhiMetdeltSRZDD2_FD_75291 | JGI IMG/M metagenome (GOLD analysis project Ga0075428, IMG submission 75291) | Populus rhizosphere microbial communities from Tennessee, USA - Rhizosphere MetaG P. deltoides SRZDD2 | ecosystem: Host-associated > Plants > Roots > Rhizosphere > Soil | place: USA...
CTGTCGGAAGAGCTTGCGCGACGCACGACCGAAGGATCGCTCGTCCTCAAGCTACCGGGCGACCGCGTTCGCTGCACCGCTTGCGCTCATCGGTGCGTCATCCTCCCGGGTCTCGACGGCATCTGCCGCGTGCGCTTCAACGCGGGCGGAACGCTGCGCGTTCCGTTCGGATACGTCGGTGCGCTCCAGCTGGATCCGATCGAGAAGAAGCCGTTCTTCCACGCGCTCCCCGGTGCTACGGCGTTGTCGTTCGGCATGCTCGGCTGCGATCTCCACTGCGCCTACTGCCAGAACTGGGTCACCTCGCAGGCGCTCCGGGACCCCGCGGCTCGCGGCGGCCCGCGCGACGTCACCGCCGACGAGCTCGTCGCCATGGCACAGGCTGAGCGCGCTCCGGTGATCGTCTCGACGTACAACGAGCCCCTCATCACGGCCGAGTGGTCGGTCGAGGTCTTCGCCAAGGCAAAGGCCGCGGGCCTCGTCTGCGCGTTCGTCTCGAACGGGCACGCGACCCCCGAGGCCGTCGAGTACATCCGGCCGTACGTCGACCTCTACAAGGTCGACCTCAAGGGTTTCCGCAATGAGCACTACCGCGACCTCGGCGGCCGCTTGGCACCGGTTCTGGACAGTATCGAGCGACTCCACAGGAGCGGCATCTGGCTCGAGGTCGTGACGCTCGTGATCCCCGGCTTCAACGACGATCCGGGGGAGCTGGCCGAGCTCGCCGGGTTTCTCGTGTCGGTGTCGGCGGACATCCCCTGGCACGTCACGGCGTATCACAAGGACTACAAGATGGACGCGAACCGTGAGACGAACGGGGAGGACTTGGTGCGCGCGGCCCGGATCGGGCGCGAGGCGGGGTTGCGGTACGTCTATGCCGGGAATCTCCCGGGGGCGGTCGGCGAGTTCGAGGACACGCGCTGTCCGTCCTGCGGCGCGGTCGTGATCGCCCGGCGGGGCTATCGGGTCGCCCTCGGCGCCTTCCAGAACGGCCGGTGCGGGGCGTGCTCGGCCTCGATCCCCGGGTTCTGGCGGAGCGCCGCGTGACGCGCGCCCCGCGGACCGTGCTCTACGTGCCGGCCTCACGGCCCCGCCATCTCGAAAAGATCCCGAGCCTCGACGCCGACGCCGTGCTCGTCGATCTCGAGGACGGCGTGGCGGCGGGTGACAAGGACGCGGCGCGCGAGCACGTTCGCGCCGCGATCGCCCAGGGCACGCTCGGGCCGCGTCCCTGGATGCTTCGGGTCAACGGCGGCGCCGCCGGTCCACCGCCCGCGGACCTCACGCTGGTCGGTTTTGCGCGTCCGTCGACCGTCGTGCTTCCGAAAGCGGACGATCCCGCCCTCGTCGGCCAGCTCGCGGCGCGGTTCGCGGAGCACGGCGCGACGACCGCCCTGATGATCGAGAACGCGCAGGGCGTCGCGCGTGCCCGGGAGCTCGCCGGCGCTCACGCGGCGGTCCGGATGCTCATCCTGGGTTCCGCGGACCTGCGGCTCTCGCTCGGGGCGCGTCCCGACGACGCGCGCCGCTGGGAGCGCCACACGCTCTCCGAAGTGCTGCTCGCCGCGCGGGTGCACGGCGCCGTCGCGATCGACTCCGTCTACTTCCATTACAAGGATGGGAAGGGCCTCCGCCGGCACGCCGAGATCGCGCGCGACCTCGGCTACGACGGGAAGAGCTGCATCCATCCCGCGCAGATCGAGACGATCCACGAGGTCTACCGGAGAACACCGGAGGAAACCGCGTGGGCGAGGCGCGTGCTTCAAGCCTGGCAGGACGGCGACGGTGAGAGCCGCGGTGTCGTGACGATCGACGGCGAGATGATCGAGGCCCTTCACGTCACCGTGGCGCGCAGGATCCTCGAGGACGAGGCATCCAGCTAGGAGCGGCCCTGCGCTTCGGCGAGGCGCGGCGCCAGGTCGATCCGGCCCAGCGCGACGGCGCGGCGGTAGGCCTCGGACGCGCCGCGGAAGTCGCCGGTCTCGAAACGCAGGTGGCCGAGCTCCGCCCAGGCCTTGGCGTCGCGCGGGGACCAGAGCGCCGCTTTGCGGGCGCTCTTCAGCGCCGCGGCCCGATCCCCCGACCGGTGGAGCACGAGCGCGAGGTTCAGGTAGGGTGTTCCCCAGGACGGCTCGAGTCGGATCGACTCCTCGAGCGCGCGCGTTGCCCCCACGTAATCCCCGCGCCGTGCCAGGAGAAGCCCCCGGTCGTGCCACGCGGGGGCGAACGCGGGCCAGTTCCGGATCGCCGCATCGTAGAGGGGGGTCGCCTCGTCCGTTCGCCCCTCCTCGACCGCGATCGAGCCGAGCCAGTAGGGAGCGCGCGGGCTCTTCGGGTTGTGGCGTGCCGTCGCGGCGAAGATCGTCGCGTCGGTCCGCCAGTCGACCGCGCGCGCCACCATCAGGACCGCCCACACCGCCGTGACAGCCCAGGCGAGGCGTGCCGCCGGCCGGCCCCAACGCTCGACGAGCAGCGAGGACAGGAGGCACACGCCGGCGAGCGGCAGATAGAGGAAGCGTTCGGCGAGGATGGCGCCGACGGGAACGACGAGATTCCCGATCAGCAGATACGGCAGTGCGGCAACGGCCGCGAAGAGAGCGGCCCGTGGCGAGCGCCGTGCGATCGCGAGCGGCGCAAGGAGCAGGACGGCTCCGGCGATCGGCCTCCACGCCAGAAGGGACGGCTCGATCGCGATGCTGGCACCGGAGTAGTCGTTGGCGAGGCCCCACGGGAACATCGCGATCCCCGCGTAGCGCGCGACGAGAGCGAGCGCGGTGGCGAGGGCGCGGACCCCGTGCTCGGCGACCAGCGGATTGTCCATCACCGGCACCGTTTGGAACGGGAAAAACGCCTCGAGCGCCCGTGTACGGAGGATGGTGAAGACGACGAACGCGAGGCAGGCGGGGAGCACCATGCCGACGGCGTCGCGCAGGCGCCGACCGGGTCCGTCCATGCCCCAGGCGGCAAGGGCGACGAGAGGCAACGCGGCAAGCCCCGTCTCCTTCGAGCCGCACGCGAGGAGCACGGACGCCCCCGCCCCCCAGGCCGCCATTCGCGAGCCGCGCGCGAGTGCGAGCCGGACCGCCACGAGCGTGAAGAGCGCTGCCAGGATCTCCGCGCGGCCCACGACGTTGGCCACGGCCTCCGACTTGGCCGGCCAGACCGCGAAGAGCAGCGCGCCGAGGAGGGAGGCACTCCCGGCCACCCCGGATCGGACCGCGATCGCATAGATCGCCCAGCACACCGCGGCGTGCAGGATCAGGTTGATGGCGTGCGACGCCGACGGCACCGGGCGTCCGAGGATCGCGCGCTCCAGCGCATACGACGCGACCGTCACCGGCCGGTAGAGGGAGCGGTCGGCCCCCTCCCGTCCCTCCCAATACGAGGCCGAGAGGATCGACCGGGTACCCGAGGGGACGCCCGACTCGATCGCGACGTGATCGTCCTGGACGTAGCCGGCGCCGAGCAGGGGGGCGTGGGAGACGAGGACCGCGCCGAGCAGAAGCGCGGGGACCCAGCGCGTCACGGAGCGAGCGTCTCGAGGATCTCCGCGCCCACGAGCAGCTCACGCGGCTTGCTGCCGTCCGCCGGACCGATGATGCCCTCCTGCTCCATCATGTCCACGATCCTCGCGGCGCGCGCATAGCCTAGCCGCATGCGCCGCTGGATGAGCGTGATCGAGCACATCCCTTCTTGCAGGATCAGCTTCACGGCTTCGAGGTACATCGAGTCGCGGTCGCCCGCTTGGAACGATCCGGACCTCTCCTCCTCCGGATCCTTCAAAACCGACTCGTCGTAGACCGGCTTGGCCTGCTTCTTGAGGAACGCGACGACGCGATTCAGCTCGCTCTCGGTGATGAAGCCCGAGTGGAGCCGCATGAGCCGCGCCGAGCCGGACGGCAGGAAGAGCATGTCGCCGCGTCCGATCAGGTGCTCGGCCCCCTGCTGGTCGATGATCGTGCGCGAGTCGACCCGCTGGCTGACACGGAAGGCGATGCGCGCGGGGAAGTTGGCCTTGATCGTCCCGGTGATCACGTCGACGGAGGGGCGCTGCGTCGCGAGGATCAGGTGGATGCCGACCGCGCGGGCCATCTGCGCGAGGCGCATGATCGACTCCTCGACGTCGGCCGAGGAGACCATCATGAGGTCGGCCATCTCGTCGATCACGATCACGATGTAGGGCAGCGGATGGAGCGGCTTCTCGTCCCCGGTCCGCGCGTCCCGCAGCATGCGGCCCGGCGTTTCCGCCAGCGCCTGGTTGAACTGGTCGATGTTCCGGACCCCGACCGAGGCGAGCTTCTTGTAGCGCTGCTCCATCTCGCGGACCGCCCACTTCAAGGCCGTGGATGCCAGCTTGGGCTCCGTGACGACGGGGATCAGGAGGTGGGGGATCTCGGCGTACATGCCCAGCTCGATCATCTTCGTGTCGATCATGATGAAGCGGACGTCGGCAGGGGTGGCCTTGTAGAGGATGCTCGTGATCATCCCGTTCAGGCCGACCGACTTCCCCGCGCCGGTGGCACCGGCGATGAGCAGGTGGGGCATCCGCTCGAGCTCGGTCGTGAAGACGTCGCCGTTGATGTCCTTGCCGAACGCCAGCGTCAGCTTCGACTTCGAGCCGCGATACTTGTCCGAGGCCAGGAGCTCGCGTGGGAAGATGACTTCCTGATGGCGGTTCGGTACCTCGATGCCGACCGTCGAGCGGCCCGGAATCCGGTCGATGCGGATCGATTCGGCCTTGAGACCCATGCACAGGTCGTCGACCAGTCCGACGATCTTCGAGTAGCGCACGCCGGCTTCCGGGGCGTACTCGAACGTCGTCACCACCGGCCCGGGGTGGATCGCGACCACCTTGCCGTCGACCGCGAACTCGCGGAACTTGTCGCCGATGATCTGCGCGCGCGCAAGAAGGTCCTGCTCGCTCTCTCCCTCCTGCGGCTTCGGTTCGTTCAAGAGCTCGAGGGGCGGCAGGGCGTAGCCGCCAGCGGGCGGCGCCTCGATGAGCGCCGCTTGCTTGGGGGCCGGCTCCTTCTTCGGCGCGGCGGACCGCGGGGAGACCCTCGGCGGGGGAGCGGAGCGCGCGGGGAGATCGACCTCGCCGTCCGCGGGGAGCGGGATCGTCGGACGGCGGCCCGGCGCCGGCGGGACGTCACCGGGGGATTGGCGCTCCGCAGCGGCCTTCGCGTGCTTCTTCTCGACGGCGCGCTTCTGCGCGTCCTTGCGCCGCGCCTCGCGATGGCCCCGCCAGCGGGCGAGCCCGGTCTCGAGGCGCCCGCCCATCCCGACGCCGACGCGCTCGGCCGCCCGTGCGAACGAGAAGCGCGTGGTCAGGACGATCGTGGCGGCGAGGAGGGTGGAGGCGGTGAGCACGGCTCCCATCGGGTTCATCAGGCTCGTCAGCCCGCCCGCGAGCCGCGAGCCCATGTAGCCTCCCGCCGTGAACGATTCGCCGCCGTAGAGAATCGACCCGTAGAGCAGGTCGAGGATCGTGGCGAGTGTGACCAGGAGCGCGGTCAGCCCGAGCATGCGGCCGTACGATGCGGCGAGGCTCTTCCCACGGAAGCGGTGCCAGCCGGTCATCGCCAGCACGACCGGCACCAGGAACGACGCCGTTCCGAGCAGCTGGAGCAGAAGCTCGGCGAGCGTGGCGCCGACGCGTCCGATCCAGTTGGCCGCCGGGTGCAGGCCGGGCTGGGCGCGGAACCACGTCGCGTCGGTGACGTCGTAGCTGGCGAGCGCGCAGATGGTCAACGCGGCGAAGAGCAGGAGCAGGAGCCCCGCCACCTCGTCGAACCAGCGCTTTTTCCGCAGCGCGGAGAAGGTCACGTCCATCGCAGCCCTCAGTCTACCTACAACTCGACGACGACCGGAATGATCAGGGGACGTTTCTGCGTACGCTTCCGGAGGAAGCGGCGCAGCCCCGCCTGGATCTTCGCCTTGAGCAACCCCTCGTCCGCCCGTTCCTCCTCCGACGTCTCGGCGAGCGAAGCCGCGACGACCTCGCGCGCCTCCCGGAGGAGAGCCTCCTCTTCGGCATCGGAGACGAACCCGCGGCTCGCGATCTCGGCCGGACCGTCGACGCGGCCGCTGCCGCGGTGCACGGCCACGACGGCGATCACGATCCCATCCCCCGCGATCTGGCGCCGGTCCCGCAACATCGAGACGTCGACACGATCGAGCGTGCCGTCGATGAACACCTGGCCGACCGGAACCCGACCCGCGCGCCGGAAGCCGTCTTCGCGGAGTTCGAGATGGTCGCCGGTATCCGCCAGCACGACCGACTCCGGCGGCAGCCCGCACGAGCGTCCGACGGCGGCGTGCGCCGCGAGCTGCCGGTACTCACCGTGGATCGGCATGAGGAATTTCGGCCGCAGCAGGTGGATCAGGAGCCGCAGCTCGTCGCGGCAGGGATGGCCGGAGACGTGGATCGGCGCGTCCGCCGCGGTGACGACGGTGGCACCCCGGCGGAGGAGGTGGTTGATCATGCGTCCGATGGTCTTCTCGTTGCCCGGGATCGACCGGGCGGAGTGCAGGACGAGATCGCCGTCGGAGACGACGACGTCGCGATGCTTGTCGACCGCGATACGGGCGAGCGAGGAGGTCGGCTCGCCCTGCGAGCCCGTGACGATGAGGAGCGCTCGCTCCGGGGGCAGGTCCATCGCCTTGTCGGCCCCGACGCGGACCCCCGCCGGGATCCTGAGCAGTCCGAGGTGCTCGGCGATCTCGGTGTGGAGCTCCATCGACGAGCCGACGATGGCGACCGAGCGACCGCGCGCGACGGCGACGTCCACGACCTGCTGGATCCGGTGAATGTTCGACGCGAACGTCGTGACGAGCACGCGCCCCCGAGCACCCGCCATCGCGCGGTCGAGCGCCGGCCCGACCGTACGCTCGCCCGCCGTGAAGCCGGCCCGGTCGGCGTTCGTGCTGTCCGAGAGAAGCGCCAACACCCCTTCCGCGCCGAGCGCTGCGAGGCGAGCCAGATCGGTTCCCGGTCCGTCGAGCGGATACGGGTCGAGCTTGAAGTCGGCCGTGTGTACGACGGTGCCCACCGGCGTGCGCAGAACCAGCATCGCCGACTGGGGGATCGAGTGCGTGACCGGGAGGGTGTCCACCGTGAAGGGGCCCAACCGGAGCGGAGTGCCGGACGGAGGGAAGGGAAGGAGGCGCGCCTTCGGGCCGACGTCGTGCTCGGCCAGCCGGCTGCGGACCAGGCCGAGCGTGTACGGCGCACCGTACACGGGCACGTCCTGCCGCGCGAGCAGGAACGGGACCGCTCCGATGTGGTCCTCGTGGCCGTGGGTCAGCAGAACAGCGTGGATGGTCCCGCAATCGGCGAGGAACTCCATGTTGGGAACCACGACATCGACCCCGAGGTGCTCCGCGCCGGGGAACATCATCCCGGCGTCGACCACCACGCAGTCGTTCCCGTGGCGGTAGACCATCAGGTTCATGCCGAATTCGCCGAGGCCGCCTAGCGGGATGATCTCGAGGGGGCGCGGACGCGACACGAGGCCTCCGCAACTCGGGGTTCGCGCGCGGATTATAGCTTGGGCGCGGCGAATGCCGCGGCGATCGCGACGAACCCTTCGGGAGGAATCGACTCGGCGCGGGCGGTCTGGGGAACGCCGGCGCTCTCCAGCCACCTCTCGGCGTGCGCGGCGCTTTCCGGAAGCGCGGCGCGCAGGTTCTTCAGCAGGGTTTGCCGGCGCCGCGCGAAGGCGGCGCGCAGCAGCGTCTTGAGCGCCGGAAGCGGAACCGCGGGATCGTGGAGCCGTGTCCACCGCGTCAGGGTGGACAGGACCTCCGGTCGCGGGCGGAACGCCCCCGGCGGGAGGTCGAAGAGCCGATCGATCGCGAAGCAGCGGCCGGCCAGCACCGTGAGAGGTCCGTACGCGCCGGTTCCCGGGCAGGCGGTCAGCCGCTCCGCGACCTCCCGCTGGAACATCAAGACGGCACGCGCCACCGACGCGCGCTCGTCGCAGAGCTTCATCGCGACCGGTTTCGAGATGTTGTAAGGCAAGTTGCCGGCCACGACGAGATCCCGGCCGAACGACTCCAACGGGACCGAGAGCACGTCGGCCTCGACGATCGCGAGCGGCGGGTCCGGATGACGGGAGCGCAAGTCCGCCGCGAGGTCGCGGTCGATCTCGATCGCGACCACGCGCAGGCCGCGCGCGATAAGGGTCTCGGTCAAGGCGCCGCGCCCCGGCCCGATCTCGACGACGGTGGTGCCGGCCAGGGCCGCGATCGCGTCGGCGACGCGCGCGACGGCGCGCGGGTCGACGAGGAAGTTCTGCCCGAAGCGCCGGCGCGCCCGCGGCGCTTGGGAGCGCGTGCTAGATTGAGGCCGGCGCACGGGATTTAGGAGATTGCATGAGTCACCCTCAGGTCGTGCATCTTACCGACGACACGTTCGACGAGACCATCAAGAACGCGACCGGCCCCGTGCTCGTGGATTTCTGGGCGGCGTGGTGCGGCCCTTGCAAGGTGATCGCCCCGTACCTCGATCAGCTCGCGGCGGAGATGTCCGACGTGGCGACGATCGCCAAGGTCAACGTCGATGAAGAGGGCGATCTCTCCGCGCGCTTCGGGATTCGCAACATCCCGACCCTGCTCGTCTTCAAGGATGGCCGGCTCGTCGACCAGACGATCGGGGCCTTGCCGAAGGAGACCCTGCGGGGCCTGCTGCAGCGGCACCTCCCGGTGTCGCGTCCGCCTCTTCCCGCCGACTAGGACCGCGGCAGCGCCGCCGGATCCAGCACGAGCACGATCGAACCGTCGTCCCGGACCGCGGCTCCGGAATACCCCGTCATTCCCGTCAGGGGCGGAGGCAGCGGGCGGACGACGATCTCGCAGCGTCCGAGAACTTCTTCGACCTCGATCCCGGAGGTCGCCCCCGCGGTGTCCGTCAAGAGCGCCATGCCGCCACGCTCCGGCGCGTCGCCGCCGAGCTTCAGCACCTCACGCAGGGTGGAGACGGGCACGTCGGCCGCGCCGAGGCTCCAGTACCGGCGTCCGTCCCGCCACGCCGTGCTGTTGTCATCCATCGGGGCCATGCGCGTGATCGCCGCGAGCGGGACGGCGAACGTCACGCCCGCCGCACGGACGAGGTAGGCGTGAACGAGTGCGACCGACGAGGGGAGCGTCAGCTCGAAGCGCGTGCCGCGGCCCGGATGGGATTCGATCCGCAGCCGGCCGCCGAGCGACTCGACGGTCGCCTTCACCACATCCATCCCGACGCCGCGTCCGGACACCTCGGTGGTCTCCTCGACCGTGGAGAATCCCGGGAGCGTGACGAGCGTCAACGCCTCGGCATCGGCGAGGCGAACCGCCTCGGACGGCGTGAGGAGCCCGCGCTCGATCGCGACCTCCTTGAGACGCCTCGGGTCCAGCCCTGCGCCGTCGTCCTCGACCTGGAGCACGAGGCGCGACGCCTGGCGGACCAGCCCGACCCGGAGACGCCCGACCGGCGCCTTGCGCGCGGCCTGGCGCCCCTTGGGGGACTCGATGCCGTGGTCGATCGCGTTCCGCACCATGTGGAGCAGCGGGTCCATGAGGTGTTCCAGCAGGCTGCGATCGATGCGGACGTCCTGTCCCGAGACCTCCAGCGTGACCGTCTTTCCCAGCCGGTGCGACAGCTCGTCGGCGGCGCGCAGGAGGCGCTGGGTCGTGATCTCGAACGGAACGAGGCGGACTTCGACGAGAGCATCGTACGTTCGCCGGGCCAACCGTCGGGCGGTCTCGCCCTCACGGGCGGCAGGGGAGCCGGGCGTCAGACCGAGCTTCGATTCGATCCGGCCGAGCGTGGACATCAGCTCCAGCACGTCCTCGATGAGCGCGTCGATCCGGTCGGCCGGCACGCGAAGCGAGAGGGACGGCGTCTCGGATGCGGCCTTGACCTCGGGTGGCTCCGCGGCGGCGAGCGTGAAGGTTTCGATCTCATCGATGGCGGCGACCTTGGCCGCGAGCGACCGGATCGGGATTTCGGAGCGCAGGCCGACGAGCAGGCGCCCATCGAACCGGCCGGTGCGCAGGGCCGCCATCGCGGGCTCGGTGCGCACGATGTGCCCGAGCTTGGCCAGGCGTCCGAGCACGACCGCGGCCCGGATCGCGGGAAAGGATCGGTCGCGACGGACGATCGCGGCGATGTTGACGTAGCCGGCGGCGGCGGGCGCGCGGACCACACCGTCCGCCACCGAAGCCCCGGCG
>Ga0075428_100010673_pt1 | contig 10212 bp, 8 predicted proteins | sample RhiMetdeltSRZDD2_FD_75291 | JGI IMG/M metagenome (GOLD analysis project Ga0075428, IMG submission 75291) | Populus rhizosphere microbial communities from Tennessee, USA - Rhizosphere MetaG P. deltoides SRZDD2 | ecosystem: Host-associated > Plants > Roots > Rhizosphere > Soil | place: USA...
CTCCGTACGCCCGTCATCGAGCTGATCGAGATCGGCGCCGGCGGCGGGTCCATCGCGCGCGTGGACCGCATGGGCCTCCTCAAGGTCGGGCCCGACAGTGCCGGTGCGGATCCCGGTCCTGCCTGCTACGGCCTCGGCGGGCGATGGCCCACCGTCACCGACGCGGACCTCGTCCTCGGCTATCTCGATGCCGAGTTCTTCCTGGGCGGCCGCATGCGGCTCGACCGTCAAGCCGCCCGGCGCGCCATCGACGAGCACGTCGGCACTCCGCTCGGCCTCGACCCGGCGGCGGCGGCGTGGGGCATCCATCGCGTGGTGAACGAGAACATGGCGGCGGCGGCGCGGATCCACGGCATCGAGCGCGGCAAGGACCTCCGCGCCTACCCCCTCTTTGCGTTCGGCGGCGCCGGGCCGGTCCACTGCTGGCAGGTGGCGAAGATCCTCAAGGTTCCGCGGATCATCCTGCCCTTCGGGGCGGGGGCGATCTCGGCCTACGGCCTGCTCAGTGCGCCGCTGGCCTTCGACTTCGTCCGCACCGGCCACGAGCGTCTCGACGCTGCGGACTGGGCTGCCATCAACCGGCGCTTCGCCGACATGGAAGCGGAAGGGCGCGAGCTCCTGCGCCGCGCCGGCGTCACCGGTCACGCCGTCCGTCTCACGCGTATCGCGGAGATGCGCTACGTGGGGCAGGGCCACGAGGTGGAGGCTCGCCTCCCCGATGGGACGCTGTCGGCGGCGAGCGTCCCCGCCATCCAAGCCGCGTTCGAGAGCGCGTACCGTGCGCTCTACGCGCGGTTGCCGCAGGGGGTGCCGATCGAGGCGCTGAACTGGCGCCTCACCGCGGCCGGGCCGGTTCCGGCCCTGACGCTCGCTCCTCCGTCGGCGCCGCGTGCGGCCGCGATGCTGAAGGGCCGCCGGACCGCGTACTTCGCCGAGACCGGCGCCTTCGTCGACGTCCCGGTCTACGACCGCTACGCGCTGGCGCCCGGCGCGACCTTCAGCGGCCCCGCCATCGTCGAGGAACGTGAATCGACCGCCGTGCTGGGGCCGGGCGCGCGGTGCCGCGTCGATGCCGCGCTCGCCCTCATCGTCGAGATGCCGTCCGGGAGCAACACGTGGACGCGGTGACGCTCGAGATCTGCTGGAACCGGCTCATCGGCGTCGTGAACGAGCAGGCCGCGGCGCTCCAGCGCACGTCGTTCACGTCGATCGTCCGCGAGGCCGGCGATCTGTCCGCGGGCGTGTTCGACCGCCGCGGCTACATGGTCGCGCAGGCGGTCACGGGCACGCCCGGGCACATCAACTCGATGGCGCTTGCCGTCAAGCACATGCTCCGCGCCTATCCGCTCACCGCGCTCGCGCCCGGCGACGTGCTGATCACCAATGATCCGTGGCAGACCTCCGGCCACCTCAACGACGTCACGATCTGCTCGCCGCTCTTCCGCGGCGACGACTGCGTCGCGTTGTTCGCCTCCACCTGTCACACCGCGGATATCGGCGGCCACGTCCTCTCCGCGGAGGCGCGCGACGTCTACGAAGAAGGCCTGCAGATCCCGATCATGAAGCTCTACGACGCCGGCCGCCCCAACGAGACCTTGATGACGCTGATCCGCGCCAACACCCGGGTGCCCGACATGGTCCTCGGTGACTTTCACGCTCAGGTGGCGGGAGGAGCGGTGGGCGGGGAGCGCTTGCTCGAGTTCATGACCGAGTTCGGGATGCCGCGCCTGGAGCCGCTCGCGGACGAGATCATCGGACGCACCGAAACCGCCATGCGCGAGGCCATCCGCGCGCTCACTCCCGGCGTCTACGAGCACACCATCACGTCGGACGGATTCGATGAGCCGGTCGTGATCCGGGTCCGCTGCGAGGTGCGAGGCGACGAGCTGCTCATCGACTACGCGGGCTCCTCCCCCGCCAGTCGCCGCGGCGTCAACGTCGTGATGAACTACACGGAGGCCTACACCACCTACGGGGTCAAGGTCATCGTCAGCCCGGACGTTCCGAACAACGACGGAGCGTTCCGTCCGCTGCGGATCACCGCCCCCGAGGGCTCGATCCTCAACGCCCGGCGTCCCGCCCCGGTGGCCGCGCGCCACGTCATCGGGCATTTCCTGCCGCACGTCATCGCAGGGGCGCTCGGCCAGGCGCTTCCCGGCCGCGTCATGGCCGAGGGCTCCGCGAACATCTGGGGCATCCAGGTGGCGGGCAAGGACATGACCGGGGAGCCGTTCACGCACGTGTTCTTCGCGTCGGGCGGCACCGGGGCGCGGCCGACCAAGGATGGGCTCTCCGCCACCGCGTTCCCGTCCGGCGTGCTCGGCACCCCGGTGGAGGTCCTGGAAACGGTCGCTCCGTTCCTCGTGGAGCGGAAGGAGCTCCGCGAGGACTCGGGCGGGCCGGGCAAGTACCGCGGCGGGCTCGGGCAGACGATTCGCTTCCGCGTCCGCACCCGGGAGCCGTTCACGTGCTCGGTGCTCGGAGATCGGACGCGTCATCCCGCGGCGGGCTTTCTCGGCGGTGGCGCAGGCGCGGGCGGGGATGTCCTCATCGACGGTGCCCGTCCCGCGAATCCGAAGGCCGAGCAGTGGATCCAGCCGAACGGCGTCGTCGAGCTGCGGCTACCGGGCGGGGGCGGCTACGGAAGGGCCCAGGAACGCGATCCAGAGCTGGTGGAGACGGATCTGCGGGAGGGCTACGTTCGGACGGCTACACCCGGGGCGAATCGCCGATAGCGACCACCACCAGCGAGCCCGGGATGTCCATCGGGCGCACGCCGCGGCCGTAGGCGGCCACCTGTTCGCATAGCCAGCCCACACAGGGGGCGCGCTCGCCCACTTCGTGCCGGATCGCCGCCCACTCCGTATCGGCGGCGGTGCCGAGGGCCTGTCGTCGGGCCGCGCTCTCCACGACCACGACGAGCCGCAGGGGATCGTCCTCGAGGCGCTTCAGCGCCGTGACCGCGGCATCCACGGAGCCGTGGGTGAGCGTCTCCACAGTCGGTGCCGCCGCCGGATCGCTGAACCCGTCCGCATAGCCGAGGCCGGTGGAGTACGAGGCTTCGAGGCAGCCCACGCTGGCGAGCGGAGTCCCCGTGAACGAGCCGTAGAGCGTCGGCACCGGCATGATCCCGCATACCGTGCGCATCTTCGGCCCCATCAGCTCACGCCACGCATCGAGGAAGTGACTGGCGGGGGCGCCGTAGCCGGAGCGCGCGAACGCGAAGCCGAGGCCGCGGGGATAGCGATGGCGAAACGGCCAGCCGGCGAGCATCAGCCGCGCCGCCGCCTTGCCCGCGTCCACGAGGTCGCGGCCGCCAGCGCAGGAGACACCGCTCGCGGCGTGCTCGGCGTCGGAGACCGCGATGACGATCGCTCCCGTGGTCGTGAAGCCGCGCTCGGTGAGCAGCCCGGTGGTCGCGCCACCGGCGACGCCGACGGGGCCGAGCACCGCGCGCACCGCGGGGACCACGTCGCCCTTCGCAGGTCCCGCCGTCACCACCAACGCGAGATGCGCGGAGGCGCCTTCCAATCCCTTCTGAGCGGCGCCGGCGGCTTGCACGATGGCGGACAGCGTGTCGGCGGCCGGCGCGAAGCCGACGCCGATCCGGAGCTTCGAAAACGGCACCGCGGGGGCGAGTGTCGTACTGATCATGGCGCGGACCGAGTGCAGCGGGAGTGCCAAACGAGAATCGCAGGAAAATCAGGGGATTTTGCTCAGAATTGCGAGGCGGGGGAGTGTCCGGACGGCACTGCGCACACAGACTTCGTCATCCGGTCACGAAGCTCAGAGCATGCCGTATTCCTTGAGGCGTCGGTAGATCGTCCGGCGCGAGATTCCGAGCGCGCGCGCGGCCGCTTCCTTGTCGTCCTTGAAGAGCGAGAGCGCGCGCACGATCAGCTCCCGCTCCACCTCCGCGAGCGTGGGCACGCTCTGCGGGGTGAGGATGGGCGCGACCTCGCTGCCCCGCGTGAGGCTCGGGAGGTCGGCAAGCGTGATCTGGTCCCGCGCACCCATGGCGAACGCCCGCTCGATCAGGTTCTCGAGCTCCCGCACGTTGCCGGGGAAATCGTAGGCGGTGAGCGCGGCCAGCGCCTCCGGCGCAATCCCCCGGATGTCACGCCGGAAGCGCCGATTGAAGCGCCGGAGGAAGTGGTTGACGATGGCCGGGATGTCCTCGCGCCGGTCGCGCAGCGGGGGCAGGCTCACGCGCACCACGTTGAGCCGGTAGAAGAGGTCCTGGCGGAAGGCGCCGTTCGTCATCGCCTGCTCGAGGTTGCGGTTGGTGGCGGCAATGACGCGGACATCGACCGAGAACGCCTTCGTCGATCCCACCGGCCGCACCTGCATCTCCTGGAGGACGCGCAGGAGCTTCACCTGCAGTGGAGGCGGCAGCTCGGCGATCTCGTCCAGGAAGATCGTCCCCTCGTTGGCGCCGCGGAAGAGGCCGAGGGCGTCGGCGACGGCGCCCGAGAACGCGCCCCGCACGTGGCCGAAGAACTCCGACTCCAGGAGGTCGGCCGGAATCGCGCTGCAGTTGACGGGGATGAAGGGACGCTTCGCGCGCGACGAGATGCGATGGATCGCGGCCGCCACCAGCTCCTTGCCGGTGCCGCTCTCGCCTTCGATGAGCACGGGCGAATCCGTCACCGCGACCTTGCCGATGATCTCCTTCACGCGCTCCATCGGTACCGAGTTTCCGATGAGCTCGTTGACGGTGAGCTCTTCGCCGAGGCGCGCGCGCAGCGAGTGCACCTCGCCGCGCAGGAAGCGCCGCTCCATCAGCCGCGTCATGAGGTGCCGCAGCTCTTCGAGGATCAGCGGCTTCGAGAGATAGTCGTACGCGCCTTCCTTCAGCGCTTCGACGGCGGACGAGATCGTCGGGTAGCCGGTCATGATCACGACTTCGATCGACTCGTCCTGCTTCTTGATCTCGCGCAGGAGATCGAGGCCGCTCATGTCGGGCATGCGAATGTCGGTGAGGGCGGCATCGAAGAGCCCCGTGCGAATGGCCTCCAACGCTTCCGTGACCGAGCCCGCCGTGGCGACCTCGTAGCCCCACTGCGTGAGCGCTTCCTTGAGCAACCGGAGAATGGCGACTTCGTCGTCTACGACCAGGACCTTGGCTGGTTCCACAGTGCTTTCGACTGTAGCATGCAGGGGTGCCAAAATGACCTAGCTTTTCCTTCACGGGTTACAAACCTACACCGGTGATAGGCAAACCGGTTCCATTCCGGGCTTCGCCCGCGCTATATCTCCGGCGCCGGGCCCAAGCCCGCGATATCATCGCGCTCGCAAGGGATAGCCGGAGTTGTGTCGTCACCGGGCGACGTGCGCGGCCTATCGGCCCTTATCCAGGGGCCCACAACTTGCGCCGGCCCGGTCGGCATGTTAGCGTGGACGTTGACTTTTTCACCGAGGAGACCGGTATGGCGCACGCGGGGACCCTGGAACTGACGGAAGCGAACTTCGACGATACGCTGGCCCAGCAGAAGGGACTCGTCATCGTCGATTTCTGGGCCGAGTGGTGCGGCCCCTGCCGTGCGATCGCGCCCGTCCTCGACGAGCTCGTGGGGGAATCCGCCGGACGCATCACGCTCGGAAAGGTGAACGTCGATGAGAACCCTGGCCTCGCCGCCCGGTACGGGATCCGATCGATCCCGACCCTCCTCCTCATGAAGCAGGGCAAGGTTGCGGACCAAGTCATCGGTGCCGTGCCCAAGGCGAGGATCAAAGAGAAGCTCGACGCCCTCGGATAAGCGCGCGTCGTCGGCAGACACGTATTAGTACCGCCGGCCGAGGGATCCCGCCTCTCTCGCCCACGCGGGACGAGTTTCGCGTCCTCGCGGGCGACGGCAATCTTGTGCCCGTCTTCGCCGAGCTCCCCGCCGATCTCGACACGCCGCTCTCTGCATATCTGCGCCTGCGTCCCGGGCCGTACTCGTTTCTGCTGGAGTCCGTCGAGGGCGGTGAGAAGTGGGCGCGCTATTCGTTCCTCGGCACCGATCCCCTCATGGTCCTCACCGCGAAGGATGGCCGCATCACTCTCCGCCACGCGCATGGCCGTACGGAACGGCTGCCCGACGGCAACCCGCTCGAAGCGCTGCGTGAGCTCCTGCGCCGATTCCGTCCCGTGGCGGTACCGGGGTTGCCGCGATTCCAGGGCGGCGCCGTCGGATATCTGGCGTACGACGCCGTCCGTCACCTCGAGCGGCTGCCCAGCGAAGCCGCGGACGATCTCGGACTTCCCGACGCGGCCTTCCTCTTCACCGACACGTTGCTCGTCTTCGACAATCTCCGTCACCGGCTGCTCGTCATCGCGAACGCCCACATCGAGGGTGACGACGACAGCGCGGTGGACGCCGCCTACGACCGCGCCGCCGTCCGCATCGGCATGACGCTCGCCAAGCTCGGCCGTCCCGCGCGCGCGCGCGCGCCGCTCACGCTGCCGCCGACGGCACCGCTGGTCGCGCTCGGGGAAGACGGATTCTCATCGACGATGGACGAGCCGACCTTCTGCGATGCCGTGCGGCGGGCGAAGGAGTTCATCGCCGCCGGCGATGCGTACCAGATCGTCATCTCGCGCCGCCTCGATGCGCCCCTCGAGGCCGATCCGTTCACGGTGTACCGCGCCCTGCGCACGATCAATCCGTCGCCGTACCTGTTCTTCCTCCGGCTCGGCAAGACCACCGTGGTCGGCTCCTCGCCGGAAGTGCTGGTGCGCGCGGAAGGTGACCGCGTGGAGGAGCGGCCCATCGCGGGCACGCGTCCTCGGGGCGCGACCGCGGCCGACGATCTTCGGATCGAGGACGAGATGAAGACCGATCCCAAGGAGCGGGCGGAACACGTCATGCTCGTCGATCTCGGCCGCAACGACGTCGGGCGCGTGTCCACGCTCGGCTCCGTGCACGTCACCGAGTTCATGGCGGTGGAGCGCTATTCGCACGTCATGCATCTCGTCAGTCACGTCGTGGGGCGGCTGGCGCCCGGTCGCGACGCGCTCGATGTGCTGGAAGCGTGCTTCCCGGCGGGCACGGTGACGGGAGCGCCGAAGATCCGCGCCATGGAAATCATCGACGGCATCGAGCCGACGCGGCGCGGGCCGTACGCGGGCGCCGTGGGCTACGTGTCGTACTCCGGCAATCTCGACTCCTGCATCACCATCCGCACCATCGTCTGCCACGGCCCCCGCGCGTCCATCCAGGTCGGCGCCGGCATCGTCGCGGACTCCGATCCCAAGGCGGAGTGGCTCGAGACCGGCTCCAAGGCGCGCGGCCTCGTCCTCGCCCTGCGCATGGCGGCCGCGAGTGGCCCACGATGATCCTTGTCATCGACAACTACGACTCGTTCACCTACAACCTCGTCCAGTACCTGGGTGACCTCGGCGCCGACATGGAGGTGGTTCGGAACGACGCGCGCGCCATCGACGCTCTCGTCGCCATGAAGCCGGAGCGCGTGGTCATCTCGCCCGGCCCCGGCATCCCGGACGACGCCGGGGTGTCGCTCGACGTCATCCGCGCGTTCGGGCCCACCACCCCGGTGCTCGGCGTCTGCCTCGGTCATCAAGCGATCGGGCGCGCCTTCGGCGCCACCGTGTCTCGGGCGCGGATCCAGATGCACGGCAAGACCTCCACCATCCGCCACGACGGTCGCGGCGTCTTCACCGGGCTCTCCAATCCCTTCGTGGCGACCCGATATCACTCGCTGGTGGTCCTGCGGCACACGATGCCGCCCGTGCTCGAGGTAACCGCGGAATCCGAGGATGGCGAGATCATGGGGCTGCGCCACCGGGAGTTCCCGGTGGAAGGCGTGCAATTCCATCCGGAATCGATCCTCACCACGGAGGGCAAGGATCTGCTCCGGAACTTCCTCGCCGCGCCGGTCGCGCGATGAGCGAATCGGGCGAAGATGCGCTCGTGGCCGCGATCAAGAAGATCGCGGGAATCGGCGGACAGGGCGTGCGCGTCGGCATCGGCGACGACTGCGCCGTGCTGGAGCCGACGCCGGGAGCGCTCCTCCTCGCCACCACCGACCTCCTCGTGGAAGACGTCCACTTCCGCCGTCGCTATGCCACCCCGGCGGACATCGGGTGGAAGGCGATCGCGGTGAATCTCTCCGACATCGCCTCCATGGGCGGGCGGCCGCGGTGGGCGCTCGTCGCCCTCGCCTGCCCGGACGACGTCGAGCCGGCGGCGGTGCACGAGTTCTACGAGAGCGCGCGCACGCTTGCCGACGCCCACGACGTCGCCATTGTCGGCGGCGACACCTCCGCGTCGAGTGCGGGCTGGATCGTGAACGTGACCCTGCTCGGGGAAACGACCGCGCGCACCCTCCTCCGTCGCGGCGCCCGGCCCGGTGACGTCGTGGCTGTCACCGGCACGCTCGGGCGCTCCGCGGCCGGCCTCGCCCTCCTCGAGCACGGCGGCACCGCCGCCGGGCTCGACGCGGACCGCGCCACCGCCGCGGTGGCCGCGCACCTGCGTCCCCGCCCGCGTGTCGCGGAAGGACGGTGGCTGGCGGGCGCCGCCGGGGTGACCGCGATGATGGACCTCTCGGACGGGCTTGCCACCGATCTTCCGCGCCTGGCGCGAGAGAGCGCGGTGGGCGCGCGCATCGACCTGCCGCGGGTCCCGGTGGACGCGACGGCGCAGGCGGTGGCGCGCGCGCTCGGCGCCGACGCCACGGTGTGGGCGGCCGGCGGCGGTGAGGATTACGAGCTCTTGCTGACGTGCGAACGCGCCGCGTTCGACCGGCTCGCAGACGAGCTGGCGGGCGCGAGCGGGGTGCGGCTGCACGCGATCGGTGAAGTCACGGCGGGCCGCGATGTTCGCTTCGTCGATGGAGCGGGGGCGCCGGTGGCGGTGCGGGCCGGGTTCGAGCACTTCCGCGACGGAGCGCGCCGATGAGCGACAACGTGGTGCTCCGCCTCCTGCTCCTCGTGCTGCTCGTGATGTGCTCCGCCATTCTCACCGGCGCCGAAGCCGCCTACTTCTCGCTCGGCCGCGCCCGGCTCCGCCGCATGACGGCGAAGACGGACGGAGGCGGCGCCGCGCCCTCGCTGCTCATCGAGCGGCCCAACGACCTCCTGGTTACGCTGCTCGTCGGCATCACGCTCATCAACATCGGGGCGGCCGCCATCGCGGCCACCCTCGCCGACCACATGTTCGGGGACCGCTACGGCCTCGTGGTGGAAATGATCGCGATGATCCTCGTCCTCACCACGTTCGGCGAAGTCTTGCCCATGACGATCGCCGTCAAGCGGCCGGAGGCGTTCCTGGCCGTGGTGCACCGGCCCGTGAACTGGCTCGGCACCGCGCTCGCCCCCGTGCGCGCCGTGCTCACCGCGCTCACGTCGCTCACCGTGCGCGCGCTCGGGCGGGAACGACAGACCCAGCCGCAGCTCAGCGAGGACGAGCTGCGGACGCTCGTCGACGTGGGCGCGAGCGAAGGCGTGGTGGAGCGCGAAGAGCGCGAGATGATCCACAAGGTCTTCCAGCTCGAGGACACGGTGGTGCGCTCGCTCATGGTGCCGCGCACCGACATGTTCTGCCTCGACGTGGAGACGCCGCCCGCGGACATCCTGCCCGCCCTGCGCGAGCAGCTCCATTCTCGCGTCCCCGTGTACGAGGGCTCCCTCGACGTCATCGTGGGCGTCCTCTACACGAAGGATCTCCTGCCCTACGTGGCCGGGCTGCCGCACGACTTCGACCTCCGCGCCGCCCTCCATCCGCCGTACTTCGTGCCGGAGTCCAAGCGCGCCGATGCGCTGCTCCAGGAGTTTCAGGCCAAGAAGCTTCACCTCGCGATCGTGGTGGACGAATTCGGCGGCACCGCCGGCCTCGTCTCCCTCGAGGATCTGCTCGAGGAGCTGGTGGGCGAGATCGCGGACGAGTTCGACGAGCCGGAGCGCCTCATCCAGCGCCTCGACCAGACGACGTTCCGGGTGGCGGGCAAGCTCTCCATCGAAGAGTTGAACGCGGCGACCGGGCTCGAGATCTCGGACCTCGAGTACGACACGGTGGGAGGCTGGGTGCTGCACCTCTTCGGCCGGGTTCCGCGCAAGACGGAGCGCCTGGAGACGCCGCAGCTCGTGATCACCGTGGAGAAGGTGGAGCGGACGCGCGTGGTCGAGATCCTCGTCACGTTGCGCGCGCCCGCACCGGGAGAAGTCGCGGCATGATGCTGCTCTGGCTCGCCGTCGTCTGCTTGCTG
>Ga0075428_100010676_pt1 | contig 10210 bp, 9 predicted proteins | sample RhiMetdeltSRZDD2_FD_75291 | JGI IMG/M metagenome (GOLD analysis project Ga0075428, IMG submission 75291) | Populus rhizosphere microbial communities from Tennessee, USA - Rhizosphere MetaG P. deltoides SRZDD2 | ecosystem: Host-associated > Plants > Roots > Rhizosphere > Soil | place: USA...
GTAGCGCACCTGCCTTGGGCGCAGGGGGTCGTAGGTTCAAATCCTATCGCCCCGACCAAATAATTCAATAGCTTCCAAGTCTCTCTTATCTCTGCCCAGATCCTTGTACTGTTGTTTGCACTGTGGCTGGTTCAAATCCCCTTAATTCATCGTTGCCGACTCAGCTTCTTTGACAGGCTGAACAGGTTCCAGCATCGTCCGGGCTTCCCGCTTGGCGTTCATCCGCGGAGTCGTGCATTAGCACTTCTTTGGAGACGTGCCCGCAATGACCATGATCGTCATATCGGAAAGCCCGGCCTCGCAGAGCTCCGTGATGGCCTCAAGTCGCAGGTCGTGGAAGCGCAGCACCTTCAGCCCGGCCTTCGTTGTCAAGTGCCGCCATGCTGACCGGCCCTTCATGGGGCTTCGTGGGGACAATCACGCCACATTGATAGGCAGGCAAGACAACAAAGCGAGTGGCTGACCTGCACTGTTCGCCATTCTGCGCCGGCGATGATGGTTTTCAGCCATCCGCACCACGCAGACTAAACGCAGTAAGCGACTGCAGACCAACAACTCGGCGTTTGGCGCGTAGTCTGCGTTGGGAGAAGCGTGATATGATGCGGATCATGAAGGCGATCAAAGTGCAGTGGATTATCTGTCAGGCATTGGGTCTGATTTGTGGCTCACTTCTGGCTTGCGGCCTTGTGGTTGCACAACAGTCAGCGCCTACCGAGCAAGCTACCGAACAACTCCTATCAACGGAACAGTTGAACACTCTGGTTGCGCCCGTTGCCTTGTATCCGGATGCTTTGCTCAGCCAAGTGCTAGTCGCGGCTACCTATCCGCTGGAGATCGTCGAGGTAGGGCAGTGGCTCAAGCGAAATAGCACTCTACAGGGTTCCACGCTGGTAGATGCAGCGCGCGAACAGAAATGGGATCCCAGTATCCAGGCCCTCGTGGTCTTCCCTGATGTGATCAAACGTTTGAACGCCGACATACGCTGGACCACCGATCTCGGTAACGCATTCCTCTCACAGCAGGCAGATGTAATGAATGCAGTGCAGCGGATGCGGGCCCAAGCTATGGCGGCTGGCAAACTGCAATCCAATGCCCAGGACACCGTCACGACCGAGAAGCAAGGGGACCGATCGGTAATTGAGATCCAACCAGCCAACCCCGAGGTAGTCTACGTCCCTCACTACGATCCCGCGTATATCTGGGGACCACCCCTCTACGGTTATTATCCCGCTTGGGATTACCCGTATGTCGGTTTTGGATTCGGATTCGGCCCGGGGATTTATATTGGACGCTCTTTCGGGGGCCTTTATTGGGGTGGTTGGGGGTGGGGGCCGAACTGGTATCAGTGCTCGATCTATCAGAACCGTTACTTTTTCAATCATTACGGTTACGGCGGGCACGGATATCGATATGGCGCAGCCTGGACTCACAATCCCGGCCATCGGCAGGGAGTCCATTATCCGAATAGTGCGCTCAATCAACGCTACAGCGGAGTTTCAATGGCGCGAGGAGGATCGAGTTTCTCGCGGTTTGGCGGGCAATCCTACGCGTCTCGGCAGTACAACACGGCGCCCCGAGCCAACCAAGCCAGCTCGCGACGTTATAGCCAGTCGGGGTTCTCCAGCCAAGGTGCACAACGCAGCTACAGCTCTACTTCGGCCTATAATGGAAGCAGAGCATACCGCGCGAGTCCTTCCTACAGCGGAGGCTACGGCGGAAACCGTTCCGTATACAGCGATCGTTTCAGTCCGTCCCTTGGCAGCAGCAGCCGATACCGCACGAGTCCTTCCTACAGCGGAAGCGACGGCGGAAACCGTTCCGTATACAGCGATCGCTTCAGCCCGTCCTTTGGCAGCAGCAGCCGATACCGCGCTAGTCCTTCTTATAGCGGCGGCTATGGCGGAAACCCTTCCGTACGCACCTATCAATCCATCCCGTCCCATGGCAGCAGCGGCGGATACCGCGTGAGTCCCTCCTCCGGCGGAAACAGCTCCGTGCCCGGCTATCGCTCCGGCCCGTCATACGCAGGAAGAGGCGGAGTTCAGTCCACCCAATCTTTTGGCGGCGGGGGCTCGATCCGCTCGGGCGGCGGCTTCCGCGGTGGTCGCGGTCGTAGATAACGACTCCCGCCTGTGGGGGTAGCTCTCAGTCCTTCATTGAGGATTGTCAGGGAGTGCCAAAGACAATCAGTTCCTCTGCTGACTTTGGGTGGGCGCCGCGATCGCAAAGGAAAAACTTGTGTCTCGCGCCTGAGGATTGGAGTCTCACCCTGTAACCCCCAAGGGCTACAGCGCAATCGGTCTCACTCGCTCACATAGCCCGAGTTGAACTTCGGCGCAGAGGGTTGGGAAGGTTCAAATCTTCTCACCCCGACCAAAAGCTCCAATGGTTTACCTTTCATCTTCTTCCATTTCCTACGGATGCCACACTTACTGCTCGCCCATGTATCCCAAGCCGAAAAATGAAATTTCCTGCCAGTGTCTTCAGACGGTGACACGCTAACTTTGACGCTACAACGGACGCGGAGAAAAGGTCCGGCTACAAGGCATTGACGCTCCAGAGAAAGGCCTCCCTTCACCAACCGCGCTGAATAGTTTGTCTCAGACCTTTGCTTTGCTAAAGAATTCGAAGTGGAGACCAAAGGCCAAAATCGATATCAACCCCCGGTCGCTTAAGGGATACCGGATAGCGGAGTTCTCAATCATGAAATGGTCAAGGCTGGTTTCGCTTTTGCTATGCATCGAAGGATGCCACATTGGATGGGTTCGAATTTCAGGCTAGAGAAGCGAGGCCGGACTTTCGGCTCCACGTGACTCATCAGTGGACGGGTAAAGGGGGACGGAGGGCATTCCACGAAAACATCAAACGAATGCCATTTCCTGAAATCTGACACCAACCAGATTCCTATTGTTGTCAAAGGGTGTGACGTGACGAACTTCGGATTGAATTTGAAGGACCTGCTGCTCACGCAGAATGGAAATCACCAGGGGCGTTGAAGGATACAACCCTTGCTCCAAAAGTATTCCCATTCCTTCTGTGCTCCCATTTAGGGTTTCGGCGGAACGGCTGAAATAGTGGCCGTCCTTGCCCATTCCACTGACCGTGACTGGCATCCTGACTTCAAATCGTGGTTCCCGACGTACGATGGTTCGACAATCAATATTCATGAGGGAAGAAACTCCAGATCGGTTCCCTATTCATTTCGGCATGTGTGAACCAAAGAATTAGCGAGGTAGACAAAACCTGATTTCGACATTTCGCTAAAAGTCCAATTCGGATGTCTGGGGGGAGGTTTTTGAGAGCGGGGACTTTGTGAGCCTCGTGCATGAAGAACCAATGCCCAGAAAAAGAGCTCTAAGCAATCGAACAGCGGGTAAGATTTTTCAGGTTTGGTCTAAGCAGAGATTTCGGTGAGGAGATTCGGACGGATCCGTCGACGCTGGCCGGTACTCACCAGAAAGTAGGCTCGCCTTAAAAACTGGTGACAACCCCTTGGAGGACCATAGAACCACCGATGTTGTCATCGGAATGGTATTACTCGGCTTGAACTGCCCTGAGAGATGTGCGAGAGGACTGGTTACGGTAGAAGCTTCAGAGTAGCAGGATCCCCGAGGGCCAATTACGTGCCGGAATATGTCAAGGAGGTATTCAGGGGAATCAACTCAATGAAGGACGGACAAGCAGACGTCAGAGCTTCATCCGAATCGCGCACGGAAATCGCGAGAAAAGTTTCGGCCCACTTCAACGTCAGAGCCGTCCGACAAGCGGAGCAGGTAGTGACCACCCGCCAGCGCGTGTAGCTCACGGGCATGTCTGAGCTGGACAATGGTCTGCCGGTGAACGCGGCAAAAACTTTCAGAATCGAGTCGCTCTTCGAGCTCTTTCAACGTGACGTTCAGCATGAAGCGTCCATTGGCGGTGCGCGCAAAGACCAACTTGTCTTCCGCTTCAAAACAGATCACGTCTTGCACCTGAACGATCAGATGCTTCGCACCCGAACGGGCCAGTAGCCGCTCCAACGGCCGGTGCTCACGACGTGCGCGGTCCAGCCGGCTGCGCGACAGCTCTGCCGAAAGCAGCGCGAGTCGTTGGAGACACTCACCGAGCCGGTCTTTTGTCACCGGCTTCAGCAGATAGTCTAAGGCATGCACTTCGAACGCCCGAATCGCGTACTGATCGTAGGCAGTCGTGAAAACGATGAGTGGCCAGCTCGCGCGCGGAAGAGAATCGAGTAGCTGGAAACCATTCAGGCCTGGCATCTCAATATCGAGAAAGCCGAGGTCCGGGCTCAGAGACTCGATAGTGGAAACCGCCGAAATCCCATCAGCGGCCTCGCCCACAATCTCTATCTGGTCGGCATGCGCCGCCAACAGTCGTCGCAACCGCGCTCGGGCGTCGGCCTCGTCGTCCACAATGATAGCCCGTCGCTTCAATCTGAGACCTCCTTGACCGTAACCGGAGAAGTCGTGGCACCAACTCCTTCAACTGGCAGGACCAGGGTTGCGCGGGTTCCCTTGGGATCGCGAGCCTCCATCACCAGTTCGGCTCCCGGACCGTAGCATCGGGAAAGCCGCTCCCTGACGTTGTTCAATCCCACGCCGAACCCTGCTCTTGAAGACCGCGCAGAGATACCTACGCCACTGTCCTCAACCTGCAACACCAGCCTGCTGCTGTTGTGCACTTTGGCATCGATCCACAAATCACCGCCTTCTGGAGAAGGCCCAATCCCGTGGCGGACTGCGTTCTCCACCAGCGGTTGGAGTAGCATCGGGACAATGCGCACCTTAGCCGCAATAGGATCCAGATTCCAATGATGCCGCAGACGCTCCCCGAAGCGAGTGCATTCGATATCGAGATAGGCTTGCAGAAATCGCACCTCCTCTTCGAGGCTTACCCACTCGCGCCGTGTGGACTCCAGAACGTATCGAAAGACCTCAGCCAGCTGTTCCGTCACCCGCTCGGCGCGCTCGGGATTGTCCTGAATCAGATTGGCCAAGACGTTTAGCGTATTAAAAAGAAAATGGGGATTAATCTGGGCCTGCAGCGCCCGCATCTCGGCCCTGGCAGTCAGTTCGCGAAGCTTGTGCTGCTCTATGAGCCGACGTCTCTCATTGTCCTGCCCATGCAACCATTCCTGTTGTGCTGCCAGCAGCAGCGCGGCAGATCGGGCTAGCCGAAGTTGGCGACTCATATAGGCCCGTTTGCCTACTCGTGGGCCAAGCGTCAGCCACGACGGAACAGAGCCCTTGATCTCGAAGCGGTGCTTGGCGTCAGCTCGGGACACGACTTCAATCGCAACCCACTCTGCCTCCAGGTCGCGCTCCAGGATGCTCTCTGCCTGTGACGTGAAACTGTCCAGCTCGGTTAAGGCCCGTAAGGCATTTCCCAAGCGTTCCTCCTGCTGTTCGATCGTCTCTTGATAGCCGAGCAGCCGTCGCTCTACCTCACGTGAGAGTGGTTCCTTCGCGAACGCCAACGCAAGGGCCACGGCAACCAGCCAGAGCACTTGGAGTTCAGAAGGCAGCAGGGACGAAGCAGATACAGCCGCAACGAACCCCATCACTACCGCCAAACCGGTCACGGCTTCCCGGATGTAAACATCCATGAAAGGAAACTGGTAATAGCGGTAGGCCAAGTAGATCGAGAAGGGCACGGTACCCATCATTGCGGCCAGGCCGAGGTATTTGCCCAGTTCCTCGAACCCGACGAGTGCAGTGGACAGGTACAGTCCCATCAGGACTGCCGAAACTCCGGACGCGACAAGCCCCGCGCGTCGTACTCGTACGAGCGGCGACGACAGCCCATCTCTTTTCCGCTGAAGTCCCTGGATCGTGAAGAGTACAAAGAAGGCCAGCATCAGCGTCAGAGTGATCCGTGCGGCAACCCTGAAATGCACTGGAGAAGCAAACCATCCGGTCCCCTCTGCAATTAGAGACGACAACCCCACCACCATCCAGGGCCAGAGCAGATAGCGCAGCGCCTTCACAGCCTTCACCAGCCGCCAGTGCGGTGGCCGACCACAAGGCATCAAGTTCGTCACCTGGTAACTGAACATCACTGGAAACGCGTTCAGAGTTCCCCACGAGACGAGATTTCCCAGCTTCGACGGCAACGATGGATAGCCGAGACCTATCGTCGCGAGCAGCCCACAGACGAAGTTGCTGAACTGCCAGGCGAAACAGAGCCCGAGAGACAGCAGACCTTGTCGGGCCTCGGCTCGCACTCTTCCTTGCGTCGCTCGTAGGTGCCGGCGGACCAGCACAGCCTGCGAGCCATGCACCAGCGACGCAGATAAGAAGGCGATGAGTTCAAGTTCTCGAAAAGTCATGAGAAGTGAAGTAACTCCGTACTCAACCCAGAAAGGGAACGTGCTATTTGAATTAGCGGCTGGGAAGTTCAAAGTACAATGATAGTGTGGAACACGGTCGAGACCCAAGCAAGAGACACGTAAGAAGAACGCCAAAGCCACGGTCGGCGGCAAGTACAAGTAAACGGTTCACCCTATCCCGCAACCCAGCATGCGTTCACTTGATCTCACATTTTCGCGACAAACAGCTTGTGCCTACTCTAAGCGCACTGCGATTCGCGTGCTCGGACCCGCGACCTGAAAGCGCGCATCCCCGAAACTCGGTGGGCCCAAGACTCCACGGGCGTTGTTTGAGAACCCGTAAGGCTCCAGCGGTATCCCAAGTAAATTGCTGTCCAGCTTTCCATTGCTGTTCCGGTCGTGATAGACAGCCAGAGCGTAGGCTCCTGGAGGCAGCCCGTTAACCTGCCAATGTCCACGAGATTGTTCAATCGCGACGATACCAGCCTTGACCGGGCTATGCAGGAAGGCCTTTTCAGAATCAAACAGAGCTACGCGTACCTGCCCTTCGGTGGACTTCAACCCAGTAATGTCCACCCTCAACTCACCTTCGGTCGCAGCCTGTACTCGGGAAGGGCCTAGACTTGCAGTTTCTAGCCCTCCTGCCCTCGCACCTGCTTTCACTGAGGACTGAGCTCTCTCCGAAATCCGCAGGTGGCACGTGTTGCAGCTGCCTAGCCCGGCTTGCCCAAGTAATTCATTGAAGGTCTGATCTGAACCATTCAGGCGCTTTTGGATAAGATCTTGCAGCAGCATGCGGCCTGCTTTCGCTCCCGCCTCGGAAGGCAACGGAACAGCCAAGGCTGCTTTGAAAGCTGCCTGCGCTTTGGCAACGTCGCCTCGGAGAAGATAGGCTTCACCCACGAACGTCTTTGAGCCTACTTCGGCATGCGGGGCGTAGTGGGACTCGATTCCTTCAAAAGCGTGGCTGGCAAACTCCAGATCCTCAGCCGGGTCGTAATTTCCCATTCCAGACCGAGCCTGTGACGGAAGTCCCAAAGCTGTCAGACTCCGGCTGAAACGGCCGTTCAGGTTGTTGGGGTCCTGTTGCACCATCCGATTCATCTCCTCGATTCCCTTACGAAACTTTTCCGGGTCCTTGCCCTGACTCAGGATTGTCAATACCGACCCGTGGAACGCGAGGGCGTCATGCTTGGGATTGAGTTCGAGGATCTGCGCAAATGTACGTTCCGCTTTCTCAGCTGACGACAGGTTATTGTGCGTTATGGCGTCGTAGAAGTAAGCGCGGCCTAGAGTGAAGAGATTGTAGGTGTCAGTAGGGGCTGTAGCTGCAGCTTGCTCCAGTTGGCGCACAGCCAGCTGGAACCTGGTCTGATCGCCAGCGAGCACCTCAAGGAATGTAAGCCAGCCTTGCTTGGCCACATCTGCTGGCTGGTCCCCAGCTGCCCGACTGGGCGAGAACGCGATTGTCCCGAGCGCGAGAGTGCCGACTATCAACGCGCCGATTCGGATTGATTGTCTGTTCCGCATAATTCCTCCTTGTACGACAAGTTTTGCAGAGGACCATAGCGCGGGACGATTCGGCTGGCAGCCGGATACGGACGAAGCGCAAGAAAATCCGACAAAACGCATCGAAAGCCCGACAAGCTGATAACAACCACGACACCGCCAGATGCAGTCCGTTACTCTTTCCAGATACACCTATTTCGTGTCGCACCTGATTTATATGCGGATAAACGTTGAGTGCTGTTAGGGGTTGGATAACCGGATTAAAATAAGTTTAGGTTTCGGCCGTTGAGCCCTGTGGCCGTTCAGAGTGCGCGTTTTCCTGATCTAGATCGAAGCCCAAGGTCCAGCTTTTCTCGGTTTCCCGTTAGGACGGTCATCGGTTTACTGGCATCATCGCGGAAGGGGTATCCTGGCGCCGCTGTCCAAATCGCTCGGGTTCGAACGTCATTGTAGTGGCGGCGTATCGTGCTCGCCCAAAACCCAAGAGGAGGATTCCTATGCGATACATTCTCATGGATTATGTGAACGAATCCGGCTGGCCCGCACTGACGCGGGCCGAGCAGGAACATTGGCTGGGAGCCTACAGAGCCTACATGGAGGCAATGGCGAAGGCGGGGGTTCTGAAGAGCAGCAGCGGACTGCAGCCCACCGCGTCGGCCACGACTGTGCGAGTCGCAAATGGCAAGACCCAGGTGCTCGACGGCCCCTATGCCGACTCGAAAGAGCAACTGGGTGGCTTTCATATCATCGATGTCGCCGATCTTGACGCCGCGATCTCGTGGGCGGCCCGGTCCCCGACCGCCCTTCACGGTGTCGTTGAGGTGCGTCCGGTTATGGAGGGTACCCTGCTGACCAGGGACCTGAGCGAGTTCATCAAGCCTGCGTGAGTTCCCAATCACCATGGAGTTGGGAGTTTTCTTGTCAGCCGTGACAAACCAAGGAGAAGAAATATGCGGAAGCTAGTCGTTTTCAATCATGTGTCGCTGGATGGTTACTTTGTAGACTCGACCGGCAGTATGAGCTGGGCCAAGGCAGGTACCAAGGATGCGGAGTGGAACGCATTTGTGGCAGAGAATGCAAAAGGCGACAGCCCGCTATTGTTCGGGAGGGTCACCTATGAGCTCATGGCGAGCTTTTGGCCGACGCCGATGGCGGACCAACATGATCCTATTGTGGCCGAGCGGATGAATAAGCTGCAGAAAGTCGTGTTTTCGAGGACGCTTGGTAAGGCATCGTGGAGCAACACAAGGCTTGTGAAGGGCGACATGGTTGCGGAAATACGAAAGATGAAGAAAGAGCCTGGTGAGGACATGGTGATTTTGGGGAGCGGCAGCATTGTTTCGCAATTGGCACAGGAAGGGTTGATCGATGCCTACCAGGTCGTGGTGAACCCCACCATTCTGGGCCAGGGACAGACAATGTTCGAGGGCGTCAAAGAGAAACTCAACCTGAAGCTGACAAAGACGCGAACCTTCGGCAATGGGAATGTCTTCCTCTGCTACGAGCCGGCGGCCTGAAATCTTTGCCTATTCTCCCTGGGGTCTGATGAAATGAAACTATGACTTCAAGAAAGGCCCGATCTGAAAACATCACCGAATATATCAACGCCGCCCCAAGAAAGTCTCGGAAGAAACTGCGTGAAATGCGTGCGTGTATTCGCGCAGCTGCACCCGGAGCCAAGGAAAGCCTGAAGTGGGGGATGCCGGCTTTCTCCTATCAGAGGATCCTGGTCACGTTTGCGGCGTTCAAACATCACATCGGCTTCTATCCCACGCCGTCAGCAGTGAAAGCCTTCGCGAAGGATCTTTCGAAATTTGTCACGGCCGATGCATCGATCCAGTTCCCGCTGGAGAAGCCCCTACCGCTGTCTCTGATTCGCAAGATCACGCGGTTCCGCGTACGCGAGAGCATCGAGGAAGACAAGAAATGGAGAACGTAACGGAAACCATGCCGCGCAAAGAGGCCGAAGTTCCGGGTAAACGTATGAACTCCCGCAAAGGCGACTCGCAGGCGAGCAGCACCGCAGAGGCAGTTGCACGTCGTAGCTACGGCAAGCTCGTCGCTTTTGTAGCGGCGGGCACGCGGGATGTCGCCGCTGCTGAGGACGCCCTGTCAGAGGCCTTCGTTTCGGCGCTGGCAGATTGGCCGCAGCACGGCTGTCCGGCGAACCCGGAAGCGTGGCTGCTGACGGTCGCGCGTCGCAAGGTGATCGATGCCGCGCGCCGAAGCTCCAATGCTGATGCTGCGACGGTCGAGTTGCAGCTCCTGGCAGAGGAGTCGGAGTCAGCGGTGAACGCGGTAATTCCGGACCGTCGTCTCGCGCTGATGTTCGCCTGCGCGCACCCTGCCATAGAGTCTGCCATTCGCGCCCCG
>Ga0075428_100010681_pt1 | contig 10206 bp, 6 predicted proteins | sample RhiMetdeltSRZDD2_FD_75291 | JGI IMG/M metagenome (GOLD analysis project Ga0075428, IMG submission 75291) | Populus rhizosphere microbial communities from Tennessee, USA - Rhizosphere MetaG P. deltoides SRZDD2 | ecosystem: Host-associated > Plants > Roots > Rhizosphere > Soil | place: USA...
CGCAGCGCCGCTTGCTGCACCACCCCGGCGCGGCGCAGGACCTCGACGTACGGGGCGCAGCTGCCGTCGTGCGGCTCCCCCGGTTCGTCGCCATCGATCTCGATGTAGGCGTTGTCGATGCCGAGGCCGGAGAGCGCCGCCAGCACGTGTTCCACCGTGTGGATGCGAGCCCCGTGGCGCTCCAGCGTGGTGTTGCGCGGCACCGCCACATCACGCGGGGCGAATTCGATGCGCGCCGGGACATCCACCGGCGGCTCCAGGTCGGTGCGGCGGAAGACGAGGCCGGTGCCCTCGGGGGCCGGCTTGAAGCGCATGAGGGTACGGTGGCCCGTGTGCAGGCCGACGCCGGTGACCTCACAGGGAGCCGCGATGGTGCACTGGCTCGTGGCGCTCACGAGGGGCGCTCCCCGCCGTTGCCCCGCTCCAGCGCCTCCAGGCGCTTCTCCAAAGCGCGGATGGTGTCGAGCAGCTCGGGGAGACGGGCCATGACGGCGCGCTGGCGCAATTCCTTCAGGTGCGGTCTCGCCGGGTACCCGGAGACCGTGGTCGCCGCCGGCACCGAGCCGATGACGCCGCTCTGGGCGCCGATGACCGCGCCGTCGCCGATGTGGATGTGCCCCACCACGCCGGCCTGGCCGGCAAGCTTCACCCCGGCGCCGATCTCCGTGCTGCCGGAGATCCCCACTTGGGCGCAGAGGACGCTGGTGCGGCCGATCTTCACGTTGTGGGCGATCTGTACCAGGTTGTCGATCTTGGTGCCGCGGCCGATCGTCGTGGTCCCGGTGGTGGCGCGGTCGATGCAGGCGTTCGCCCCGATCTCGACGTCGTCCTCGATGACCACGTGCCCCAGGTGCGGAACCTTGTGCAGAGTGTCGTGCTCGCGCACGTAGCCGAAACCATCGCTGCCGATCACCGCACCGGCCTGCACGATGACGCGATCGCCGATGCGGGTGGAGGGGTAGATGGTGACATTCGGATGGATGAAGCAATCGGCGCCGAGGCGGGAGTCGCGGCGCAGCACCGTGCCGGGGAGCAAGGTGGCGCGGTCGCCGATCTCGACGCCGCTTTCCAGGACCACGTGGGCGCCGATGGCCACCTCGTCACCCAAGCGCACGCTCGGGTCGATGACGGCGGTGGGATGGATGCCGCGGGGGATGGAGAGCGCCGTCGCCTCGCTGAAGCGCCGCAAGACCAGGCTGAAGGCCAGCGCCGGGTCCCCGACCCGCACCGCCGGGCGGTCGACGCTCTCCTGCGGCGTCACCAGGACCGCCGCGGCGCGGCTGTGCTTCAGCGCCGCGCGATACCGCCGTTGCGCCAGGAAAGTGAGATCCCCTTCGACGGCGTCATGGATGCCGGCCAGGCCGGTGATCCACGGATCCTCGTCCCCGACCAGCTGCCCGTGGACGAGGGCCGCCACCTCGGAGAGGCGCAGGCGTACTGACAACGCCGGCGCAGGGCGCGCCAGCGCAACGAACTTGTTCGCGCTCATGGGTTGACCTTCGGGATGGCGGGTGGCCCGCGTTCGGCGCCCCACGCCTTACTTGGCGGCGTTGAGGCGCTCGATGATCTTGTCGGTCAGGTCGACGCTGGGAGACGCATAAGCGATCCCCAGGCTGGCGCTGTCGAAGATCATCGTGTACTTCTCTTGCTCCCCCAACTCGCGGACGATGACATTCACCCGATCGAGGATGGGGCGGAGCAACTCTTCCCTCTTGCGTGCGGCCTCGCCGCTCGGCCCGAAGATCTGCTGGTAGTACGCCTCGAGATCCTTGCTGCGTTTCTCGAGCTCGCTCAGCTTCTCGCGCTTCTTGGCGTCGCTCAGCATGAGCTCCTGGGCCTTGAAGTCTTCCTCCATGGCTTTGAGCTCGCGGGAGCGCGTGTCCACTGTCTGGTTCCACGCTTCCCGTTGCTTGGCGAACTGCGCCTCGGCGTCCTTGTAGCCACTGAAGGCTTGGAGCACCTTTTCGGCGTCGATGTAGCCCAGCTTGATCTCCTGGGCCGCTAGCGGTCGGGCCACGGCCGCCGCAACCAGGGTGAGCATGGTCGCAGAAATGCACCAGGTTGGCAAGAATCGTTTCATCGGCCGCAACTCCCCACCTTTGCGAAGGGTTTTCGTCCTGTACTGCGCCGGCAGTACGCCTGCCGGCTCGGAACACGCCCCGGCGCGCCAGGGCGATCGAGGCTTCCCCACCGTGCGCCCGGAATCCTCCTGGAACCGCTCAGAAGAAGTTGCCGAAGCGGAAGTGGAAATTCCAGCTCGGCACCCGGCGTCCGCTGGTAGTGACGCGATCGAAGCCGTAGGCGTAATCGAGACCGAGCAAACCGATCATGGGCACCTCCACCCGGATGCCGGCACCGGCGCCCTTGCGCAGGTCGGAGAAATCCGCCTCGGCCATGCTGTTCCAGGTGTTACCGGCGTCGAAGAAGAGAGCGCCGTGGACGCGGGGACTGAAGGGATAGCGCAACTCGCTGGACCACAGCACCAGCGCCTGACCGCCGACGAAGGGCTCGTTCCCCAGCGGGTAGATCTCGAACTCGTCGTAACCGCGCACCGGGTAGATGAAGACGCCGCCGGGGCGGAAGAGCTCGTCGTTGGGCACGGCCTTGTTCTCGAGTCCCGTGAGCACGCCGATCCGGCTGCGCAGCGCCAAGGTGAACTTGGACAAACCCAGACGCTGGTACCAGGCCAGCTCCACCTCGTTGTGCAGGAAGCTGACGTCGCCGCCCAGGAAGGTGCCGAAGAGGTCGCCGTTCCATTCGGCCTCGGAACCGCGGGTCGGGAAGAACGGGCTGTCGGTGGAGTTCCGCCGGAGCGTGAGCCCCGTGCTGCGGCGGCGGCCGTCCTGCAGCGAAAGCCGCGTCCGCAGGTCCACCGCCGGATCGATGTCGGTGAAGGTCACGTTTTCCGCCCGGTAGCGCCAGGAGACGGTGGTGAAGTCCAGCAGGTCGAGCCGGCGGCCGAGGCGCAAGGCGCCGCCGGTGCGTTGGGTGCGGTAGAAGCTGTTCACCCGCGTGCGCCCGGCGCTGTTGAAGAGGTCCACCGTCAAGGTCATGGGGCTGTCGAACAGCCACGGCTGGGTGTAGCTGAAGTTGATGTCGTTGCGCACGCGGCTGAACTCCCAGCGAAAGGAAACGCGCTTGCCGGTGCCGAAGAGGTTGGTCTCCGCCATCTCGAAAAAGCCGGTGAGGGCGTTGACGGCGCTGTAGCCGGCGCCGGCCCCGAGCTGCCCGGTCTGCTTCTCCACCACTTTGACTTCCAGGTCGACGCTGCCGTCCTCCCGGGGCCGCAGACCCTCGGGCGGGATGTTGATGTCTTCGAAGAAGCCGAGTTGGAAGACATCGCGCATGGAACGCTGCAACAGGGAGCGGTCGAAGGTCTCCCCGGGCACCAGGCTGAACTCGCGCAGCACCACCTTGTCCTGGGTCTTGGTGTTGCCGAGGACCCGGATGTGGTGCAGCCGCGCTTGCTGCCCTTCGGAGATGTCGTAGGTCACGTTCACCAGGTCGCCCTGGATGTCCTTCCGCGGCGCCGCGGTGAAGTAGAAGTATCCCCGGTCCTGGTAGAGGCCGAAGAGGGCCTGGGTGGTGGCCTCGAAGGCGCTCTGGTCGAAGGGAGCGCCGGGGAACAAGCGCACTACGCGGTGGATCTCGTTGTCGGCGAACACCGTGTTCCCCTTCCACTCCACTTTGCCGACCCGGTACTGCTTGCCCTCCTCGATGCGGATGCGCAGCGTCAGGTCCTTGCCGTTGGCGGCGAGCTCGGTGTCGTGGCTGAGAACGCGGCCGTCCAGATAGCCGAGGGAGTGGTAGTAGGCGGCGATCTTGTCGAAGTCCTGCTTTAGCGCCTCGGGCTTGAGGTCGCCGCCGCTCCACAGGCCGTTCGTGCTCGTCTGCATCTGCTTGCGCAGCTTCTCGGCCGGAACCCGTTCGTTGCCCGCGAAGACGATCTGGCGAATCGAGGCCTTTTGCCCTTCCTGCACCTGCCAGACCAGGGACCAGTCGCCGCCCTCGGCGGCGAGGAGCGTGTCGCGCACCCCAGCGCTCTGGTAGCCCTTGTCCCGGTAGGTTTCCAGGATCTTGTCGCGGTCGCGCTGGCGCTGCCAGGGCGCGACGAAGCTGCCGGCACTGAGGCTCACCGCCGCCCGCAGATCGGATTCCTTGAGAGCGTCGAGACCTTCGAAGCGCACCTGGGAGAGCCGCGGGAACTCCTGCACCGTGACGTAGAGGATCACGCCGCCTTCCGCCTCTTCCCCTTCCACCCGCACGTCGGCGAAGCGACCCTTCTTGGTGAGCTCCTCCACCGCCCGGGCCAAACGCCGCGGATCGAAGGGATCCCCGGGGCGGACAGCGAACCATTGCAGCACCGTTTCCTTCGGCACCTTGACGTTGCCTTCCACCTCGACCCGGAGCACCGGCGGCACGCCCGACACCGACGGCACCGAGGGCCGGAGCAGGTTGGAAGGCGCTGGCTCCGCAGCCGGAGGCAGCGGCGTCGGGGCTTGCGTCGGCGCCGAGGGTGGCGGCGCCGGCGAGGCAGGCACCGAATCGGGGCGGGCCGGTTGCGACGCGGCGGCGCCGGCGCAGAGCACCAGAGCTCCCGCCGCGAGCCCGCAGCGATGCAGCAAGCCATTCTTTTCCAGGAACTTGCGCTCTCGCATCGACCTCTCTCCAGAGACCCCGGGGGCCGCTGTCCGCCCCCCAAGGTAACCAGGAGGCGGTCGGAAGGACAGAAGCAAAAAGGGCCCAGGCCCCTCCTAGGGAGGGTGCCACGGGCCCTGTGTCGCGTCCTGGCGCCCCCCTAGGGGGTGACGCCCGTACCTTCTACCTCGAAGAGCAGCTTGTTGTCCCCGGCATCGATCCGCACCTTGCCGCCCCGGGCGAGCTCGCCGCGGAGCATGCGCTCCGAGAGCGGGTCCTCGAGGTAGGACTGCAGGGCGCGCCGCAAGGGCCGCGCCCCCAGGTTGGTGTCGAAGCCCTGGGAGATGAGGAACTCCTCCGCTGCCTGGGTGAACTCGAAATGGATGTCCAGGTCGCTCAGCCGCCGTTCGAGGTCGGTGCGCATGATCTGGAGGATCTGCTGCATCTCCGGCCGGCCGAGGGGCTTGAAGATGATGGTCTCGTCGATGCGGTTCAGGAACTCGGGGTTGAAGATCTTTCGCATCTCGTCCTTCATCTTGCCGCTCATGTCGCTGAAGGCTTCGCCTTCCTCCTTGCCGAAGCCGAGGCCGCCGCCCGCCTTGAGCTGCCGCGCCCCCACGTTGGAGGTCATGATGAGGACGGTGTTCTTGAAGTCCACCCGGCGCCCGAAGCTGTCGGTGAGCTGCCCGTCCTCGATCACCTGGAGCAGGATGTTGTAGACGTCCGGGTGGGCCTTCTCGATCTCGTCGAGGAGCACCACGGAATAGGGCTTGCGGCGCACCTTCTCGGTGAGCTGGCCGCCCTCGTCGTAACCCACGTACCCCGGGGGCGCGCCGATGAGGCGGCTCACCGCGAACTTCTCCATGTACTCCGACATGTCCACCCGGATCATCGCATCCTCGTCGTCGAAGAGGAAGCGTGCCAGCACCTTGGCCATCTCCGTCTTCCCCACCCCGGTGGGGCCGAGGAAGATGAAGGAACCGATGGGGCGCCGCGGGTTGCGCAGGCCGGCGCGGTTGCGGCGCACGGCGCGGGAGACGGCGTGCACCGCGTCCTCCTGGCCGATGATGCGCTTGCGCAACTCGTCCTCCATGCGCAGGAGCTTCTCCGTTTCGCCCTCGGCGACGCTGGCGATGGGGATGCCGGTCATCTCGCCGACCACGGTGGCGATGTCCCTCTCGTCGACGATCGCCTCCTGCTCCTTGCGCTTCTCCTTCCACTCGTCCTGGATCTGCCGCAGCCGCTCGCGCAGCTCCTTTTCCCGGTCGCGGTAGCTCGCCGCCTTCTCGAACTCCTGCGCCTGGATGCAGGACTCCTTCTCCTTCGACACCTGTTCGATGCGCTGCTCCAGCTCGCGCACCCCGGTGGGCACGCTGCTGATCGACAAGCGCGCCCGCGATCCGGCCTCGTCGATGACATCGATGGCTTTGTCGGGCAGGAAACGGTCGTTGATGTAGCGCTGCGACAGGCTCACGGCGGCGACCACAGCAGCGTCGGTGATCTTGGCGCGATGGTGGGCCTCGTACTTGTCCCGCAGCCCGAAAATGATCTTGATCGTCTCCTCTTCCGTCGGCGGGTTGACGAAGATGGGCTGGAAGCGCCGCTCCAGGGCGCCATCCTTCTCGATGTACTTGCGGTACTCGTCCAGCGTCGTCGCCCCGATGCACTGCAACTCGCCCCGGGCCAGCGCCGGCTTCAGCATGTTGGAGGCGTCGATGGCGCCCTCGGCCCCGCCGGCGCCGACGATCGTGTGCAGCTCGTCGATGAAGATGATGACGTCCTCGGACTCCCGGATCTCGTTCATCACCGCCTTCAGTCGTTCCTCGAACTGGCCGCGGTATTTCGTTCCAGCGACGACGGATGCCAGATCCAGCGTCACCAGCTTGCGGTCCTTGAGGACCTCCGGCACCTGGCCGCCGACGATGCGTTGCGCCAGGCCCTCGACGATGGCGGTCTTGCCTACGCCGGGCTCGCCGATGAGGGCGGGGTTGTTTTTCTTGCGCCGGGAGAGCACCTGGATGACCCGCTCGATCTCCTTCTCCCGCCCGATGACCGGATCCAGCTTGGATTCCCCGGCCAGGGTGGTGAGGTCGCGGCCGAACTGATCGAGCGCCGGGGTCTCGCGCTTTTCCTTCTTGGCGCTGCTGCGCTGGGTGGTGCCGATGCCGCCCAGCAGCTTCAGGGTCTCCTCGCGCACGCGCTTGCGGTCGGCGCCCAGCTCGATGAGCACCCGGGCGGCCACACCTTCGCCCTCGCGGATGAGGCCGAGCAGCAGGTGCTCGGTGCCGATGTAGTTGTGCCCGAGCAGGCGGGCCTCCTCGACGGAGAGCTCGAGGACGCGCTTCGCCCGCGGCGTGAAGGGGATCTCGCCGATGGTCAGCGTGCCGCCGCTCGGCGCCACCATCTTCTCGATCGCCTGCTGGATCTGCTCGAAGGAGAGCCCCAGGTTCTGCAGCACCTTGGCGGCAATGCCCTCGCCCTCGCGGACGATCCCGAGGAGGAAGTGCTCGGTGCCGATGTAGTCGTGCTGCAGGCGGCCCGCCTCGTCGCGTGCCAGGAACAGGACCTTCTTGACCCGTTCGGTGAATCGATCGTTCATCGCCTGCCTCCGCGCAGCCGCGTCACTATACCACCGGCGCCGTCAGTTCTGCGAGCCCTCGAGTCGCTTGCGAATGGCCGCGGCGCGCCAGATGCTGCGCTGCACCGCGTCACCGTCGCTGCCTGCGAGCAATTCCGTGTGCGCTTCCTGTCCCAAGGTCAGGATCTCCGTCAGCACCTGCCGCGACAGATCCAGGATGCCTGTGCTCGCACCGAGACGCAACATGGAAGCGTGCTGCAGGGTCTCTTGCGCGTTGAGCTTGCGCGCGTGGCGCAAGATCCCGTAGGAACGCCAGATGCGGTCTTCGAGCAAGCTCCGTGCCCTGGACAGGAGCGCTTCCTGACTCTGCTTCTCCTTGACGATGAGATCGTGGGTGACACCTTCGAGACGTTCCAGGATCTCCTCCTCCCGCAGTCCCAGGGTGAGAGCGTTGGAGACCTGGAAGAAATTCCCCAGCGCCGCCGAACCCTCGCCGTGATAACCCCGCACGGTGACGCCAAGACGGTGCAGCGCTGCCAGCTCGCCCTCCATGCGGTTGTCCAGTACCAACCCCGGCAGGTGCAGGAGCACCGAGGCACGCATGCCCGTCCCGGTGTTGGTGGGACAGGCGGTGAGGAAACCGAGGCCGTCGTCGAAGGCGAACTCCAGGCGTTCCTCCAAGGACGCCTCCAGCCGCGTCGCCGCGCTTTGGGCGCGCTCCAGGTCGAGGCCGCTGCACAGCGCCTGGAGGCGCATATGGTCTTCCTCGTTGATGATGAAGGAGACGCTCTCGTCGCCGGCGATGACGACGCCGCGCTCCGCCGGCGCGTCCACCACCTCCTGGCTCAAGAGCTGGCGCTCCCCCAGGATGCGGCGCTCCACCGGTTGCAGCGGCGCCAGCACCAGGCGCAGCTCGCCGCTCTCCAGGCCGAGCGCTTCAGTGCGGGCCAGGATTTCCCGCAGCGCCGCGGCCCGTGCCTCCGGCCCGGCACCTTGGGGGAAGACGCGGTCCGCCAGATTGCGGGCGAGGCGGATGCGGGTGGAAAGGACGATCTCCTGTTCCGGACCCTCGCCGCGCAGCCAGACGCTGGGGCGGCGCACCAGCTCGCTCACCGAGCGGGCAGCGCTCGGGCCTGCCGCGGGCGCCGCCGGCGCCGGGAGCACCGCGCCGCTCTCGGTGGCCCGGATGTCGTCCCGCAGTCGCGCCGCGCGTTCGTAGTCCTCGGTGCGCACGGCGAGCTCGAGCTCGCGGCGCAGATGTCCCAGACGTTCGCGCTTCTCCCCGCCGACAGCGCTGCCGCCGGGGCGGCGGCCGGTGTGCCGCGTCTGCCGGTGGATCTCTTGCAACAACTTGAGCAGCGATTCGCCGAAGCCGGCGTAGCAGCTCGGACAGCCGAGACGGCCGCGCTCTTGGAACTGGGCGAAGGTGAGCCCGCAGCGGCTGCAGCGCAAGGCCGGCGCCGGCGGCGCGCTCTCGCTCTCCGGCTTGGCGAGAGAAGAGAGCAGCTGGTCCACGTCCGGCCCTTCCTCGAGGAGTCCGCGCTCTTCGGCGCAGCCCCTGCAGATGAAGAGTTTGGCGACCCGGGCCTCGGCAATCTCGGTGTAGTGCACCGAGGCGGGGTTCTTCTCGCACAGTTCGCACAGTGCCTTGTCGCTCACAGGACGGTCTCCAACTGCTGCAAGGGCCGCAGCACGCCTTCGCTCAACACCAGGGTGCGTTGCGCCCGCCGTGCCAAGCTCGGGCTGTGGGTGGCGACCAGAAAGGCCTGGTGGCGTTCCCGCGATAGCTGCTCCAGGAGCCGCAGCAAGGCCTCGCTGCTGTCCCGGTCCAGATTGCCCGAGGGCTCGTCGGCGAGGACGACCTCGGGCATGTTCACCAGGGCGCGGGCCACGGCGACACGCTGCTGCTCGCCGCCCGAGAGTTCCCCAGGCTTGTGCCGGGCGCGCCCGGCGATGCCCATCGCTTCCAGGAGCTCCAACGCCCGGGCGCGCGCCGTGGTTTCGCGCTCTTTGGCGATGAGGGCCGGCAGCACCACGTTCTCCAGGGCGGTGAACTCGGGCAGCAGGTGGTGCATCTGGAAGACGAAGCCCACCCGCCGGCTGCGCCGGTGCGCCCGCTGCCGGTCGCCGAGGGCGTAGAGATCCTCGCCACCCAGCTCCACGCGCCCGGCGTCCGGGTGCATGAGGCCGCCCAGGATGTGCAGGAGCGTGCTCTTGCCGCTCCCCGAGCTCCCCGCCACCGCCACCAGCTCGCCGCGTTCGATCTCCAGCGAGGCGCCCCGGAGGACCTCCACCTGGGACGGCAAGCGGCCGAAGGTCTTGCTCAGATCCGACGCCCTAAGTACCGCTGTCACGCCAGGTTGCCTCCACAACGAGAATCTACGCCGGGCTCGCGCGGGTCCGCAAGCCGGGGCTACTCATAGCGGATGGCCTCGATCGGGTCCAGGCGGGCCGCCTCCCAGCTGGGATAGAGGGTGGCGGCAAAGGAGAGGAGCACCGCCGCCAGCGAGACGAGGAGGAAATCGTCGGGACGCATGGCCACGGGGAGGCTGTCGATGATGTAGACGTCCCCGGGCAGGGCGATGCCGATGCGGTCCACCAGTTGGCAGCCGAGCCAGCCGAGGCCGCTGCCGAGCACAGCGCCGAGGACGCCGATGGTGGTGCCGTGGATGACGAAGATGCTCATGATCCCCGCTCGCGTGGCCCCCATGCCCTTGAGGATGCCGATGGCCTTGCGCTTTTCCATCACGATCATCGTCAACATGCCGACCACGGTGATCACGGCGATGGAGATGATGAGCACGAAGAGGAGGAACATGAGCTTCCGTTCCGTTTCCATCCAGGTGAAGATGTTGCGGAACATGGAAATCCAGTTGTTGGTGTAGTACGGCATGCCGAACTCCGTGTCGAGGCGCGCCGCCGCCCGGTCGGCCTCCATGTAGTCGCGCACCCGGACGCCGATGCCGTAGACACGGCCCTCGAAGCCGAAG
>Ga0075428_100010683_pt1 | contig 10205 bp, 7 predicted proteins | sample RhiMetdeltSRZDD2_FD_75291 | JGI IMG/M metagenome (GOLD analysis project Ga0075428, IMG submission 75291) | Populus rhizosphere microbial communities from Tennessee, USA - Rhizosphere MetaG P. deltoides SRZDD2 | ecosystem: Host-associated > Plants > Roots > Rhizosphere > Soil | place: USA...
GTCCCGGAGGCGCCGGCGCGGGTCCTTCTCCAGGCAGCGGCGCACGAGCCCGCGGACGCGCTGCGGGACGGACGACGGCAGGGCGCCGATCTCGACCGGAGCCATGATCACGGCTGCGAGCAACTCGGACACCCCGTCTCCTGTGAACGGCCGGCGTCCCGCGAGCATCTCGTAGAGAAGACAGCCGAAGGCCCAGATGTCGGCCCGGCGGTCGACCGGCCTTCCCTTCGCCTGCTCCGGGCTCATGTAGGCCGCGGTCCCGAGGATCATCCCGACCCGGGTCGCGGCCGGCGTCGTCAGGGTCGGCGACATCGAGGCGGCGCCGGAGCCCATCGGGTCCGGCTCGAGTGCTTTCGCCAGGCCGAAGTCGAGGATTTTCACTTTGCCGTCGGGGGCGATCTGGATGTTGGCCGGCTTCAGGTCGCGGTGCACGATGCCGCTGTCGTGCGCGGCCTCGAGCGCCTCCGCGAGCTTCAGGGCGATGCCGAGCGCCTCGTCGATCGGGAGCGCGCCCGCCGACAGCCGATGGGCCAGATCGATACCAGGGGCCAGCTCCATCGCCAGGAAGTGGACCCCCTCCGACTGATGCAAGCCGTGGATGGTGGCGATGCCGGGGTGGTTCAGTGAGGCCAGGACCTTCGCCTCGCGCTCGAAGCGCGCGAGCCTGTCGGGGTCCGCCGCGAACAGGTCGGGCAGGACCTTGATCGCCACCTCGCGGTTGAGCGCCGTGTCGAGGCCTTTCCAGACGACACCCATGCCCCCCTCGCCGATCTTCTCGACCAGGCGGTAGTGGCCGAGCATCCGGTCCGGTGCGAGATCCATGGGTCGAGGGCTGATCAGCGGGTGCCGGCGGTCGCCGCGTGCGGCTTGATGATCTCTCCCAGGACGTCGGGTTTTGTGCTGTCCCGAACCAGGGCCGGATAACGCGGTCCGTCCTTGTACTCGACGGGGTAGGTCTTGATGAACTCGCCGTTCTCGGCCAGGATCTCGAGTGTCGAGGCCTTCTCCTTGGCGAGCCGCACCGCGTCTTCCAGGACGCGGCGGGTGAAGCGCCGCCCGTTCACGGCGACCATCTTCATCCCGGGGGCCAGGCCGGCGCGCGCGGCGGGCGAGCCGCCGAGGACGTCCTCCAGCACGGCATCCTTGTTGACCAGGATCCCGAGGGAGAAGCGGGCGTCGGTGATGTCGTCCACGTCCTCGCGCGATTTGAGCAGGGGGGGCTTGTCGGGGACGTACGCGAGGCGCCAGCCGCCGGCCTCGACGCCGCCCAGGGGGGCGTGCGGGCGGACATTCTGGATGCGCTCGTCGAAGAACCCCTTCCAGTCGTAGGGCGCCACCTGGCCGAGCGCCGCGTAAACCTCCTCCGCCTTGTACGGGCGGACCTCCGGCTTCGAATCGGCGCCGCCGTGGAACGCTTTGCAGAAATCGTCGAGCGAGCGCTTCCCCGCCGTCAGCTTCCTGATCAGGGTGTCCGCCTCCAGCCAGATGAGGGTCCCCTCGTCGTAGAAGTCGACGCTGCGGCGCATCGAAGCCCAGGCATCGTCGGCGTCGTACAGGATCTGCGCCGAGGTGGCGGTGTCGACCAACGGCCGCCACTCGCGGCCGGGGCGGTTGTCGAGGGTTGCGGCACCCCAGGCGAGGTCGTCCCGGAACTGCTCCTCCGTCCTGAGGCCGCTGCGAGCGGTCAGGATGTCCCCCAGGTAGTTCGTCAGCCCTTCGTAGACCCACAGCATGCTGCTGTCCACCGGCTGCCTGTAGTCGGGCCTGATCAGCCCTTCCGGCCGGCGGTACTTCCCGTTCCAGGAGTGCACCATCTCGTGCGGCAGGAGGCCGGCGTGCAACACGCGGCGGTCGTCGTCAGTAAGGCCCCGCTCCCGGATGCGGTTGTCGCTCGACTGGTGGTGCTCCAGACCGAAGCGCGCCACATGGTCGCTCAGGGTCAGAAGGAAATGGTAGCGGTCATAGTGGCGAGCCCCGAACAGGGTCACCGTCTCGGCCACCAGGCGCTTGTAATGCTCGATCACCTCCGGCTTGGGCTGCAGCGCCTCCTCCGAATCCGCCGCCAGGTGCAGGAAGGCGGGCCGCGGGTCGCCGGCCGGCGACAGCGGGATGGTCTTGAAGTACGCGCCCGCCAGGACCGGGGAGTCGACCAACGTCGTCAGATCGACCGGCTTGAAGCGGACGGGGCTGGTGCCGGGTGGCTGTCCCTCGCCCGAAAAGGTGTCCGAGGGCCCGCCGTCACCGGCCTCGAGGGAGGTGCCGTGCTTCCAGCCCAGGGGGAGCCGCAGGTCGGCCTGGAACTGGACGTCGTTCGCCTTCGGCCCGGCCGGATAGAGCAGGAGCTGATGCCACGACAGGACGAGGAGGTTGGCCGTCGCCGACCCCCCCGAGGTGAATCCATCGGTCGAAGACGGCGTCGCGAAGTCGATCTCCGCCTCGATAGCGGACGCTCCGCTCGGCACCTCGACGTGGAACTGATACATGTCGGCGGGGTCGCGCCGCCAGGCGAGCGTCTTCCCGCCCGCCGTCACCCGCAGCCCGACGATGTCGACCACCGGCCCCGTCGGCCCATGCTCCCCCGGCATCCACTTCGGATAGACCAGGGTGAGCGGCCCCGGCTTGGCCGGGATCTTGAGATGCGAGTGGAGGATGTGCCTCGGCGCCTCCCGCGCGTCGACCGACAGCAGAACCGGCTCCTCAGCCAGCGCCATAGCACTCGCGCCGACGCCCAACAACAGAACGACGAGCACACGTAGCCCAACCTCGGGACAACGCCTCAGTTTGCGCATGCCCCGGAGCCTATTTCACCCCACCCGAGGTGTCAATGCAGAGCCTGAGCGCACCACGGGAAGGCTGCCCGTCGTCGAGGCTGCATGAAGATTCATGCCGTCGTTGATCCCCGGGGCCCGGCCACCCGCCTCGCGGGGGCGTGCGAGAAGTGAGCGACGGGGCCCCTGCGCGCTGGTCTTGAGCGCGCAGGGCGGAGCGAACGAAGCCGAGGCGAGCGGCGCGCGAGCGCCGCGGAGCCGTCCCCCGCGAGGCGGGGGGTCGGGCCCCGGGGACCCTCGCCGCTCATGCACCTCGCGCAGTTGCGCTGTGGCAAAATGCCCCCGTTCAGAGAGGAGCCATTCGATGAGAGCACGCCTTGCCCTTCCACTGGTTCTCGGTCTCGCCCTGCCGCTCGCAACCGCCGCGGAGAAGTCCGATCCGTCCTGGGAGAAGCTGAAATCCCTCGTCGGCGAGTGGGAGGGGACGGTCGGGGGGAAACCGACCCACGCCACCTACGCTCTCGTCTCCAACGGAACGGCGCTCATGGAGACGATGGAGACCGACGACGCGACCCAGATGGTGACCCTGTACCACCCGGACGGGTCGAGCCTCCTGATGACGCACTACTGCGCCATGGGGAACCAGCCGCGGATGCGCTCCAAGGGACTGAAGGACGGCCGGATCGACTTCACCTACGTCGACGCGACCAACTTGAAGGCTCCGGGCGAGCACCGGATGACCCGGGTGGTCTTCAGCTTCCCCGACTCCGGCCACCTGGTCCAGGACTGGACCTCGAAGGAAGGCGCCAAGGACGTCGTCAGCCACTTCGAGTTCGCGCGCAAGAAGTGACTCCTGCTCAGAAGCTCAGGACGAAGGAGAGCCGGTAGATGTTGTCGTCGAGGTCGACCGGCCGCTCGTGGCTGTCGACGTGGTCGAACTGGATCTTGCGGTCGTGGCCCGTCGTGAACCAGGTCAGGCCGGCCGTCCGGGCGTGGATCTCGGAGGTCTCAGGCGCTCGCTCCGTGTTGATCTCCTCGTAGCGCCCGACGATCTGGAACCGCCCCGGGCCGACGTGCCACGGGAGCAGGAGGCCGGCCTGCGCATAGCCTCCGTCGATGGAGCGCGTCGCCAGGCCGTCCGTGTCGTAGTCGTCGCGCCGCTCCAGCCAGGCCGCCTCCGCCGTCAGGGCCCAGCGTCCTTCCGCGAACGGCTGATCGTAGTAGGCGTCCACCGCCCAGGCCCGATAGGAGCGCGTCTCGGTCGTGAACGCGGCGTCGTCGCGTGAGTCGAGGCGGCCGTTCTGAGCGTCCCCCTGGACCCCCACCTGGAGGATCTTCTTCTGGCCCAGCGTCGTGCCGGTCAGCCCCATTCCTGGCTCGGTGTTGAACCAGTTCCAGGAGAGGCGCGCCGCGCCGCGCAGGCTGCTGCGGGTGTTGGTGTCCTCCTGATCCGATCCGTCGAAGACGCCCGCCCGGTACTGCAGGCCCTTGTGATTGCCCCAGATCATCCCTCCCTGGTCGCGCGAGCCCTCGATGGCGGGCCGCAGCGAGACGACCGGCGATCGGTCGACCAGCAGCTGGTTGAAGCCCGACGCCAGGTTCTGCCGCAGGAAGGGAATCTTGAACTGTCCGGCCACCAGCTGCAGCGCCGCGTTCCGCTTGTAGAGGATGTAGGCGTCCTTGAACCGGAACCCCGCGTCGTCCCTCAGCACCTTGCTGCCGATATTGTCCTGGCCGGCCTGGAACACGATCTCGACCGCCTTGCCGATCTGAGCCCGCATCACCAGGCGCGCCCGGCGGACGAACAGGTCGGAGATGTTCTCCTCCTGGACCGGAGGGGGCATCGTGCTGGACCCTGGAAGCGAATCAGGACCGCTGTAGGTCGCCCAGGCCATCAGGCGCAGCTCCAGATCGAGCTTGACCTTCTCGTTGTCCGCGACCACAACCGCCGCCCGGGCCGGAAGCGCCGCGCCCAGGAGGACGGCCAAGGCCACAAGCCACCTCGAGCCCCGATCTCTCATCCTTTCCCTCTCTGTATCAGCCGACGGTGACGGCGCGGCAGGACTGGACCTTGAAAATGAGATGCACGGGACTCCCGGGCGCGAGGGCCAGCCGCCGGCGCGACTGTGCCGTGATCGCCACCAGGACCGGCGCCGCCCGATAGCCCAGCGACACGACGACGAGCACCGGGACGTTGTCGGAATCCCCTACCGGCGTCGGCGCCCGGAAGCCGCTGACCCGCCCCGGAAGGATGTTCTGGGCCGAAAGCCCGGCGGGCGGCTCAACGGCCAGGATGATCTCGTCGGCGCCGAGCGCCACGGCCGCCAGGCCTCCCGGCTGCAGGCCGTGGCCCGGCACCGTGAAGCGCAGACCCGGTTCGATCTCCACCACGGCCGTCCCGCCGCCCGCATCGACGACGCCACCGCGCAGGAGGTTCTCGAACCCCTCCGCCCAGGCCAGGGGGAGGACGGTCGTGGCCGTGAGCAGCTCGTCCGGCAGGCCCCGCGCGATGACCCGGCCGGCATCGAGAACGATCGCCTCCCGGGCCAGCAGCCGTACCTCGGTGGCATCGTGCGAGACGTAGAGCGATGGGACGGAGAACTCCCGCTGGACCCGGATCAGGTACGGCATGACGCGCCGCCTCAAGGGCAGATCGAGTCCCGCCAGCGGCTCGTCCAGAAGGAGGAGTTCGGGCCCCGAGCAGAGGGCGCGCGCCAGGGCCACGCGCTGCCTCTCGCCCCCGGAGAGCGAGCCGACGTCCGCCTGCTCCCGGCCGGTCAGCTCCAGGACGTCCAGAACGCGGTCCGGTGACAAACGGCGGGCGGAGGTGCGCTCCGCGCGTCTCCGGCCGGCGAGGACGTTCCCCAGGACCGTCCGGTGTGGGAAAAGGCGCCCGTCCTGCGGGACGTAGCCGACGCCGCGGCGCTCGGGCGGCAGGCAGATGCCTCGCGACGAGTCGAGCCAGGTGCGCCCGTGCACCCGGATCTCGCCTCTCGCCTCCGGTCGCAGGCCGGCGATGGCCTCCAGGAGCGAGGTCTTGCCGGCCCCCGACGGACCGAAGATCCCGAGCGCGGTCGCGTCCGATCCCCAGCCCACGACGAGATCGAATCGGTCGAGCGGCAGGGTGAGGTCGAGGCTCAGGGACGTCATGTCGCGCGCGGGCCGGGCCGGCGACGGCGGAGCAGCAGCTCCACGGTCCAGACGGCCGCGAAGGCCAGGACGACGGTGATGGCCACGAGCCGGAGCGCCTCCGGGTCGCGTCCCACCTGCATGTCGCTGAAGATGGCGAGCGCCAGCGTCTGGGTCCTGCCCGGGATGTTGCCCGCCACGATGATGGTGGCGCCGAACTCTCCCAGCGCCCGGCTGAAGCCGAGCACCGCCGCGGCCAGCAGGCCGCGCCGCGCCAGCGGCAGCGTCACGGCCGTGAACGTCCGGAAAGGCCCCAGCCCGAGGGTGCGGGCCATCGCCTCCAGGCGCGGATCGACTTCCTCGAAGGCGACGCGGGCCGTACGGGACACGAGAGGCAGCGACATGATGGCCGAGGCCAGGACGGCCCCTTTCCAGGTGAGCAGGAGATCGAGGTCGAAGCCCAGGACCTCCGGACCGAGCAGCGCGTCCCGCGACAGCAGGCGGAGCAGCAGGTAGCCGACGGCGGTGGGCGGCAGGACGAGCGGCAAAGTGAGAACCGTCTCGACCAGGCTCTTGCCGGGGAAGTCCCGGCGCGCCACGAGCAGACCCAGGAGGATCCCCGGCGGCAGGATCAGGAGCGTCGCCCAGAGCGCGACCTTCAGGCTGAGGAGCAGGGGCCCCAGGGGACTCGCGATCACCTGTCCCCCGCCTTGACGATGAACCCGAACTTCCGGAACGTCTCGGCTGAGTCCTCGCTCGCCAGGCAGGCGACCAGGGCCCGGGCTGCCTCCAGGTGGGGGCGATCGACAAGCGCGGCGACGGGATACGAGATGGCCGGGGCTTCCTGCTCGGGGACCTCATAGAGGATGAGGGCCTTCCTGGACAGCATCGCGTCGGTGCGGTAGACGACGCCCACCTCCGCCCCCCCCGATTCCACGGCGGCGAGCGCGGCCCGCACGTCGAGCGCCGGCACGACCCGGTCCTGAACTTTGTCCCAGACCCCCGCCTTGACGAGCCACGCTTTGGCGTACTTGCCCGCGGGGACCGCCTCCGGGTTCGCCAGGGAGAGGTGGCGGACGGCGGGACCCGCCAGGTCCGCGGCCGAGGCGATGGCGGGAGCGATCCCCTCCCGGCCGACCACGACCAGCCGGTTGGAGAGCAGCGACCGGGGCGTGGCGGCGTCCAGGAGGCCGGCCTGCGCCACCTTGTCCATCCAGTCCTCGTCGGCGGAGAAGAAGACGTCGGCCTTGGCGGCCGCCAGGATCTGCCGCGCCAGATCACTCGAGGCGCCGAGGTTGAACACCAGCCTCACACCGGCCGCCGATTCGCACGCCGGCCGCAGCGCTTCCAGGACGTCCCCCAGGCTGGCGGCGGCGTAGACGGTCAGCTCGGCGGGCGCCGCCGTGGGAGGCGGAGGTCCGGGGGCGGGCGCGGAGCGGTCCGCGTCCATCGCCCTTCCGGCGGCGGCGCCCGCGAGGATGACGCCGGCGACCAGAGCCCCGATCATCCCGATCGGAGTACGATCGCGCGGTTGGCGGCTCACATTGGGTGTCATCGGTGGTCGATTGTATACCATGAAATACAATGACCCGGCGCGGACCGTCGGCGCGGGGCGGCGCGGACGCTGGAGCGCCAGGCCCCGCTGGCGCGTCGCCCGCGGCGCGCGGATAGCCCTCGGGCCGGGCAAGGCCGACCTGCTCGAAGCGATCGGCCGGACCGGCTCCATCTCCGCCGCGGCGGCCGATCTCGGCATGTCCTACCGCAGAGCCTGGCTCCTGGTCGACATGATGAACCGGTGCTTCCTCAGTCCTCTCGTGGCGACGACAGCACAGCGCAGCCGCGGCGCCGCTCTGACGGCCTCCGGCCGCCGGGTCCTGCATCTCTACCGCCGCATCGAGGCCAGGAGCCTCGCCGCCGCCCGCAAGGAGATGGCCGCCCTGCAGCGCTACCTTCGCCCTTGAACCCGCCGCGGGGCCCTGGTCAAGCACCAGTGCCCGCCACGGCCGCGGGTTGACGCAACCCTCCCAGATTTCCTAGACTTCCGCGCCTGCCGGGCCCCCCCGGCCCAAAACAGACAGTGGATCCGCGGAGTCCTTCGATTCCGCCCGAAAGAGGAGTCGCGATGAGATCGGTCCGTTCCGTCCTGCGCCTGCTGCCGGTGGCGCTCGCGCTGCTGGCGATCCTGGGCCCGGCCGCGGCCTTCGCCCAGACGGAGGCCGCGGGCGCGGCCGCACGTCACGGCGGCGGCGAGGCGAGCCTGGTCCTCCCCGACGTGAGCCAGGGCCAGTTCCTGGGGATCGACGGCCACACGCTCCTGCTCCTGGGCCTCGTCGTCTGCGTCCTGGGCCTCGCCTTCGGCCTGGTGATCCTGTCCCAGATCCGCGCCATGCCCGTGCACCGGTCGATGCTCGAGATCTCGGAGCTCATCTACGAGACCTGCAAGACGTACCTGGTCCAGCAGGGGAAGTTCATCCTGCTGCTCGAGGTGTTCATCGGCATCATCATGATCTTCTACTTCGGAGTCCTGCAGCAGTTCTCTCCGCTGAAGGTCGCCATCATCCTGATCTTCAGCCTCATCGGCATCGGCGGTTCGTACGGCGTCGCATGGTTCGGCATCCGCATCAACACCTTCGCCAACTCGCGCACCGCCTTCGCCAGCCTGCGGGGCCGGCCGTTCCCGCTCTATTCCATCCCCCTCAAGGCGGGGATGAGCATCGGCATGCTCCTGATCAGCGTCGAGCTGTTCATGATGCTGTGCATCCTGCTGTTCATCCCGGGCGACTACGCCGGACCCTGCTTCATCGGCTTCGCCATCGGCGAGTCGCTCGGCGCGGCGGCGCTCCGGATCGCCGGCGGCATCTTCACCAAGATCGCCGACATCGGCTCCGACCTGATGAAGATCGTCTTCAAGATCAAGGAGGACGACGCGCGCAACCCGGGCGTCATCGCCGACTGCACCGGGGACAACGCCGGCGACTCGATCGGCCCGTCGGCGGACGGCTTCGAGACCTATGGGGTCACGGGCGTGGCGCTCATCTCCTTCATCCTGGTGGCCGTGAAGAACCCGGCGGTCCAGGTCCAGCTGCTGGTCTGGCTCTTCGCGATGCGCGTCTTGATGATCGTCGCTTCGGGCCTCTCCTACCTGGTCAACGAATCGATCACGCGCGCGCGGCACGCGGACGCCTCCCGCATGAACTTCGAGCATCCCCTGACGCAGCTGGTCTGGCTGACGTCGGTCGTGTCGGTGGCGATGACCTTCGCCGCCTCCTGCCTCCTGATCCCCGATCTCGGCGACGGCACGCTCTGGTGGAAGCTGTCGCTCATCATCACCTGCGGGACGCTGGCCGGCGCCGTCATCCCGGAGCTCGTCAAGGTCTTCACCTCGACGAACTCCGCGCACGTCAAGGAGGTCGTCACCTCGGCGCGCGAGGGAGGCGCCTCGCTCGGCATCCTGTCCGGCCTGGTCGCCGGCAACTTCTCCGCCTACTGGCTCGGCCTGGCGATCGTCACGCTGATGGGGATCGCCTACGGCGTCAGCCTGCACGGAATGAGCGACCTGATGGTGGCCGCTCCGGTGTTCGCCTTCGGGCTCGTGGCCTTCGGGTTCCTCGGCATGGGGCCGGTGACGATCGCGGTCGACTCCTACGGCCCGGTGACCGACAACGCGCAGTCGGTGTACGAGTTGTCGGTCATCGAGTCGATCCCGGGCATCCAGAAGGAGGTCAAGAAGGACTTCGGATTCGACATCGACTTCGCGACCGCCAAGAGCCTTCTGGAGGAGAACGACGGGGCCGGCAACACCTTCAAGGCGACGGCGAAGCCGGTGCTGATCGGCACGGCGGTCGTGGGCGCGACCACGATGATCTTCTCGATCATCGTGCTCCTGACGCACGGGCTGTCGGAGAACATCGACAAGCTGTCGCTCCTCCACCCGCCGTTCCTGCTCGGCCTGGTGACGGGGGGTGCCGTGATCTACTGGTTCACCGGCGCCTCGATCCAGGCGGTCACTACGGGCGCCTACCGGGCGGTCGAATTCATCAAGAAGAACATCCGGTTGGAGGGGGTCGAGAAGGCCTCGGTCGCCGACAGCAAGAAGGTCGTCGAGATCTGCACCCAGTACGCCCAGAAGGGGATGTTCAACATCTTCCTGACGGTCTTCTTCTCGACACTCGGCTTCGCCTTCCTCGAGCCGTACTTCTTCGTGGGATACCTGATCTCGATCGCCCTGTTCGGCCTGTACCAGGCGATCTTCATGGCGAACGCCGGCGGCGCCTGGGACAACGCGAAGAAGATCGTCGAGACCGAGCT
>Ga0075428_100010685_pt1 | contig 10203 bp, 5 predicted proteins | sample RhiMetdeltSRZDD2_FD_75291 | JGI IMG/M metagenome (GOLD analysis project Ga0075428, IMG submission 75291) | Populus rhizosphere microbial communities from Tennessee, USA - Rhizosphere MetaG P. deltoides SRZDD2 | ecosystem: Host-associated > Plants > Roots > Rhizosphere > Soil | place: USA...
CCGATACGCGAGGGCAGCCGTTCGCCGTCCGCGGCGCTCGTGCGGTGTTCAGCCGGATCGACGGCCGGTGTCTCGGCAGTCAGATCCTCTTGCCGATCAGAGGGTGGCCGGCGTGTCTCGGCCGCGGGCTTGTTCACCACGGATCGATCATATTCGCTCGCGACGCGCGGACGTGGCCGTTGAAGCCGAGCTGTGCCGACTGATTCACCGTGAGCCGGGCAGCGCCCAGGGCACCTTCGGCGACCGATTGAAATTGATGCCCAGCGCCGTCCATCGCGGCGCCTGCGCGCCGAGACGGGGGGCGAACTCGGCCCACTGCCGCTCCCCTTTCGACCATCCGATCTCCGCGATCGCCGCGAGCCGCGGAAACGCCAGCCATTCGACGTCGCGCATGCTGGCGGCAGTTTCGGTCCAGAGCGGCGCCTCGACGCCGAGGATTGCCGACTCGGGGATGCCTTTCGTGACGGCGAGCGGATCCCAGTCGTACGAGTCCGGCACGTCGATGTAAGCGGCCCAATGAAGGCCAATCGGGCTGGACGTGTCGTACTGCATGTCGAGGTAGGCGCGGTTGGCGACCGACACAACGACCCTGTTGCCCTTCGCCATCGACTGCAGAGGCGCGCCGTCGGGGCGCCAGTAATGGATCACCGTCGTCTTCTGGAGCTGGGCGGACGCGATCTCGTCCCAGCCGATCATCTCCTTGCCATGCGACTGCACGATCGTCTGGACACGCTCGATGAACGCGATGTACTTCGGCTCCGGCAACAGGCTCCGCACCTCGTCGCCGCCGATATGGAAGTACGGACCGGGGGTGAGCGCCGCGATCTCGCGGACCACGTCGTCGAGGAACTTGTAGGTGACCTCCTTGTCGACGCACACGACGCTGAACCCGACTTCGATCCCCGAGTAGCGCTGCCGCGCGACACCGTCGCAGTTCAGTTCGGCGTACGACGCGAGCGCGGCATTGATGTGGCTGGGCATTTCGATCTCGGGAATGATCGTGATGCCCCGATCCCGCCCGTAGGCCACCAGGTCGCTGTAATCCTGCTGCGTGTAGAACCCGCCCGCGCCGCCGCCGACCTCGGTCCTGCCTCCCTCGGCCGTGAGGTTCGGCCATGACTTGATTTCGATCCGCCAGCCCTGATCGTCGGAGAGATGCAGGTGCAGGGTATTGAGCTTGTGCAGCGCCATGAGATCCATGTAGCGCTTCACATCGTCGACGTCGAAGAAATGCCGCGCGACGTCGAGCATCGCGCCCCGCCACGTGAACCGCGGGCTGTCGGCGATGCGGACCGCGGCCGCCCGAACCGGTCTCGATGCGTCGGCGCGCGTCGCTTCGTGCTCGACGAACGGCGGAAGCAGCTGCCTGAGCGTCTGGACGCCATAGAACACGCCCGCTGAAGCCCGGCCGGTGATCGTGATGCGCTCGGCGGCGACAGTCAACTCGTAGGCTTCGGCGGCCGGATCGGCAATCTGTCCGAGTTGCAGAACAATCGCATCGCGGGGCGGCGGCGTGCCAACCTCGACGCGCGGCGGCGTGGGACCGGCGGCGATTCCGATCCAATCGGAAAGGAAGCGGCCGATGCGCATCATGTCTTCGTTGCCGGCAGGTACGTAGATCGCCGTGGTCGCGCTGACGGCGAAGCCGTCGCCGGTGCCGGGTTCGAACGTGTTGGGACGCGGAAGGAGCGTGTGCTGCATCGGAGTCGACTCGCGGGCTGGCGTGACCGCCCGCGAAGACGGAGCGCTGGCGCACCCTCCCGCCAGGAGCGCGGTCACGGCGAGACCCACCAGCGTGCAAGTCATGGGTAGGAAGAATAGCAAACAGGAGAATCAGGAGATCAGGAGGTTTGGGTTTCAAAACGATCCTCCTGAACTCCTGGCCCTCCTGCTTAAGAAACAGCGCTCCGATTCGGCTTGTGGCCTACTTGGGTGTCACAGGCAACGCCCCCTGCGGCACCTGCCAGGGGTGCAGTTCGAGCGCGAGGCGGCCGGCTTTGATCATCGGGTCGCCTTCACCGCGCCGGCGGGCCTCGGCCTCGTCCGCGACGCGATACACCACGATGCCGCGGCGCGGGCCATCCGTCGTGATTGGCCCTGCCGCGACCAGCTTGCCTTCCTTCGCTTGACCGTCCATGTAGGCGAGGTGCTCGGCCTGCAGCCGCTTCGCGGTTTCGGCATCCTGGTTGCGGTCCGGTCCGTTGACGAGAAATCCGAAGAAGACCTTCTCGAATTTCGGGAACTCTGCCCATTTGCCGAACCAGCCCTCGGGCGCCATGAACGACGACGCCTCGACCGTGAACATCCCCGCCTTGACGCCTGGATCCTCGGCCTCGATCTCTTTCGCCCGCTCCGCCGTCGGCGCCTTCACAAAGATGATGCCGGCGATCTCGCCGCCATCGAGGAACGGCCCCGCCGCCGCATAGGTGCCCGCGGCGGCCATCTTGTACAGGTAGCCGACGTGCGCCTGCACCAGCTTCCCGCCATCGGGCGCTTCGCGCAGCTTCGCCGCATCCGGCCCGGGCTTGAGGAGGAGCAACTGGTAGGTCGTCATCTTGTAGGTCGGCTCCGGCCCTTTGCCGGATGGAGCCTGCGCTCGCATCGCCGCCTGAAGGATAGACACAGCGATCAGGAACAGAAAGACGACTCTCTTCATCACGGCACTCATCTCAGCGGCCTCCCGCAGGCGCCTGCGGCGCCGTCACATCGAGCGGCGCGAGCTGCAGCCGCTGGAGCTGTTCATTGAACGAACGGACGTCACCGAGCAGGACCTCCTGGAGCCGATCGGTCTGTGCCTTCAGCTCGGTGGAGAGGTCGGCAAAGATCGGTGCGGCGTTCCCGATCGGCTTGCCATCGCCGGTGTTCACCACCCGCAGCAGCGAGGCAATCCGGTTGTTGATCTTGATTGGAAAGTTCAGGGGATCCTGGTTGCTCTGATTCCGGACCTGGTAAATCTCTTCCTCGATCGCGCTCAAACCGGCAGTCAGTCGATCGGCAGCGGACTTCAGGCCGGCATCGGACGACTTCGACAGCCGATCGCCAATCTGCTGCTTGAGCGAACGAACCTGGATCACCGCGTTGTTGGCCTCCGACACCTTGTCGCGAATCCTCGTCGCGAGATCGAACTGCTCGCGCAGATCCGAGTCGCTGACGCTGCGCTGCGGATGCTTGCGAATCCGGAGCGGCTGGGTCACCGACTGGCCGTCCACCGTGAGCCGCACTTCGTAGCTGCCCGGCAGCGCGGCCGGACCGGCCGTTGTCGCGCCCCACAGCACCATTCCGGGAAAAGTCGTCGGACCTGGATAGGTCAGGTTCCACATCACGCGATTGAGCCCCGGAGCCATCGATGCCGACGGCGCTGCGCCGCCGCGCCCTCCACCCTGCTGCTCGCCCTCTTCGCCGCCGCCCGCCTGCGTGCCGGCAGGTTGCGCGCCCGCGGCCGGTGCGCCCGCGGCCGGCGGCGTTGCCACCGGCGCCGCGCGTCCCGCTGCTTCGTCCTGGGCCGGAGCCTGAGTCTCACCACCGCGTCCACGACCGCGGCCCGGGCCGCCAGCCCGCCCGGGAATCGACTGCACCACCCGGCCCGCACCGTCGAGGATCTCGATGGTCAGGCTCTTCGCCGGCGATCGCAGCAGGTAGGCGATCGTCGCCGCCGGGCCGCCACGGATCGCGTCGGCCGGCTTGAACAGGACGGGAGCCGACGCGGTCGACGCCTCGGGCGCCTGACGCACGACGTTCAGGTCGTCAAGGACGTAGAAGCTTCGGCCGTGTGTGGCGATCGCGAGGGAGTTCGCTTCGACGACGAGGTCGGAGATCTGCGTACGTGGAAGATTCAGCGAGATCGACTTCCACGAATCGCCATCGTTGTAGGACACGTAGACGCCGTTCTGTGTCCCCGCATACAGGAGCCCCTTCCGCGCCGGATCTTCACGCACGACATGCGTGTAATCATTCGGGCCAATCCCGTTGACGATTCGCGTCCAGGTCCGGCCATAGTCGTGCGTGCGAAACAGGTACGGCGCGAACTCGTTCAGGAGCGGCTTCTTGACGGCGACGTAGGCGCCGCCCGGATCGAAGCTCGAGGCATCGATCTGGCTTACGCGGCCGAACTCCGGCATCTCCTTCGGCGTGACGTTGGTCCAGGTCTTTCCGCCATCCCGCGTCACGTGCACCAGGCCGTCGTCCGAGCCCGCCCAGAGGATGTTCACGTTGGTCTTGCCAGGCCCGAGAGCGAACACGGTGCCATACACCTCGGGACTGTTCATGTCCTTGGTGATCGGCCCGCCGGACTCGCCCATCGTCTTTGGATCGTGCCGGGTCAGATCGCCGCTGATCTTCTCCCAGCTCTGGCCGCCGCTCGTGGTCCGCCAGACGTGCTGCGAAGATGTGTACAGCACGTTCGGATCAGCAGGAGAAAAGACGATCGGGTAGGTCCACTGCCACCGCTCGACCAGCGCGCCCGACGGCTCGCCCGAGAACATCCTGGGATACGGGTTCACTTCCCGCAGCTCACCCGTGCGCCGGTTGAGCCGAGTCATGAAGGTCCCATTGTTGCCGCCGGCGAAGAAGACGTCCGGGTCCTTCGGGTCGGGCGCAATGTATCCGGGCTCAGACCCACCGGCGCCGTACGGCGCCACCGGCTGCGCTCCGCGGCCGCCACCACCGCGGCCTCCGAGGTTCGTGTCGCTCGGCAGGCAGACCGTGCTTCCGTCCTGCTGCGCGCCGCACACGTGATACGGCACGTGCTTGGTGGTCGCGACGTGGTAATACTGCGCGGTCGGAAAATCCTGCGCGGACCAGCCCTGTCCGGACGCCAGCGAGACCGCGCCCCCGCCATCATTTCCGAGCACCAGGTGCTTCGAGTCGTCTGGATCGATCCAGAGATCGTGGTGGTCGCCGTGGGTCCCGGCGCCAATCGCCGTCAACGTCTTCCCGGCGTCAGCCGATCTGTAGGCGCTGACGTTGAGGAGATACACGGTGTCGCGGTTGTTCGGATCGGCCGCGACGTGCGTGTAATAGAACGCGCGCTGGCGGATGTTGCGGTTGTCGTTGATCAGCTTCCACGCGGCTCCCGCGTCGTCCGACACGAAGAGACCGCCGCCGGCGCTTTCAATGAGCGCATATACACGGTTCGAGTCCGCGCCCGAGACGGCCACGCCGATCCGGCCGACGACGCCGGATGGGAGGCCGGGGCGGCGGGTGATCTCGGTCCACGTCTCCCCGCCGTCGGTCGACTTGAACAGGCCGCTGCCGGGACCCCCACTCGACATCTGGTACTCGACGCGATACGCCTCCCAGAGCGCGGCATAGACCACGTCCGGGTTGCGGCGATCGATCGCGAGGTCCGCTGCGCCGGTCTTGTCGTCGCGAAAGAGGGTCCGCCGCCACGTCCGGCCACCGTCGGTGGTCTTGAACACGCCGCGCTCATCGCTCGGAACGCCGTACTTGCCGAACGACGCTACGAAGACGACGTCAGGCCGGGTCGGATGAATGCGGATCTTCGAAATCGCGTCGGATGCGCCCAACCCCACGTGCGTCCAGCTCTTGCCGGCGTCGGCCGACTTGTAAACGCCGTCGCCGGGCAGGATGTTGCCCCGGATGCAGGACTCGCCCATGCCGATGTAGACGAGGTCGGGATTGGACTCCGACACCGCCACTGCGCCAACCGAGGAGCTCCCGATCTGTCCGTCGGTGACCGGCGCCCAGTTTTCACCGGCATCGGTGGTCTTCCACAGGCCGCCGCCGACGGCGCCGAAGTAGGCCTCTTTCGGACGGCCCTTCACGCCGCTGACGGCAATCGACCGTCCCCCGCGCGGCGGCCCGATGCCGCGCCAGGACAGGAGCGATACCGGATCGTTCAGGTTGCCCGCTGCCGGCGCCTGTTCGCCCGCCGCAGGCTGCGACGGAGCCTGCCCGCGGGAGGATGCGGCGGGTGCGCCGGCAAAGACGGCTGCGACGATAGCGAGCGGCAGGAAGGCGCGAAGAACGCGCAAAGACATGGCAGGCATCTTAAATCCCAAGCTCCAAATCCCAAATTCCAACACACTCCCAACTTCCAAATCCCAAACCAATTCCCAAAATCAACTCCCAATCGGTTGGGTGGCTTGGAAATTGGCGTGGGATTTGGAGGTTGAGAGTGCCTTGGAGCTTGGGATTTGGATCTTGGGATTTGACACAGGTACCATCGTCAGTATGCCCATCTTCGAATACCGCTGCAGCGACTGTGACCGTGAGTTCGAGGCCTACGTGAGCGCCGAGCGGACCGCCGATGCCCGGCCTGCCAGGGAGCGAACCTGGTGAAACGCCTGTCGAGCCCTGGAATGGTTGGCTCGTCGGCCGGCAGGCGGTCTTCACCCGCACCAATGGCCGGCGGCTGCGGCGCCGGCGGCGCGCACTGCGCGTGCAAAGGCGGGGGCTGAGGGGCTCCCCGGCAAAATCCCAAGCTCCAAATCCCAAGCTCCAATCCATTCCCTACTTCCAATCCCAAAACCAATCCCCAAACCAAATTCCCAACCGGTTGGGAGTTGATTTGGGAATTGGTTTGGGATTTGGAGGTTGGGCGTATGTTGGGATTTGGGATTTGGAGCTTGGGATTTGACACAGGTACCATCCCGCAGATGTACTCCCGGGAGGAAGTGAAGGCGATCACCGACAAGGTGATCGACATGGCCAAGGCCGACGCGGTCGAGGTCGAGTTCAATGGCGGCGAACGCTCGGCAACGCGGTTCGCGAACTCGAACATCACGGCGAACATGGTGCAGTTCGACCGCAGCGTCGCCATCACCGTTTACCAGGGAAACAAGTCCGGCACGGCGACCGTCCGGGATTTCGACGAGGCGACCCTGAAGCAGGGCCTGGCCGATGCCGTCAAGCGCGCGGCAGAAGCGCGCGAGGCCGGCGAAGCGCCGCCGCCGCTGATCGGTCCGCAGGAGTACGAACCAGTCGACGCGGCGCTGCCGAGCGGCGTGAATTACGGTCCGGCAGAACGCGCGCGGGCGGTGCGTCAGAGCCTCGATATCTGCGCAAAGAAGGGCGTCCTTGGCTCCGGCTACATCCCCAAGGTCTACCAGACGACGTGCACCGCCAATTCGAAGGGACTGTTCGCCTACTACCAGTACGCCGAGGCCAGCTTCATCCTGACGGCGAGAACGAAGGACGGCGGCGGATCCGGATGGGCAGGGATCACCGGGGTCAAGGATACGGCCCTGATCGATCCGGTGCAGCTCACGGAGACGGCCGCTGACAAGGCGATCAAGAGCCAGAAGGCGCGGGCGCTCGAACCCGGACGCTACACCGTGATCCTCGAGCCGCGTCCCGCCGCCCGTTTCCTTTCACTGATGACCGGTCTGTTCACCGCCCGCACCGCCGAGGGTCCGGTCGGGAACTACCTCAGTGGAAAGGAACGCGGGACCACCAAGCTCGGCGAGAAACTCTTCAGCGAGCAGTTCACGCTCAAGAGCGACATCGGCAATCCGATCCTGCGGCAGACGCCGGTTGGCACCGACGGCCTCGCCGCGCGCGACGTCACCTGGGTCGAGAAGGGCGTGCTGAGGAATCTCCACTACGACCGCCAGTGGGCGACGCGGCAGAAGAAGGATCCCACCCCGGCCACGATCGGTAACAGCCTGGTCCTGGAAGGCTCGAACATGACCATGGCCGAGATGATCAAGACCACGCGCCGGGGCCTGCTGGTGACGTTCTTCTGGTACATCCGTCCGGTCGATCAGCCAACACTGCTGAACACCGGCATGACGCGCGACGGGTTGTTCCTGATCGAGAACGGTGAGATTGCGGGACCGGTGCAGAACTTCCGCTGGAACATGTCGCCGATCGTCGGCTTCAACAACATCACTGCCGTCGGCACACCGGTACCGATCCACACGGGCGAATCGTACGACGGCCCGGGCACGGCGCTGGTGCCGCCGGTCAGAATTGAAGACTTCTACATGACTTCTGTTTCGCCCGCTGTCTGACGCACGCGGGCTTCAGAACGATGTCAACGACCCAACGGTCCAACGATCCAAGGGAAACCCTTCGAGAGATCTGGGCAGATAACTGCCAAATAGCTTGTCGAATCGCCTTTCACCCCGCTCGCTCGAATGGCTCTTCTTGAATCGTTGGATCGTTGGATCGTTGGGAGTTGATCCAGAGCCCTCGGAAGGACCCTCATGAAACGCAGAGACTTCGTGAAAACCGTCGCCCTCTCGGGCATGGCCATCGCCGCGAGCGATCTCGTCGGCGACCTGATCGCCCGGTCGCCGCAGGGCAAGCCGCTCGAATCGCCGTTCAAGGGCCTCGCGGATGTGGCGCTTGCAGAAGCGAAGCGCAGTGGCTGCACGTATGCCGACATCCGGTTCACGCGACGGACGAACTCGAGCGTCAACGCCAACGGCGGCAACAGCGACTTCGAGGGCTTCGGCAATTTCGGGGGCGGCGGAGGACGCGGGCGCGGCGGCAGGGGCGGACGCGGGGGTGGCGGAGGCGGTGGCGGCTTCGGCGGCGCGGACGAGACCTCGGGCCGCGGGGCAGCGGGCTTTGGCGTGCGCGTGATTCACAGCGGCGTCTGGGGCTTCGCCAGCAGCCCGGTCGTGACCGAAGAAGAGATTCGCCGGATCACACGGATGGCCACCGAGGTCGCCAAGGCCAGCGCGATCGCCAAGCAGCGTGACGTGATCCTGGCGCCGGTGCGTGCCTACACCGAGTACTGGGCGACACCGACCGTGAAGAACCCCGATTCGTTGTCGCGCGACGACAAACAGGCGCTGGTCCAGCGCGTCGTCGATATCGCGGTGAAGAACAAGGAAGTCGTCAGCGTCCAGGCCTCGGTCGGGATCGAGCAGGAGTGGAAATACTTCGCCAGCTCGGAGGGCTCCTATATCGAGCAGGAAGTGTGGTCCTGTTCGCCCTCGTTCACGGTCACCGCGCGGAAGAACAACGAGACGAAGTCGCGGACCTACACCGGCGAGATGATGACCGGGGGCTGGGAGGTTGTCGATCGCGCCCAGATGCCCGAGAACGCCGAGCGTATCGCCGCCGAGGCGGTCGAGTTCTGCACGGCAAAGCCGGTCGAGATGGGGGTCAAGGACGTGGTGATGACGCCGTCCCATGCGATGCTCACCATCCATGAGATCGTCGGGCACGCCACCGAGCTCGATCGGATTCTCGGCTACGAAGCGAACTACGCGGGCACCAGCTTCATCAAGATCGCCGACCTCGGGAAGCTGAAGTACGGCTCGAAGCTGTTCAACGTGACCGCGGATCGCACGCTGCCCGGCGGGGTTGGCACGGTCGGCTTTGACGATGACGGCGTGAAGACGCAGCAGTGGCCGCTCGTGCGCGAAGGCATCCTGGTGGGTCTGCAGACCAACCGAGAGATGGCGCATCTCATCGGCGAGAAGGAGAGCCGCGGCTGCACGTCGGCCAACTCCTGGCGCGACTACCCCTTCCTCCGCATGCCGAACGTCAACGTCGAGCCAGGGCCCGCCGGCGCGCCGACACCCGAGCAGATCATCGCCGACACCAAGGATGGGGTCTTGATCGACGGCCGCGGCAGCTATTCCATCGACCAGCAGCGCTACAACGGGCAATTCGGCGGCAATGCCTTCTGGGAGATCAAGAACGGCAAGATCACGCGCATGGTGAGCAACGTCACCTACAACGCGATCACCACGGACTTCTGGGGTAACCTCGACGCGATCTCCGGCAAGGAATCCTGGCGGATGTTCGGCACCGGCGGCGACGCCAAGGGACAGCCGACGCAGACCAACAGCATCACGCACGGTTCGCCGTACCTGCGAATTCGGAAGCTGATGATTGGGGCGGCTTACGCCTGAGATCCGGGGTCCGGGATCCGGGGTCCGGGGTCCGCACATCCGTGCTCGTCAGAGGCAACCGGCGCCAATCCAAGCGGCTCGTTACCTCTGATTACCACCACGCGCGGACCCCGGATCCCGGATCCCGGACCCCGACTGATAACATGAATTGAATGACTCCCGCCATCGAACAGAAGGGCTATACCCACCCCGAAGTCCTCGCGAGCACCGACTGGGTGGCCGAGCACGCACGTGACGCCGGCGTTCGCCTCATCGAATCGAACGAAGACACACTGCTCTACGCCTCGGGACATGTGCCCGGTGCGGTCCACGTCGACTGGACTTCGGATCTCAACGACCAGGTTCGACGCGACTACATCACGCGCGAGAG
>Ga0075428_100010687_pt1 | contig 10203 bp, 11 predicted proteins | sample RhiMetdeltSRZDD2_FD_75291 | JGI IMG/M metagenome (GOLD analysis project Ga0075428, IMG submission 75291) | Populus rhizosphere microbial communities from Tennessee, USA - Rhizosphere MetaG P. deltoides SRZDD2 | ecosystem: Host-associated > Plants > Roots > Rhizosphere > Soil | place: USA...
CCGAGGTAGTAGTCGAGCGCGCGCGAGCGCTCGTCGGAGAGCTTGGAGGCCGACATGGCGGACAAGGCATCGGCCTTCTCCGCCGCGAGCAGCGCGCGGAGGTCGCCGGGCGATAGTTTGGGCAAGATCTCGTCTCCTGCTCTTGCGCTTTCGCGCGAATCGATCGGGAGGACCTGCCCGGCCGCGCAATATCGGGCGCAAGGCAAGGTCCTCCCGCGCGGTGCCGGCCATCGGGGGAATAAAGGCGACGGCACCGAAACTGTGGTGAATGCGAAAATCCTGTTTAACGTGCGCGACTTGTGGATTGCTCGGCTACCTCCGGCGACGCACCCGGCGCGCGGCGCGTCCGGAAACCATTTTGGCGCCGGCCCTGAACAAAACCGCCGGCCTCGCGTTGCCACTCTGGAGCGTGAGCAAATGGGGCCTGCAAGGGGCGTTCCTCTCAAAGGATCGTCGCGATGCGCCGACCATCGGCCCCATCACTCGACTTAAATAAGCACCCGCTGGTGTTTGCGGGCGGACTGCGGGCCGCGTTCGCCGATGTCGTTTCGAGCCCGGTTCCGGAAGTCCTGGCGTCGCTCGCGCGCAGATTGGTTGCCGACGGCAACGATTCGGGAGGGGAAACCGCGCATGGGGCAAGCACAACCGAAACGCCGAGCCGTGTTGATCGTCGAGGACGATCCGGACCTGCGCAGCCTGACGGCGGCGCTGCTCGAAGACGAAAACCTCGCCACCATCGAATGTGAAAGCGCCGAAGCCGCGCTTGCCATCATGCTGATGGGCGGATGCAACGTCGCCATGATCCTTGCGGACGTGCGGCTTCGCGGAGTGATGGACGGCGTCGATCTGGCATGGGAGGTAAAGCAGCGCTGGCCGTTTCTTCCCATGGTTCTTACCTCGGGGCATCCGCGCGAGCGCGTGCGCGAGCTGCCGCCCGGTGTCGCTTACATGTCCAAGCCGTGGCAGCCGCTCAATGTCCTGATGGCCGCCGAGCGGGCGCTAGCGTCTCCGCCGGGCCGCTAATCGACGATCGGTCCGAGGCCTGCTCGCTCTTGCCGCCAGCTCGAGCGCTTCTGCGCCATCTCGAACATCGGCGCCTTATCGCCGGCCGTCTCGGTCTCTTGCGCAACTCGCATGCACTCGACTCCCACATCGGGCTGCTCGGCCCGCCGCCATCGGACGGCCCCGTGTCGTCCGTCATGTCGTCTCCTGTTGCGATTGCGCCTGCGCGCGAATCGATCGGGAGGACCTGCCCGGCCGCGCAATGTCGGGCGCAAGGCAAGGTCCTCCCGCGCGGTGCCGGCCCGTCGGGGAGGAAGGCGGGGGCACCGAGGCGTCAGCGTGTGTTTTGCGAGGTCTCTTTCGTCGCGACGCCCGCGCCGCGCTTTTCGCGGTTAGCGGGCGCAGTGCAACGTGAAGCGAGAGGCGCCAGCGGTGTCAGCGTGATTAGGCTGGCCTTTTTTCAAAATCCTGGCGCTGGCGCGCCAATTCGCGCCACTGCCGAGCAAGCTCTGCAAACTTGGCGCTCACTGGAGTGTCAGCGGTCATTACGGCCATCTGGTCGCAATATCTCGCACTCTTCAGGTAGTCTTGTATTTTGGTGCTCATGCAAGCGGTTCCGGCGGCCGCAACCGCGCCATCGAAACTAGAACGGCTCGGAGGTTGACGGGGTTCCGTCCGCCAACTCGCACGGACCAAAAGCAAAACCCCGCGCCGGCGCCGCGTTCCGCGGCATCGAAGCGGGGTCCGAACCCACTTTTGGTTACTGCCTGAACCATAGGGGTCCAACGTAACGTAGTCAACCACAAAAAGCGCTAGGCGGATGAGGCGTCGGGCGGCGCGCTGGATTTCCGCAATAAGTCTTTGCTTCTACTTTGTAATTTTTCCAAGCGGCGTCGCGCGGTCGCTGCGCTCGCGGCCGCGCAGTCAGGCGCAAAAACCCCGGATTGGGGCCGCACTTGTCAAAAATAGTGTCGTAGGATCATTATGTTAACCAGTACGCACGGGCTATGCAGGGGAGAAACGCTTGGAAACGCTTGCGTGATCACTTCCCGTGATCACAATATTGTGAACAGAACAAGAACGGGGTCGCGTTTGATGGGTGGCCGGGCAGATGAACCGGCCAGCCAGAGCCGCGCAGGCAACGTCCGTTTCCGTTGCCCTTGCTGAACCTTACCTTACCGCGCGTGATCGCCAGATCCGCCACTGGGTAATGATCCATACGACCACCACCGCTATGATCAGCGTCGCGATTACCCAGTTCATGACGATCGTCGCCCACATCGTCGCGATACCTGGAGTACGGACGCACAGCGGCGGCGGATGCGGCGCGCCCTCGACCCGGGCGCATCCGCGCGCGCGGCCGCGCAACCGCTTTTTCTGGCGTCACTTTGGCAGGGCGCCCGAGCCGCGGCGCCGCCTCGGTGATTTCGTAGATTTTGCCGGTGTGCGCATCAGCGACCAGGCGGGTGGTAAACGTATCCCCTGCAGACCGGCCGTTCTTTGCGACCGGACGCCGACCGATCTTCGAGTGCCAGGAAGAAGCCCGCGACCCTGAGACAGAAGCCCATCCTTGCGGCCACGATCACCAGAAGGTCCAGGCGGCACTTTTCGGACTCGGATTGCACGACTGCATTCCATGGAAGCTGAGGGTGGAACCGCAGGCTCATGCTGGCGGTTCCAAGCCTGGCGACGCAGCCAGATGACGGGCGCGACGCAACCCCGAGCGCAACGGGATGCTCCTAGTTCACGGTCCTCCAACCTGGACCGCTGCAAATCGAGCCGCCGGCGAAGAACGTACAGCTGCCTTCAGTCCGATTACTCCTCGCTCGCGCCGCACTATCCTGCGAACCGAGGGTTTGACAGGTGTTGATGTTGTATATCGCCGGGCCGCCCACCGGGCCCAAACGGCCAGTGTTGTCGACCCACCATTCGCCGGCTTCAATGCTGGTTTGGCACCGCTCTTCAAACTGCCGCACGGAAGCAAGGGATTCCGGTCGACCGTTTACGATTACGTCCGTGAGGGTACCGAAGATATTGTATTGTGCTGCGGCAGGGTCGATTGCGAAGCACAAAACCGCCGAAGCCGCCAAGCAAGCGCGTCTAAAGGACATCATAACCGTCTCCATCCACAGAGCCGAGGTTGCATGTCTGCATCGTTATCGATGCGCTGCCATCTTGGCGCGTAGTGGCGATTTCGCTGTGACGCCCATCACAAGATGTCTTTTTGGCGCGCCTCCAGGCATTTGCCGACGACCTGACCACCCAGGGCGATGGAGGGACGATGAGCGGCTATCGGCCTTGATCGGGTTCTTGCCGGTTACCCGAACCACCACAGCACAAGGAAACCGAGAACCCCGCCGACAATGCCGGAGACGATAACGTAAGCCCATTGCCGCTGAGTCGCGGTCATCGCCACTTCTCTTTGCCCCAATCCTCCTCTGACTCGCGTCTCCCGCCGCCAACTCCTGGCGAACGCCGCGTTTGAGGATGAACGGTAAGCGACACTGGGCGACCTTGATCTCGCCGCCCTGCTAACGCGCACCGCGGCCACTATCGTTTCACGATATTAAAGCCGCAAGGGTCACTGCCGCGCTCTCTCGAGCGGCTCATGCGAGAGCTAACGGCGCAACAAGACGGCAGCGCCACGCAGCCCGGCTGTGACCGACACCGGCCGGCGCGGCCGCTCAATGAGCCTCTTCAGGAAATCGGTCGTCGGCTTCTCGAACATGAGATACGTCGCGGCTGCGACGACAAGACCGGTCGCGAGCATGACAGCCATATATGCCCAGGCATGACCGATCGGACCGATGGCAAGCCCGGCCACGATCCAAGCCACCAAGCTGAATGACAGGAGGTGCGTGCAATAGAGCGAATAGGAGATGTCGCCCAGAAACACCACGCCACGGACAAGGGAGCCCTTGGGGCTGGACATCGACGAGAGCGACAGCGCGGCGACGATCGATGCTGCGGCGATCCCAGAGCTGTACAAGCGCGGGACCGCGGGTACGGTTGCCATAAGCCAGACGACGCCGGCGATGAGCAAACCGATCGTGGCCCACAGCGGGAGCCGACCGCCCGCGCGATAGACGAGCGCGATCGCCATCCCGAACATGAACTCGATGATGATCGGATCCGCGAGGTAGGCGATGCCGCTTGCAGCCGGCGCGTGAGCCCAGAGGCCGGGCGCGGCACCGAAGAGCAAGGTAAAAGAGATCAGAAACACGCTGGCGCCGGCCACGACTGCGACACGCCGCTGGGCCAGCAGTGCAATCGCAAACACGGTGTAGAAGAACATCTCGAAGATCAGCGTCCATCCGACGTAGAGAAGAGGCGCCTCCGAAGGAATGCGCGGAGTAAAAAACAACGAGCCGAGGACCGCCTTCGTGGACGCGAATGGAACAACGAACCAAACCAGGATCGCCGTCGCCGCCCAGTAGAGCGGCACAATGCGCACGAAGCGCCGGGCGAAGAACTTGATCGGAGCGTCGGGCCGTCCGAACAGACGTTCGGAGGAGTAGACCATCACGAAGCCGGAAATGACGAAGAAAAGATCGACCCCGAACGGGCCATACAACTGCGGAAACTCCGCCGCGGCCTCCGCGATCACCGCGTTGATGGCATGGCCCCAGAACACCAGCAGCGCCGCGATGGCCCGCAGCGCCTGAATCGATACGAGGGATGAAGATTCCGGCCGCGCCGGCTGTGAAAGTCCCATCGCCCCCCCTGCGTGCCCGACGGCGACCTATGAGATCTATGATTCGCCATGCCAGAAAAGCGAGCACGCATTTCAACGCAACCAGGAAAATGGGGCTGTGATGAGGCCGAAACCGCGGTTCGTTTCGGCGAAGTCCCGACATTTCGGCCGGAATCCCACGGCGCCGGTCCCCCCGTGCACCGGGATCGAACCCGCGGCGAGCCGTTGCACGATCTGAGAAGCCCGCCGCCCGCTACTTGCCCTTGGGGCGCCGCCCGGCATCACGCGCGGCGTTCTGCACTGCCTTCGCGATAATTTCTCCGGCCTTGCACGCAAGGCGACCATGGTCGATCGGGGCGAGGCCGGGCGTCCGGGTCTCGTGATAGGGGCTGCGCCGCAGCTGTTGCCGGGTCGGAGGGCCGGATTGTGGTGTCTTCGCGGGCACGGACAGTCCTTCCATTCGCCCGTGCTCCTTCTGATAAACGTCAGTTTCCCCGATCTCGTTCCCCGCAACCTTGCGTCGCTCCGGTCTCTGCGTCGTCACATCCGACGGCCGCCAGAAACCCCCATTTCGTGACCGTCATCACATTCCGCCGCGTCGTCCTGCTCTAGCCTTCGCATCGGGCTGCACGGCGATGGGCCCGCACTGACCGCGGGAAACGCAGACATGATGAAGCGCCGCCGGCCTGTCACGGACCTGGAGCAGGGACGAACAACGTTTCGGGCGGCGTCCATGCGGCGGCGGCGCACGTATCTACGCAGTCAAAGCGAAGGCCCCGCCGAAAGCCGCAAGGGAGATCGAGACATGAACCCACTGGTCAAATTCGGCGTGGCGAGCGTGCTCGTCATCTCGGCGCTCGTGTCGAACCTCGTCCTCCTGCTGTCGATCCTGCCCAGCGCCGACGCGCAGGGACGTCCGGGACAAGGCCCCGGCTGGCAGAGGTTCGAGGTGGCGGAGTTCGGAACCACGGTGGACTATCCCGCCGGCATCTTCTCGGAGCCGGACGGCAAGGCGGAGAAGGGCACCGGCCAGCGCTTCAACCGCGCGGACGGGCGCGCCGCGCTGACGATCTACGCGCGCGAGAACGAGGACGGCGACACGCCGGCGGGCTACCTGCAGAAGCACCTGCGCGCGCCGCGCTCCGCCCTCGACTACGCGCGCGTCACGCCATCGTTCTTCGCGATCTCCTCGGAGCGGCAGGGGGTCGTGCGCTACAGCCGCTGCAATTTCTCCAGCGAGGCCGGCGGAGCGATCCACTGCTTCGACCTGGTCTATCCGCAGGCGGAAAGCCGCGCCTGGGACGCCATCGTCACGCGCATCAGCCGCTCGCTGCGCCCGCTCGAAAGCTAGCGGTCCGATTGCGACGTTCGTCGACACTGAGTTTTGTCGTTCATGACCCAAACCGGACGTTAAAGCTCTCCCAATCCGTCATCGCAGGATTTGCGGGTGCAATGGCGTGCCCGATTTCACCGTGGGCGTCACGACCGATTGGTCATGAACTTCGATTTGATAGCATAGACGCCCATCGCCAGCGCACCCGCAATCGCGACGCCCGACAGAGCGGTGTAGCCAAAGCTCTCCACCAGCAGCGCGAAAACAACCAGGCCGATTACGCCGAGAACCGTGCCGACGACCATCGTCTGGCCTGGTCGCCCCATGTACGACTGGTAGGCGCAGAAGGTTGCGAGTCCCAATATGGGAAAGAAGAACACAAGATCGACGCGAATGTTGCAGTCCGCATCGCACAGGACGCCGGTCGCCACCAGACGCTCGTAGACGGCGTAGAGCAGCCATAGGATACCCGACACGATCACGGCCAGACGCGGTCGCTGCCATCCTGCCACCAGGTGGATCACGGCCATCATGCCGGCGGCGATCGCGAATATGTTCATCGTACTTCTCCCAATTACCCCCTCGGTCCATATCGTCCATTGAGTGCACGCAAATGTGCTCGCCGAACGATACGCTAGCACGGCATGCGCATTCGCTTCTGCTACACCGCATATGTCGCTTATTGGCCCTTCTCGGACCTCCCGCAATGTCTGCCTTTGCGCCGCTACTGGGCGACAAGCAGACATCAAGCGCGCCGGCCGAGCTTCACGATTTATGAGTACACGACCTAGCCACTTACTGATCTAGTGTGGCTTTGGTTCAGAAGTCCGCATCTCGGACTCGCCGCGAGAATGATGCGGACTTCTGAACCGCCACACTCGTGCGCGCGGAGAACGGCAGGGCAGGATCATCATCGCTATTTCGCGTGCACGCGCCGCGCCGTCGGCGGCGGCGACGCCGGCGCGGGATCGGCGGGCGAGAGCGTATAGGTGAGCCACACGTTCCAGCCTTCCGGCCGGTTCGCGGCGGCGAACTCCTTGTAGGCCTTGACGGTCACGTTGCCTTCGAGCTGGCCCATGGGGAGGGTGTAGCCGAGCTGCCCGCCGGCGCTGGCGACGCGCGACTGGAAGCAGCCCACCCGGTTGCCCGAGCCGCCGTCGCAGCTCGCCTGATTGTAGAGGTAACCCACCAGCCCGATCTGGAGCTGCTTGGTGAGGGAGCGCGACGCGCCCCAGTCCAGATGGACATCGACGCCGTTCTGATACTGCGTGTAGGGATTGATGAAGTTGTAGGTCGCGCCCGCGACCGCCGAGAATTCCAGCCCGGTCTGCTCGTTGAGATAGGTGTAGCCGACACCGCCGTCCAACGCGGCGAACCCGATGCCGATATTCGAGAGGCGGGCCGGATCGTAAGCGCCGAGCGGAATATTGCCGGTGACATAGGTCATGACGTTATGGACGCCGGCATTCCAGCGCAGCGAGAACTGCGGCGACATGTCTCCGAAGCCCCACACCGTATCGCTGATGGTGTCGAAGCGCGACCGGGTGATCTCGCGTGATCGCTCGAACCGCGTGGTGTCGATCACCGCCTCGTTGGTCGTCACCGTGCGGCCGTAGATCGCCGTCAGGCCGACGGCCGCCTGGCCCCCGAGCACCGGCGTCGCGAACGTGTAGGACGGGGTAACCGACGCCTGATCCGCGGGCCCTCTCGAGATGGCGCTTACGCTGGTCGCGAGCTCGGCCGGGATGCGCCCAGTCCTGATCAAGCGGGCGCGCGCGACCGCGCTGCCGGCCTTGGTGTCGCTGTGGTACCAAGTCGACTGCAGGGAGAAGCCGGGCTGCGAGAGGGTGGCTGAGAGGCTCGCGTAGGTTCCGGGGGTCCAGAAGCTCACTCCGCCTTCATCGGCCCGAGCAAAGTGCGCGACCAAAGCGAGCGCCGCCGCGATGGCCGCGCCTGCCAGCCGGTGCGGCCACGCGCGCTGCCGCGCACGCGGTGCGTTGATCCCCATTCTGCCCTTCCCTCGTTGTGCGCATGTCCTTATCGGAAAACCGGTTCCCACTTTTCCGGGACATGCGCCAACGCAAGCGTGGCCACGGCGGCGGCCGCCGTGTGCGCCCGCCGACTATACGGAGAGCCTGGTGCGCGGGCGCGGCCGGCGAGCACGATCACCGGCTCGGCACGAAGAATGTCGGCGATTGTTGCCGGTCAGAAACAGTGCCGGCCGGCACTCAGCTCGGACGCGAGGCGCGGATCACCTTGCGGGAGCGCTCGCGCCACTGGCAGCCGAACGGCCATGGCTCGGCGGGACAGGCCGAGACGACGGGACGCGGATCGGGCTTGGCGGAACGGGCATCGGGCTTGGCGGAACGGGCGTCGGGCTTGACCCCACGAACGGCGAGCCGATCGCCCTTGGCGGCGGCCGGGGCAACGTCTGGCGTCATCTCGGGAACGACATCCCCCCTCACCTCGGCGGCGGGATTGGGCCTCATCTCGGGGGTGACATCCGCCGTCACCTGCGGGACCGCATCCGCACTGAGGTCGGACCTGCCCCCCGCGAGCGCCGTAACGACGGCCGCACTCAACGCCAAGGCCGCCAGGGCCGCCGCAACTTTGTACCGAGACATCTGATGACACCCACCCAGCCTCCCCCGTGGCGTCTTCGTGCGCGTTCAGGGGCTCCGGGGCATTAGTCGCGGGCAGGGTCCGAAAGGTTCACCAGGGCCGGGCAACTGTCCCCAGCCTTGGAAAAGCCGGCCATTCCGGGGAGAAAATCGCCGTGGCGCGCTTGCGCGGCGCACCGGCGGCCAAAATCCGCCGTTCAGACAGCGGGATGCAAAAACCCCGCCAAGCGGCGGGGTTTGATCAGGGCTGGTATGGACATCGGCATGCAACCTGCCTAGCCTTCGGCCGGGCTAGTGACGAACACCCCCTGTGATCCCCGTGAACGTCGTTAGTCCAGAGCCCCGACCGTCCCCTGTCGGGGCTCACCCTTTTGGCAACAGCAACCGCAGCCAGAAAAAGCCCCGCCAGCGCGGGGCTTAGTTCAACAGGGCGTGGGGATCGTCTCACCCACGCCGCGCAGTCTCGAAGACGAGCGTGTCTTAAGTGGGACGACAACAAGACCAAATCGGCGCGACGTGCAGCCATGGCGGTGGCTCCGCCCCCGGAACCGGCGCGACCGCGCGCGGGTTGTCGCACCAGCCCCACCGATTTTGCGAGGTCGCCATGGCGAGATGTGAAACCTGCGGCAACGATTACGACAAGGCGTTTCAGGTGAGCATGAACGGCTCGACGCACACCTTCGACAGCTTCGAATGCGCGATCCACGCGCTCGCGCCGACCTGCGAGAACTGCGGCATCCATATCATCGGGCACGGGCTCGAGAAGGACGGCACCTTCTTCTGCTGCGAGCACTGCGCCGAGGTCGTAGGCGTCACCGGCCTGCGCGATCGGGTCGGCGCGTCGGCAGCCTGAGCGCGCTCGGACGCGGCGTTCCCCGAGTGAGAGCATCAGGCGGCATCCGCACAAGCGGTTGCCGTTCATGTGCGGTTCAGTCGCAAGCGGACTGAATCGCGCCAGGCGGCGGACATTCGAACCCGGGAGACAAGAAATGCCGAGTAGACTTTCGATCGTCGCCGCCGTCGCGGCGACCGTGATCATGATCCCTGTCCTGGCGTCGGCCCAGGGCCCTGTCGGGGCCGGCCCGGGTCCCGCCGGTCCCGGTCCGGCAGGTCCCGCTGGCGGTGGCCGTGGCCCCGGTCCCGCCGCGGCCGGGCCTCGCGTCGGCGGCCCCGGACCCGGCAATGTGGGCCGCAACGTCACCGTCAATCGCAACGTCTATATCAACCGCGGACCGGGCGGACCGGTGGTCGGCCGGCGCTATCACGGCGGCATCTGGTACGGCGCCGGACCGCGCTTCTGGCGCGGCCAATGGTTCGCCTACGGCGTGGGGCCGTGCTGGGCGTGGTCGCCGATCGGCTATGTCTGGGTGTGCGGCTGATGCGCTGACGCCGACGCGGCGCTGCGATCATCGCTGTTCCCGCATCCGCAGCCGGTGGCCGCGGTTGCGGGAATGCGATCGCGGGAGTAACTGTCGAGCCGGGGGCTCGAGACGGAGGCCCGCCATGACCATGGTTCGCGCCGCTTCGGCGATGCTCGCGTTACTCTCGCTGCT
>Ga0075428_100010688_pt1 | contig 10202 bp, 7 predicted proteins | sample RhiMetdeltSRZDD2_FD_75291 | JGI IMG/M metagenome (GOLD analysis project Ga0075428, IMG submission 75291) | Populus rhizosphere microbial communities from Tennessee, USA - Rhizosphere MetaG P. deltoides SRZDD2 | ecosystem: Host-associated > Plants > Roots > Rhizosphere > Soil | place: USA...
GCGTGGCCACCGCCTCCAGGTCGTCGGGCTGGGCCCGGTGCACCTGGTCGGCCAGCTCGAGCGCGCGCCGGTACGCCGGCTCGGCGCGGCCGGCGTCGCCGCGCGCCAGATCGATCTCGCCCAGCCGGCTCCACGCCACCGCCAGCGCCGCGCGCCGCGTCACCCGCCCCGGATCGGCGTCCACCAGCGCCTGACGCAGCTCGCGCGCCGCCGTGAACGCCGCGTAAGCATCGTCCAGCCGCCCCTGCTGCCGGCGCACGTCGCCCAGCATGAGCAGCGCGGCCGCCCGCCGCGCGCGCGCCTCGGCGTCGTCCGCCTGGCCGCCCAGCGCGCGGTAGTAGTCGTCCACCTGGGTGGCCACGCTGTCGAGCAGCGCCAGCTGCCCGATGGGCAGCAAGCGGTCGCTCAGGTCCGACAGCGTGAAGTCCACCAGCCGTTCGGCCGCTGCGCGCTGCCGCTCGGCGGTGATGCGGCGCTGCTCGGCCAGCGCGCGCTCGGCCTCGGCGCGCCGCCGCGCGCGCACGATGCGCTGCACGGCGAGCACCGACACCACCGCCAGCGCGAGCAGCGCCAGCCCACCCACCATGACCGCCGCGCGATGCCGCCGCACCCAGCGCCCCAGCAGCGCGAGCACGCCATAGTGATGTGCGCCCACCAGCTGGCCGGTCTGGAAGCGCTTGAGATCGTCGCTCAGCTCGGCCGCGCTGGCGTAGCGCGCCGCCGGGTCGCGCGCCATCGCCTTGCTCACGATGGTGACCAGGTCCTCGGGCGCGTCGGGCACGCGCTCGCCGAGCGGACGCGGCGGCCCCGCCACCACCTGGTCGACGATGCTGTACGGATCCCGCCCCTGGTACGGCGGCACGCCCGCGATGACGTGATACAGGATGGCGCCCAGCGCATACACGTCGGCGCGCTCGTCGACCGGCTGGCCCTGCGCCTGCTCGGGCGGCATGAACGCGGGCGTGCCCAGCACCGACCCCGCCAGGGTGTCCCCCGCGCCGACCCCCTTGCGCGGCACCAGCGGCCCGGGCGCGCCGTCGGCGACGTCGATCTGCTTGGCCAGCCCCCAGTCGATCACCACGGTCTCGCCGAAGTCCCCCACCAGCACGTTGCCGGGCTTCAGATCGCGGTGAATCACCCGGCTCTTGTGCGCATACGCGATGGCATCGACCACCGCGATCACGCTGGGCAAGAGCGCCAGCCGCTCGCGCAGCGAGCCGGCCGCCGCGATGACCACGTCGAGCGACCGTCCGGCCACCAGCTTCATGGCATAGAACGGCCCGCCGTCGGGCAGCTGTCCCGCCTCGTACACCGGCACGATGGCCGGATGCATCAGCCGCGCGGTGACCAGCGCCTCGCGCGCGAAGCGCCGCTTGAGCTCGCCGTCGGCGTCGAGCAGCTGCTTGACCGCCACCGTGCGGCCGAGGCGCACGTCGCGCGCGCTCACGATGCGCCCCATGCCGCCGCGGGCCAGCTCGGCGCCCAGCTGGTAGCGCCCCTCGGGCGCATCCGGCAATTCGCTGTCGATCGCTGGCCTGGCTGCGCCGGCGCCTGCGCCGGCGCCTGCGGGCAGCGTCTCGTCGAAACTCTCGTCGCGCTCGCCCACGGCTCAGCCTACCGCGGCGGGGGCGCGAACAGCAGCCCGAGCTGCCCCTCGGCCGCGCCTGCCGCGGCGCCCGCGAGGTGAGTGTGCGCCTGGTCGAGCTCGACGCTGCTGGGCGCCGTGCCGACGTCCTGCTTCGACAGCGTGCTGATGCGCGCCGGCATACGGCCTCCCATCTCCACCTCCACGACCACCAGCACCCGGACCTCGGTGCCGGCCCCCAGGGGACGCTCCTGGTTGACCTCGATCACGCCGCGCAGCAGCGCCGGCGCGGCGTCCGCCGGCGCGCGCCACTCGGGGTGCCGGGCCAGGAGCTCGCGCAGCGCCTGCTCGACCGCTGCCAGCGCCGCCGGGCTGGCGTGCGTGCCGTTCGCCAGGCGGGTGCCCTGCACCTCGATCTGCGCCGGCACGGGCGCGGCGTCGGCTCCGGCGGCCGCGTCCGTCTCGGCCGCCTGCCGCGCTCGCCGCTGCTTGCAACCGCCCGCAACCATGGCGGCTACGGCGATCGCGGCGAGGCAGCGAGGCGACATCCGGCGACTATCGCACGACGCCTGCCCGCCGCCGTGATTGACCCCCCGGGAGTCGAGAGGCTATCGTCGACTCGCGTGCACCCATGCTGCCGCCAGGAGGCGTCGTGAAGCTCCGACCCGCCGTTGCAATCGCGCTCACCGTGCTCATCGCCTGCCTGTGGGCGCGCCCCGCCGCCGCCGACAAGGGGGACGACTCGCTCGCCAAGAAGTACTACAAGGAAGCCACCACCGCCTACGATCTCGGCAACTTCCCCAAGGCGATCGAGAAGTACAAGGCGGCCTACGAGGCCAAGAACGACGCCGTCTTCCTCTACAACATCGCGCAGGCCTATCGCCTGTCGGGCGACTTCCAGCAGGCCATCTTCTTCTACAAGTCGTTCCTGCGGAACTCGCCGCAAGCGCCCAACCGCAGCGAGGTGGAGGGTCGCATCAGCGACCTCGAGGCGCAGGTCGCCAAGCTGCGCGAGTCGGCCACCGCGCCGCCGGTCGGCCCCCAGCGCCCGGAGACGGGCGAGGGCGGCGAGGACACCAAGATCCCGTCTCCCGAAGAGGTCGGCGACGAGGTCCCGACCGACAGCGGTCCGACGGTGCCCGAGACCCCGTCCAGCGGCAAGCGCCCCATCTACAAGAAGTGGTGGTTCTGGGGCGGCATCGCGGCGGTAGCCACCACCGTGGTGGTGGTGGCGGTGGTCGCCAGCTCGGACAGCGGCGGCCCGCCCGGCTCCGATCTCGGCGATTTCATGGCTCGCTAACCCTAGAACGAACCTAGCCTGGGAGAAGACATGCGCATTGGCATCACCCTGCTCTGCCTGTCGGCACTGATGCCAGCGTGTGGCGGCGGCTCTGACGGTCTGACCCGTGTGCTGGTCACGGTGCGCGGCAGCGCGACCGGCGTGCGCCAGCTCGACGTGATCGCCACGTCGACCGGCGGCACCAGCAACCTCAAGGTGCCCGAGGCGCAGCGCGACATCACGCTGCCGACCACCTTCAGCATCGCGTTTCCCAAGGACCGCACCGGCAGCGTCAGCATCGACGTCACGCTGCTGTCGGCCACCGGCAGCTCGCTGGGGCAGGGCACCGGCACGGTCACGCTGGTGGCCGGCGACACGGTGCCGCTCGAGATCAACATCGGAGGCCAGATCGTCGACGGCGGCCCCGACGACGGCGGCCCCGACGCCGACATCCCCGACTCGGCGCCGGCCGACGCGGTGCCCATCGACGGCGCCCCCGGCGCCCTCTCGATCGCGCCGCCCACGCACGACTTCGGCAACGTGCAGGTCGGCATGATGAGCGCCACCCAGATCTTCACCGTCACCAACACCGGCGGCACGGCGTCCGGCACGCTGGCCACCAGCATCACCGGCGGCCGCATCGGCGACTACGAGAAGACCGCCGACACCTGCATGGGCATGACCCTGAACCCCGCCGCCACTTGCGCGGTGACGCTGCGCTTCAGGCCCACCCTGCGCGGCCTCAACATGGGCGGCCTCAACGTGTCCGGCGCGCCCGGCGGCACCGCCACCTCGCTGATCCAGGGCACCGCCCAGGCGCCCGCCACGCTCACCATCACGCCCACCTCGCACGACTTCACGACCGTCGTGATCGGGCAGAGCGCCACCCGGGCGTTCACGGTGCGCAACACCGGCGACCTGCCCAGCGGCACGCTGGCCACCAGCTTCACCGGGGGCGACTACGGCGCCAGCGCCAACACCTGCACCGGCACGCTGGCCGCCGCCGCGACCTGCACGGTCACGGTGCGCTTCACGCCCACCGCGGTGGGCGCGCGCAACGGCAGCGTCACCGTGACCGCCACCCCGGGCGGCGTCCCCAGCGCGCAGCTCATGGGCACCGGCCAGACCGCTGTCGACCCCAACCTCATCCTGCACTGGGCCTTCGACAACAACTCGGTCAACCAGGGCGCGCTCGCTGGCTTCGGCTTCAACCTCACCGGCGCCAGCTTCGTGACCGGCAAGTTCGGCCAGGCGCTCAGCTTCGGCGCCGGCGGCTTCGCCACGGTGGCCGGCATGCGCAACGTGCTCGGCACCCGCCCCGACCTCACCATCGGCTTCTGGGTCTTCGAGGCCGCCCAGCCGGCCAGCAGCTCCCTGTGGAGCATCAACAACCGCTCCGCCCCCGGGCCGTTCGGCGGCGTGCAGCTGGGCCAGAGCGCCGGCAACATGAGCGTCTGTGTCGCGTCCACCAGCAATAGCTTCCTGGGCGGCAGCTGCCTCGGCTTCAGCGCGCCCAGCGTGAGCGCCTGGCACCACTACATCATCCGCTACGACGCCATCGGCACCGGCGCCGGGCAGGGCGGCAACATCGAGATCTTCCTCGACGGCGCCCTGGTCCACACCCGCCTGAACGACGCCGACAACAACCCCATCTTCAACACCACCGGCATGCCCGACACCCTGTCCATCGGCGCCCAGGTGATGTTCGACGACATGCGGATCTACGATCGCGTGTTCACCGCCGCCGAGCAGTGCACCACCATCATCCGCGGCACCTTCGCCGCCGGCTCCTGTACCCTGCCGCCGTAGCGGCCGAGGCGGGCTGCGCCGCTCACGGCGCGAAGGCGCGGACGAAGGCGTCGTTGTGGCCGGCGGCGGTGCGCTCGGTGCCCGCCACCAGGACGACGCCGCGCTCGCCGATGGTGACGGCGTTGGCGCGCGCGCCCAGGGCGGCGGCGCCCCGGTAGGCCCGGGTCCAGCGCAGCACGCCGTTCTGGTCGTACTTGCGCAGCACCGCGCGCCCCAGGGTGAGACCGCTGTCCTCGCTGATGCCGACCACGATGTCGCCGGTGGTCGGATCGACCGCGATCCCGCCGCAGCGGTCGGGCCCGTTGCGCACGTACTCGCGACTCCAGAGCAGCTGGCCGCGCGCGTCGATCCGGCGCACCCACACGTCGGTGCTGCCCGGATCGCGGCCGGCATACCCGCACGCGATGGCGCTGTCGCCCAGCACCGCCACCCCGGTGGCCGACACCAGGGTGGTGGAGCCATCGACATAGCTCCACAGGTCGGCCCCGTTGGATGACAGCTGGGCCACCCAGAAGTCGGCGAACGCGGCGCGCGTCTGGCTCAGGAAGCCCGACACCATGACGGAGCCTGCAGGACCCAGCGCGATGCCCTGGGTGCCGTTGCTGTCGCCCGAGACGCCGCTGATCTCGCGCGTCCACAGCGGGTTGCCGCTGGCGCTGTACTTGCGCACGAAGGCGCGCTGGGTGATGTCGGGGCTCGACGTCCCGGCCACCAAGATGTTGCCCAGCGCGTCGGTGGTCACGCCGCCGGCGGCGTCCATGCCGGGCGCGTAGCTGCGCGTCCACTGCTCGACGCCCGCGCTGTCGTACTTGCGCGTCCAGATCGCGGTCGTGCGCAGGTCGAGCCACTCGGTGGCGTTGACCACCACGTTGCCGCTGATGTCCACCGCGACGCCCTGACCGACGTCGGGCCGCGCCGCCGGACCGCCGTGGGTGTGCGACCACACCGGCCCGCCGGTCGACGTCAGCTTGGCGACCCAGATGTCGGCGTCGTCGGCCGTGATCCCCTCGCTCCCGGTGACCAGCACGAAGCCGGCCGGATCCCAGGCCACGCCGGCCGCCTCGTCGTCGCGGTGCGCGGTGCCGTCATGGCGCGCCGTCCACTCGATCAGCGGCAGGCAGCTGTGCGAGCAGGCGCCGGTCACGTCGTCGTTGCCGACGCCGTCGTCGCACATCTCGCCGGGATCCATCACGCCGTTGCCGCACGGGCCGCTGATCAGCGGGGCGTCGGGGGCGGCGTCGATCGGGCTGGCGTCGCGCTGCTCGGTGGGCGGGTCGACCACCAGCGCGCCGTCACCGCTGCCCAGCTGCGGCGAGCGATCGGCGAACACACCGCCATCGTCACCGGCGGCCGGGGGCGCCGGCGGCGCCCCTTCACAACCCAGCAGCAACACTCCGACGACCAAGGGTGCCACCCTCGCGTCGAAAATGCGCCCCATAGTATTTACCTTACTCAAGGTCTTGCCTTGCGTCACCTTTCTTTGTGCGCGATTTCTCTGCGAACCCAGTGCCAGGTGCCACGGTCCACCGAACCCTGGCGAGCGCTGCCACCGGGCCACTTCATCCCCGTGGATTCCGAGCCTGCGACCGACCATGTTGCGAGCGTGTTACGGGCGCCGTGCGCGCACTGTGGCGCGACTCCCCACTGCAACTGATACCCTGCGCTGGCCATGTTCGAGTCCGCCGAGCAGGACCTGCGCATCGACAAGGAGAGCTACGAACGCGAGCTGCCGGCGCTGCGACAGGCGCTGCTCGAAACCCAGTACCAGATCCTGCGCGCGGCCCGCTTCCCGGTCGTCGTGGTGATCGGCGGCGTGGACGGCGCCGGCAAGGGCGAGACGGTCAACGCGCTGCTGGAGTGGATGGACCCGCGCCACATCGCGGCCCACGCCTTCGGCCCGCCCAGCGACGAGGAGCTGTCGCGCCCGCCCATGTGGCGCTTCTGGCGCGCGCTGCCGCCGCGCGGCAAGCTCGGCATCTTCTTTGGCTCCTGGTACACCGCGCCCATCGTCGAGCGGGTGCAACGGCAGATCGACGCCGCCGAGATGGATCAGCGGCTGCACGACGTGGCGCGCTTCGAGCGCATGCTGGCCGACGAGGGCGCGCTGATCGTCAAGTTCTGGTTCCACCTGTCGAAGAAGCGGCAGAAGAAGCGGCTCGCCGAGCTGGCCGCCGATCCGCGCACCGCGTGGCGCGTCACCGACGAGGACTGGGCCAAGTTCGAGCTGTACGACCGCTTCCGCCGCGTCTCCGAGCACGCCCTCGAGCTCACGCACGACGGCCACGCACCCTGGATCGTCGTGGAGGGCACCGACGAGCGGCATCGCAGCTTGAGCACCGGACGCGCGCTGCTGCAGGCCATGCAGCGCCGGCTCGCGCAGCCTGCCGCGCCGGCGCCGGCGCCGGCCCCGGCCCCGGCCCCGGCCCCCGCGCCGACGGCGCCCTCCGCGCCCAGCTCGCGCGCCGCGGATCGCATCGATCTGACCCGCAAGCTGGCCAAGGACGACTACGACGAGCAGCTCGCCGAGCTCGAGCGCCAGCTCAACCTGCTCCTCCGCCGCAAGCGCTTCGTCAAACGTCACGCGGTGGTCGCCGTCTTCGAGGGCGCCGACGCCGCCGGCAAGGGCGGCAGCATCCGGCGCATCACGCACGCGATCGACGCCCGCCACTATCGCGTCATCCCGGTGGCCGCCCCCACCGAGGAGGAGCGCGCGCAGCCGTACCTGTGGCGCTTCTGGCGCCACGTGCCGGGACGCGGCGCGGTCGCGCTGTTCGATCGCTCGTGGTACGGGCGCGTGCTGGTCGAGCGCGTCGAGGGTTTGTGCCCGCCGGCCGACTGGCAGCGCGCCTACGGCGAGATCAACGACTTCGAGCGCGAGCTGGCCGAGAGCGGCATCGTGGTGGTCAAGTACTGGCTGCAGATCAGCCGCGAGGAGCAGCTGCGCCGCTTCCAGGAGCGCGAGCAGGTCGGCTTCAAGCAGTTCAAGATCACGCCCGAGGACTGGCGCAACCGCGACAAGTGGGACGCCTACGCCGACGCCAGGTCGGAGATGATCGAGCGCACCCACACCGCGGTGGCGCCGTGGACGCTGGTGTCCGCCGAGGACAAGCGCTTCGCGCGCATCGAGGTCCTGCGCACGCTGTGCGAGCGGCTGGCCGAGGTGCTGGGTTGACCCCGTTCCGGCGCGGCCCGTTCGCCGAGCTGCCCGAGCAGCCGCGGCTGCCGCACCCGTTCTTCGCCACCCCGGCGCGCACGGTCAGCGTGCACACCGACGCGCTGGGCAGCATGTCGGCGCACGTGCGCGTCGCCGGCGCGGGGCCGCCGCTCCTGCTCATCCACGGCCTGATGACCACCAGCTATTCGTGGCGCTACATGCTGGAGCCGCTGGGCCGACACTTCACGCTGTATGCGCCCGACCTGCCGGGCGCCGGCCGCTCCGAGCGGCCCGCGGCGCCCTATCACCCCGACAGCCTGGCCGACTGGATCGGCGCGCTGATGAACGCGCTCGGCATCCGCGGCGCGCCGGTGATCGGCAACTCGATGGGCGGCTACCTGTGCATGCGGCTGGCGCTGCGCGATCCCGGCGCCATGTCGCGGCTGGTCAACGAGCACTCGCCCGGCGTGCCCGAGGCGCGGCTGTGGGCGCTGCGCGCGGTGATGGCGCTGCCGGGCACGCGCGCGCTGCTGTCGCGCATGATCCGCAAGGATCCACTGCGCTGGGCGCACCGCAACGTGCACTACTTCGACGAGTCGCTGAAGTCGCTCGAGGAGGCGCGCGAGTACGGCGAGCCGCTGGCCACCCGCGACGGCGCCGCCGCCTTCATCAAGCACCTCACCCAGACCATGGCGCTGGCGCCCATCCGCAGCTTCCAGCGCCAGCTGGCCGAGCGCCAGGCGCGGGGCCAAGCCTTCCCGGTGCCCATGCTGCTGGTCTACGCCAGGCGCGATCCCATGGTGCCGCCGCGCTTCGGCGAGGTGATGGCCGCGCGCACGGGGGCGCCGCTGGTGTGGCTCGACGAGGGCTCGCACTTCGCCCACGTCGATGCCCCCGAGCGCTTCCTGCCGCCGGTGCTGGAGTTCCTCACGGCACCATGAAGCCGGCGCGCCGCAGCATGGCCGCCACCGCGATCAGCGGCAACCCCACGATGGCGGTGAAGTCGGCGCCGCTGATCGACGCGAACAGCGCGATGCCGCCCGCCTCGATGCGATACGAGCCGGCGCAGTCGAGCGGCTGATCGCGCGCTACATAGCGCGCGATCTCGTCCTCGCTCAGCGCGCGCACCCGCATCTCGTGCACGTCGAGCGCGTCGTCATGGCCGCCGTCGGGGCGGCGCAGACAGACCGCGGTGACCAGCCGGTGCGCGCGCCCCGCCAGGGTCGCCAGCTGCGCCCGCGCGGCCGGCTCGCTGCCCGGCTTGCCCAGCGCGCGCCCGTCGAGATCGACCAGCTGATCCGAGCCCAGGATGCAGGCGCCCGGGTACGCGGCCGCCAGGCTGTCGGCCTTGAGGCGCGCCAGCGTGCGCGCGATCTGGTCGGGTCCGGCGCCCGCCGGCTCGGCCGCGCGCTCGTCGACCAGGTGCGCCACCGCGCGGAACGGGACGCCCAGCCGCTGCATCAGCTCGATGCGGTAACGCGAGGTCGACGCCAGGATCAGCTCGGCCATCGCCGCCCTAGCGCCAGGACGCGAACCAGAACCAGCGTCCGCCGTCGAGCGCGTGGCTGTCCACCGGCAGGCCGCCCCAGATGGGATAGAACCACGCCAGCATGAACACGCACACCGCGATGTAGCCCAGCGGCACCCAGCGCCCGCGCTTGCCCAGCGCCGCCGCCGCGTCGGTCACCAGGCGCGCCACCGCGAGCGCGCCGCATGGCACCGCCGGCAGCAAGTACTGCATGAACTGCACCCGCCCGATGAACGCCCACGGCAGCCAGAAGGCACAGAAGCCGACCAGGATGACCCCGTCGGCCGGCTTGCGCTCGCGCACCCAGCGCACGCCGGTCCAGAACAGCGCGGGGATGAACAGCCACCACACCGCGGGCGAGCCCATGGCGTAGATCACGCGCGAGGTCGCGCCGTCCTGGTGCAGGAACATCCACACCGGCCGCGTCAGCAGCGGCCACGCGTACCACACCGACGACCGCGAGTGCGCCGCGCGCAGCGTCTTGTTGTAGTGGATGATCTCCTTGTGCAGCACGATGAAGTCGTGCCAGCCGTAGCCCGACAGGAACATGGGCAGGTAGGCGGCCACGTAGACCGCGACCGGCAACAAGAGGAGCCCGCCGACCCAGGCCCCCGCGTGGCGCCAGAGGCCGCGCCGGTCCATCACACCCGTGCGCACGTCCCAGCCGATGCGCCCGGCGGTCAGCACCACCAGCCCGAGCCACAGCGGCAGCGCGTTCCACTTGCTGGCCAGCGCCAGCCCGAGCAGCGCGCCCACCGCGGGCAGCCAGCGCGCGCGCCGCCGCTCCTCGGTCCACCAGCGGTACACCACCATCAGCGCCAGCGCCGCGAACCCGGTGACATAGATG
>Ga0075428_100010690_pt1 | contig 10200 bp, 8 predicted proteins | sample RhiMetdeltSRZDD2_FD_75291 | JGI IMG/M metagenome (GOLD analysis project Ga0075428, IMG submission 75291) | Populus rhizosphere microbial communities from Tennessee, USA - Rhizosphere MetaG P. deltoides SRZDD2 | ecosystem: Host-associated > Plants > Roots > Rhizosphere > Soil | place: USA...
TGATCATGGCCATCGGGGCCCGCTGGGATGACCGCATCACCGGCAAGCTCAGCGAGTTCTGCAAAGACGCCAAGAAAATCCACGTCGATATCGACGTGGCCGAGTTCGGGAAAATCGTGCGGCCCGACGTCTCCCTCGCGGGCGACGCCCGGCTCGTGATCGAGGACCTCATACCACTCGTCAGCCGGTGCGACAGCGCGGACTGGCTGCGGGAAATCGCAGGCTGGCGCAAGCAATACCCCCTCAAGTACCCGAAAAAGGGAGGCCTACGAGCTCAACACGTCCTCGACCGGCTCGACAAGCTCGGCGGTCGCGAGGCGATCGTCACGACGGACGTCGGCCAGCACCAGATGTGGGCCGCGCAGTTCTGCCTTACCACGAAGAATCACCACTGGTTGTCCTCGGGAGGGGCTGGAACCATGGGTTTCGGCTTCCCGGCCGCGATCGGAGCGCAGCTGGGTAACCCCGGCACACGGGTCTGGGCCATCGTGGGCGACGGCGGCTTTCAGATGACCATGCCGGAGCTCGCCACGGCGGCGCTGCACCGCTTGCCCGTGAAAGTGCTGATTATCAACAACCGATACCTCGGGATGATCCGCCAGTGGCAGGAGCTCTTCTACGACAACCGCCTGAGCGGAGCGGATCTCGAGGGCAACCCCGACTTCGTCAAGCTCGCGCAGGCGTACGGCATCCGCGGATGGCGAATTCGCCGCGCCGGGGACGTGGACAAAGTCATCAAGGCCGCCATGGACTACAACGATGGCCCCTGCGTGATCGACGCCGAAGTGGTCAAGGAAGACAACGTCTTCCCCATGATCCCCGCCGGCGCTCCGCTGGCCAACATGATCATCGACCGGCCGAAACAGAAGCTCGAGAAGCCCAGCGGCTCGACCTAACGCGGCTCCTCCACGGCAGCAAAGCTCTGACGCACGGCACTCACGGCACGCTCACCCCAAGAAAACCATGAATACCGCGACCGCAGCCCCTCCCATCCATACGATCTCGATGCTCGTCCGGAACAAGCCCGGCGTCCTCGTGCGGGTCGCGCTCGTCTTCTCGCGCCGCGGCTACAACATCGAGAGTCTGGTCGTGAGCCCGGACCTCTCGAACGGCGAGTTCTCGCGCATGACCGTGACGTGCAGCGGCGATCCTGAGACGCTGGAGCAGATCATCAAGCAGTGCACGAAGCTGGTCGACGTCGTGCACGCTTTCGATCACACCGGGCAAGCCGCGATCGAGACGGAGATCGCGCTCGTCAAGCTGCAGTGCGAGATCCACCAGCGCACCGAGATCCTGCAGATCGCGGAGCACTACAAGGCCAAAGTGGTCGACTATGCCTCGCAGAGCCTGATCCTGCGCGTCTACGGCGAGAGCGAGAAGCTCGACAGCTTCATCGCGCTGCTCAAGCCGTTCAGCATCGCCGAGCTCGTGCGCTCGGGGAAAATCCTGATGCTGCGCGGGCTCGAGACGACTTGAGAAGCCGTCTCACGCGAACGCCTTGCGCGCGTTCTCCTCCGTGTCGTAAATCTCGAACACGCGCGTGAGGCGTGTGAGCTCGAGAAGCGACCGGACCATCGGGGGCACGTTCCAGAGGACGATGCGGCCGCCCTCCGCGCGCGCGTCTTTCATCGTGCCAACCAGCACGGACAACCCCGACGAGTCGATGAACCTGAGGTCGGCGAGGTTGAGGATCACGCGACCCCGCGAGGCTTGCACGACGGCTTTCAGATCGCTCCGAACCTGCGTCGCAGAGGCGGCGTCCAGACGCCCAGTCACGGCGGTGATCTCGATGGAGCTCACGGATTGGCTACTGGCGGCCATGGTCTGTATTCCTGAAAAGGGGCCTTTGAAGACTACGATGCACCCGGTACCGCGGCCAGGCTGACAAGTTCTCGCTCCTCGAGAGCGCCGCGGTATTTTTCGTCAGGAATCCACAGCAAGGACTCCGATATCGGCCCGGATGGTCTTCCGTGCCCCGAGAGGGTTGGGCCTGCGGAAAATCGCCGCGCCGCCGGAATGGATCCCGATCCCAAACTCGAAAATCGGCCCTTGCGACCGGAGGCGCCGTTCCGCGGAGTCATCGTCCGATGGGTCCAGCCCGTCGTCCGCGCCTGGATCCTCGCGTACATCCGGCTGAAGACGGGCGGCCCGGTGCCGCTGTCTCTCGTCGCGTACGCCTTTCCGCGGATCCACGGCACGGGCAAAGTAACTTTCGGGAAAAACGTCGTGCTGCGCGGCGAGGTCTACCTCGAAAGCACGGGCGACGGAACGATCACCATCGAGGACGGAGTCGAGCTGGGGCACGGAGCGCACCTCATCGCGCAGGCGGGGATCCGAGTGGGCCGCGCCGCCGTCGTCGGCGAGTACGCATCGCTGCGCGACGCCCTCATTCCCCCGTGTTTCCCGCCCGGCGACACCGTGAAGCAGCACAAGCTCGCGCCGATCGTCATCGGCGAGAACGTGGTGCTCGGCTCGGGCGTCACCGTGCTGCCCGGAGTGACCGTGGGCGATGGAGCGGTAGTGAGATCCAACTCCGTGGTCGCTGACGACGTGCCCTGTGGACTGGTCGTCCGCGGGATTCCGGCGCGGCCCGAGTAGCGCGCGCCGGCTCACACGCCACAGGTTATGGGAAAGTACACGCAGCCTGCGTCCGATTTGAAGAAGTTGATCGCAGGCACGGTCGATTGTCCTACGGAAAGCTCGATGGGCCACATGCCGGGGGCAGGCCCAAAGCGAGCCGAACCTCCATGAACAGCAACGCGGCCATAAAGCTGGTCATCGACTCGAGGATCGAGAACGTATTCCTCGTGGGCATCGCCGTCAATCGCATCTGCAGCCACCTCGACCTGGGAGATATGGGTTCCGGGCAAGTCGAGCTCTGCGTCGTCGAGGCCGTGACGAACTCGATCAAGCACTCCTACAGCGGAACGCCAGGACGCGAAGTCACGCTGACCGTGAACTTGCTGACCGATCGCGTCGAGTTCCAGATCAGCGACCATGGGTCGAGCATGCCGCCCGGGCTCCTCACGAACCCGACGCTCGAGTTCGACCCGCAAAACCTCGAAAGCCTCCCGCAGAGCGGCATGGGCCTTTTCCTCATTCACCAGATCATGGACGAAGTGCACTACGTCCCGGGAGAAGGCAAGAACACCCTGACGTTGGTGAAGCGCATTCGCGGCGCACGGCAGATGTCGGACTGCGCCATGCAAGCCTCCTGAGCTCGCCTTGGTCGGAGCGCGTTGGAACCAGGCGACCGTCGTCCGTCCCGCACCGACTCTGCACACGGGATCGCCCGGGTCGGAGGGTCCATCTACGCAGGGATCAACTACCTTGCGTGCCCCAGTCCCGATGGGGATGATCACGGCCGCCATGTACCAACCGACCCAGCTCAGGACCGGCGCGCCAACGCCCTTCCGCCCGTCCTTCCCGGCCGCAATGTTGTTCGCGGGGCTGGGAATGGTCTTCGAGAGCCTGCGCGCCGACGATGCCCACTACGATCTCTTCCATCCCAAACCGGCGAACGAGCTGCGGCCACTCTCGACGGACCGCCCGGACACCACGGAAAGCGCCTACACGGTCGACGCCGGCCACTTCCAGGTGGAGCTCGAGGCTTTCACATGGACACACGACCGGGAAGCACCTAGGACCACTGACGTTTGGACGGGGTCGGCCAACCTGAAAGTTGGCCTCCTCGATTTCATAGACTTCCAGGCCGTGCTCACGCCGTACGTCTCCGAAAGGGTCAACGACCGCGCGCCGGCCGAAGAGGGGACTGCGAACGGTTTCGGCGACACGGACCTTCGCATGAAGTTCAACCTTTGGGGCAACGACGGCGGGCCGACAGCCTTGGCGCTCATGCCTTTCGTGACGCTGCCCACGCACGACCGCGATCTCGGCAGCGGCCGCCGGGTCGAAGGCGGGCTCATCGCTCCGTTCTACGTGGAGCAGTCGGAAAGGTGGGGATTCGGATTCATGCTCGAGACCGACGCCGTCGAAAACGAGGACGAGGACGGCTACACGGCCGAGTTCGTGATCACCGGAACCATCGGCGGAGAAATCTACGGTGACCTCGGCGGCTTCCTCGAGTTCGCGAGCATCACGCGCGCCGAGAGCGGCTCGGAGGGGCAGGCGTACTTCAACGGGGGGCTCACTTACGCGCTGGCCGAGTACGTCCAGCTCGACGCGGGCTGGAACCTCGGCCTGACCACGGCGAGCGACGACACCCGCCTGTTCGTCGGACTGTCGTTCAAGATCTAGCCGAGCCGCTTCAACGACTCGACGCGAGCCGCTCGTAGCCGAGGTTCGCCAGGATCTGGTAGACGCTCTCGGCGATTGCCGAGACTTTCAAGTCCCGGACCTGGTCGAGAATCGGTCCGAAGAAGACGTTGGCATCCCGCGAGGCGTCGTACACCGGCCGCTGGTCCGCGTCGAAGCCCACGGGGTAGCCTTTTTCGGCGTCGTGGTGGCGGCGGATCTGCTCCGCGCGCTCGAGGAGCTTGGGGCCGATCGACTGCGGTATGTAGCTCCACGCGTTCATGCCAACGACGCCCAGCGTGCCGAGCCGCCGCTGCTCCGCGACGGAGAGGGTCCGGATAGAAGAAAAGCCGTGCACGATCAGCCGGTGGCCGACGCCGAGCCGATCGATCTCCTCGAGGACCTTCCACTGCACGCCGACGGCCCGCGCATGGATTGACTCGGTGCCGATGTTGGGCACGACGAGCTCGAAACCGGTCTTCTCGAGGTACTCGGCGATGCGCGCTGGATTCGTGAACGGCGACGCGGCGAGGCCCTGTCCCCCTGCCGCCACCTCCTCGAGGCATCCTTCGAGCACTTTTCGACGCCCCGCGCGCTCGAGCATTTTTCGGTAGGCGATCGAGTCCTCAACGTTCTTCTCGAATGGCGAGTGGGTGTCATCGAACATGACGCTCGAGAAGAAATCGATGAACTCGGGCTCGTGGAGGAGCTCGTTCTGCGAGCGCTCGCCGCCGGGCAGCGTGTGGTGGCCGTGGTCATAGTGGTGCGTCGCGAAGACGTGGCCGAAGTCCGAGTCGGCCGGGTCCGTCAGCACCTCGATGCAGCTCACGGCGAGGCGCGCGTTGCGATAGAGGCGCCGCCGGTATTCTTTCGGATCGCCGCCGCGCGATGGCAGCTTGTGGTCCGCCGTCAGGTAGCGGGGGAGCTGCTGGAAAATGTAGTGTCCGACGGTCGCGAAGATGCCAACTGGCACGCGATCCAAGCCATGGTCTTTGCCGAAACGAGCCGCCCCTCGGATGATCCCCTGGATCTGGTCCTGATCGCTGTAGCCGATGCGCGCCATGACGAGGTCATGGTCGGCGCAGAGTTTGTAGAGGGCCGAGGTGCCTTCGTAGTCACGGACGAGGGGCATGCCGCTGCCTTTCAGGACGTGGGCGGAGACGAGCTTTGCGCACCATTCCGGCCTGTCGCGTCATCGCGGAAGAGCAGGGCGAAGACAGCCATCACGACGCCCGCCATCACACAAGGAACGAGCCAGAAGCTCTTCCAATCTGTGAGCGTGTTTGCCTGATGCGAGAGCGCGTTCTTCTCCGCAGTGAGCCGGTCGATCTCGCTCTGGATCTGCGGGGCCTCGCCCGGCGTCGCCGCCTCGAGCCGTTTCTCCTGCTGGAAAATCTGCGCGCCTCTCTGCTGGATCTGTATCTGGAGCCCCGCCGCTTCGGGAGCGGTATATTTCGCCTGGAGGCGCGGCCCCACCTGGTTGGCTCCGATCCAGAGACCGAGACCGAGCGTCATGAGCACGAGCAGCCCCTGCGCCTGCCCACGGATCGCCGTGGGCGCCCGCTTGTCGACGTAGATCTGGCCCGTGACGAAGAAGAAGTCGTAACAGACTCCGTGAAGCAGGATGCCGAGAATCACCATCATGTCGACTTTGTCTGTCCACGCGCCGGCAAAGAGCGCGTAGCGGGCGACCCAGGCGAACATTCCCACAAGGAGCATCCACTTCACTCCGAGCCGCGCGAAGCAGAATGGCATCACCACCATAAAGAAGACTTCGGACATCTGTCCGAAAGACATTTTGAAGCCGGGGTCAGCAAAGCCGATCGCGTCGGCGTAGATCGGGGCGTAAGAGTAGTACGCGGCCAGCGGAATGCAGATCAGGAACGACGAGAGCATGAAGATGGCAAACGATGGGCTCTTGAAGAGGACGAGAGCGTCGAGCCCGAGCGCGTCGCGCACGGAGAAAGCTTTGCCGGCCGCTGGCGGTGGAGTGTGCGGCAGGCTGTAGCAGTAAAGTCCGAGCGCCACCGCGCTGAGCCCCGTCACTTGGAACTGGAGCGCGAGACGGTCCGCCTGGAGGATCTTGCTGACGAAGATCCCCGCCACGATCCAGCCGATGGTGCCGAAGACCCGGATCAGCGGAAACTGCTTCTCGGGGTTGGTCATGTTGTGGAACGAAAGCGTGTTCACGAGCCCCAGCGTCGGCATGTAGCAGAGCATGTGCGTCATGAGGAGCGCGATGAACGCCGAGGAGGGCGGACTCTCCCCGCGAGCCGTGAATGGCACGCACAGCATGATCGCCCCGCCCAGGAGGTGCAGCGCTCCCAGCACTTTCTGCGTCGCGAAGAATCTGTCCGCGACCATGCCGAGGAAGAACGGCGAAATGACGCCGGCGATCGGCCCCACCGAGTAGGCCCAACCGATCACCGAGCCGTCCCAGCCGACGGCGCCGATGAAGTTGCCGACGGTGACGTACCATGCCCCCCAGACGAAAAACTGGAGGAACATCATGACGGAGAGCCGAGCGCCGATGAATGCTGCTGGAGTTGCCACTCTCTGCATCCTCACTCGTGAAGGGGGCCTGAGCTCGGGAGATCGCCCGCGGGTCCGCGGGACGGCGGCCCATTAGACCAACAAGCGACGAACGATGCAAAGGGGAGCGGAGCGCCAGCCGCCGCGCATTGAAAACGGCAGGGTGACGCTCTTCGCAGCTCTTCCGAGGAGCTCTTCGTCAGCAGTTTCCGATGGCGTCCGGTGTCGGATCTAGACCAGCGCTCGGGTGAGGAGGAGGCGGCGCCCCTCCGCCCTGGAAGAGGAAGTTGAGGAAGAAGATCGGATCGGAAAGATCGATCGTGCCCACGTCGTTCGCGTCCGCGGCGTCGAGACAGGGGGGAGTCGCGCCTCCCGTGAAGAGCCAGCTCAACGTGAAGATCGCGTCCGACAAGTCACCTCGGCCGTCTCCGTTCGAGTCTCCCCGCACGAACGGCGTGCCGGCCTGCCCGCCCTCGTAGAAGAAGCCGTTGACCTCGGTGTCCTGCCCTGTGTCCGTCGACACTTCCACGGAAGCCCAGCCTTCGCTGGCGCACGCGGGGGCGGTGACCTCGAGAGTCTGTTTGTCGGCGAGGAGCGTGAAAGTCGCGTTCGCGTTGCAGACCATGACGGCGAGACCCGGCTCGTCGAAATTGCGGCCGATCACAAGGAACTCTTTTCCCGCCGTGCCGCTGTTGTCGACGAAGGAGTCGATGATGGGAGCTCCGGGCGCGCCTTCGTAAGTGAAGCCGCCGACTTCCGTGTCGCAGCCGAAATCAGTGCACACTTTGACGTCCGTGGGGCCCGTGCCGCAGGCCGGCGCGTTCACGCGGACCGTCTGGTTGTCGGCGAGGAGCGTGTGGGACACTTCCGTGCCGCAGATTGTGACCGCGAGGCCGGCCTGGTTGAAGTTGGTGCCCACGATGAGGATCTCCGTCCCCTCGGTGCCCTGCTCCGGCGAGATATTCTGGATCGACGGCGCGAGGCTGCTCAGTGTCAGTGTCCCGTCCACGAGCGTCGGAGCGGGGTTCACTGGGTCGCCGGTCGAGTTCGCCATGACGTTGAGCCGCGACGGATTGCCCGACTGGTTCACCAGGTCGACGAGGACCGAAGTCTGCGTGCTCGCGAGCACGTCGAAATGGACTTTCAACAGCTCTTTGCCCGTTCCCGCGGAGAGGCTCTTGTCGATCGGGTTGGAGAGGTCAAAAACGACGCCGTAGACGACCCGACCCGGGCTGGGCGTGATCGTGCCTTGACTGTACTCCGGCGTCAGACCCGCGACCGCGGCTCCGTTCTCGACGCTCGTCACCTTGATCTTGGCGGCGTCGTAAGTGAAGTGGACCGAGAAGCCGAAAATTGGCTGATCGAGGTCTCCCAGGATCGAGAGCGTGTTGTCCGTCGAGCCCAAAGGCACCGTCTGGTTGTTGATGAGGATACGGTTGGCGGCCCGAGCCGTGGACAGCGCGCCAAGCGAACAAGCAGCGGCCAGAATGCAAAGCCTCAGCAACTTCATGAAATCCTCGCTGTGAACTATCTCCCAAAACCTCGTGTGAGTAATGTGTGAGGGCTCGATCTTAGCATTCGCTGGCCCGACCCGCAATTCCGCTGGGGGCCTGCTCCTCGGTTCGGAGCCGGGATGGGGTCCGAGATCGACTCTAGCCAGAAGCCGAACGGCCGCCACAGGGACGGGCGCTGGACCGGCGCACTCCAAACCTTACAATTCCGCCTTCCGTGGAGACCCTGCGATTCATCCTGCCGTACCTTCGCCCTCACTGGAAAGGTTACGCGGTCGGGCTTCTCCTCGTCCCCTTCAGCGCGGCGGCTAGCCTGGCCACTCCCTACCTCACTGGCGAGGTGTTCGCCGTCCTCGAGGATCCGTCGAAGCCCCATTCCGCGATCACGGCGACCCTGCTCTGGATCATCGGCATTGGCGTGGCGGGTGCATTCGGCCTCTTCGCGGTCCGTTACTTCATCATCGGTGCTTCGCGGAAAATGGAGTTCGACCTCCGCAATCACCTCTTCCGCCACCTCCAGACGCTGGATCAGCTCTATTTCAAAAGCGTGCGGACCGGCGACCTGATGGCGCGGGCCACGTCAGACGTCGAGAGCGTCCGCACGGTTGCAGGGCCCGTCATTCTGTACGCGGCCCGGACGACGTTCCTCCTGGCCGTCGCGATCCCGCTCATGGTGTCCGTGAGCTGGCTCCTGACTCTCTGCGTGATGGTGCCTCTATCGCTCTTGACGCTCGCCGTTCGCCTCATCGGGCCGAAAGTGCACGAAGGGGTGCTTCGCGCGCAGGAGACGCTCTCGGAGCTCAGCTCCGCGGGACAGGAAGATTTCGCCGGCGTGCGCGTGGTGAAATCCTTCGCGCAGGAGGACCACGAAATCTCATCATTCACGGCGATCGCGCAAAAGTACATGGAGCGCAACCTCCTCGTCGCGCGAGTGTCCGCGTGGATGCAGCCCATAGTGGGCGCCGTCGGAGACCTGTCGCTCATATCCCTGCTGCTCGTCGGCGGGATTCTCATGCTCGGCGGAAAGCTCGCGCTGAGCGACGTCGTCAAGTTCTCCGGCTACCAGGCGAGCCTTCTCTGGCCCATGATCTCGATCGGCTGGGTGGCGAATCAATTCCATCGAGGAAGCGCCAGCGTCCAGCGATTGCGCGCCGTTTTCGCCGTCGAGTCCCGTGTCCAGGAGCCTGCGCAGCCGATCGTGCCGCCCGGCGCAGCGCTGGAGGGGTCCGTGTCGATCCGCGGCCTGACGTACGACTACGGCCAGACGGCGGAGCCGGCCCTGAGGAACGTCTCCATCGAGGCCCCCGCGGGAAGCACGATCGCGATCGTCGGCCGGACGGGGTCCGGGAAGTCGACGCTCGTGAGCCTCATCCCGAGAATCTACCCGCCGCCCGACGGCGCCGTATTCATCGATGGCGTCGACGTGAACCGTCTGCCCCTCGACCTGCTGCGGCGCTCCATCGGCTTCGTCCAGCAGGAGAGCTTTCTTTTCTCGAGGACCGTCTCCGACAACATCGCGTTCGGCGTGGACGAGCCGGAGCCGGAGGACGTCTACGCCGTGGCGGAACTCACCCGGTTTTCGAAAGACATCGATCAGCTTCCGGCGGGGTACGACGAGCTCGTCGGCGAACGAGGCGTCACTTTGTCCGGCGGGCAGAAGCAGCGTGCCGCGATCTCGAGAGCGCTCCTCGTGAAGCCGAAGATCCTCATCCTGGACGACGCTCTGGCCGCCGTCGACACGCAGACGGAGGAGGAGATCCTTCAGAACCTGCGGCGGGCGACGCGCGGCATCACCACGATCGTGGTCTCGCATCGGATCTCAAGCATCCGCCACGCGGACCGGATCTACGTTCTGGAAGCCGGGCGCATCGAGGAGGAAGGCTCCCACACCGAGCTGCTCGCG
>Ga0075428_100010691_pt1 | contig 10199 bp, 10 predicted proteins | sample RhiMetdeltSRZDD2_FD_75291 | JGI IMG/M metagenome (GOLD analysis project Ga0075428, IMG submission 75291) | Populus rhizosphere microbial communities from Tennessee, USA - Rhizosphere MetaG P. deltoides SRZDD2 | ecosystem: Host-associated > Plants > Roots > Rhizosphere > Soil | place: USA...
GACAAGATCAACCCGTTGTTGAACGTTTCGGGTTCACCTATCGCGTCGGTGACAAGGTGATGCAAATTCAGAACGACTACGAGAAGGAGGCCTTCAACGGCGACATCGGGTTCGTTGCTGCAATCGACACTGATGAAGCAGAGATCCTGATCGATTTCGACGGCAGGCAGATCGCCTATGAGTTCGGTGAGCTAGACGAGGTTGTGCTCGCCTACGCCACCACGATCCACAAGTCGCAAGGTTCCGAGTATCCCGCCGTGGTCATCCCGGTTCTGACGCAGCATTACCCCATGCTGCAGCGGAACCTGCTTTACACCGGGATCACCCGCGGTGCCCAACTGGTTGTCCTAATCGGTCAGAAGAGTGCGGTCGGTATCGCTGTCCGGGGCGTACGCGAGCGAAGGCGGTGGTCCAAGCTGAGGGAACTCTTAACAGGCAATGTCGCTGCGCAATCGTGACCGTGGCTGTGCGACCCGACCGTTTCACTCCGCCGCTGAGGTGTAGACTTCCGTGCGAGAGAATGTGGATGAGGTACTCTAAACACGCTGTGGGTGCGTTGGCACAGGAGAGAACATGATCAAGCGTTTGCTGCCCTGGGATGCCTTGGTCACGAGGTCGTGGCGCACGCTGGCGTGCTCTACATCGGCGGCGTCATTGCGGAGGACGCGAGCCTCGACATGACCGGTCAAGCCGACGACGTCCTGCGCCAGCTCTCAAAATTGCTGACGGCGGGTGGCTCGAGCATCGCGCGCATGCTGCAGGTAACAATCTACTTAACGAATCTTGCCGAGAAGCCAGATTTCAACCGCGTCTGGAAGACGCATTTCAAAGAAGTCAACCTGCCCGCCCGCGCCGCGATCGGCGTCGCCGACCTGGGACCGGGCGTGAAGCTCGAACTCGTCGCGACGGCGGCGGTGGATCGGTAGGTGCACCACGAGCGCAGCAGCGACCCAACCTACTCCGTTATCTGCACGTGTAACGCGCGACCGGAGACATTCGCTGACGCAGAAAGGAGGCAAACCCATGAAGGAGCTTTCGGGCAAGATTGCCGTCGTTACCGGGGGCGGCTCGGGCATGGGGCGCGAGCTCGTGCGCCTGCTCGTCGCCGAGGGCTGTCACGTCGCCATGTGCGACGTCTCCCCTCGCGGGCTCGCCGAGACGCTGAGGCTGTGCACCGCGGCCGGACTGCCGCAAGGCGTTCGCATCACATCGCACGTTGCCGATGTCTCGAAGGAAGCCGACGTGCTGTGTTTTCAAAACGAAACCAAGGCGCAGCATGCGACCGATCGAATCCACCTGCTCTTCAATAACGCCGGCATCAGCGGTGGCGGAAGCATGATCGTGAACGACCGCGCTGAGTGGGAGCGGACCTTCAACATCTGCTGGGGCGGTGTCTACCTCTGCACGCGCGCCTTCCTGCCCTTACTACGGGCGGCCCATGAGGCTCACATCGTCAATACCAGTAGCATCAACGGGTTGGGCATATGTGCCGCATACCTCATACTCGACGGCAAAATTCGCAGTAAAGGGCTTCATGCGCTGTTTCTGGATATGGACCTTGCCGTCCTCGGCAGCTCGCCCAAGGCGTTTGAAGCTTACGAACGATGCTCCGATGGCAAGATGGAGTACGATGACGACGATGGACACTATGAGGTCGATGACGTCCAGTGCGCTGACGGCAGGAAATATGATTTCAAGTTCGATAAGGCGTTCAAGCTCATCGAAAAGCAGCTCGACAATTGATCTTCGCTCCCGCCTGATGAGCGAACTCTAGAGACATGCCTCTGACGCCAACAAAGCGGGCGGCAATAGCTGTCCTTCTTCATGGCCGACGATCAGAGAATTGTTCGCATCGACGTCAGCAAGGAGCTCCTTAAACGTTTCGGGCGCCCACCGCTTAAGTCGACCAAAGATTATCTCGACCGGGTCGATAAACAGACACGGCTAGTGCGGCCCTGATTTGCATCGGGGTCACCTAACCTTGCACTCTGCCTGCTGCACTCCGCCTTGCTAACTTGCCAAGGACCCGGGGCAAATCTGGAGCCGTCGTCGACGCGTTGGGGTTTCCGGCTATTGGTGGCTTGACGCGTTTTTCACAAGACCACGAGGTCACCACCTGCAACCTTAGACCAAGCTTGATCACGTGTTCGCGAGCCACGAGGTTTTTTTTTAGCCAATTCTCTCAAGTCAGCCGCAATCGCGTGTAAAACTAGCCCGCGTGTGCGGGCAACACGCAAGCTACAATCGGACACGCTATGACAGCGATTGCCATCTCGCGCCGCCAGGCCCTGTTGAGCGCGGCCACGATGGCCGGGGCCGCGACATTCAGTCCTTGGACGAGCCGATGAAGTTCCTGGCGGTTCGCCGAGCGGCAAAATGCCATCTCAAATGACAGTTGCCTGCATCCAGCCGTGCGCGAAACGATAGAAGTAGGGGACCTGATCCTTGGCGAACGGCGCCTTCAAAGGCCGAGTGATAATTCTAGGAGACAAGGCCGCCACGTCTTTATCGATAACGTGTGGCGGTCATGATTGGTTCGGCGGGCATGGTGATCCTCCGAGATCGTCGTTGAGATGCTCGACCGACGCCAGCGACCCCATCTTGTTCCAACAGGGTGGGGTCGCAGTGTTATCGTTCGTGGCAGTGCGATGATGATCGCTGCTAGAATCGTAGATCGTACGGGGCTAATGCGACCGAGCGACGTCACTAGAGCGCTATTTTGCCGCCTCCCTTCCGAGGGACGACCACATCGAAGGTCGCGGTGGAATGACATCTTTGTATGCGCTCACCAACGGATGGCACTGCCCTCCCGCTAATCGACGCTCTCCCCAGTCGCAACGCCATGAGCAATGCACGCCGCGCAGCGGGCCATCGCGGTAGCGATTTCGTCCTTTGACCCTGAGCTGACTCGGAAGCGTCGAAGTTGTTGCACTGCGATATCGGGTAGATAAACCGCCCGTTTTCTCGCACTGGTCCCCGAGGGCATCGATCTCGCCGAGGTGGTGTGCATCCCGGCTGGGCTATCTCACCGCCTACCAAATGCTCACCCGCTACCCCCGCCTACCGCGCAGAGCAACTATCCTCGTAATTGACGCCTCTGGCACGGTTGGAACGGCGCTGCTCGATCTGGCGCATCATCTCGGCCTAAAAGCGATCGGCACCGTCGGCCACTAACGTGGCTACGGTCGAGCTCTTGGGTGCAAGAACCTGCCTGTGTCCGTAGACGCTCCTCGGCTCTAATGGCCGTATGGTCCAGCGAGCGTGAGATAGGCGATAAGGTCGGCACGCTCCTGATCATCGCGGAGGGGCGGGGTGGTCATGCGCGTGCCAGGCACAAGGCTTTCTGGATCGGCGATGAAGCGGTCAAGCGCGGCAGCATCCCACACGAGGCCGGCGGCAGCCTTTCCCCTCATGGCATCCGAGTATTCGAAGTCGGGGATCGCCGCTGCTGGGCGGCCCATGATGCGATGCAGACTGGGGCCCTGGAGTTTCGATTTGTCATTCGGATCGACGGAGTGGCACGAATAACAGCGTTGAAAAACGCGCTCGCCACGTCCCGCATCGCCCTCTACGGCAAACGAAGTCGCAGGCACCATGGTGATCAGTGCCGATGCGAGCGCTCGCAGACACAACCCTGCTGCCTTGGCCACGCGCTTGGTCAGTTCGTCTTCGCAGGGTACCTTATTACGCGAATGCGCTCAGTGCCCGATTCGGCAATCCATGTTTCGCCCTTACGGCCGAGCATTTGGCGCACGTTGGAAGTCGGGCGATCGCTGGGAAAGCTCTCGAATTTCTCGGTCACAGGATCGAACCGTACGATGGCATTGGCGGCCCAGTCGGCGAGCCAGACTTTGTCGTCGGGGTCGACCCACACGGCGTAAGTGCGTGGCTTCTCACCGGGCAGCTTCCATTGCTTCCAGCTCTTGCCGGCCGGATCGTACACGCTGACGTTGCCTGAGTTCCATTCGCTGATCCACAGCCGTCCCTTGGAATCCGCCCACACGCGGCGCGCGCCCTGGTCCTTGGTCGGCGGTTCGTAGACCGCCGCCGCGCCAGTCTCGAGATCGACATTGGCGAGATAGCTGCCGGCAAGCGAGACGAACCAGATATCACCGCCGGGCGTGCCGGTGATGCCGTATGGGCCTCGGCCCTTGGGCGCGTCCCACACCTTCATGTCGCCTGTCTTCGGATCAAGCCGGCCATAGATGCCGTTCTGACCGGTGAACCAGATGCGGCCCTTGCCGTCGAAAGCCGCGGTGTTGAGGTTGGTGTAGGGCATGCGCTCAGGCGGCAGCAACCATACCTTCACCTCCTTCGTCGCGGGGTCGACGCGGACGATGGCGTTCTGGCCGCCGTCGGTGAACCATGGCGCTCCGTCCGGTCCGACGATGACACCATGCGGCGCAGAATTCCTACCCAGAGGAATGCGTTCGACTTGACCGGTGGCTGTGTCAAGGCGACCGGCGATGCCGAGTTTCTGCCCGGCGTACCAAACCTCGCCGCTGGGGCCGACGGCGACGTCGTGCGGAAAGTCGCCCTTCGGTACGTCGTAGTATTTCGACTCTTGGGAATTGGCTAAGGTTGGGATCAAGAAGAGGGCGGCGAGCGCGTACAGAACAGGGCGCATAGGAGCCTCCAGCGGGCGGGAGCGGGCAAGTACGATTGGGACGCATCCTAGCACCGGTCGAAGCCGGTGTGCATGAAGGGTGGCTGGCCTCGCGACGCTGTGATCAGAGGCGACAGCAACGGGGGTTCCGCGATGAAAGAACAGTCGAGCGCGGGCGAGGTCTTCCTCGTGTTCTTGCGAATGGGCTTGACCTCTTTCGGCGGGCCCGTCGCCCATCTCGGCTATTTTCGCGAAGAGTTCGTCGTGCGGCGGCAATGGCTCGACGACCGGTCCTATGCCGATCTGGTTGCGCTCTGCCAGTTCTTGCCCGGGCCCGCGAGCAGCCAGGTGGGCCTTGCCATCGGCCTTTCGCGGGCCAGCTATTTGGGTGCGCTTGCCGCGTGGGCTGGTTTCACATTGCCTTCGACCATTGCGTTGGTGGTGTTCGCGTACAGTCTCGCGACACTCGAGGGGGCCCTTGGGATGGGCTGGCTGCATGGGCTGAAGGTCGCCGCCGTCGCCGTGGTGGCCCTGGCCGTGCTCGGCATGGCTCGCTCGCTGGCGCCGGACCGCGAGCGCGCCACATTGGCTGTAGCTGGTGCAGTAGTCGCGATTGCCGTGCCGAATGCATGGGGCCAGATCGGTGCGATTGTTCTTGGCGCGATAATTGGGTTGATGCTTCCGCGAAGCGCCGTGCCTGGCGATCACTCCTCTCTTCCACTTTCGGTAAGTCGCGGCGCAGCGGTCACCGCCCTGGTTGCCTTCTTCGGTTTGCTGATTTGCTTGCCGGTCCTGCAATCCGCCTTCCCCAGTCAACCATTGGCGCTCTTCGACGGATTCTATCGCGCCGGATCGCTGGTGTTTGGCGGTGGCCACGTCGTGTTGCCCTTGCTGCAGGCGGAGGTGGTGCCGCGCTGGGTGTCGAACGATGCCTTTCTGGCGGGATACGGGGCGGCGCAGGCGGTGCCTGGTCCGTTGTTCACATTCGCCGCCTATCTCGGCGCGGTGATTGGCGGATGGGGCACTGCCGTATTGTGCCTCATCGCTGTCTTCCTGCCCTCGTTCCTGCTGGTGATTGGCGCGCTGCCATTCTGGGAGGCGATCCGGAGCAGATCACGGGCCCAGGCGAGCCTGGCGGGCGTCAACGCATCAGTGGTCGGGCTGTTGGTGGCCGCCCTCTATCATCCGGTTTGGACGGCGGGCATCACCAATGCGCGCGATTTCGGGTTGGCGGCCGTCGCGTTCCTGCTGCTGTTGATGTGGCAAACGCCTCCGTGGCTCGTAGTGCTCTTGTGCGCCGCCGGAGGCGCAGCCCTCGCAGCGTTATAGGGAATGGGTTTCTCTGCTAGGAGAATGACTATGAGCCGGTATCTTGTGACGAGCACGTTGCTGGGTGGTGGTGTTCTGGCTGCTTGCCTTTTCGCGACGGTTCAGACGGGCAACTGCCAAGCTCCGCCAGCGCCTAGCCCGCAATCGCCAACCTACCGGCCGGGCCTCGGCGATCTGATGACGATGACGGTGCAGCCCGGCACATCAAGCTGGGTCTCGCAGGGCGCGAGAAGAACTGGCCGTTCGCCACCTATGAGCTGCACGAATTGGAAGAGTCTTTCGAGCGGGTCGCGCGCTACTGGCCGCAATGGAAGAAAAAACCGATTGCGGACATGATGACGTCCGTGACCAAGGACCCCATGGCAGCTGTCGACGAAGCGATCAAAACAGCGGATGCTGCCAAGTTTGACGCCGCCTACAAGCAGCTAACCGATAGCTGCAATACATGTCACCAGAGTGCCGAGGTGGGCATGATCGTGATTCAGGTGCCAGACACGTCGCCGTTCCCAGATCAGGATTTCAGGCCGGTTAAACGTTGACCGTAACGTGGCAGCGTGCGCTCGACCTTAAGGCACTACTTCTTCGCAGCTTCCGCAATGCGCGACCACTCCTCCATCAGCACGCGGGCGACGACCTTGTAGGTCGAACCGTCCGGCTTGAAAATGGTAGTTTCGCCTTCCTTGACCTCAAACCAATCCTTGCCGAAGGCGTCGATGATGTTGGGCTTATGCGAGACGATGACGACGTTTGTTCCAGCAGGCGGCGGCGAGCTTGCCAGCTTGCGGAATGCGGCAGTGCGACGGTTGTTCTCGTTTGGTGAAACGACCTGACCGCCCTCGGTGACGTCAACGCTCTTTTCCACGTTGTCGAAGCCTGCGAGCTTGGCCGTCTGGTAGGCCCGGTTGAACTGGCTAGTCGTGACCTTCCCCACAGGAACGCCGATCTGCTTGAAGGCGGTACCAAGCGCCTTGGCGGCCTCTTCTCCCTTTGGATTGAGTTGACGCTGCTTGGCAATGTTGTCGGTATTGAGTGGATCGGTGTCGGCCTGATCCGGGTGGGTAGCGCCGTGGCGAATGACGATCACGTGTCCGCCCGCTCGGAGTAGCGCCGCAATTTCAGTGTCGCTTGGACGCGGCTGTGCATGGACCGGAGCGATTGTCGTCAGCATAGCGACAGCAATCAGGATGAAAGGGAAGCCGCGATTGTGAGTCATGACCAACGCTCCAGATATAGAGGTGCGACAGTGCGTGCTTAGGATATTGCAAAAGAGGGTGAGACGGTAGCGAGTGAACAGATCAACCCCTTTCGCCGGCCTGTTGGGGCAGTCGCTCTGCTCGGTGGGGCTCATCGGCCTTGGCGGTGTGGAGTTTCGTTTTCCTCTGCTCATTGGCAAAACGCTATGGTTCTCGGTGGCACTACTTTCTCGCTCCGTATCGGTTCGTCCACTCAGAGAGGATTCGGTCGCGGTTCTCGGAGGCCCAATCTAGGTCATTCTTGATCATCGAGGCTGCGACACCAGCCGGGTAATGCGGAATCGGTTTCGCAACGCCCTCAATAGCGACCTGTGAGACGAATTTGGCGTAGATCTCGTTGGCTTTGCGACTTGCCGCAAAGTCCATGAGCCGTTTGGCGGCTTCGAGCTTCGCGGTGCCTCTCAGGATTGCTGCCGTGTCCATGTCCCAGCCACCGCCTTCCTGCATGAGAAGAACATCTATAGGTGCATTCTTTTGCTTCATTGACGCCCTGGCCAACTCATAGGAGATGCCGACCGGAAACTCACCCGTCGCCGATTGTTGGCAGGGTTTGGTGCCTGAATGTACGTAGTAGGCGACGTTCTTGTTCAACCCATCCATAAAGGCCCACGCGCGATCCTCTCCGAACAATTGGATCCACGCTGAAACATTGAAATAGCCCGTACTCGAGGAAGTTGGATTTGGCATTACAATCCGCCCCCGATAGATGGGGTCGAGCAGATCGAACCAGGATTTCGGTGTCGGCAACCCGAGCTTCTTGGCTTCGATCGTGTTGAAGCAGACTGCCGCGACCCAGGCCTCCATGCCGACCCAGAAAGGCGGGTTCGCCCGATCGCGGAAGCTGGGCCGGATAGCGGCCAAATTTGCAGGTGCATACGGTTCGAGCAGACCAAGCTTTTTGAACTTCGCAACCGAGGTCACGGCAAGGCCCCAGATCGCGTCTCCTTTCTGCCTATCGCCCTCGGCAAGAATGCGCGCGGTGAGGACGCCAGTACTGTCGCGCATCCACACGATTTCGATGTCTGGATTGTCTTGCTCGAACCCCGACTTGAACTCGGCGATGTTCTCGGGCTCGAGCGTGGAATAAACCTGCAGCTTCGTCCGCGACTGTGCGAAACCTGCTGGCGAGATGAGGCCAGCAGTGAGCGCCATCACGATAGCCGCCATACCCAGACTTGGCGACGCGCTCAACCGACCAAACGTCAGGGGAAATCCTCCCAATCAGTGGCGTGGTCCTAGCTCGTGGCGTACCTATAGGGCGCCAGCGCTTTAGGATCGCGGTTCACAACGGAAATTGTGCTTTCCAGTAGCTCTCGACTTGAGCAACGAGGTCTTGCGACAGCGGCACGTAGTCGAGAGCCTCGGCCTGCTTCTGGCCGTTCCTCACTCCCCAAGCGAATAGGTCTAGCGCTACCTTCGCACGCTCGGGTTGCTTCGGTTTTCTCGGCATGAGGATAAAGACCGTGGCCGTGATCGGGTAGGCCCTTTCGCCGGGCGCATCCGTGATGATCAGGCAGAAGTCTTTCGCGTTCGACCAGTCGGCGGACGATGCGGCTGCTTGGAAGCTCTCGACCTCTGGCTTCACGAACTGCCCAGCCTGGTTCTGCACAAGGCCATAGGTCATCTTGTTCTGCAGCACATGCGCGTACTCGGCATAGCCGATTGCGCCCCTTTTCTGACGCACGATCGCGGCTACATCTTCGTTGCCCCTGGCGCCGATGCCGTTGAACCCGATGCCGACAGGCCAACGCACCACAATCCGCTCGCCCACGGTCGTTTTCCACGCAGGGCTTACCTTGGAGAGGTAGTTCACCCAGTTGAACGTCGTGCCGGAGCCATCGGAGCGATACACGACCGTGATGTTGACGTTGGGTAATCTGAGATCGGGGTTGAGTTTCTGGATGGCGGGGTCATTCCAGTTCGTGACCTTGCCGAGATAGATGTCTGCGAGCAGCGACCCCGAAAAGCGGAGTTGATGTGGCCCTCCGGCACTGATAGAGCTCCGTGCTTGACAGCGTTCGTCGTAAGCTCGTGGATAACCATCGACATTGCTTGGGTCGCGTCGGGATTGAGCAAGATCTCCGGTCCGTCGATGCGATTGTTGTGATTTGTGGCATAGGCTTCAGTTGATCTGCAATGAGATCTTTAATGCTGACCCCGAACCAATTCGATCGCTGCAACAATTGATGGGCGTGCGTCATTGAGTGGATGCGAGCCAAAAGCGATTGACGGAACTCCTGCAACGAGGACTGCCCCTCGGCGCCGCGCTCAATCACAATTCGGACGCGGGCCAGCACGTTGTGGACGCGATGTTCGAGCTCGCGCATAAGTATTTGAGTATGCGTTTCGCGCCGTTTGCGCTCCGTGATATCACGAATTAGAACGGTGAAGACCCGGTGTTGTCCTATTGCGAGCTGACAGATTGCAGCCTCCGCGGGGAACTCGTGCCCGTCCTTATGCAACCCGGAAATTTCTTGTCGCTCGCCCATGAGCCGCGCCGCGACACGCGATACGCCAAAATTGCGTATGTGCTCGGCATGAGTAGCCCGAAGCCGCTCTGGCAGTAGGAGGCCGAGGGGGCGTCCAACAACTTCCTCGCGGCGATATCCAAAAATCTGCTCGGCCCCCTCGTTGAAGTAGAGGATCAGTTGTTCTTCGTCGACCGTGATGATGCCATCCGGGGCGATCGACATGACGCTGGCAAAAAGCGCGAGCCTGGCAAGATCGTCCTTCTGCATGTGCAAGTCCCCGCGGTCAACGTTCATCGCTTTGAAATGATAGGCCAGAAAATTGCTGCTGTACGGACAACATCGACACCTAAGGCAGAGTGTAGGTCGGGCGTCTTACAGTGGCACACTGTGCCCGTTCCGTCGCTTGGCAGTGGGGCATAGCGGATGGAGGCTGGTGATCTCGGCGGCCCCTCCCTTCGGTCGGTCACGCCCTATCACGCGGCGAAGTTGGCCGCGCAACGGAGCCGCCCTGGCCGGAAGCCGGCGTCTCCGCCGATACCG
>Ga0075428_100010693_pt1 | contig 10199 bp, 9 predicted proteins | sample RhiMetdeltSRZDD2_FD_75291 | JGI IMG/M metagenome (GOLD analysis project Ga0075428, IMG submission 75291) | Populus rhizosphere microbial communities from Tennessee, USA - Rhizosphere MetaG P. deltoides SRZDD2 | ecosystem: Host-associated > Plants > Roots > Rhizosphere > Soil | place: USA...
TGGGCCGGCTGAAAGTGCCGAGCGTCGGCATCGCCGACGTGGTGCGGCACATCGAGCACATCCGCACGGTGGCCGGGATCGATCACATCGGCATCGGCGGCGACTTCGACGGCAACAAGCTCTGGCCCACCGGCCTCGAGGACGTGTCGTGTTACCCGAACCTCTTCGCCGAGCTCATCCGCCGCGGATGGAGCGAGGCCGACCTTCGCAAGCTGGCCGGTGAGAACGTGCTGCGCGCGTTCCGCCGGGCCGAAGAAGTGTCGAAGCGCCTGCGGGCGACGCGCAAGCCATCGACAGCAAGGGTGACCGACAAATGAGCATGGTGACCCTGGGGCTCTCGGCGTCGTCGCCCGAGCGCCACCACGATCCGAACTATCGCCTCTCCGTCGGCGCCGTGCTCCGCCGGACGTTCTCGGCCTGGACCGGCAACCTCGTCCCGTTCGCCGCGCTGTCTTTCGTGTTCATGATCCCGGCGTTCGTCTGCTACGTCGTGCCCCTCACCGCCTCCGACGCCGGTCCGGGAGCGAAGGTATTCACCGGGATCGGAAACCTGATCGAGAGGATCGTCGGCTTCCTGATCACGGGAGCCATCACCTACGGGGTGTTCCAGGACATGCGCGGACAGCGCGCCACCCTGGCGGAGAACATGCGCGCCGGCCTTGCTCACGCGGGCGGCGTGTTCGGGGCCAGCCTGCTGACCGCCCTGATCATCCTTGCCGGTATGTGCGCGCTGTTCATCCCTGCCGTCTACGCCATGGTCGCCCTATGGGTGGCGGTGCCGGTCGCAGTGGTGGAAGCGCCGGGAGCGAGTGCCGCCGTCAGCCGCAGCTACGAGCTCACCACGGGCAACCGCTGGCGGGTCTTCGGCATCGTCCTCGTGGTGATGTCGGCCTTCTTCGGCATCGCCATCCTCATCGGCGGCGTTGTGGAGATCGTGGGGCTCGGGGAGGTCGAGGGCGACGCGCATTCCGCCCTGCGCTCCGAGGTCCTCGCCACCCTGCTCCTGCTGCCCATCATTCCGCTGCAAGCGATCAGCCAGGTCGTCGTTTACCACGACCTCCGCGTCGGCCGCGAGGGCGCCGACGTCGAGGAGCTGGTCAAGGTCTTCGAGTAGAGGCGGAGCCGGCGCGTTTGCGCTCGCGCCTCTCACCGAGCAGCATCCGCTGCTCGAGGCGCGCGCGCTGGGCCGCGTAGAACGCCCGCAGGAAGCGTTCCGCGTCCTCGTTCGGTGCCGCCAGCCAGCCGATCTTCTTCTGGATGCGCCGCGCCACCTCGCTGAGCGTCGCCAGCGGCGTATTGCGGCGCAGCAGATCTTCGAGGACCTGCAGCTCGTAGATACCGTACAAGTCGAGCTGCTCCTGCGTGAACGAGAAGCGGGGCCCGGAGGGCGCGGCCGCCACCGCCTCCGTCAGATCCTCGAGGAGGACCACGCGCGGGGCGCGCACGACCAGTGTGCCCCCGACGATATCGCCCGGGCGCAGGTGATCCCTATTGAAGAGCGGGAGGAGGGCGAGGATCCCGAGCCACGCCGCCGCCAGCGGCCGGGCCCACCCCGGCGCGCTCGGCCAGACCGCGTCCGGCACCAGGAACACGACGAGGGGCAGGAACACCTCCACCTCGCGCATGAGGTTGCGAGCGAACACGGCGTCCGCGGAGAGCGAGCCGCCGGCACGGTCGATGACGCGCAATCCCAGGAGCCGCTTGGCGGGCGTCGCCCCCTGCCACCGGCACTCGAACCACGTGAAGTAGAAGTTCCGCAGGAAGAACCAGGCCAGCATCAGCAGGATGGCGAAGGCGTTCACGGCCACGAAGGCCAGGCCGAAGGCGAGGGCCAGCGCGATCATCACCGCCGCCGTCACGATGATCACGGCATCGATCAGGAACGCGGCCAGGCGCTCGAAGGGGCCGGCCAGGATGAACCGCAGCGGGACACCCTCCGGCGTGACGATCTCACGCCGCGGCTCCGCCAGCGTCCTCACGTCTCCTCCCGGCCGGCGGAGCGGAAGTACACGGCCCAGAAGACCGCCGTCGCCGCCGCCAGCGCCCAACGCACGAGGATGTCGTGCACGAGCTGGCGGAAGAGACCCTCGATGAGCCCCGCCACGAGGAAGAGGAGCACGGATCCGACGACGAGCTCCCCCGCCCGGCGTCCCTGCAACGCGAGGTTGGCCAGACGCGCGTGCCGGCCTGGGAAGAGCACGCTCTCCCCCATGGCGAGGCCCGCCGCCGCGCACAACACGATGGCCAGCAGCTCGGTGACACCGTGCGGCAGGATCCAGGCCCAGAGCTCGAGGCCGAGGCCGCGCGTCTCGTAGAGCGCGCTGAACGCACCCAGGGTGACGCCGTTGTAGAACAGCAGGAGCAGTGTCGGCACCGCCGCCGCAAAGCCGAGGGCGGCACAGAGGATGCCCACCCGCGCGTTGTGGGTGAACAGGAACGTCGCGAAGACGCTGAGAGCACCCACCGCGTCCTTCTTGGAATACAGGACCTCGCGCAGGTCGTCCGTGCTCGCGGCCGGGCTGCGGCCCCCGGCCATCTCCTCGTCGACGAGGGCGTAGAAATGATCGGGGTCGGCGAGGGTCAAGCCTCGTCCCGTCACGACGCCGATCGCCATGAGGAGGGCGGCCAGGACCACGTGGCGGTGGAACGCCCTCACCGCCCGCGGGAAACGGCGGAGGAGGAAGTCGACGGCGGTGCGGCCGGGCGGCCGCTTGGCCGCGTAGATCGCGAAGTACGCGCGCCCGGCGAGGCTCTCGAGGTAGTCGAGGGCGTTCTGGTCGAGGCTGATCGCGCGGGCCACGCTGAGCGACGAGAGCACCGCGCGGTACAACACGGGCAGCCGCATGAGCTGCTCGGGTTCCAAAGCGGTGAGACCGCTGCTGTCCACACGGTCGAGCAGCCGCTCCAGCTCGCGCCAGGCCTCCTCACGCTCCCTTCGGAACTCGACGCTCTTCATCGCTAGATCAGCTCGCGCCGGCGGATTTCCAGATAGCGGTTGAGGAGCCGCACGGAGAGATCCTGCGGCGCCGATTCGATGCAGGACACGCCCGTCCGGCGCAGCCGGCTGAGCACGACCTCCCGCTCGCGCAGGAGGTCGTGGGCCGCCACCGCGGAATGCATGTCGTCGACGGTGCGCGGCCGCCGCCCGTAGATCTCGTCGGGCAGCGTGTCGCGCAGGCTCACGAACAGCACCAGGTGCCGGCGGGCGAGGCGGTCGAGGTTCTCCACCATCAGGCTCGCGGTGACGGTGTCGACGAAGTCGGTCAGGGCCACCACCAGCGAGCGCCGGCGCAGCCGCCGCCCGAGGTCGGTGAGGGCCAGGGTGAAGTTGGTCTCGGCGTGGGAGTAGTCGATGGCGGCGGTGCGCTTGCGCAGCACGGCGAAGCTCGCCATGCCGCCGCGGGGCTCCACGAAGCTCCGCACCTGGTCGTCGAAGGTGAAGAGCCCCACGCGGTCGCCGGTCTTGAGGGCGATGTAGGCGAGGAGCAGGCCGGCATTGATGGCGTGGTCGAGCCGCGGGATCCCGGCCAGGCGCTCGCTCATCAGGTAGCCGCTGTCGAGAGCGATGACCACCGGATGGTTGCGCTCGGCCCGATAGTCGCGCAGCAGCAGCCGGCGCCGGCGCGCCGACGCCTTCCAGTCCGTGAGGCGCGGGTCGAGGCCGGGCACGTACTCGCGCAGCGAGTCGAACTCCGAGCCCTCGCCCGCGTAGCGCTCGATCTTGAGCCCGGCGATGGCCGTGCGATCACCGGCGAAGCGCAGCGCCGTGCGCTCCACCGCCCGCGTATTCGGGACGACCGACACCGTGCGGTCGAACGAGCGGCGGACCGTGCGCCCGATGAGACCCAGCGGCCCCGTCCAGCGCGCCCACACGTGCTCGAGCCGGGCGGAGCCACGCCGCCGCGGCACGAGGGCCACCTGCAGGCTCGTCGAACCGCGCGCGACCACGCGCTGCGCGGGCTGGGGCTCGAGGCTGTCGTCGAAGTCGCACACGAGCTCGATCGGCACCGCGCGCTTCCACCCCGTGCGCAAGTCGAGCCGCAGCAGGTCGCGGTCACCGACGAAGAGCGTGTCGGGCAGGTGGGCCTGCAGGTCGAGCCGCGAGGCGCGCAGGGCGAGCGCCCAATCCACCGCCATCACGATCACGAGGGCGGCCAGGAGCAGCGCCCACGCGCGCCAGAGCACCGGGCTCACCATGGCCGGCAGCAGCGCCGCCGGAAAGGCGAGGCCCATGGCCAACGCGCAGCGGCGCGTGGGGTGCGTCATCGGGGCGCCGGCACCTGCGCCAGGATCCGCTCGAGCACCGTCGTGGCCCGCGCGCCCTCGAGCTCCGCCTCCGGCGCCAACACGACGCGATGTGCCAAGGTGGGGATCACGAGGCTCTTCACGTCGTCGGGGATCACGAAGTCACGGGCGTCGAGGGCGGCCTTCACCCGCGCTGCCGACGCGAGCATGTTCGCCGAGCGCGGCGAGGCGCCGCACAGCAGGGACGCGTGCTGGCGGGTGGCCCGCACGATCGAGACCACGTAGTCGACGATCGGGTCGGACAGCTTGAGCGCGGCCACCGACGCCCGCGCCGCCTGCAGGAACGAGGCGTCGACGACAGCCTGGACCTTGAAGTCGGGCACCCGCGGCATGGCCGTGCGATGGCCGTGGAGCCGCACCATCGCCTTCTCCTCGTCGAGCGACGGGTAGTCGACGGAGATCTTGAAGAGGAAGCGGTCGAGCTGGGCTTCCGGCAGCGGATAGGTGCCCTCCTGCTCGATGGGATTCTGCGTGGCCACCACCATGAAGCCGTCGCCGAGCTCGTGGGTGACGCCGTCCAGCGTGACCACCCTCTCCTGCATGGCCTGGAGCAGCGCCGCCTGCGTCTTGGGCGGCGTGCGGTTGATCTCGTCGGCCAGGAGCACGCTCGTGAAGATCGGGCCCTTGGTCAGGACGAATCGGTTCGTGTTGAAGTCGAAGACGTTGGTGCCGAGCACGTCGCTCGGCATCAGGTCGGGGGTGAATTGGATCCGCTTGAACGGCAGCGCCACCACGGTGGCGAAGGCCTGGGCCAGGAGCGTCTTCGCGGTGCCCGGCACTCCTTCGAGCAGCACGTGCCCCTCGCACAGCAGGCCCACGAACATGAGGTCGACGACGTGCTCCTGCCCGACGACGACACGATTGACCTCGGTCCGCAGCCGTTCCTTAACGTCCTTGAGATATGCGGGGTCCACGGATGATCTCCTCCTTCCACTGATGGATCTTCTGCGCCAGCGAGAGCAGCACGGCGTCGCCCGCCGCCGCGCCGGCCTGGATGCGGCGCACGAGCGGCTCGATGCGGCGCAGGTCCACGCCGCCGGCGGACGAGCGCGCGGCGAGGCGCGCCAGCATCTGCGCGCGGGGCTCGCGCGTGGGAACGTGCAGCGTGGCGCGGACGGCCTCGACGGCGGCGTCCAGATACCGCTCGAGGACGTGCGGGCCGTGGCCCCCGAGACGGAGGAGCGAGGCCGTGTTCTCGATCAGCGTGCGTTTGCCCGAGTCGAGCGGGCGGGCCAGGGGGAGGGGCGCCCCGAAGCGCGGCAGGCCCGCCCACACCAGCGCCAGCACGATGAGGCCGGCCTGCGCCACCGCCGGGGAGAGCGGGAAGCGAAAGAGGGAGTGCCAGAGCGACGGCGGCGCCTCGTAGCCGTGCAGCGTCTCGTCGACGATCAGCGTCTTGCCGGGGGCGCCCGCTTCCCTCACCGCCGCCAACGCGATGGCCGCGTTCTGACCGCGGCCGATCCCGTGATTGGCGAACACGTCGGGATCGGCGACGACGGTGATGCGACCGTCGTCCGTTTCCAGCTGCCCGACGAGGATGCCGCCGTCGCACTGCACCACCGCCTCGAGCGACGTCGATTCCAGAAGCTGCGGCGCGAGGATGTCCGCCGTCCAGGCCCCGCAGGCGAGCGGCCCGCGGCGATCGAAGCGGCGCACGGTGGCGCTCACGTCCGCCGCCGACAGCAGATCCGCGATCTCGTTGGTCGGCCGCAGGGTCACCCCCTTCAGCCAGCCACGGTGGTCCGGGTCTTCGCGGCCGCGCCACTTGGGAAGGACGATGACCACCTCCTCGGCCGTCTCCAGCATTTCCTTCAGACGATAGCGGCGGTCGCCGGGCTCGAGCAGCACGAGCACCGCGGAGCCGGCCGCCCGCGCGGCCGACGCGTACCGGCTGACCACCGCCGGCATCCGTTCCATACGCAGCAGCTCCAGGAACGCGCGGTGACCGACGGCGGATCGGCTGTACGCGTCGGCCTGGGCGGAGGCCACGTCGGGTGCCGCGGGCAGGGCCAGGAGCAGATACAGGCACAGCAGCAGCGAGCCGCCGCCGATACCGGCGAGCCAGGCGAGCGTGCGCCGGTCGAACGGCCCTACTTCGTCGGCCACGCCGTTATAAACCGCCGGTAGTGTCCGAGCGCCTGCTCGTAGTCCCCGCGCTCGGCGGGGCGCCCGCCGAACTCGACGTACTCGACCTGACCGGCCAGGCTCGACAGCGCGTTCAGCCCGTCGCCCCCGAACGAAAGCTGCCGCAACAGCTCACGCACGGTCAGTGACGCGGGCAGCGTGCGGCGGCGGCCGATCTCTTGCACGGCGTCGAGGAGGAGGCGGTGGATGGCCTCGCCGAAGCGGCCGCGCCGCGCGAGCTCGTCGGGCGATGGCGCCCCCCGCCCGTGCGATCGCCCGCCTTCAGGCGCCTCGCCGGCCAGAGCGGGCAGCCGCGGGACCTCGGCGGAGTGCCAACGGTGTGCGACGTGCAATCCGGCAAGAACCAGCGCCACCGCCAGGACGACGGCGAGAAGGATCGGCCCCAGCCGCAGCGCGCCGCCCACGGCGCCGATCGCGACCTCTTCCGCCGGGCTCGGGCGCGAGGGAGCGCTCGCGGCCTCCGCGTCCCCACGAGGCGAGGTGAGGTCGGCCGGCAGCTCGGTCTGATAGCCGCCGTGGGAGACGATGTCGGCGGCGTGCTGCCGGGCCTGATCGGGCGACGTCACGCCGAGCGCGGCCAGGACCACGACGGCCGCGAGCAACTACAGCTCCGCTTCCGCGCGCTTCCGCCATCGGCGCAGCTCGCCTCGGCGGTAATCAGGGGCCGTCTTGGCGGCGTCGACACATTGCCGCAGGACCTCGCGGGCCTTGTCCTTCTCACCAAGCCTCTTGAGGGCCTGGCCGAGGAGGCACAGCCCTTCGGGATCGTATGGCCGCTTGTCGACGTAGCGCTCGAGCATGGCGCGGGCGTTGGCAAGATCGCCGGCGTCGAAGTACGTCCCCCCCACCTCGCGCCAGATCTCGTGCCGCGCGTACTTCGGGTCGCGGGCGACCACCACCTCGAAGTGCCGGATGGCCTCGGCATGGCGGCCCTGCTCGCGGGCGATGCGGCCGAGATGGAAATGCGCGTCGATCTCGTTCGGCTCGATCTCGATCGCCTTCTGGAAGCGCGCGATCGCCTCCGGATACTGCCGGCGGTGCTCATGGATGAGCCCGAGCTGGAGGTGCGCGTCCGCATCGCGCGGGTTCAGGGTGCAGGCTTCCATGTGCCGCTTGAACGCGCGGCGCGCGCCCATCGACCACTGGATGCTCGTGATGTCGTTGCGGGTGTAGAGGTACAGCCAGTAGAGGATGAAGGGCGACGCGAACATACCCAGAGCCCCGACCAGCGGCATGGCGAAGATGGGCACTGTCGCCGCCAGCAGGGCTGTCCACCCGCCCGCGCCGTAGACCGTGCGTACTGCCGTCCAGGCGAGCCCGATGAAGTAGAGCAGGGCGAGCACGGAGACGGCGGCCAGGATGGCGAGCGTGGCCAGCAGGTTTTCCGCACGGACGGCCGGCAGTATCGCGGAGCCGATCATCCACACGGCGCCGAAGAGCACCTCCACGGCCGCGAACGCGATCAGGATACAGGGCCCGATGGAGCCATAGTCACGGGTGAGAGCCACCCCGAAGCTGCCCGTGCGCCGGTCGGCGAGCGACATCACGAAGATGAGGACGGGGACGTACAGGAACACCAGGCTTGCGACCACCGAAAACGTGCCGAGCTGAGACCAGTGGCCGGAAGTCGCGAGTATCGCCGTCAGCAGAGGATTCGAGCCGAGGGCCTGCCCGTCTGCGGCCCCGGGCGGCGCGTCGGGACCAGCCATCGGCAAGTCGCCCTCGTAGGCGACTTCGTCCGCGACCGCCCCCGCGAGGGTGCCCGTCGTGGTCACCGCGAAGGTGATGATGGCGACCGCCAGCACCCCGAAGAGGAAGCTGCCTTCGTCGACGATCATCGCCATCGTCGATCGGGGCCGAACGTAGAGCCTGAACAACAGCTTCAGGTTGTCGAGCCACATCGCGGGCGCAGGATAGCACGCGTTTCGTATACGCGCCCGGACCGACTAGAGCAGGCCGAGCTCGCGCAGCGCGTCCTTCATCTTCGTGCGCGTGTCCTCCGCGGGCGGGACCAGCGGCAGGCGATAGACCTCCTCGCACAGCCCGAGGAGCGCCATCGCCGCCTTCACGGGGATGGGGCTCGACTCGATGAAGTTGAGATTCATCAGCTTGAGTAGCCGGTTGTGGATCGTCCGCGCCTTCGCGAGGTCGCCGGACGCCGACGCCGCCACGAGATCGTGCATCGGTCCCGGCACCTGATTCGCAACCACCGAGATCACCCCGCGGGCACCCAGGGCCATGAGGGGCAGCGTCACTGCGTCGTCCCCCGACAGCACCTCGAAACGCGGCGGCACGTCGCGCAGGATGTCCATCTGCTGGCCGATGTTCGCGGAGGCTTCCTTCACGCCGGCGATGTTCGGATGCGCGGCCAGGCGCAGGAGCGTCTTCGCCTCGATATTGCTGGCGGTGCGGCCCGGGACGTTGTAGACGACCATCGGCACCGTGAGGGCGTCGGCAATCGCGCTGAAGTGCCGGAAGAGACCCTCCTGCGTGGGCTTGTTGTACCAGGGCGCCACGGAGAGGATCCCCTGCACGCCGCAGGCGGACAGGGCCTTCGCCTTGGCGACGGCGGCGCGGGTGTCGTTACTGCTGGCGCCGGCGAGGACGGGACGTCCGCCGCGCTCGGACACCGTGATCTCGACGACGCGCTTCTGCTCGTCGTCGCTCAGGGTCACCGCCTCGCCGGTCGTGCCGCAAGGCACGAGCACGTCGATGCCGCCCTCGACCTGGCGGCGCACCATCTTGCGCATGGCCGCCTCGTCGAGCGATCCGTCCTTCGTAAACGGCGTCACCAGCGCGACACCGGCTCCGGCGAATGACACGGCCATGCAGCCCTCCGCAGACGAGATCCCCTAACGAATGAACCTGAGATTATGGACCAGGTTCAGTAGTTCTCGCACCCTGGAACGCCGGTGTAGCCCATGTTCCTCAGCCGCTCGCAGTCCTCCGGAGACATCTTGGAAGGAGGCGGAGCGCCTTCACACCTCCGGCGAGTCACTCGCCACTCCTGCTCCCAGCGATCGAAGGCGAGCTCGAGCTCGCGGCGACCGACGCGCAACGAGTCACTCGCCGAGCGCGACAGGTCGCGCGTCTCGCCCGGGTCGACCGAGCGATCGTAGAGCGAGTAGCGCCAGCCCTGCGCGTCGTCTGGAATCGCGAGCGTCTTGAGGCGACTGTCGAACGTAGCGACATGATGGTGCTCGTTTTCAGCGAACAGCGTGCGATCGGATGCCGAATCCTGACCGGCGGCCTCCGCGAGAAGGCTGCGGCCGGCGAGATCGGGCGGCAGGGCGACCTTCGTCGCGTTCAGGATGGTGGGCAACAAGTCCACGGTCGAGGCGAGCGCGCGCGAACGAGCTCCGGGCGGCACGCCAGGAATCTTCATGACGAGCGGAATCCGCAGACAGGGGTCGTGGACGTCCTCGCCGTGGTCGAAGTAGTAGTCGTGCTCGCCCAGGCTCTCGCCATGATCCGAGGTCAAGACCACCATGGTGTTCGTACCGGCCGGACTGCGGCCGAGCGCGTCCAGGACCGTGCCGACCTCCTGATCCACAGCCGCGATCTCGCCGTCGTACTGCGCCACGTAGTAGCCGAGCCGCTTGCCGCGAACCTCCCATTCCTCCCGGACCCCGCCGCGATAGCCCTTCACGGCGCCCAACACCGGACCGGCATTCGACTCCTCGTCCAGGAACTTCGTGTCGAAGGGGGGCGGTGGTGTGTACGGAGCGTGGGGGTTCACGTAGTGGAGC
>Ga0075428_100010694_pt1 | contig 10198 bp, 9 predicted proteins | sample RhiMetdeltSRZDD2_FD_75291 | JGI IMG/M metagenome (GOLD analysis project Ga0075428, IMG submission 75291) | Populus rhizosphere microbial communities from Tennessee, USA - Rhizosphere MetaG P. deltoides SRZDD2 | ecosystem: Host-associated > Plants > Roots > Rhizosphere > Soil | place: USA...
CGTGACCCTTCAGATCGGCGCGTTCCGTGCCGACGCGGTGGTACGGAAGGCCAGCGGCGCGGCGGGTGTTCGAGCCCTCGCGGCTACCATCGAGGCGTCAGCGATTCGCCAGAAGCCAGAGGCGCCTTTTAAGGAAGCCAAGCAGGCTGTGGATTTGTCCCAAGCCGAGCGAATCGTCGCGATCGGGCGCGGCATCAAGAACCAGGAAAACCTCCCGCTGGCCCAGCAGCTCGCCCAGGCCATGGGCGCGGAAGTCGCGGCATCACGGCCGATTTGCGACTCGGGTTGGTTGCCGATGGATCGGCAAATCGGCAGCTCCGGTCAAACGGTTGCGCCCAAGCTTTATGTTGCACTCGGGATCTCCGGTGCCATTCAGCACCTCGTCGGCATGAAGGGCTCGCGCACCATCGTCGCGATCAACAAGGATCCGGAAGCGCCAATCTTCGAGATTGCCGACTACGGTATCGTGGGTGATCTGTTCGAGGTCGTTCCCGCGATGATCGCGGAGCTGAACAAGTAGCTTCCAGCTTCCAGCCGTGGAACGCGAAACCCTTGACGTTGACGTGCTGATCGTTGGAGGTGGGCCGGCAGGCATGTCGGCCGCTCTCCGGCTCGCGCAGCTCCAGAAGGAAAAGGGCGGCGAGCCGCTGGCGATTGCCGTTCTCGAAAAAGCACGCGAGGCAGGGGCGCACTCGCTTTCGGGTGCGGTGCTCGATCCGTCCGCCCTGCGGCAGCTTATCCCCGATTTCAAGGAGAAGGGCGCTCCGATTGCATCCGAGGTGCACCACGACGCGGTGTACTTCCTGACCCGCACCGCCAAGCTTCCGTTCCCGATCATCCCGCCACCGCTCAAGAACCACGGAAACTACATCATCTCGTTGAATCGGTTCGTGAAGTGGCTCGGTGGGCTCGTCGAAGCGGAAGGCATCGATGTGTTTGCCGGCTTTCCTGCGGTCGAGCTGTTATTCGACGGGGACCGGGTCGTCGGCGTTCGTACCGGGGATCGCGGCATCGGCAAGCACGGCGAGAAGAAAGGCAACTTCGAGCCAGGCGTCGTGATCAACGCCAAGGTCACCATCCTGTGCGATGGGGTTCGCGGCAATCTCACGAAAGTGCTGGTCCAGCGCTTGAAGCTCGACGAGGGCCGGCTGCCGCAGGTGTACGCGCTCGGTATCAAAGAGCTGTGGGAAGTGCCAAAAGATCGGATCGCGCCGGGATCGGTCACGCACACGATGGGCTATCCGCTGCGCAATGAAGAATTCGGCGGCGGATTCATCTATGCGATGCCGGACGGTCTCGTCTCGCTCGGATTCGTGGTCGGCCTCGACTACCGGGATCCGATGTTCGATCCGCATCTCGCGTTTCAACGCTTCAAGCTGCATCCGTTTGTGAGCTCGCTGCTGTCGGGCGGGCACATGGTCCGGTACGGCGCGAAGGCCCTGCCGGAGGGCGGGTGGTACACGATTCCGCGTCCGTACGCGGACGGAGTGCTGCTCGCTGGCGACGCCGCCGCGTTCTTGAATTCGGTGCGCTTGAAGGGCATTCACTTGGCGATGCGAACGGGCATGCTTGCAGCCGAGACCGCCTTCGACGCCATTCGCGCGCAGGATGTATCGGCCGCGTCCCTACAGGCGTACGAGCGGCGCATCGATGCCAGCGAGGTGCGTCGCGAGCTGTATCCGGTGAGGAACGTGCACCAGAGCTTCGAGCACAGCCTGTTTGCCGGACTTGCCTTCGCCGGTCTGTCACTCGTGACGGGTGGCTGGTGGATTCGCGATCCCATGCCCGCGAGGGCTGGACACGACCGCATGGCCAAGCTGGCTGAATACTACCGGGACGCTCAGCCAAATCCCGACGTTCCCGTGAGCCCGGTGAAGATCGATCGTCAACTCACGTTCGACCGGTTGACGAACGTTCACTATTCCGGCACGCGGCACGCCGAAGATCAGCCGTCTCATCTGATCGTTCACGACACCGACATCTGCCGGACGCGTTGCCGTGTGGAATACGGCAATCCCTGCACTCGCTACTGTCCGGCCCACGTCTACGAGATGGTCGACGCTGGTGACGGAACGAAACGCCTCCAGATCAACGCATCGAACTGCGTTCACTGCAAGACCTGCGACATCCTCGATCCGTACCAGATCGTGGATTGGGTTCCGCCAGAAGGTGGCGGCGGGCCGAATTATGAGGGGATGTGACCCGGTTCCAGTCGCTTAAGGCGGCGACGATTGCAGCACTTGCCTCTCCATTGATTGGAGTGCTGTGCCGGTCGCTCGAGTGGCGCGTCGAGGGTGAAGAACACTACGCCGCGATTGTGAACTCGGGACGGCAACCAATCCTTGCCTGCTGGCACGGCCGAATCCTGCCTGGCACCTACCATTTTCGCGACCGCGGCATTGTGGTGATTACCAGCCGGAACTTCGACGGCGAGTGGATCGCCCGAATCATCCGACGCTTCGGGTACGGCACCGCACGCGGGTCGTCTTCTCGCGGTGGGGTGCGTGCGCTCGTACAGATGCGCCGCGATCTTGCGGACGGGCATCCGGTCGCGTTCACAATCGACGGACCACGCGGGCCCGCTCGAGTCGCCCAGCCGGGTGCGGCATTCCTGGCGGGCGCGACTGGCCATCCCATCCTTCCCTTTCACGTCGAGGCCACTCCGGCCTGGACTGTCGGAAGCTGGGACCGTACGCAAGTGCCAAAGCCCTTCAGCCGCGTGGCGGTTGTGATCGGTCAGCCAATCGAAGTGGCTGGAACAGAGGATGAGCCCGTTGAGCGCGCTCGTCAGGAGATCGAGCGCGCGCTTCGAGATCTCGAAGCGCGCGCATGCAGGGTGCTGGAGGCCTAAAAGCCTTTCGGCAGCCGTAAGCACGATTCGATCCCTCGGCGTGCTTGATAGGCGCTCTGGATCCGCGCACACCTACCGAATACTTCCCTCCTAACCCAGACAAAAATCATCTCGCGCGCAGACTTCTGCCTCCTCGGAACAGCCGGAAGCACCGGCAATTGCCCAAATAAACGAAGAATTCAGCGGCTGGTATGACGTTCGCCTAGCGAACGTTCGTCGTTTGACTCAGTGTGCAGGCAAACACATGGGACTGACACAGACCCGCAGCGCCCTCGAGGAGGGTAGTTGGGACCTTCCCCGAGAAGGTGATAGGAGGCAACAACAACCGGTGGCGATCATACGAATTGCCCGACTTTGGCCTGGAACCGAGCGCACCGTCACGCCCGCCAGGGCTGTCGTCCACGCTGATCCCGTTCACGACAGCCTCAATGCGTTTCGACCTGAGGGCGTCGTCGTACCGATTCACAAGTCGGTGGCTGTCCCGTCGCACGCAAAGAACACGGCGGCTGTTCCCCGTGACTGGACCAACGCAACTGCCGTTCTGAAATGGGCCGGCGTTGCCGTGCTGTCCGCCTCAACCGCGCTTGCCGGCGCGTGGGCCTATCAGCGGCGAAATTCTCCCCCTGCCGCGACTGGTTCGCTGACGATTCAGACCACGCCACCTGGCCTCGAGGTTCGGATTGACGGCCGCGCTTCGGGCGTGACACCGGTGACGCTGGCGCTGTCGCCGGCATCCTATTCAGTTCAAGTCGGCACCGGCCCGCAGCAACGCAATCTGGACGTCGTCGTCGCTGCCGGTGCGTCCATCATTCAGCGCCTCGAGATCGCTTTTCCGCCTGCCGCTGCTCCGACATTGGCGCACGGCGGGCTGCGCGTCCAGACAGTGCCCTCCGGGCAGTCGGTGATGGTGGACGACGTCATGAAGGGCGAATCGCCCGTGACGATCGACGCGCTGTCGCCGGGAGATCACACGGTCGTCGTGAAGGGAAGCGCCGGATCGGTGCGGCGCACCGTCTCGGTCAAGGCCGGTGAGACGCTCGCGCTCGTCATTTCGTCCACCGCACCGGCGGCACCGGCCCCTGGTTGGCTCAGCGTTCAGTCGCCGACGCGGCTCGAGCTGCGTCAGTACGGCAAGTTAATCGGGACGACCGACACAGAACAGCTCATGCTGCCGGCAGGCGAACACGACATCGAGCTCGTAAACGAGGCCGTGGGTTATCGCTCGACGCGCAAGGTCACCGTCGCGCCGGGGAAGACGACGACGCTTCCAGTCGAACTGCCGTTCGGTTCGCTGAGCATCAATGCGCAGCCTTGGGCCGAGGTCTGGATTGGTGGAGAGCGCGTCGGCGAAACGCCGATCGCCAACCTTTCGCGGCGCGTTGGATCGTATGACGTCACGTTCCGCCATCCCGAGCTGGGTGAGCGGCGCGAAACCGTCCTCGTCACCCTTCGCCAGCCTTCGCGGCTTGGCGTCGACATGCGGGCGAAGTAGAGAGAGCGGCCGCAGTCAGCGAGAAATCTGGAACTAGGGGAAAGCCATGAAAGGTTGTGTCGTGAACATGCGATCGGCGGTCATCGCCGGCGCGATCCTGGCGTCCGTGTGGTCGTCGCCCGCAGCGGCGCAAGACTCGCTGCAATACGTGAAGACACTCTATGCGTCGGCGGCGTACGAAGATGCGCTGAACGTGCTCGGGCGCCTGCAGGCATCGCAACGGCGTCCGGAGTACGAGCAGTATCGAGTGTTCTGCCTCGTCGCGTTGGGTCGAACGGCCGAAGCCGAGCGCGCCATAGCGTTCGTCGTGGCTGAGTATCCGGCGTTCGTACCCGACGCGCAGGAGACGTCCCCGCGGATCCGCGAGATGTTCAACCGCGTTCGCCGAACGCTCGTGCCCGAGATCGCGCAGCGGATGTACCTCCAGGCGCGAGCCGCTCTCGATCGAAAGGACAAGACCGCCGAAGCGCAGTTCGAGGCCCTCGTCGCATTGATCGACAGCGCATCGAGCCAGAACGGAATTGGCGACGAGGATGAGCCGATGCTGTCGGAGCTGAAGCTGCTGGCATCTGGATTCCTGGATTTGAGCCGGGCGTCGGCGCGCGCGGAACGGCACGTGGAGCCGGTCCCGGCCCTGGCGACGGCCGCGAGGTCACCCACGATCACCTCACCGGTGCCGGTCAAGCAGACGCTCCCGGTATGGGTCCCCCCCGATCAGGCCAGCCAGCGGGAATTCCGCGGCGCGATCCGCGTGTTCATCTCGGACACGGGGCACGTGACCGGCGCGGAGCTCGCGCCGGCGATTCATCCGGTGTACGACCGGCTGCTGTTACAGGCCGCGAAGTCTTGGGAATATCAGCCCGCCCTCCGCAATGGTGCGCCGACGGCCTCGGAAAAGTTGATCGAAGTCGTCCTTCGGCCTCGATAAGTCATCCCGGCTACGGACGGTCAACCGTCAGCAGCATAAAGTCACTCGTTCAGCAACCTTTTGTCGGCGGAATGCGGACCCAATTGCTGCGGACCGGCCACAGTTTTGTCTCCGGCTGGTGGCCATGCCTGCAACCCTCAGTAGACAAAGGTGTTTCCGAAGGTTGATTTCCGCTCGTGGTCTGGCGGTGGCTTTGCACTCACGGCGCGTCGCGCGCAGAGACCGCGAGTGGTTTGTTTGCGTGCGAGGCCAATTACAAAAAAAGTCGATGTTGTCTCCTGGTGTTCTGCAGATGCTCGATCAGGTCCGGTCCGAGTTCGGCGTGGAGGTCGAAATCGTTAACGCCACGTTGTCTGGTGCCTGGACCCCGGAAGGCGAGCGCGCGCCGCGCGTGCTGGCTGCGCCGGAGCTGCGCGCCGTAGGTTTGGGCGTGCTGCGCGACGGACGCGCGACTGTTGCGACGGTCGAGGGACGCGAGTATCGACTGGTGCCGCTTCGCAGCGGCCGCAGCGTAGTGCCTGCTGCGTTGATGGCGCTGCGCGTGAGCACGGCCGCGCCGCTCGGCCACCAGGAAGACAGCGAACGGTTCGACATCGAGCCGTGGATCGAAGTCCTCCGCGGCGCGATTGAAGCGGATCTCTCGAGCCGCGAGGATCTCGACGGCGAGCGTCAGCAGGCGCGCGCCGTGCGCGGCGCGCTGAAGTTCGTGACGTATCTGGCGTCGGCAACCACCGCGCAGCAGGTTGCCGAAGCGGCCATCCAGGCCGCGGCGGTGTGGTTCGATGCCGACGCTCGGGTCTATCGCCGTCAGCCGGGTGGGGCGTTCGTGCTGGTCGCGTCGCTCCCCGGGGCCGCGGTTTCGGCAGACGGGCAGTTGCTAGCTGACGTCGCGATCGATGTTGACGGACCCCTGGTGAGGCCAACGGCGTTCGGCGCCGGGCGCGAAGGTCTCATGGTTCCGATGGTCAGCTCCGGACCCGCCGAGTGGGCGTTGGTGCTGCTCGGTCCGGTACCCGCCGATGCCGATGTGACGCTCGAAGCGCTGGGCCGCGTGCTCGGCGTGCAGATGGACCGGCTCACGCTGGCCCGCGCCGCTGAGGGCCGTCGGCAGTTCGAGGAAATTCTCGTGCGGGGCGAGCGAGCGATCGAGCTGACGGCGCTCGATCTGCTGCGCGAACTGGTTTCCGCGACAGGCGGCAACAGCGCCGCGATCTGGGTACAGCACGGGCAGGACGTCCGCCGCATGGCTGCGGTGGGCGAGGCCGTGAACGCACCGCAGACACAGTTGACGAGCGACGCGGCTGGTCTTCCCGACGAGTACGTGTCAAGTGCGGCGCTCCAGGTGCGGTCGTTCAATCTGGGGACGATCCGGCGGGCCCGTCTCGAGATCCGGACCGCGAGTGACGCGCCGTTTGGTGCCGATGCGCCGCTCATCATCGATGCGTGTTCCGCGGTGCTGCGCGCGTGGCTTCCGGCCGCCGTTCGGCCGGTGCCGGACAACTCGCCGTTGCTGATTCCGTCTGTGGTTGCAGACTTCGCGCGACGCATCGAGGAAGAGCTCGCGCGCGCGAAGCGATTCGATCGCGACCTCGCGTTGGTCGTCGTCGAGTCCGGCGTGCTGCCCTGGTCGCAGGACACCGTGGATCGGCTGGTCGACGTCCTCCGCGGAGAGCTGCGCGGTTCTGATGTGCTCGGGATGATCGGCGAACGCCGGCTGGTGGTGCTGCTGATCGAGACGCACCGCAGCGGTGTGGGCACGGTGGTTCGGCGGCTGCGCGATCGGCTGGGCCGCGCGATTCCTGAATTGAAGATTCCAGCGTTGGTTCTGGGACAGGCGGCATTCTCTACGGAATGTTCGACGGCGGATGCGCTGTTGTCACAGGCCGTCGTGAACGCCGAGACGATTACGGAGCCGGCGTAACGCTGGCCTTTTCGGTGGGCGGCCGGGATCAGGCGCGGCTCACGCTGAGACGAGAAGCATGCGACGAGGCATGGGAGACCGGCGCCTGAGACCGCGCTTTGACGTTGTGGGACAGCTCGCCGGCACGCTCGACGCGGCAGTATCGATGTCATTGCGCGATGTCGGCCGCGGCGGCGCCCAGGTTGAATCGTTCGTGCAGCTCGCCTCCGGGTCGCTGCACCGCGCGACGTTTGCGTGCGACGGGATCGAAGCGGCGGTGCAGGTCTGTGTGCGGCACGTCAAGCCGGTGGTGTCGAGCACGGGCGAGCAGCGGTACCTGATCGGATTGGAATTCGTGAGCCCGTCGCCGGCGGTGCTCGAGTTGATCGAACGATGGCTGGTGCTCCACGGCGGCGAGGGAGCGATGCAATTAGGAGAGCCGAATTGAACGGCATGGACGACAAGAACCCTCACGATCGGCGGCGCTCGCCCAGGGTGCTTTTGCCGCAGGACGAGGAGTGCAGCCTGCAGCTGCGAACGCGCGTGCGACTGATCGACATCAGCGCGAGCGGCGCCCTCGTCGAGTCGGACATGCCATTGCCAGTGGGCGCCACCGGGCAGTTGCGATTCGCGCTGGCCGGATCAGCGTATGCGCCGACGGTGCAGATCCGGCGTCGCGCCGGCTCCCCGGCTCGCGACCTGAATCTCGGGACCGTCTTCACGTCGATGGACGAAACGAGCCGGCGGCGCCTGGAAGAGTTCTTACGAAAAGCGACTCCATAGCGTGTACGGGGGTCCGGCGGGGCGAAGCCCCCCGGTGCAAGAGGACGTTATGCACATGAAACGCAATGGCAACGGACAGTTGATCGGGACGAGCAACGTCATTCTCGAGCTGGCGCAGGAGATCGACCGCGTCTCGAAGTCGGACGCCAAGGTCTTGATCACCGGTGAGAGCGGCGTCGGCAAGGAACTCGTCGCCCATGCGATCCACGCGCGCAGTGCCCGTGTCGCCCGGCCGATGGTCGCCATGAACTGCGCGGGCTTGCCCGAGACGCTCCTCGAGTCGGAGTTGTTCGGGCACGTGAAGGGCAGCTTCACTGGTGCTTATCGCGACAAGCAAGGCAAGCTGGAGATCGCTGACGGCGGCACGATGTTCCTGGACGAAGTGGCGGAGATGACGCTGCGCATGCAGGGTCTGCTGCTGCGGTTCATGGAGACGGGTGAAATTCAGAAGGTCGGCGCCGATCGGGCCGTCGGGCGCGTCAACGTGCGGGTCATCGCGGCGACCAACCGCAACCTGCGCGACATGATTACCGAGGGTACGTTCCGCGAGGATCTGTTCTACCGCCTGAACGTCATCCACCTGACCGTGCCGCCGCTCCGCGAGCGCCGCGAGGACATTCCGCTCCTGATCGATCACTTCCTCGAGCAGTTCACGCGCAACAACGGCTCGTCGGTGCACCACATCTCGCCCGACGCGATCAAGCTGCTGAGCGAGTACTCGTGGCCCGGCAACGTCCGCGAGCTCGAGAATGTCATCGAACGCCTGGTCGTCACCGGACGCACCGACGTCGTCGGCGCCGAAGATCTGCCGATGGAGATCCGCGTTCATCAGGGCATCGGCGTCCGTCCGAAGCGCGAACGCCGTCGCACCGTGGCCGACGATCTTTACAAGAAGCTCGTCGAGGATCGCGAGTCGTTCTGGACGGCGGTCTATCCCCTCTACATGCAGCGCGAGATCACCCGAGGCAACATGCGCGACCTGGTTCGCAAGGGCCTCGAAGAGGCGCGCGGCAACTACAAGATCGTGGCGCGCATGTTCAACATGGAGCCGCGCGACTACAAACGCTTTTTGAATTTCTTGCGGAAGCACGAGTGTCAGCTTCCGTTCAAAGAGTATCGCTGAGCGTGTTCACGACACATCGGATTCACCAATGTACGAAGCATTCTTCGGGCTGAAGGAACGGCCCTTCGAGTTAGTACCGAACCCACGGTTCCTGTTTTTGACGACGCGCCAGCGCGAAGCGCTGTGCAACCTGCAGTACGGCCTTACGACGGCGCGGGGGCTCACGTTGCTTATCGGCGAGGCCGGTACCGGCAAGACGACGCTCGTGCAGGCGGCTCTGGCAGATGTCTCGACCGCGAACGTCAAAGTCGTGCTGATGAGCAACCCGACGCTGACGCGGAACGAGTTCTATGAATTCCTGGCGCGCGCGTTCGGCTTGACAGAGGGCGCTGGCGAATCGAAGACGCGTTTTCTGTTCGAGCTGCGCCGCGAACTGCAAGAGCGCCAGACGAACGGTTATTTGAGCGCGCTCGTGATCGACGAAGCGCAGAGCATCCCGTACGAGCTCCTTGAAGAGATCCGGTTGCTGAGCAACATCGAGACGACCACGACGAAGCTCGTGAACGTGATTCTGGCTGGTCAGCCCGAGCTGTCGGATCGGCTCAACGACACGTCGCTCCGCCAGTTGAAGCAGCGGATCGCGCTGCGCTGTCTGCTGAAGCCGATGGAGCTCAATGAAACGGCGTCGTACATCGCCGGCCGCTTGCGTATCGCCGGCGGGCGGCCCGAACAGGTGTTCACGAGGGAAGCCGTCGGCGCCGTGTATCACGCGTCGGGCGGACTGCCGCGCACCGTCAACGTGATTTGTGACAACGCGATGATCGGGGGCTTTGCTGCGCAAGTGAAGCCGCTCAACGCCGCGTTTGTCGAGGAAGTCTGCCGCGATTTCGACATCAGCCACGCAACCAGTTCGGCGCCGCCGGCTCCGTCGTTATCGGATCAGGATGGCGCTGTTCCGGCGTCTGAGCGGCCGGCGTTACCCAGCGCACCGCAGGTGCCGTCGCCCTCTAGCGGTGAGGCTCCAGAACTCGAATCGTCGGTGACGTCGATGTTCAGCGCCGTGAATCGTAAACGTCGTTTCTCGTTTTTTTGATCTAGCAAGGTAACAAGTATGCGCAATGTCGTTTTGCTCCCCACCGTGCGTGTTGCGGCACTCGCCGCGATCGTCTGCAGTTTGTCCC
>Ga0075428_100010695_pt1 | contig 10197 bp, 14 predicted proteins | sample RhiMetdeltSRZDD2_FD_75291 | JGI IMG/M metagenome (GOLD analysis project Ga0075428, IMG submission 75291) | Populus rhizosphere microbial communities from Tennessee, USA - Rhizosphere MetaG P. deltoides SRZDD2 | ecosystem: Host-associated > Plants > Roots > Rhizosphere > Soil | place: USA...
CCCAGAAGACCAGCAGCTCCGCCGCAGGAAACGACGGAAGGCCCATGCTCGTGAATCGGTGGCGGACGGTGGTGAGCAGGCTGTCGAAGGGCATCTCGAGAATGATTCCTTCTGGCTCGAGGTGGCGGTCGCCGACCGCCCTGAGAATCGCCGCCGCACCCATCGAGCCGCCGTAGAGGAACACCGCCGGCTCACCCGGAAGATTCCGTGCATATTCAAAGGCATTCGCGACGTCCGTGGCTTCATGGAAGCCGATGCTCGTCCCGGCGCCCCCGGAACCGCCGCTTCCATGGAAATCCACGAGGAACGTGTCGTATCCCATCTCCCGAAAAGCGGATGCCGCGTTCAGCTGCGAGTCCTTGCTGTCGGCATGTCCGTGGAAGATCACGATCAGTCCGCGGGGCGACGGCGCAGGGATGTGCCAGGCCTCCACTGGAGCGCGTCGGAACCCCTCGAAGACGTGGCGCTCGTATTCAAGTCCCAGGTTCCGCGGAGTCCTGCGGTTCCTCGGCCTGGGAACGTTCGCGCCGGCGATTAAGACCCGCGCCTTCTCGGAAAGGGAGAGGGATTCGGGCCTGGGCGTCCTGCCGCCGCCCGTGGTGAAGTGGGTCAGGGCGTGGGCATGTCGATAGGCCATGACGTTGAAGCCCGTCAGCGCCAGGATGCAGGACAGAAGCCCCGCGCCCAGCAGCCGTCTCACCCGCGCACGCCGTGCTACCGCAGACATCGCACGGAAAAACGATAGCGCAGGCGCTTCGAGGCCGGTTAATCGCGCGACCGGAGTATCCTCAGCGCATGGCCGCAGCCCTCCTCTCCGTGGTCATCCCCGCTCTCGACGAGGAGGGTCGCGTTGCCCACGCCGTACGGTCCGTGCGCGACGACGCCGAGGTCATCGTGGTGGACGGCGGCTCCACGGACGGGACGCGGGCGGAGGCCGCGGCCGCGGGCGCGACCGTGATCGTCTCGGAGCGCGGGAGGGGCGCGCAGCTCGCGGCGGGGGCGCGGGCGGCGGGCGGCGAGTGGCTCGTCTTCCTCCACGCCGACACGCGTCTCGAGGCGGGCTGGGCCGACGCCCTGCGGACGTTGCCGCCGCGAGTGGTGGGCGGAGCGTTCCGCTTCGCGCTCGATCCGTCGCGGCCCGCCTACCGGTGGCTCGAGGCCGGGGTGGCGCTGCGCTGCCGCCTCTTCCGCCTGCCCTACGGCGACCAGGGCCTCTTCGCCCGGCGCGAGGTCTATTCCAGGATCGGCGGCTTCCGGCCCCTTCCGTTGATGGAGGACGTGGACTTCGTGCGGCGCCTGCGGCGCGCCGGTCCGCTTGCCTTCCCCGCGGTGCGGGCCTTCACCAGCGCCCGGCGGTTCGAGCGCCGCGGGATGCTGGCCACCAGCCTCCGGAACTTGTGGCTGCTCGGCCTCTATTCCGCGGGGCAGACGCCCGCGCGCCTCGCGCGCCTGTACGAGGGCCGCGAGTTGACCGTCCCGAACGCGCCCGGTTCTAATAGCAAGTTGCCATGACGCCGCCCGTGCGAACGACGAGACGCGCCCGCATCACCTCCCTGGGACGCTACGTCCCGGAGCGGCTGCTGACCAACGCGGACCTCGAGAAGATCGTGGAGACCTCCGACGAGTGGATCCGGACCCGGACCGGGATCGAGCGGCGCCACGTCGTGGAGCCGGGGACCCCCACGAGCGAGCTCTGCGCGAAGGCGGCCCGCGAGGCCCTCGACAGGCGGGGCATCGGCGCCGAGGAGCTCGACCTCATCATCGTGGCCACCGTGACCCCGGACATGGTCGTCCCCGCGACGGCTTGCGTGGTGCAGGACAAGATCCAGGCCACCCGCGCCTGGGGCTTCGACATCTCCGGCGCCTGCTCGGGCTTCCTCTACGCCCTCACCACCGGCGCGCAGTTCGTGGAGGCGGGGACGCACTCGAAGGTGATGGTGATCGGCGCCGACGTCATGAGCGCGATCGTCGACTACCAGGACCGCGCCACCTGCGTGCTCTTCGGGGACGGCGCGGGGGCGGTGATCCTGGAGCCCTCGCCGGACGACAGCGGCCTTGTCGACTTCCTGCACGAGATGGACGGCTCGGGGGCCCGCTACCTGCACATGCCCGCCGGCGGCAGCGCCCACCCCGCGTCCCACGAGACGGTGGACAAGCGGATGCACTTCGTCCGCCAGGAGGGCGCGCACGTCTTCAAGTACGCGGTGCGGAAGTTCGCGGAGGTGAGCCAGCGCCTCCTGGAGCGCAACGGCACATCCCCGGAGCAGGTGGACCTGTTCGTGACCCACCAGGCCAACCTCCGGATCATCGACGCCGCCCGGGACCGTCTGGGCTTCCCCGACTCCAAGGTGGTGAAGAACATCCACGAGTACGGGAACACCACCGCCGCCACCATCCCGCTGGCCCTGGGCACCGCCCTCGACCAGGGCCGGCTGCGCCGCGGGGACCTGGTCCTGCTGGCCTCGGTCGGGGCCGGCTTCACGGTGGGGACGGTGCTCCTCCGTTGGTCCGGCCTGGAGGGGAAAGGGCAGCATGGCTGAGGCGAAGTCCGAGCCGAAGCCCGCGGCCGGGCTGCGCAACGTCGTGGCCGGGGAGAGCGGGATCTCCTCGATCGACGGCCAGCGCGGCATCCTGGCCTACCGGGGCATCGACATCCACGAGCTCGCCGAGCAGTCCTCGTTCGAGGAGGTCGTGTTCCTGCTCCACCGGGGCAGGCTGCCCACGCGCCCGCAGCTCCAGGAGATGCGGGACGCGTTGGCCCGCGAGCGCCCGCTTCCCGCGGGTGTCCTCGCCGTGCTCCGGGGCCTGCCGCCCCGGACGCACCCCATGACGGCCCTGCGCACCGCGGTCTCCGCCCTCGGCGCGTTCGATCCGGACGCCGAGGACCACGGCGAGGCGGCACGCGGCCGAAAGGCTGTCCGCCTCACGGCGCAGATGGCGACCGCGGTGGCCACCATCGACCGGCTGCGGCGCGGCCTGGAGCCGGTGGCCGCCGACCCCGCCCTCCCCCACGCCGCGAACTTCCTCCAGATGTTGACGGGGACGCCGCCATCGCCTTCCGCCGCCCGGGCCATGGACGTGGCCCTCGTCCTCCACGCCGATCATGAGTTCAATGCCTCCACCTTCGCCGCTCGCGTGGCCGCCTCCACCCTGGCGGACATCCACGGCGCGGTGACCGCCGCCCTGGCCACGCTGAAGGGCCCGCTGCACGGCGGCGCCAACGAGGCGGTCATGCAGATGCTGGAGGCGGTGGCCGAGCCCCCCCGAGCCGAGGCCTGGGTGGGTGAGGCCTTCGCGCAGAAGAAGAAGATCATGGGCTTCGGCCACGCCGTCTACCGCACCGAGGACCCGCGGGCGACGCACCTGCGGCGGCTCTCCCGCCAGATCGGGGAGGAGAAGGGCGAGCGGCGCTGGTACGACCTGTCGGAGCGCGTCGAGGCCGTGGTGCGTGCGCAGAAGGGCCTGTACGCCAACGTGGACTTCTACTCCGCCTCGCTCTACCGCGCCCTGGGGATCCCCACGGACCTCTTCACGCCGGTCTTCGCGGTCTCGCGGGTGGCGGGCTGGACGGCGCACGTCCTGGAGCAGCTGGGCAACAACCGCCTCATCCGTCCGGAGAGCGCGTACACGGGCCCCCGGGACGTGGCCTACGTGCCCGTGGAGCGGCGGTAGCGCACGATGGTGCCCGTCCTCGTCGCGGTGGTCCGCTTCCTGATGGTCCTCTTCCTCGTCCGTCTGTGCCTGCGGCTGTTCGCCTCCGCCCGCCGGCCGCGCCCGGCCGCCGCCACCCCCACCGACCTCGTGCGGGACCGCGTGTGCAACACGTTCGTACCGCGCGAGCGCGCCCTGGTCGGCACGGTGGCGGGGCGGACCGAGCACTTCTGCTCGGCGGCCTGCCGCGAGCGCGCGCAGTACGCACTTGACTCGCAGGCCGCCGCGGTTCACAGTCATGCCCGAAACGGCGGAGCAGAGGCCCGGTAGGCCGCGGCCAGGAGGCAGCATGGGTGAAGCGCTGGGGATGATCGAGACCCGCGGGCTGGTGGCCATGATCGAGGCCGCGGACGCGATGGTCAAGGCGGCCAAGGTCACCCTCGTGGGCTACGAGAAGATCGGCTCCGGCTACGTGACCGCCCTGGTGCGCGGCGACGTGGCCGCGGTCAAGGCCGCCACCGACGCCGGCGCCGCCGCTGCCCGGCGCGTGGGCGAGCTGGTGTCCGTGCACGTCATCCCCCGGCCCCATGGCAACCTCGAGGACGTGCTGCCCATCGGGAAGGCCGCCAAGTAGCATCCTTCCGGTCCCCGCATGATCTTGGGACGGGTCGTGGGCACCGTCGTCGCCACGCGCAAGGACGAGCGCCTCCTGGGCGCCAAGCTCCTGCTCGTCCGCAGCATCGATCCCCACGGCAAGGACGAGGCGGCGCACATGGTGGCCGTGGACACCGTGGACGCCGGGCTCCGGGACAGGGTCCTGGTCGTCACCGGCTCCTCGGCGCGCATGGCCGCGGGCCTGAAGGACACGCCGGTGGACGCCGCCATCGTGGGCGTGGTCGACGAGGTGGAGGTCAAGGACTGATGCACCTGGCCCGCGTGATCGGGACGGTGGTGGCCAGCCGCCAGGACCCTGGGCTCTCGGGCAGGACCCTGCTCGTCATCCAGCCGGTGCGGGCGGACGGGGCCCCGCAAGGGCGGCCCCTGGTGGCCGTGGACTCGGTGGGCTCGGGCGTGAGCGAGCAGGTCTTCTACGTCCGCGGGCGCGAGGCCTCCTTCCCCTTCCTGCCGGCCGAGGTGCCCGCCGACGCGGCCATCGTGGGGATCGTCGATCCCCGGCGCGAGGGCTGATGCTGCTCGCGCGAGTGGTGGGCAACGTGGTCGCGACCCAGAAGAACGCCCAGCTCGAAGGGTCGAAGCTGCTGCTCGTGCAGCCCGAGGACGTGAACGGGGCGCCGCGGGGCGCGGCGGTCCTGGCCATCGACGGGGTGGACGCGGGCGTGGGCGACCGCGTGCTGCTCATCCAGGACGGACGCTCGGCGCAGCTCGTCCTGGGCCGGGGCGTGGCCGCAGTGGACGCCGCGGTGATCGGCGTGGTGGACGAGGTCGAGCTCCAGGCCTGAGGCCATGGACGACGCCCGCATCCGGCAGCTCACCGAGGAGGTCCTGGCCCAGATCGGCGGGGCGCCGGGCGCGCAGGCTTCCTCCGACCTGGAGTCGCGGGTCGCCGCCCTGGAGTCCGCCGTGGCCCGGCTGCAGGGGGCGGCTCCCGCCGCGCAAGGGCGCGCGGCCGACACCCACGGGCACGTCCACTCGCACCCCAGCCTGCAGGTCCTCAAGGTCGGCGCGGGATCCGAGCGCTGCGTGGTGGAGCCGGACAAGCCGTGCGTCCAGAGCGGGCAGTGCCGCGCCCTCGGGCACTGACGTAGCGCCGCGACCGGACTCCGTCCGTCACGGCGCGGGAGCAGAATGAGGTCGTGGCCGACCGCCCCCGCACCATCCTGCATGTGGACATGGACGCGTTCTACGCAGCCGTCGAGCAGCGCGACCGTCCGGAGCTGCGCGGGCGGCCAGTGGTGGTGGGGGCCGATCCGCGGGGTGGACGCGGCCGCGGTGTCGTCTCCACCGCCTCCTACGAGGCCCGCCGGTTCGGCATCGCCAGCGCCATGCCGATCTCCCAGGCCTGGCGCCTGTGCCCGGACGCGGCCTACCTTCCCGTGGACATGGAGAAGTACGCGCGCGTCTCCGCGCAGGTGATGGAGGTCCTGCGGGCCACCACGGACCGTGTGGAGCCCATCTCCATCGACGAGGCCTTCCTCGACGTCACGGGCAGCCGGCGCGCGCTGGGGACGGGCGAGGCCATCGCGCGCGGCCTGAAGGAGCGGCTGCTCGCCCAGACCTCGTTGACGGCCTCGGTGGGCGTGGCCTCGAACAAGCTGGTCGCCAAGATCGCCTCCGACCTTCGCAAGCCCGACGGACTGGTGGTGGTCCCGCCGGGGACGGAGGCCTCATTCCTCGCGCCCCTGCCCGTGCGCCGGTTGTGGGGGATCGGCCCGCGCATGGAGGAGCGGCTGATGAAGGCCGGCATCCACACCGTCGGCCAGCTGGTCGCCCAGGGCGAGGCCGCGCTCGAACGCCGCCTGGGGACGCACGGCCACGACCTTCTCCGCCTGGCCCGGGGCCTGGACGAGCGCGAGGTGGAGTCGGACCCGGGCGAGGCCAAGAGCGTCGGGCAGGAGCATACCTACGACCGCGACACCGCTGACCGCGCCCAACATCGGCGCACGCTGCTGGGCCTGTGCGACGGCGTGGCCCGCCGGCTGCGCGAGCAGCGGCTGCACTGCTCGACGGTGACGCTGAAGCACCGGGACGAGACCTTCCACACCGTCACCCGCGCCACCAGGCTGGCCGCGCCGACGGACAGGAGCGACACGCTGTTCGAGACGGCGTGGGCCCTGCTGGAGCGGCTACCCGGGGCGCGGAAGGTCCGCCTGCTCGGCGTCTACGCCTCGAGCTTCGGCGCGGCGCGGCAGCTCACGCTCGACCTCGCCGAAAAGCCGGAAGGAGCGTCCGCGGACCGGGTGCGCGACGCCGTGGCCCGCCGCTTCGGCGACGGCGCGCTGACGCGGGCCAGCCTGCTCGTCTATCCCGAGCGCCGGGAGGGATCGCGGCGCCGCTCGGACCGGCGCTAGGCCGGCACCGGCTCACGCCGGAAGCGCCGCAGGACGCGGGCGAGGAGAAGGCCCACCGCCATGGGCGGCGTCTCCATGGACAGGGGCGGGAGGCGGCGCGACCACGTCAGCTGTCCGATGCGCACGCTGAAGAAGGGATCGGCCTCGATGCCGGGGACGGCGTCGAGGTAGATGCGGCACTGCAGGTGCTCGCCAGGCTCCACCGCTCCCGCGGCCTGGCGGATCTCGTCCTCCAGCTGGGCGCCACGCCCGGCGTCGCGATCGCGGATCTGGTTCACCAGGAACGAGACTTGTGCCATGGGGGAGTTCAGACGGCTACATTCAAACGGCTACATCTCTCTAACTAGGTTGTCCGGTCGAGTATGTCAAGGCGTGCCCCTCCACCCGGCGCGATCCGGTGATCCACGTCACTTTTGTGCTAATGGCCGGCGGGCTCCTCGAACGGGGTGCGGCGGTACCTGCGCAGCAGCCGCGTCAGCAGCAGGCCAACGGCCATGGGCGGGGTGTCGATGGAGAGCGGGGGAAGGCGGCGGGCCCAGGCCGTCTGCCCGATGCGCACGCTGAAGAAGACGTCCTGCTCCATGCCGGTGACGGCGTCGATATAGATGCGGCACTGCAGGGTCTCGCCCGGCTCCACGGCTCCCACGGCCTGGCGGATCTCGTCCTCCAGCAGGACACCGCGACCGGGATCGCGATCGCGCATCTGGTTCACGAGGAAGGTAACGACAGCCACCGCAGGCCCCTCTCTGTCGAATCACTAGTCCCTCACTCTTGTAACTAGGTCGTGGCCCGCACGGTGTCAAGAAAGCAGGGCGGCGGCAGCAGTTTTTAACAGAGACCGATGTGTAATGACGTGCCGGCCCGATCGATGGGCCGGCACGTCACATTATTGTTACGATCGCCCTTGCGCAGCCGCGCTCATTCCGGGTCGTTCGGGTCGTTGAACAACACCGGTAGCTTGATGCTGCCGTGGCCCACCTGCGGGAATCCTTCCGCGTCGGGGTTCCCGGGGTTCAGGTTCGAGGCCGTGTCGTCGGGCGGGAACAGGACCAGGGTGCCCAGGAACTCCAGGAGTTGGCGCCGCTCCCCCACCCCCATCTGCGCGAAGGCGTCCCGCGCAGCCTGGGCCTCGCCGCCGTGGCGGAGGATGACCTCGGTCAGGGTCATGCTGCGCCCGTCGTGGCCGTAGGGAGGCGTGGAACCCACGCCCCACAGCGGCGTCGTGATGAACAGGGTCCTCGTGGTGCCGTCGTAGTTCCGCTCGTGGAAAGCGGGGCCCAGGTCGTGCCTCTTGAAGTCGGTAAAGATGTCGCGCACGACGAACGTGCCGCCGAGCGGCTTCTTGAGGGTCGGGAAGCCCTGGCCGTCGTCCTCCTCCACGAACAGGCCCTTGGCGGTGGCGAAGAGGCGGTTGAAGACGCCGTGCTGCGGGTCGAAGACGGTCTCCACGTCGGCGACCCTGCGGTCGTGGTCGACGGTGAGATCGGGCACGTGGCAGCCCGCGCAGCCGAGGGCCTGGAACCTGGCCCGGCCCGCCTGCGCGCTCTGCGGAATCTCGCCGTGCCCGGGCTTGAAGTAGTTGAGGAGGTAGAACTCCAGATAGTCCACGATCGCGCTCGGGACCTCGTTGGCGACTCCGTCGCCGTCGGGGTCCGCGGGGCCGTTCGGTGCCGGAGGGGCCTCCACGGCGTCGCGCGAGCCGTCGAGCACCATGCCCGCCGGCGTGGTCACCGCGGCTCCCTGGGACGCGGCCTGCAGGTCCGGGTCCACGGCCTGGAGCCCCATCTCGGCGTTGAGCGCTCCTACCGCGAATTCGCGCATGGAGATCGTGCCCCCGTGCGCGAAGAAGGGACGCACGCGCAGGTCGGTATCGACGCCCTTCACCTGGGACGTATCCACCGAGCCGTTCGGGTTCGCGGTGAGCGAGCCGTAGGAGATCCCCTTGGCCACGAGGGGGCTCGTGACCGGCTGCCCGGTGGCCTCGGCCTGTGCCAATGCGGCGGCGCGGATCGCGCGAAGCCCGACCGTGATCTCGTCGGCCAGCATCTCCTTGAGCCCGAGACCGAACAGGTGCGGAGCGTCCCGGCTGTCCGGGCGGGTGGCCACGTCGCCACCGAAGCCGGCCGAGCCGCGCGGCCGTCCGTGGCAGGAGGCGCAGCTGTCCGACAGGCCGGCCCCGATGGCGAGGTCCACGTTCACGTTCCCCGTCCCGTCGCCGAACAGCGGGCCGTGCCCCTGTGTGCGCGTGAACTTGCGCTGGAAGACCTGGCGGCCGCGCTTGATGGCTCGGAAGGGGTCCCGGGCGATGATGAACGACGAGGAGTCCGGCGTGAACCAGTCGCCGCGCCCGGCGCCGATCTGGTCCTGGAGGGACTTGGCGATCCCTTCGTTGGCCGTGTTCGGGGCCAGGGTGCGATCGACGAGCTGGCCCTGAGCGGGAGTCACGGCGCCCAGCCCCAGCAGCACGACGGCCAGGAACCGGACCCGGTGCTTCGGCATGACACTCCTCCTTCTGCGCTTGCCCGTGTGCTCACCGGATAGATCGGAAACGGCAGGCAGAAGACGACACCCCGGCAGGCAGAATTTCCTCCGGGCAGGGGTCCGTCAGTCGCGGGCGGCCCGCGTGGCGGGGTGGTCGGCGCCCAGGGTCGGCTTGTCCACGCTCACGGCAGGGCATCCCTCGGGCCCAGCAGCCCGTGTAGATAGATCCGTGCCTTCTCCCAGTGGCGCTGCACGGTGCGCTCCGACAGCCCCCGCATGGCCGCGATCTCCGCGAAGGAGAAACCGCAGAAGAATTTCAGATCCACGACCTGGGCCAGGAGCGGGTCGACCGTGGCCAGCTCGTCCAGCGCGTCACCGATACGCACCAGCTGCGCGTGCCCGGCCGCAGGAGCGGCCAGGTCCTCCTGCATGGGCCCGATCTCGAACTCGCCACCGCGCTTCTGGGCCTGGCGGCCGCGGGAGTAGTCGATGATGAGGCCGCGCATGACCCGCGCGGCGTAGGCCATGAAGCGGCCGCGGTCGGGGAACCCGCCGCCCTCCCGTTCGGCCATGTCCAGGTACGCCTCGTGGAGCAGGGTGGTGGTGCCGAGAGTCATGGGCCCCGCGCCACGCGAGAGCTGGCGCCGCGCCAGCCGGTGCAGCTCCGAATACAAGGTGGCGAAGAGGGCGTCCAGCGCGGAACGGTCACCGCCGTCGGCAGCGGCGAGGAGTGCGGCGAGGGAGGGCTCCACCATACGCACGCCTTCGCGAAAGGGACCGGTCGCGTTCCGAGGGTAGCACGAGACGCCAGGGGCGCCGGGTCAACCGCGGGGGCGAGAGACGAGGTTGGCGAGCAAGCGATAGGCGCCGGGCACGCCCGCCGGCAGCTGGCGGAACAGGCTGAGCCCCACGTACGTCCACGTGCCGCGCCCGACGCGCGCCTCCACCAGGGCACCCCTCTTCTCCCCGGCGTTCTCGGGGAAGGGGTCGCTCATGGCGATCACGTCCGCGTAGCGCGTGTCACGCGTCCCGAGCA
>Ga0075428_100010696_pt1 | contig 10197 bp, 10 predicted proteins | sample RhiMetdeltSRZDD2_FD_75291 | JGI IMG/M metagenome (GOLD analysis project Ga0075428, IMG submission 75291) | Populus rhizosphere microbial communities from Tennessee, USA - Rhizosphere MetaG P. deltoides SRZDD2 | ecosystem: Host-associated > Plants > Roots > Rhizosphere > Soil | place: USA...
GCCGTCCGTGCTTACGGTTTTCGAATCCGTCCATGGACGGATGACTGCTACCTTTGGTTACTCGTTCCAGAACGAGTCGGTCCACGGTCCCTGGCCGAAGATCGCGGCGCTGCTCGGATAGCCATTCGATACGAGGTGGTAGTCTCTGGCCGTCAGTGCGCTTCTTTCCTCGTAGGAACCCGGATGAGGTCCCAAGAGTCGTAGCCCTGGTGGCCTTCCTGGGCCTCGTTCCCGTCTTTGCCCTCTGGCTCGATTGGCGTTTGGGCCTGGTCATTACCGCCGCCTATGTTGTCCTTGGCGTCGGCGTGTGGAGAGTCTCCAAGCGACCCTGACCTCTGTCAGCCGTCAAACCGACCCACGACCCACCCTCGCTTGCCCTTCCATTTCGAGAGCCTTATGCTCGGCATTGCACCATGCCCATCCGCCGTTGGGACCCCCTGCGTGACCTGCTGACGCTCCAGGAACGGATGAACAGGCTGTTCGAGCACAGCATGTTGCGCAGCCGTCTGGCCGATCCCTCCCTCGCCTCGGGGACGTGGTCGCCGCTGGCCGACGTCTACGAGACCGCCGAGGGCTTCGTGGTCCAGCTCGAGGTCCCCGGCATCGCCGAGGACGACATCGAGGTCCACGTGGACGGCGACACCGTGGTGGTGCGCGGGCAGAGGCAGCCCGCCAGCCGCTCCCGCCCCGACAGCTTCCACCGCATGGAGCGGAGTTACGGGGCCTTCTCCCGGTCGTTCCAGTTCCCGGAGGACGTGGACCCGGACCGGGTGACGGCGCGCTTCAAGGACGGCCTGCTGCGCGTGGACATCCCGAAGCTGCACGCGCGGGGCGGCTGGCGCCTGCGGGAGAAGGCCTGAGGGTGAGGGGCCGCGCCGCCCTGGCCCTCGTCGCCGCCCTGTCGCTGGGCCTCGGCCTGGCCGCCGGCCTGCGTCTCGCCCACCGGATCGACCCCGGGGCCAGCGCCGCGGCGGCCCCGGCGGCCCTGCCCCTTCCCGCCCTCGGGGCGGACTTCAGCGGCATCGCCCGCCGGGCCACGCCGGCGGTCGTGAACATCTCGGCCCTCCAGGTCTACCAGACCGAGCGGTCTCCGTTCTTCAGCGACCCGTTCTTCCGGGAGTTCTTTGGGCGCGATCTGCCCTTCCGGATGCCCCAGGAGGAGCGCAAGACCAGCCTCGGCTCCGGGGTGATCGTGAGTCCGGAGGGAGTGATCGTCACCAACAACCACGTGATCGAGCACGCCCGCCAGATCGCGATCACCACCGCCGACCGGCGCCGCCTGAAGGGCACGCTGGTCGGCACGGACCCGGTGACGGACATCGCGGTGATCAAGGTCGAGGGCAAAGGCTTCCCCACCCTGCCCTGGGGCGATTCCTCGAAGGCGACGGTCGGGGAGTACGTGCTCGCCATCGGGAACCCCTTCCAGCTCAACCAGACCGTCACCATGGGCATCATCAGCGCCACCGGCCGCTCCAACGTGGGCATCGTGGACTACGAGGACTTCATCCAGACCGACGCCGCCATCAACCCCGGGAACTCCGGCGGGGCGCTGGTGGACGGCCGTGCTCAGCTCATCGGGATCAACACCGCCATCTACTCCCGGAGCGGCGGCTACCAGGGCATCGGCTTCGCGGTGCCCAGCAACCTCGCCCGCAAGGTGGTGGACCAGCTCCTGTCCCAGGGGCGCGTGGTCCGAGGCTGGATCGGGATCACGCGCGTGACCGACCTCAACGAGGAGTCGGCGGCGGCTCTCGGGGTCCGCGGCCAGCAGGGCGTTGTGGTCATGGAGCTGATCCGCCGCAGCCCCGCCGACCGGGCGGGCGTCCTCCCCGGGGACGTGGTGGTGAAGGTCGACGGGCGCGACGTGGAGAATGCCGGCCAGCTCCGCAACGAGCTGGCCGGGGCCGAGGTGGGCACGGAGCTGCGCCTCACCCTTCTGCGCCAGGGGCGCAAGGTGGAGGTCGAGGTGCCCGTGGAGGAGCGGCAGCCCGATGCCTAGGAAGGAGCTGGGCGAGATCTTGCGCGAGGCGGATCTCGTGAGCGACGCCCAGCTCGCCGAGGCGCTGACCCTCCAGCGCACCTTCGGCGAGAGGTTGGCCAGCATCCTCGTCCGGCAGAAGATCCTGACGGAGAAGTTCGCCGTGACCTACCTGGGCCGCCAGCTCGGCGTCCCGCCCGTGGACCTCTCCAAGGCGGAGATCGACCTGTCGCTGCTGGACGTCGTCCATCTCGACGTGTGCGAGCGCCACCTGGTGTTCCCCGTGAAGGTGGAGGGCACGCGGCTGCAGATCGCGATGTCGGATCCGCTCGACCACGTGCTGGTGACCGAGATCGAGTTCAAGAGCGGCGTGCGCCTGGCCCCCATGATCGCGCTGGAGTCCAGCATCAAGAACGCCATCAGCGAGGCGCGGCGGGCCCTGAAGTCGGGCCACCGCACGATCGCCCCCCAGGTGCAGAAGCCGGCGCCCGCCCCCGCCGCGCCCGCTCCGCGCGCGGCCCCGGATCCGGTGACCCCCGCGCCCCTCTCGCCGCTGGAGGCGAGGGAGCGGGCGGTCTTCGAGACGCTGGCGGGCGCTCCCCTGGTCAGCCGCGTGCCCACCGAGCCGCGCGTGCCGGCGATGGAGGAGATGCACACGGTCCTGGCGGTGGACGACGACGAGTCGATCCTCCGTTTGATGCACGACATCCTGGCGTCACGGAAGTACCGGGTCATCACCGGCCGCACCGGACGCGACGCGCTGGCCAAGGTGCGGGAGACGATGCCCGACCTCGTGATCCTGGACGGGATGCTGCCGGAGGTGCACGGCTTCGAGATATGCCGGCAGCTCAAGAGCAGCGAGCGCTTCCGCCACATCCCCGTCATCATGGTCTCCGCCGTCCACACGGGCTGGCGCTTCGCCGCGGACGTCAAGGAGAAGTACGGGGCCGACGACTACATGGAGAAGCCGTTCGAGGCCGCCGACCTGCTGCGGCGCGTGGAGGTCCTGCTGAACCGCACGCCGTCGGTGGTCGCCCCCGATTCCGAGGCCGCCGCCCGCCAGCACCTCAAGGAGGGCGTGGTGGCGCTGAAGCAGGACCGCCTCGACGACGCGATCGCCGCTTTCCACCGCGGGCTGGCCATCGACCAGTTCAACGACATGCTCCACTACTACGCGGCCATGACCTACGAGAAGAAGGACATGGTCTTCCACGCCATCGACCACTACGAGAAGGCCATCCAGATCAACCAGGACTTCTACGACGCCATCACCGCCCTGGCGAACCTGTATCAGAAGCAGGAGTTCTGGCGGAAGGCGGTGGAGATGTGGGAGCTGGCCCTGGCCGCCACGAAGGACGAGGCCGTGCGGGCACGGATCAAGGACCACCTGCTGAGCTTGCTGTAGACAACCCACGGACAAGGACGGCACCGAAGACCGGCTGACAACGTAACGACAAGAGACTGAATTGACGCGGGTCAGGACGGCGTCAATTCAGTCTGGTCTAGTCGAACGTTTTCTCGAAGTCGGGCTGTACGACGACTTCCTTCCCGTCGATGTGGATGAGGCCTTGGCGCTCCAGGTCCTTCAGCATCCGGGTGACGGTCTCGCGGGTGGTCCCGATGCGGTTGGCGATCTCCTGGTGCGTGGCGCGGCGGAAGGCGATGCGGCCATCCTTCAGCCTCTTGCCCTCGTCGCGGGCGGTGTCGACGATGACCCGGGCTACGCGCCCGTAGACGTCGAGGAGGGCCAGGGTCGAGATCTGGTGGTTGGCCCGGCGCAGCCGCGCGGTCAGGATCTTGATCAGGGCCGACATGATGCTGCGGTTGTCGCTGAGCACGCTCTGGAAATCGTTGCGGTGAAGCGACAAAAGCTCGGTGTCCTCCACCGCGATGGCGGTGGCGGAGCGAGGCTCGTTGTCGAGCAGGGCCATCTCGCCGAAGAAGTCCCCCCGGCCCAGGACCGAGAGGATGACCTCGCGCCCGTCGTCCCCCAGGATCGTGACCTTGATGCGCCCGGCCACGATGCAGAAGAAGGAGTCGCCCTCCTCGTTCTCGAAGAAGACGACGGTGTCCTTGGGACAGGTGCGGCGGCTGGTCAGCCGCGCCAAGGCGGCGATGTCGGCCTCGGACAGCTCGGAGAAGATCGGAACCGTCCGGAGCAGTTCCTGGTCGTCCATGACGCCGCCCTCCCGGGCGGATGGTATCACTTCAAGCGCCCGTGACGCGCCGGAGCGCCCCGGATCAGGGCCCCACCAGGCGGACCAGCCCCTCGATGACGTCCACCGCCTCCTGGCCGGACACCGGCCGCCAGGCCTCGAAGGCGCCTTTGGGCGTGAGGTCCATCAGGCCCGCGGCCACCACCCGTCCCGCCGCGCCGTAGAAGAGGTTCCCCGGTGTCATGTCGGCCAGGGCGGGCGTCGGGACCGGCGGCCACTTCAGCAGGTCCAGCACCCGCGCCACCGCCCGGGCCAGCTCCCCGCGGCGCACCGTCGCCGCGGGCTGGAACGTGTGGTTGGGGTAGACGTCGATCAGGTCCAGGCCCAGCGCCTTGATGATGTGCTCCCGGGCCCACGACCCGGAGATGTCGATGGCCACCTTCGGCGCGCCGGCGCGGGCTCGCGACAGCGCGGTCACCTTCACCGAGAGCAGCGCCGCCAGCTCCGCGCGGGAGATGCGGGGCGCGCCGGCGATGGCCCGGTACTCCTCGGGCATCTCCAGGAGCTCCATGGCCTGCCGGACCTCCTGCGAGCGCCGCAGCGCCTCCTCGTCGCGCGGATCCCTGGCCAGAACGCGGCGGTAGACGTCGAGCGCGCGGGAATACTCCTTCAGGCCCACGAGCAGTTCGCCCGTGTGCAGCAGGAGCTGGCGGTCCCCGGTCGGATCGCCTTCCAGGACCTCGATGGCCGCGGTCTTGTCCCCGCGGCTGGCCAGAAGCTCGGCCAGCTCCAGGCGCAGGCCGGCCACCTCGGGCGCCGCGTCGAGGGCCGCGCGATACCCGGCCACGGCCGCCTCGGCGTTGCCGGCCTGCATCGCGGCCCGCGCGCCGGCCACCCGCTTCTCGGTGACCTGGAGCCGCATCTCGGCGACGCGCCGGCGCAACAGCGGCTCGTCGGGCGCCAGGGACTGCGCACGCTGGTACAGGCGCAGAGCCCCCTCGGCGTCGCCGGCGCGCTGGGCGGCCGCCGCGGCTCCCGTCACCGCGGGCACGTAGTCCTCCTTGCGCCGGAGGGCATCCTCGAAGCCGCGCGACGCCTCGGCGATACGGCCCATGGCCAGCCGCACCCAGGCCAGGGCGGTCACCGCCGGAACCAGGCCGGGCTCGCGCTTCAGGACGTCCTGCAGGTCCTTTTCCGCTCGCTCCGTGTCTCCGGCCACGAGCGCGCGCCACGCCCTGTCGATCCGTCTCTGCTCCTCCGGCCGGAGCTGGCCCGCCGGCCACGCGGGATACAGGTACTCGCCGCTCTCCGGTGGTCGGGGCGGCGCCGGAGGCGGCGCGCAGGAGGCCAGGAGGACCGTGGCCAGGGCCAGGGCCCCGGCGCCCCGATGCCGCGTCAAACCAGGTGCTCCCGGTACCGCGCCAGCAGGCGCTCCGGGATCATGGCGTCGATCCGCACCTCGTCGCCCACGACCTCGTGGGACACCACCTGCCCCGCGGTGTAGACGCCGGCGATGCCCCGCGCGTCGCGCGCCTCGAACCGCAGGTGGACGGCCCGGGAGCCCAGCTCCAGCCTCCGCGCGAGCGTTGCCCGCAGCTGGTCCAGACCCTCGCCGGTCGTGGCCGAGGTCGACACCGCGTCGGGGTGCGACTCCGCGAGGGCCGCGGCGCGGGCCTTCGTCACGAGGTCGATCTTGTTGAGGACGGTCACGACCGGACGGCTGGCGGCCCCGATCTCGTCGAGGACCTGGTTCACGGCGGCGGCCCGCGCCTCCATGTCCTCCGCGGCGGCGTCCATGACGTGGAGGAGCAGGTCGGCCTCCACCACCTCCTCGAGGGTGGCGCGGAACGCGGCCACGAGGCCGTGGGGCAGCTTCTGGATGAAGCCGACGGTGTCGACCATGAGCACCTGGCGGCCGCCACCCAGCCGCGCGCGCCGCACCAGCGGGTCCAGCGTCAGGAAGAGCTGGTCGGACACCGCCGTCTGCGCCCCGGTCAGCCGGGTGAACAGGGTCGACTTCCCCGCGTTCGTGTATCCCACCAGGGCCACGACGGGGGCCGAGATCCGCCGGCGGGCCTCGCGCCGCGTCGTCCGGCCGCGGCGCACGCGATCGATCTCCCGCCGCACGGCCTGGATGCGCTGGCGGATCCGTCGCCGGTCGGTCTCCAGCTTCGTCTCACCCGGCCCGCGCGTGCCGATCCCGCCGCCCAGCCGCGAGAGCAGGACGCCCTTGCCGGTGAGGCGCGGGAGCATGTAGTCGAGCTGCGCCAGCTCCACCTGGAGCCGGCCCTCACGCGTGCGGGCCCGGCGGGCGAAGATGTCCAGGATGAGCTGGGTCCGGTCCACGGTCTTGCGGCCGACGGCCTGCTCGAGGTTGCGCTGCTGGGCCGGAGACAGCTCGTCGTCGAAGAGCAGCAGGTCGGCCCGCTTCTCGTTCGAGATGCGCGCCACGTCCTCGACCTTCCCGCGGCCGATGAGCGTGGCCGGGTCCTTGCGCTGGCGCTCCTGGATGAGGCTGCCCACGACGTCGGCACCCGCGCTCTTCGCCAGGAGGCCCAGCTCGTGGACGGACGACTCGGTGCGCGCGCGGCCCCCGGCGCCGGTGGCGACGCCCACGAGCACGGCCCGCTCGGGGTTCTTGTTGTTCGGAGGGTTCAAACTGCCGGGGTCCCCATCTGTCCCGATTCTAGCCTGCCTGCAGCGCTGCCAGCACCTCGGCCCAGGGCACCGCGCCCGAGCGGACCAGCCGCGGCGCGGCCCCGGTGAGGTCGACGATGGTGGAGGCCGTGGGCCGCCCGGGGCCGGCGTCCAGCGCCAGCGCCGCCGCGGCGCCGACGCCCGCCACGGCTTCAGCGCAGGTCAACGGCGGCGCCGCCCCGGACAGGTTTGCCGACGTCGAGATAAGCGGACCGGCGTCCCGACAGAGCCGCCGCGCGAGCGCGAGGGCGGGCACGCGGACCGCCACCGTCGCCGTGCCCGCCGTCACCTCGTCGGGCACGCCGCGGCGACTGGCCAGGATCACGGTGAGCGGCCCCGGCCAGAACCTCTCGGCCAGGAGCGTCGCGGGAGCTGGCACGTCCGCCGCCAGGCCGAGAACCTGTTCCAGGTCCGCGGCGATGAGGGGAAGCGGCCGCGCGTCGCGGCCCTTCGCGGCCCGGACCTTCCGACCCGCCGCAGCGTCCAGCCCGCGCCCGCCGAGCGCGTAGAGCGTGTCGGTGGGATAGATGAGGAGCCCGCCCGCGTCGAGGGCCGCGACGGCGCGCGCCACCGCGCCCTCCTCCGCCGCCTCGCCCGCGACCGGGAGGACCTCCACCTACGGCGCGGGCGTGGCCGCGGCCGTTGGAACGCCGGGCTCCGCGGGGGCCCACGACGTGTCGATGTTGTTCTTCTTGAACTGGCCCAGGAGCCCGGCCTTGTCCACGGCCTTCGCGTAGGCCTCCTGCGGGTCCACCACCTTGCGCTTCACCAGGTCCAGGAAGCTGTCGTTCATCAGGCACATGCCGTACTTCTTCCCGGTCTGCATGGAGGACGGGATCTGGAAGATCTTGGCCTCCCGGATGAGGTTGGCCACGGACGGGATTCCTATCAGGACCTCGAGGACGGGGACGCGGCCGCCGCCGATCTTCTTGCACAGCATCTGGCTGATCACGCCCTTCAGGCTCTCGGCCAGCATGACCCGGATCTGCCCCTGACGGTCGGCCGGGAACTGATCGATGATCCGGTCCACGGTCGAGGGCGCGGAGGACGTGTGCAAAGTCCCGAAGACCAGATGGCCGGTCTCCGCCGTCTCAATGGCTATGGCCACCGTCTCCAGGTCGCGCATCTCCCCCACCAGGACGATGTCGGGGTCCTCGCGCAGGGCGGCCCGGAGCGCGTCCTTGAACGAGTCCGTGTGCTCGCCCACCTGCCGCTGGTTGATGAGGCACTTCTTGTTCTCATGCACGAACTCCAGCGGGTCCTCGATGGTGATGATGTGGTCGGTGCGGTGGCGGTTGACGTAGTCGATGAGCGCGCAGAGCGTCGTGGACTTGCCGGATCCCGTCGGGCCGGTGACCAGGACCAGGCCCTTGGGCAGGTGGCAGAGCTGCAGGATCTCCTTCGGGAGGCCCATCTCCTCCGCGGTCATGATCTTGCTGGGGATGACCCGGAAGACACCGCCCATGCCCTTGCGGTCCAGGAAGAGGTTGCACCGGAAGCGCGCCAGGCCCTTGATCTCGTACGCGAAGTCCGTGTCGTGGCGGCGCTTGAACTCCTCGCGGTTGCGCTCGGGGGCGATGGGCCACAGCATCCGCTCGGTGTCCGCGGGTGTCAGGACCGCGCGGTCGGCCAGGGGCTTTATCTCGCCGTCGTGGCGGACAAGCGGCGGCGAGCCCACCGACATGTGCAGGTCCGAGGCCTTCATCCCCACGAGGGTCCGGAAGAGCTCGTCGATCTCCGCCGTGGGCCCATCGGCGGTCGTTGCGGAGGCGGAAGCCGCGGCCGGGGCCGGCGGGGCCGCCGCTGCCGCGCGGCCGGGGAACCGGACGACCGTCTGGCACTTCGGGCACTTCAGGCCGAAGGGCTTCTCCGGCGCGCGGGCGTCGTCGATGGCGACCGGCGTCGAGCATTGGGGACAATTCGCCTGCACGCGCTATGCCTCCGGGACCTCGAGGACGCGGGTGATCCGCTCCTTCTGCACGAGGTGGTGTCGATTGCCGTCGCGGAGCGTCAGGAACAACTCTGGCCGGTTCAGGAAGTCGAGCACCCGGCTCAAGTGGGAAGGCATGTCGATCACGAGGACCCCTTCCAGCCGGCGGGCCTCGCACTCGATGGCCACGCGGCGGTGCGGGCCCTCCGGCTCCGCGGCGTCCTCGTCGGGGGGTGGGGCGGAGAAGGTCATGACCAGGACCTCCCGCTTGTTCATGAGGACCGGCCTCTCCGCGTCGTCGGGCAGGAACGGGAAGAACTGCGGCGTGTCGTTGAGCCACTCCTCGAGGCGCATGGGCCCGCTGTGGCGCAGGGCCAGGCCGGGGATGAAGACGCGGCCCCGGAAGCTGCGCCCGTCCGCGCACAGGATCTCGGCCTCCGTCGCGACGGTGGGCACCCGCAGCTCGCTCACGTTCGTTCCTCCGGAAGGGGCGCCATTATCCGTCTTGGCCGCCGTCGCGCGCAACGGCGCGCGCCGCCCATCGGATCTGGCGCGCCAGGCCGCGCAGCAGCGTCGTCTCCCGGGGCGTCGGCCCCGCGCGCGCCAGCAGCGCGCGCAGCACGGCCAGGACCTTCCCGGGGTTGTCCGGGTTGAGGTAGCCGATGGCCCGCAGCGCGCCGGCCAGGTCGTCGAGTGCCGCCTCCATCTCTCCCGCCGTCGCCCGCTCCTCTTCGCGGGCCGGCGCCGGCGCCGCGCCGAGGGCCGCGACACGGATCTCGTAGGCCAGCACGAGCACGGCCTGGGCGAGGTTCAGCGAGGGATGCGCCGGGTCCGACGGGATGTGGACCGTGATGTGGCACAGGCCGAGCTCGTCGTTGCGCAGGCCACTGGCCTCCGGCCCGAAGACCAGGGCCGTCCGGCCGCCCGCCGACCGGGCCGGCCCCTCCTCCGCCAGGCGCCGCGGCGTCCAGGCGTCGGCCAGCGGCCTCCCCGACGTGCCCGCGACCAGGGTGGCGCCGGCGATCGCGTCGCGCAGCGTGGGCGCGGTCCGCGCGGCGTCCAGGACGTCCCACGCGCCATAGGCCAGCGCCCGCGCCTCCGCGCCCTCGAGGCCCGAAGGCGGATCGACCAGGATCAGCGTGCCCAGGCCCATGTTCTTCATCGCGCGGCACGCGGCGGCCACGTTGCCGGGGCGAGCGGGCCGCACCAGCACGACGTCCACGGAGCCGGGATTCATGCAGCGCTCGCATCATATAATCCCGCCGTGGCCGTGACCCCGCGGATCAGGCCGTGAAGATCCTGCGCCCGGTCCCCCGCTCCGTTTCGCGGCCCCTCTCGCTCCTGATCGTCGCGGCCTGGGCCCTCCAGATGGGCTCGCTGCTCCACCGGTCGTATCTGCAGGCCGCCTCGGTCACGTTGGCCGGGGACCTGTCGCG
>Ga0075428_100010697_pt1 | contig 10197 bp, 8 predicted proteins | sample RhiMetdeltSRZDD2_FD_75291 | JGI IMG/M metagenome (GOLD analysis project Ga0075428, IMG submission 75291) | Populus rhizosphere microbial communities from Tennessee, USA - Rhizosphere MetaG P. deltoides SRZDD2 | ecosystem: Host-associated > Plants > Roots > Rhizosphere > Soil | place: USA...
TGGGAACTGCTTAGCCAATCCGTCAGCTTTCATAAGGTGAGGGGGCATGTCTGACTATACATGTTCAGATTCCGTTGTCTACTTATCGTGAATGATTTGCATGGTTCATGATTACGTATTTCACCTCCCAAGATGAATCCAAACGCATATCCAAACCCACAACACTTACTTTGAGGCAAACCCATGAACCAGAATCCCTGTGACATCTCAGCCTCAGTCTCCCTGGCGACTCCGCACAGCGGTGGCATGGTTCCCAGATTCCCGAGTAACTTCAGCACCTTCGAAGTGGGAAGGATAATCCCTTATCAGGGTTGAGGCTGACTTGTACGGTCTCAAGGATGAGTCAAAAGTGGCTTAGGGCGGAGTATTCGGATGACGGAAATGGGCCCTCTCTGGCATCCCCATGGGTGCAGTTACCACCACAGACGGATCAACGCCACAGTCCCAAGAATGAGCGAAAGAGCCACAATAGAAAATCCCACCCAGAACCTGGTGAAGTTTGTCAGTTCGTCACGTCTCGCCAGTTCCACAGTTGCCGCTACATTCTGTGGGGAGCCTGATTTCCAGTGCTTCTGCCGAGTCAGCAGCTCTTGCCTGGTCTCGTTTCTCACATGCCCGAGGTGAAGAGAATCGAAGCTCATAGTTCACCTTTCCCTATATTTTATGACTTCAACACTCTCCGCGATTTCAAATAGAAACATGTGCGAGCGAACGGAATGCGGGAGCCTTAGGAAGGGAATGGATGAGGGAACATACCGATTTTACAGTTTAATGTCTGTTCACTTTTGCTCACTTGCTCTTTCAATGGATGAAGTAGAAGAGGTCGAGGACAACGAATGTCCTGACCACAAGGAAGTTCTGCTTGCCTACATCCGGCAGTTGAGGGCCGAAGGCGTAGTATTCACGTCGGCCAGCGACATGCCGGACGATAGCGGAGAGGCGAAGTCACATGGGCAACACTACACGATGTTCAGCACCACAAGCCGATTCGGTCGGTAAAGTTAATTGAGAAATAGAATATCCGGCTTACCAATCACTCCGGCCTTTTGCATGGCCTCGCGCAAATCGGATGACTCGGTAAAGGCTTGTGCTCTTTTGAGGTCCTCTGCTTCGAACAACAGAATCACCTCGTTCGGATTGTCGATACTCCTCAACAGATTTTTTTCTTTCAAGCCCGCCTTCTGGCGCATGGCCTGATGGCCATCGTACACCGGCTTCCACTTGGTAAAATCAGCGACTTTGTGACGAACAAGAAGATGTGTCATGGCTTGTCCTCCTGTCAATATCCGGTGCTCGGCCTTATTTCGGTGGTCATTCTGACCGTCCTGAAAATAAAAGACAAGCCGAAAGAACGCGGGCATGAGGCAGCACAGAATAAAGTAACAACATAACAAAGCAAGAGAATCGAAGGGCAGGTGTCTTCATTGGCATCTGCCCTTTTCTTTTGTCCGAAACAGGGAGGGAACACCAAGCATCGTGAACATTACAACTACGAAGCCTGAGCGAAACATGGCTGCTACGAAGCAGTTATTGACGGTCGATGAAACAGCGGCGTACCTTGGTATCTCAAAATTGACCGTCTATGCCTGGATCAGCAAGAGGAAGTTTCAATACGTGAAGGTCGGACGATTGGCAAAATTCGATTTACAGACTCTAGACAAGTGGATCGATCAACAAACGGTGAAAGCAATCCAACCACAAAAAGCTGCCTGAGGGAGGGCACATTGGAACTGAAGCGGGACTTGACGCAAGCAGCCGATAAGTTGGATAGATATCTCAGGACTGACACTGTAATGACACTTGAAGAATCCTCAGCTAGACAGTAGGAATAAAAGTAGTTGAAAAGAAGGGCTGCGCCCGTAGCTCAGTCGGATAGAGCAACAGCCTTCTAAGCTGTGGGTCGCTGGTTCGATTCCAGCCGGGCGCACCACTTGACCATGATCTTCCTCCACCGATTTCGACATGTGCTGTGTGCCGCTATCGCCGCACTTGGTCTCTACACTCTAGTTGGGTTCATCGTCGCGCCATATGTCATCAAGACATACGTGGTGCCGGCGCTTGCGGAAAAGTTACATCGCCCGATCCTCCTGCAGGATGTTGAGATCAATCCCTTTGAGCTATCGGTGCGGCTCTTGGAGTTGGATATCCAGGAGCCTGACAACACATCCATCATCGGATTCGACGAGTTATTCGTAAACTTCGAGACGGTCTCGATCTTCCGGCGCGCCTATGCATTTGATGAAATCCAGCTCGTCCGTCCATACGTGCTGGTCAAGATTCACCCTGACGGTAAACTCAATCTTGTCGGACTGGTGCCGCCGTCAGAGGGGGCTCCTCCTGAGCCACAGCCGAAATCACCCATGCCTGCCGTAGAGATCGGGTTGTTTCACATCGAATCGGGCGTGCTGGAGTTTCGTGACGAATCAAAGAAGAGACCGGTCACACTCGATGTCGTCCCGATCGAACTGACATTGCACAAGTTCAGCACCAAGCCGGGATTTGCGAATGCGCACTCTTTTGTCGCCGAGTTTGGTGAAGGAGAGACGCTGACGTGGGACGGGACCTTTACATTGGAGCCACTGGAGTCTCAGGGCTCTCTTGCGCTCGCAAACATCAAGCTCGCGGGGTTTTGGAAGAAAGTTCAGGATCAGTTCAAATTCGATATTCGGTCCGGCAACCTCGATGTGAACCTGAAATATGCGTTCGATACCCTGGCGACTCCTCTCAACCTTCGACTATCCGATGGTAAGGTTGCTTTCACCGACCTCTCCGTGGGAGAAAAGGGGATTGCCGAGCCCCTGGTGACTCTTGGCGCGTTTACCCTCGATGATCTGCGTCTCGATCTGGCCGCGCAGGCTGTTACGCTGGGGGCCGTATCTTCGACTCATGGCCGCATACGCGGGTGGGTTCAACCGGATGGCACGATCAACTATGTGCCGCTGTTCGCCTCTTTACCGGAAGAGAAGAAAACCGAGTCGCCCCCTTCGGCGGAATCCACTTCTTCGGAACGTGCCTCCCGCGGTACCAAGAGCTGGTCATTGCTCGCCAAGACGGTAGAAATCGAGGACTATGGAATTCGCCTGGAAGACCGTTCGTCGAATCCCACAGCCGAATTGTTTGTTGATGATATTCGCTTCACGAGTAAAGATGTGCAGTTTCCCTTTGTGAAGCCGATTCCCCTTGGTGTGGAGCTCAAGGTCAATAAGACAGGAGAGCTTGAGGCACGGGGAACCGTTGGGATGAACCCAATACAGGCGGATCTGAAGATCGGCCTCACACATCTGGCCCTGCGCCCGTTCCAGCCGTATGTGAACAAGTTTCTTCAGGCTGATCTCGGCGGAGGCGAGTTCAATCTAAACGGTGAGATCACGTATTCCGCTGCACGCAACAACGCGCCGCGGCTGACGTATCGAGGGAACACCTCCATCGTGAATTTCGAGGTTCGTGACCGAATGGCCCGCGGCAACGCGACCACCGTCGGGGCGCTCTTCAAGAAGCCCGTGCTCTCTTGGAGTTCGCTGACACTGAACAAGGTCGCGCTGAATCTGGAGCCAACGTCGATCGCTGTCGGAGAAATCGAGTGGCGGAAGCCGTCGATACAGGCGGTGGTAGGTTCCGATGGCACGCTCAATTTGTCCCGGCTCACAGGCGGGACGGATAAGACCGGGGGTCAGGACAAGGCGTCGACGCCGGCCGCCGACGCTCCCAAGGCGGCGGGAAAAGGGAATGTGACACCGATCGCCGTTGATACAGTCAAGCTGGTCAACATGGCGACGATGTTCATTGATGAATCCATAGACCCTCCCGTCATAACGGGAATTCATGACCTGAGTGGGACCATCAAAGGGTTGTCCTCGAAGGAAATCGCGCGCGCCAAGGTGTCTCTCACAGGAAAAGTGGACAAGATCGCACCGATCAAGATCCACGGACAGATCAATCCGTTGAGCGAGAATGCCTACACCGATCTAAAGGTAATTTTCGACAATATGAATCTCATCGCCGCGTCGCCCTATGCTGGCAAGTATGCGGGTTACCCCATCACGAAGGGGAAGCTCTACCTCGATCTGATGTATCAGGTGTCAAAGAAACAATTGCACGCTGAAAACAAGGTGGTAATCGATCACTTCACATTCGGCGACAGCACAAACAGCCCGGATGCGACGTCTTTGCCGGTACGGCTGGCCATCGCTTTGCTCAAGGACCGGCATGGAAAGATCGAAATCGATCTCCCGGTTCGCGGCGATATGAATGAGCCGGATTTTCGATACGGCCGAGTGGTGCTGAATGCGCTCGGGAACCTCATCACCAAAGTCGCGGCCTCGCCCTTCGCCGCCATCGGCAGTCTGGTAGGAGGCAGCGGCGAGGATCTCCAGTACGTGGCTTTCGATCCGGGTAGCGCTGAATTGACGGACAAGGACCGGAGCAAGCTGCGATCGCTGGAAAAGGCATTGAATGAGCGACCAGGGTTACGGTTGGAGGTCGTGGGACGGGCTGATCCGAAATTGGACGGCCACGCCATCGCGAAACAGAAGGTGGAAGACGCCGTGTTGGCCCGTTATGAGAAAACTAACAGAAAGGCCTCCCAATCCCCGCCGTCGGCGGATCGCAGATTGGAACTGCTCAATGAGTTGTACATCCAGCAGTTCGGAAAACAACCGATGAAGCGCGAAGAGACTGCCAAAGGGAAGTCGGTGGAGCGCGTGATGTCCGGTGATGAGGTCAGGGAGGAACTCGTCGCCAAGCAGGATGTTACCGAGATCGAGCTCCGGCAACTTGCGCAGAGCCGCGCCGGGCGGATCAGGGAATTTCTGGTCGGGGAGAATCAGGCGAATCAGGGACAGCAAGAGAGTCAACCCAATCAAGAGAATCAGGTCAAACAAGATGATCAAGCGGATCAAGAAAAGCAGTTGAAACAGGAAGTTCAGCAAAGCCAGACGGAGGAGACCACACTGAAAGACCAGGCGAAGCAAGAAGATCAGGTAGATGAGGCGAAACAGGACATTCGGGGGAAGGAGGCGGGTCAGGAAAATCACATGAGCCAGGACCGCGTATTCTTGCTGGAGGTCGAACTAAGCGGGGCAAGCGGCGAGCAGGTGCGCTGCCAACTGAATTTGTCCGGTGCCTGATCAAGATTGCCCCTTGAACCTGATGTCATGGGCACGGTAGGTTAAGTGTCTTCACGATGAACTAATATCGACACATCTTACGGAGGAGGACGATATGGCACTACGATTAGGCGATGAGGCTCCAAATTTTACAGCGGAGACCACCGAAGGAACCGTTAAGTTTCACGAGTGGCTGGGCAACGGCTGGGGGATCTTGTTTTCTCACCCGAAGGATTTTACGCCGGTCTGCACGACGGAACTGGGATATATGGCTCGGATCAAGAGCGAGTTCGATAAACGGAATGTCAAGATCCTCGCGATCAGCGTGGATCCGCTGGAATCGCATAAAGGCTGGACGAAGGACATCAATGAAACCCAAAACTGCACGGTCAGCTATCCGCTGATCGCGGATCCGGAGAAAAAGGTGGCCATGTTGTACGACATGATCCACCCTAACGCGATGGACAATATGACCGTTCGTTCGGTATTCGTGATCGGTCCGGACAAGAAAATCAAACTGATGCTGACCTATCCGGCCTCCTGCGGTCGGAATTTTGATGAGCTGCTTCGGGTCGTGGATTCACTGCAACTGACGGCCAAATACAAGGTCGCAACACCTGTCAATTGGAAAGAGGGGCAGGACTGTATCATCACCCCCGCTGTGAGTGATGATGAAGCGAAGTCGCTCTTCCCGAAAGGCTTTAAAGCGGTTAAGCCTTATCTGCGGTACACGCCTCAGCCCAATAGGTAAGCCGGATCAAGTTCTGAGAAGGGAGCCGGTGCAAGACCGGCTCCCTTCTCAGTTTCTTTGGCCGTCCTGTCGCCGCAAGACTTTGCCGGCTCACGGGACACGGCCCGCTCATGAAGACACGCGGTACCCACCGGGACCCGGCCGCCTCACGAAGACACCGGGTCACCGACTCGCACCCGTGCGCAGGCTTGAGGCGACTTCTTCGTCGCCTCGCGCACCTCGCCGGCGCGCACAAGGGCCAAGACACTGGGCGACTCACAGACACTGCCACCTCACCGACTCGGTGGCGTCAACAAACGTGACGCGCATTATTCTGCGCGTCGTGAACCTCTTTCTTCATCGCGCCGGACGCCTAGACTAGAAGCAGTCCGGCTCTGCGCGCCTTTTCCCATGACGGCTGCTCGGTAAACTGTTCGAAATTCCCCTGCGTCACCTGTTCGAACTCCTCACGTATCTCTGTGAGACGCGGATAGTCCTTCAGGCCATCGGAAGGAGTCGCCCGGTGAATGGTGTCGGTCATCCAGTGGGCTTGGGAGAGGCTGAGCGTGAGTGTCACGTCGTGCGTGCGCGTGGGAAGAATGAGCCGCATGCGCTGCCGCCCCAATGGCTCTCTGACCGGCGGTTCACCGATCCAGACGACTCGCCGCTCCTGAAGCGAATCCATGGTTGTGGCGTGGCCGCCCATCGCCCGGCGGGCCCATGTCCGCCGCACACGTGAGGCTTTCAGCGGTTGATCAAACCAATGTCGGACGTCCACTGTCAGGCCGTTCCCTTCCATGTAGTTGAAGAGAGCGCTGCGTAACCCTGCGCCGAGCCATTCAGGATGGTCTCCTCGCGTATCACGATGGCTTAGATCATTCTCCGCGAAGCCTTCGAATGATGGTCCGGTTATGGTGATGCCGTGCTGCTCAGGGGCAAGACCGATAGGACTGTGCGCAGTCGCGGTAAACTTGTGCCAGAATGCCGATTGCAAGAGGCCGGAAGCGAACAACTGCCTGACCCGTTCAAGACTATCGATGGTTTCCTCCACCGTCTCACCCGGGCATCCATACATGAGATAGGCATGCACGAGGATGCCGGCAGCCCGCAGCGAAGCCGCCACACGTGCGGTTTGATCGACGGTAATACCTTTTCTCATTTCCGCCAGCAGACGATCCGAAGCGGCTTCCAGGCCCGCCGACATGGCGATACAGCCGGAAGCCGACAACAGACGGCATAAATCAGGGGTGAACGCTTCCTCGAACCGGATATTGCCCCACCAGGAAATGGAGACCTCCCGTTCGAGCAGCGCCAGCGCCATCGCTTTCAACCCGGCTGGTGGAGCGGCCTCATCCACAAAGTGAAAACCTCGTCGCCCGGTCTCCTTGATCAGCGACTCGATGCGATCGACCAGAATCGCCCCGGGTGTCGCGTCATACCGCGCGATGTAATCAAGTCCGACATCGCAGAACGTGCACTGTTTCCAATAGCAGCCGTGTGCCACCGTCAGTTTGTTCCAGTGGCCGTCCGACCAGAGCCGATGCATGGGATTCGCCGTATCGAGAATCGAAAGATATCGTCCGAGCGGCAGTTCATCATATGTGGGCGTGCCCAGTTGGCTCATTGATATATCTGGTTCCCGGCACCCATTTCGGAACGACACGCGGTCCTGTCTGCGAAGAAACGTCCGGCAGAGGAACTCTTCTTCGCGCGTGCCGTCAAGGTGTTCCAAGAGGGCTAAGAGAGGCCGTTCACCGTCGTCGAGCGCTACATAATCGACGAAGTCAAACACCCGCGGATCGCACAGGCGTCGAAGTTCGGTATTGACATACCCCCCGCCGAGAACGATGCGGATGTCCGGTCTGCGACTCTTCAGCGATTGGGCGATCCGAAAGGCGCCAAATAGATTTCCGGGAAACGGCACCGTCAGGCCCACAAGGCCGGGATCGACACGGTCGATATGCCGCCACAGCATCTCCAGCAGCAATTCGTCGGTCAACGACAGCGGCTGGTCCAAGGCCTCCTCTATCATGCGAAACGAAGAAGCAGCGCGAGCGACATTCTCGGCATAGCGATTCAAGGCGAAATGCGGCGTGATGGTTTGTTGAATCAGATCCATCAAATCTTCCAGGTAGAGGGTGGCGCGGTATCGCGCGCGATCGGAATCGACCATGCGCAGGTCATGTGAGGCTCTTCGCCCAACGGCGGCCACAAATCGAGGTCCCTCCGGCAGAAACCCTTGCCGCGCGATGTGTGGACCGAGCATGGGATCGCCTCCTTGTAGAAACGTCACCACTGGGTCGATCGTCGTGAGGTAGGCATGGCGAAGCGCGAGCATCTGGCGAGCTTCACCCGGCAATTTGTCTCGTTTTGCCTGTAGACTGTCGAACACCTTGGCGAGTCCGGAACGCGAGAAGACTGCGAGCATCATCTCGATTCCTAGATCAGCCTGAAATCCTTTATATCCCCGGGAGCGTAAAAAACCCGTCAGATAGGCCGTGGACGGATAGGGAGTATTGAGCTGGGTGAGGGGCGGGATGAGGAGGAGCACGGACGACAACGCCATGCAGGGGAAATAGCATACTGCGCGGTCTGACTACCACCGGATGATCGGTCATGGAGGTTGCATGGTAGATCAAAATATAAGCGACAATACAGTCATTATTATCAATGCTATATACTGAAAAGATAAAATAAGAGTAGAAGTATCAGAAAATGGACCTTTCCAATTGTTGCACAAAGATTCGGGCTGCATGGCCCAAGGATTTATCATCCGACGTTAAATGGCTGCCAAGTACGAACATGACGTCCGGTCCATGAAACTCCACCAACTCGGTGATTCGTCTTCGACTTATCTGACCCGCTGCAGATGGCAATATAGGTTTGAGAACACCCCAGGGAGACCGGCACTGCTCCAGAGGGTTGCTCATATCGGCAAGACAGGTGGTCGAAGCGATTGAAGTTCTGGAGCGGGAAGCGTACCTTGATTTTGAAGTCTTGAACAGGCGGTCATTGTGAAGGGAACGACCGGGAAAGGGTGAGTGAATGAGCATCCGAAATGAAGGGCAGAACCAGTCTGATCGAAAGGACGCGGCAATCAGCCGCCGGCAGGCGCTGAAAGGTTTCGGGATTTTGAGTGCGTCCTGGATCCTGGCAGAAATGAGTCGCTGGTCACATTCTCTCGGTGATGCGCTGGCCTCCGGTGAGCCTGCACATTCGATGATGGTCCCTCGACGACCGCTTGGAAGGACCGGTGTCGCGGTACCGATCCTCGGTCTCGGAGGAGGACATCTCATCAGAAAGAACGATGAAGAAGGCGTGCGCATTGTCCACGAAGCGATCGAATCAGGGCTGACGTTCATGGATAATGCCTGGGATTATGCAAATAATCGCAGCGAAGAAGTGATGGGTAAAGCTCTCGCGGGGAAACGGCAGCAGGTATTCCTGATGACCAAGATGTGCACACATGGAAGGGGGAAGAAAGTCGGTCTGTTGCATCTCGAACAATCGCTTCGCCGACTGGGGACGGATTATCTCGACCTATGGCAGATCCACGAAGTCGGCTGCAATGACGATGCGGATCGGATCTTTCAACAGGGAGGGGCAGCGGATGCGCTCATGGAGGCCAAGCAACAGGGCAAGGTCCGATTCATCGGCTTTACAGGCCACACCGATCCCTCCGTTCATTTGAGTGTCCTCGCGCATCGTTTCCCGTTTGACACGTGTCAGTTGCCGTTGAATGTCTTCGATGCCGGCTTTCGCAGTTTCGAACGGCAGGTTCTTCCAGAGCTGCACCGTCAAGGCATTGCCCCGATCGCGATGAAATCACTCTGTGGAAACGGCAAACCTGTTTCCGCAGGGGTCGTTTCTGTCGAAGAAGCGATCCGGTATACCCTGTCTTTACCAGTGGCCACGCTGGTGAGCGGAATAGACTCCGTTCAGGTGTTGCAACAGAACCTGCATATCGCCAGGAATTTCGTCCCGATGACCGTCGCGGAGAGGGATTCCTTACGACAACGCGTCGTTGCCAAGGCAGAACAAGGGACATTTGAGACCTACAAGACACAGGCCTTATGGTCCTGTGATAAGGGAGCGGCGGATCAACGGTTCGGAAGGCTGGAGCACTCGTAAGCGATGATGAGAAGAAACTGGTGTCTGCTACGGGGTCGGCGATAGACATGAAACGTTTTGTCTGGCGATCGCTCAGAAAATGCAGGATGCTGACCATGATGTTGTGGGTCGCGCTTCCGGTGGTTTCCGCTCATGGTCTTGAAGAACACAAGATCGTCGATCTCACACACGCGCTCGACGAATCCACCATAGCCTGGCCCAACACTCGCCCTTTTCATCGGGAACAGACTG
>Ga0075428_100010703_pt1 | contig 10194 bp, 7 predicted proteins | sample RhiMetdeltSRZDD2_FD_75291 | JGI IMG/M metagenome (GOLD analysis project Ga0075428, IMG submission 75291) | Populus rhizosphere microbial communities from Tennessee, USA - Rhizosphere MetaG P. deltoides SRZDD2 | ecosystem: Host-associated > Plants > Roots > Rhizosphere > Soil | place: USA...
GCTCGAGCGTGGCGGCGCTCATCACCCGCGTGCGCGGGTCGACGTCGCACCACGCGACGCGCGCGCCGAGGCGGCTCGCGGCGAGCGGCGTCGCGACGAAGGTGTTCGCGGGCACGACGCAGCAGTCGCCCGGTCCGACCCCGAGCGCGTCGAGCGCGAGCGCCAGCGCGTCGCCCCCCGAGCCCACGCCGACGACGTGGCGCGCGCCGAGCCACGTCGCGAACTCCGCCTCGAAGCGCTCCGTCTCGGCGCCGAGCACGAAGTCGCAGCGCTCGAGGCAGCCGCGCCACGCCGCCTCGATCTCCGCCCGCAGCGCGCGCGTCTGCGCCGGGAGATCGACGAAGGGGACGCGCTCCGCCGCGCTCACGGCGGCGCGCCGCCCGGGGGCCCGCGCCGCCGCCGCAGGCCGAGCACGCTCAGGAAGAAGCTCGAGAGCACGACCTGCACGCCGAGCGTGAGGCCGAGCACGGCGGGGACGACGATCCGCAGCGTGGCGCGCGGGTCGAGCGCGCCGAAGGAGCGCTCGCCCCAGTCGCCGAGCGCCCAGAGCGTCGCGGCGAGGCCCCCGACCACGAGCAGCACGCCGGCCGCGAGCCCCGTCTCGAGCTTCACGTAGCGGAAGAGCGTGTTGAGGCGCCGGTCCTCGGGCAGCAGGCCCTCGTTCACGGCGTAGATCTTGGTGAAGACGGCGAAGACCACCGACTGGAAGCCGGTGAAGATCGCGGCGGCGGCGTAGAGCAGCGTATTCACGTCGAAGGCGACGCCGCCGACGCGGCGCGGCCCCGGCAGGATCCAGAGCATCGCGAGCAGGCCCACCGCCATCATCGCGACGCCGGGGTAGAGGAAGAGCCAGCGCGGGCTGAAGAGCAGCAGGAAGCGCAGGTGCCGAAAGCCGTCGCGCCAGCTGCGCAGGTGCGGCCGGCGACTGCGACCGTCGGGCGAGAGCGTGGTCGGCACCTCGGCGATGCGCTGCCCCAGGAGCGTCGCCTTCACCACCATCTCCGATGCGAACTCCATGCCGGTGGTCTGGAGCTCGAGGCGCCCGTTCGCGTCCTTGCGGAAGGCGCGCAGCCCGCAGTGGAAGTCGCCGCAGGGGCTGCGGAAGAGCAGCCGCCCGACCGCGGTGAGGATGGGGTTGCCGAGGTAGCGGTGCAACGGCGGCATCGCGCCCGGGAGGATCCCGCCCTGGAAGCGGTTGCCCATCACGAGGTCATAGCCCTCGCGCAGCTTCTCGACGAAGGGCACGAGGCCCGCGAAATCGTAGCTGTCGTCGGCGTCGCCGATCAGCACGTAGCGCCCGCGCGCGGCGGCGATGCCGCCCTGGAGGGCCGCGCCGTAGCCGCGCTCCGCGACCGGGACGACGCGCGCGCCGAGCCGGGCCGCGATCTCGCGCGAGCCGTCCGTGCTGCCGTTGTCGGCGACGATCACCTCGCCCTCGATCCCGTGACGCGCCAGCGCGCGCTGCGCCTTCTCGATGCAGGTGGCGAGCGTCTCCGCCTCGTTCAGGCAGGGCATCACGATCGAGAGCTCCGGAGCGGCGCTCATGGGCGGCTCAGACGTCCTGGCTCGCGATCCGGTGCGCGTTCGCCATTGCGGTGTAGGTGATCGTGGTCGCGGGAATCGTGGGGAAGACGGCGGCATCGACCACGTGGACCCGCGCGAGGCCCCGCGGCCGGCCGAGCGCGTCGCTCTCGAACTCGCCCGGCCGCTCGCGCATCGGGAAGGAGCCGCCGCTGTGGAAGCCGCGGCCGGCGGGCGCGACCCGGAGCAGGGGCGCCAGCGGCAGCGCGCGCAGGTCGGCGGCGTGGCGCAGCAGGCGCCGCACGACGCGGCGCAGGGTGGGGCGCGTCGCGGGGTTCGGCCGCGCCTCGACGACGAGGCGCCCCGGGCCGCCGTCGCGCGCGAGTGTCACGCGGAGCGACGGAGAGACGTCCGAGTGCAGGTAGCCCTGGATCACGAGCAGGCGCGCGAGCAGGGCGTCGAGCGCCGGTCGCGCAGGGCGCGCGAGCGGGCCGAGCAGACGCGCGAAGAGCGCCGTATAGAGGTCGTTGTAGCCGTAGACCTGCAGGTGCACGTTGCGCGGGCATACCGCGGGGTCGCGCAGCTCGAGGAAGACCTGCGCGAGCGTGTGCAGCGGGTCGCGGCGCGGCGCGCCGGCACCGCGCAGGCGCAGGAGCGGCAGCAGGAAGTACTGCGAGTCGAGCATCTCGAGCGGTCGGTCCCAGGCGTCGAGCGAGGCGAGCAAGAGGCGCGTCGAGCCGAGCGCGCCGCAGGCGACGTAGACGCGCTCCGCCTCGAGCCGGACGCGCTCGCCGCCCGCGAGCCGGCGGCCGTGGATGGCGACCCCGCCCGCCCCCTCCTCGAGCCGATCGACGACCACGCCGGATTCGTAGCGCAGGCCCTCGGCGCGGAGCGCCTCCAGGGTCGCCGCGGCGTCGTAGATCAGGCGCCAGGGGCAGCCGCTCATGCAGAGGCCGCAGTGGACGCAGCCGGGTCCGTCCGGGGCGGCCTGCGCCCGCACGGCGAGGCGCGAGCGCCCGAAGCGCAGGCCCACGAGTCGGAGCTGCTCGCGGCGGCGCCCGAGGTCGTCCAGGAGCGCCCGGGCCTGCGGGCTCGGAGCGAGGTCGCCCGGCGAGTCGGCGTGGAGCGGCAGCTCCTCGGCGAGATCGTCGCGGACGCCGGCCAGCGGCAGGAAGCGCGCGACCGCGCGGTAGTGCGGAGCGAGGTCCTCCGACCCGAGCGGCCATTCCGCGAGGTCCTCGGCCAGCGTCGGGAGCACGGCGGCCCCCCAGACGCTGCTGAAGCCGCCGCGCGCGAGGGTCGGGCGCGTGGCGGAGCCGCGGTTCTCGAACGGCAGCAGGCGCTCGACCTCGCAATAGGGGAACGCCGAGCCGAAGCTGTATTTGAGCGGCACGCCGCCGAGCGCGACCGGCGGCTGGCGGCGGGCTTCGGCGAGGAGCTCCGGGTCCCAGGACGCCGGGCCGCCCGCCGCGAGCCGGGACTGGATCGAGCGGCGCTCGGGCTCCATCTCGATCCCGGCGTCGACGAGCGTCACCGCGAGCCCGCGGTCGAGCAGGGCCCGCGCCGCGGAGACGCCTGCGGGCCCCGAGCCGATCACGACGATCAAGGCCTCTCCCCGGGTGGCCGCGCGCGTCCGGAGCTTCCGCGGCGAGCGTCGCGGGCGCGCGGCCCGCGCGCGAGCGGCCGCCAGCATAGCGTCGCGCGCCCGATCGCTTGCGGCGCGCGGAGCCCCCGGCCGCGCGCGCAACGCCGCGCTTTGGACCGCGCCATGGCGGCCGGTAGACTCGCCCGGCGTGGAGCCGCGCACCATCGAGGAGTTCGGCGCGCAGTGGAGCCGCTTCGAGGACCTCGGGGGCGCCTTCGGCTCGCCCGTGGTGCTCCAGGACCTGTGCGGGCCGCTGCTCTCGCTCGCCGACATCGCCGGCCTGCGCGTGGTCGAGATCGGCAGCGGCAACGGTCGGATCGTCAACATGCTGCTCGACGCCGGTGCGGCGCACGTGACGGCGGTCGAGCCCTCGGACGGCATCGAGGTGCTCGCGCGCAACACCCGTGACCGCGCCGACCGCGTCACGTGCCTGCGGGTACGCGGGGAGTCGCTGCCCCCGGTCGAGGCGGACCTCGCCGTCGCGATCGGCGTCCTGCACCACCTCGGGGACCCCGGCCCGGTGGTGCGCCGCGTCCTCGAGGTGCTCCCGCCGGGCGGGCGCTTCCTCGTCTGGGTCTACGGGCGCGAGGGCAACGCCGCCTACGTCGCGTTCGCCGAGAGCCTCCGCGTCCTGACGCGGCGCCTCCCCGACGCGGCACTCGCCGGCGTCGCCCACGCGCTGAATGTGTGCCTCGGCGTCTACGTGGGCCTGTGTCGCTGCCTGCCCCTGCCGCTCGCTCCCTACATGCGGGAGGTGATGGCGCGGTTCGAGCGTCGCAAGCGCTTCTTCCTGATCTTCGACCAGCTGAACGTCGGCTACGCGAAGTACTACACCGGCAGCGAGGCGCGCGCGCTCCTGGCCTCGGCCGGCTTCTGCCAGGTCCGCGCGTACCACCGCCACGGGATGAGCTGGACCGTGATCGGCGAGAAGCCGGCCCGGCCGGAGTCGAGTGCTTGCTGATCCTCGGCCTCAACCACGGCATCGATGCGGGCGCCGCGCTGGTCGAGGACGGGCGCGTGCTCGCGGCCGTCAACGAGGAGCGTCTCAACCGCCAGAAGATGTTCTGGGGCCCGCCGCTGCTCTCGCTCGAGGAGGTGCTGCGCGTCGCCGACGTCGATCCCGCGGAGATCGAGCACGTTGCCCAGGCGTCGCTCACCGGCGGCGGCGGCGTCCACGAGGACTTCCTCTCGCCGCCCCCGATCAAGCGGGCGGTCGAGCGCCTGTCGCAGCTCCCCCTCTCGCACAGCCACCTCGTGAAGGGCGCCTATCGCGCGGCCTCGGGGCGCCGCCGGCAGGACCCGGTGGTCGACGCGCGCCTGCGCGAGCTGGGCGTGCGCGCGCCCAAACGCTACGTCGAGCACCACCACTGCCACGCGGCCGGCGCCTACTACTGCTCGCCCTTCGGCGAACGACCCGAGGACGTGCTCGTCGTGACCGTCGACGGCGTCGGCGACGGCATCTGCCACTCGATCAACGAGGTCAGCAAGGAGCACCGCATCCTGCGCCGGCACGAGTCGATGATCTTCGACTCGATCGCCGAGATCTACGCCTACGTGACCCACAACCTCGGCTTCCGCTACAACCGCCACGAGGGCAAGATCACCGGGCTGGCGGCCTACGGGCGCCCGGAGCGCACGATCGAGGTCTTCCGCGGGGTGATGGGGTGGGACCGCGATCGGCTCGAGCTGCGCTCGCGCCTCGCCTGGGGCCGCCCCGGCGCGCGCCGGCTGCACGCGCTGCTCCGCAGCTATGCGCGCGAGGACGTCGCCGCGGGGCTCCAGCGCGCCGTCGAGGAGGTGATGACGGGCCTCGTGGGCGCGGCCCTGGAGCGCTACCAGAAGCGGCTGCTCTGCCTCGCCGGGGGCCTCTTCAGCAACGTGCGCGTGAACCAGTGCCTGATGGAGCTGCCCGCGGTGGAGGACGTCTACGTCCACCCCGGCATGGGCGACTGCGGGCAGGGCCTCGGCGCCGCGCTCGGGCGCTGGGCCCAGCTCGAGCCCTCCCCGAAGCCCCGCCCGCTGCGGAACGTCTACCTCGGGCCGAGCTTCGGGGCCGACGAGATCGAGCGCGCGCTCGGCGCGCAGGGGGTCGCCTACCATCGCTCCCCGGACGTCCACGCGGAGACCGCGGAGCTCCTGGCGCGCAAGCTCGTGGTCGCCCGCTTCGCCGGCCGCATGGAGTACGGCCCGCGCGCGCTGGGGCACCGGACGATCTACTTCCACGCCGGCGACCGCGCCGTCAACCAGTGGCTGAACGAGCGGCTCGAGCGCACCGAGTTCATGCCCTTCGCGCCCATCCTGCTCGAGGACCGCGCCGGCGAGCTCTTCGAGGGCTGGCACCCCGAACGCTCGGTCGCCGCCCGGTTCATGACGATCACCTATCGCGCGACGCCGCAAGGCCAGGCCCAGGCACCCGCCGCGATCCACGTCGACGGAACCGCGCGCCCGCAGACGGTGACCGCGGAGGACAATCCGGACGCGCACGCGATCCTCGCCGCCTACGAGCGGCTCACGGGGCTCCCCGTGTTGATCAACACGAGCTTCAACATGCACGAGGAGCCGATCGTGTGTACGCCGCACGACGCGGTGCGCGCGTTCCTCCAGGGACGGCTCGATGCGCTCGCGATCGGGGACTTCGTGGCGCTGCATCCCGAGCGGTCCGCGTCCCGGCGCCCCTGAAGGAGGATCCCGGGCTCGTGCAGCCCCAGCCTCGCTTCCGGATCTACTCGCGGCCGCGCGACTACTGGGCGATCGCCCGCGACGTCGCGACGCGCCGCTGGCTCGAGGGCGACGCCTGCCGCGAGCTCGAGCGCGCGGTGGCGGAGCGCCAGGGCATCGCGCACGCGGTCTGCGCGGCGAAGGCGCGCGTCGCGATCTACCTCGCGGTGCGCGCGCTGGTGCCGCGCGGCCGCAAGGTGATCCTCTCGCCCTACACGATCTCCGACATCGTCAACATGGTGATCTGCGCCGGCGGGATCCCCGTCTTCGCCGACCTCGAGCGGGACACCTGCAACGTCGACCCGGCGGACGTCGAGCGCCTCGTCGACGCCGACACGGGCGCGGTGATGGTGACGCACCTGCACGGGCTCGCCTGCGACATGGAGCGGATCTCGGCGCTCTGCCGCGCCCGGGGCGTGGCGCTGATCGAGGACGCCGCGCAGGCCTTCGGCGCGCGCTCCGGCGGGCGGCCGGTCGGGACCTTCGGCGACGCCGGCATCTACAGCTTCGGCATGTACAAGAACCTGAATGCGTTCTTCGGCGGCATGCTGGTGACGCCACACCGCGAGCTCGCGGAGAAGCTGCGGGCCGAGGTCGAGGCGTTCCCGCCGCAGGAGCTCGGCTACTACCTCTCGAAGGCGACGAGCGGCCTCGCCTCCGACGTGGCCACCTGGCCGCCGCTCTTCAAGTCGATCGTCTACCGCGTCTTCCGCTTCGGCTTCCTGCACGAGGTTTCGTTCCTGAACAACCAGGTGACGGTCGACCTGCACCCCGAGAGGAAGCGCGAGCTCCCGGAGAGCTACCTGCGCCGGCTCACGCCGATGCAGGCGCGGATCGTGCTGGGCCAGCTCGCGGGGGTGGACGACGCGATCCGCGCCCGGATCCGCGCCGCCGAGCGCTACCACGCCGGGCTCCGCGACCAGGCCGGGCTCCTGCTCCCGCCGCTGCGCAGCGACTTCTCGCACACCTACGGCTACTTCCCGATCCAGGTGCCCGACCGCCGCGACTTCCTGCGCTTCATGATGAGCGAGCGCCGCGACCTGGCCGCGCAGCACCTGCGCAACTGCGCCGATCTGCCCTGCTTCCGGGAGTTCCACCGCGAGTGCCCGAACGCGCGCGCGACGGCGCGCTCGGTGGTCCTGCTCCCGACCTACCCCCGCTACGGCGACGAGGACGTCCTGCGCAACATCGAGACGATCCGGCGCTACTTCCGGAGGGCTGGGCGGTGACGCGGCGCGCGATCCGTCCGGAATCGACGGCTACGGCAGCTCGGCCCGGTCCACGCGCCAGACGCGCAGGCGGTCCGTCGCGGTCATTTCCCGATCGAAGAGCAGGGCCGGCTTCATCGGCTCGATGCTCGCCATGAACTCGGCGTTGAGCCGCGCCTGCTCGAACCCGTAGGGTCCGTCGTTGCGGTCGAGCAGGACGATGCGGAAGCTGCCGAATCGCGTCGCGAGATCCATGGCGATGTCCGGGGACATCCCCTCGCGTGATATCGGAAGGTACTTGGAATCGAACTCGTTCATGAACTTGCGCGTGAACTCGATGTTGGTGACGAGCACTCCGGCCGGATCCGTGTTCGATTCGATCGCATCGCGGATCTGCCCCTGCGTGGAGCTCCAGGCGGCGTATACGGGGTGCACGACTACGGCCGCCACGGCGACGGTACCGACCCAGAGGGCCAGGGCACCGGCCCCCCCGGCCTCCAGCGCCTTGCGATGCGCCCCCGGGCTCCTCTCCCTGAGGCGACGCCAGAACCGCGGCACTACGTCCGCAGCCGCGAGCGCCACCAGCGGCAGGATCGGGAACATGTACCGGGCCGTGAGAACCATCCGCTTCAGCGGTGATGTACCCCCCATGAAGTACCCCTGGAGCAGGTACAGGAGCACGAACAGGTTCACGGCGACGATCAGCTCCGGCCAGCGTCGGCCCCGGTAGAACTGCACCAGCAGGAGACCACCGGGCATGAACACCAGCACCGTCAGCAGATAGGTGGGAAGACGCTCCGGGAGCCCGCCGAGGTCGAAGATGTACGGAGCCTTGTAGAAGAAGGGCGCACCGAACACGACGGTGCTCGAGAGGAGGCGGACGGCAACTCCCAGCAGGCCGCCCGCGACGATCGCCCAGCAGGCTCTCTCGCGCCGGAGCACCGCGCCGGCGAAGAAGGGAGCGAAGACGACCGCATTCGTCTCGCGCCAGACCATCGAGATTCCGGCGATGAAGCCGGAGGCCAGCCAATAGCCCCAGCTCCGATCCAGCCCCCGCCAGAAGAGCCAGAGACCCAGCGTCACGACCGCCAGGCTGGGAACGTCGCTCATCGCAACCCGCCCCATCACCAGGGCTGGCGGACAGCCGAGGATCAGGAGCGCCCAGAGCGGGGAGCGGCCTTCCTCCTGTAGCCAGCGACCCATGACGAGCACGCTCCCCATCAGGCACAGGAAGGGAACGAGGAATGCACCCTTCCAGCCGGCCACCGCGACGAAGGGCGCCATCATCGCGGCCGTTCCAACGGGGTATCGGCTGACGACGTGCTCGACGGTCTCGCCCGTCTGGGCGTCCAGCTTCGGCAGCGACGCCCGCCCCTCGAGGACGATCCGCGAGTGCCGCATGTACATGGCTTCGTCGTCGTTCGTGATGGCGTTCGGATAGTAGGCGAGAAAGCCGATCGCGTATAACGCGCAGACCACCAGAACGATGGACCACCCAAAGCGTACGTCGACGCTCGCCTCGCCCATTCCGACGCGATCGAGAAGATCTCGGGCCGACATAAAGTGCCCTGGGTAGCAAAGGAGACCCCGCGACGCGAATCGGGTCTGGCCACGAACCGGTGCATCGCTGGGTAGGGGTCAATCGCGGAAGCGGTACCGCAACAACGTCGCGATGGCGATGAATCCGTCTCGCGCGCGGATCTTCTTGCCTTCGGCAGCCGAGCGCGGCTCGAAGCGGATCGGCACCTCGATGATGCGCACGCCTGATCGGATCAGCTTGGCGGTCAGCTCGTGGTCGGTCTCGAAGCCGCAGGTGCGGACCACGAAGCCTCGGAGCGCGTCCATCGGGTAGAGCTTGTAGGCCGTCAGCGTGTCCGTGATGAACCGCCCGTAGAGGAGGAGGGTCCAGCTGGTGAGCAACACGCCCGCGACCCACGAGCCGAGCTGCTGCCGGGGATGCCTGCCGGGGAAGAGCCGGAACCACCCGCTCTGCCGGATCCGGCCCTTGATGCGACTGCCGTAGACGGCGGCGCGCCCCTCGTCCGGGATCGCACGCAGGAGGACGCGGTAGTCCTCGGGGTCGTACTCGAGATCCGCATCCTGGACGAGGACCCAGTCGCCCGTCGCGTCGCGAATTCCGCGCTGGACGGCGGCGCCTTTGCCCTGGTTCGGAACCTGCCTCACGGCGCGGACTCCCGCGCGTCCGGACGCGATCTCGAAGGTCCGGTCCTGCGAGCCGTCGTCGACGACGATCACCTCCTTCTCGAAGCCGAGCGACGCGATGTCCACCTCGTCGATGCGCGCGAGGAGGGTGCCGAGGAATCGCTCCTCGTTGTAGGCGGGAATCACGATCGAGAGGCGCGGCATGGTTGGCCCCGAGTTCAAGCGTTCTGGGTTGCAGCCTGGAGCTCGCGGAGGTAGCGCTCGGCCAGCGCAGCATCCTCGGCCGTGTTCACGCCGAGGGTCTCCCTGGGATCCACGCCGCGCAAGGCGCAGATCTTCTGGAAGCCCGCATGCCGTGACACCAGGAACGGGAGGAAGTTGACCTCTCCGGTCACCGCGCCACGTTCGGAGGGAGTGGCCAGGTAGCTGGCCAGGCGCTCGTAGAACTTCGCTTGTCGCACCAGGAACGCCCCGCAATCGCTCTCTCCGATCGTGGGCATCGCGTCGTTCTCGCGCGCCTGCAGCACGCGCACGGGGCGTCCGCGGCGATCGCGCTGGAAGTGGATGTACGGATTGGACCGTGTGCGCGTGGGAAGGGCCAGATCCGCGCCGGCATCCTCGAGGAGCGTGATCAGTCGTTGCAGGGTGGTTGCCCGCACCGTGACCTGGTCGCCCCAGACGATCAACCGCAGGTCCGCACGCTCCGCCAGCGGGGCCGATCGCGATCGGAGCACGGCGTCCGCCATTCCCAGGGGCTGCGCCTGGATCGCCAGCTCGATCGGAGTCGGCAGCGTACGGGCCAGCTCCCCGATGGAGGCGGCGCCCTGGGGGCTCACCACCAGCACGATCCCGTCCACCACGCGCGAGAGCTGACGTTCGAGGTGGCGGAGGATCGGCTCGCCGTTCACCTCGTAGAGGAGCTTTGCACCCGGCTGGCCG
>Ga0075428_100010704_pt1 | contig 10194 bp, 8 predicted proteins | sample RhiMetdeltSRZDD2_FD_75291 | JGI IMG/M metagenome (GOLD analysis project Ga0075428, IMG submission 75291) | Populus rhizosphere microbial communities from Tennessee, USA - Rhizosphere MetaG P. deltoides SRZDD2 | ecosystem: Host-associated > Plants > Roots > Rhizosphere > Soil | place: USA...
ATCCACCTCGAGAAGGGGATGCACTGCGCCGACTGCCACTTCTCGCAGGACGAGCACGGCAACGGACAGATCTACGGCGAGTACGGCAACAACATCGAGATCGAGTGCCAGGACTGCCACGGCACCACGTCCGAGTACTCGAGCCTGCGCACGTCCGGTCCCGCCGCGCCTGACGGCGGCACCGATCTGCGCATGGGCACCACGCCGTACGGCCGGCGGCGCTTCGTGTGGGTGAACGGGAAACTGATGCAGCGCTCGATGGTGAATCCCGGCATGGAGTGGGAAGTCGTGCAGGTGAAAGACACGATCACGCCGGGACATGCGCGCTACAACGAGCGCAGCCGCCAGGCCAAGGCGATCGCGTCGCACAACCAGAAGCTGACCTGCTACGCGTGTCACACGTCATGGATGACCTCGTGCTCCGGCTGCCATCTGCCGCAGGAGCAGAACGTGAAGTCGGCGATGCAGCACTACGAGGGAACGGAGACACGCAACTACGCGTCGTACAACCCGCAGGTCATTCGCACCGACGTCTTCATGATCGGCGTGAACGGCACGGCGAAAGGACACAAGATCGCGCCGGTGCGCTCGTCGAGTGCGCTCGTCCTCAGCTCGACCAACGCGCAGCGCCAGCGCATCTACGTGCAACAGCCGCCGGTCTCCGCGCCGGGCTACAGCAGCCAGGCCTTCAATCCGCACGTCCCGCACACCGTGCGCAGCCGCGAGACCCAGGGCTGCGGCAGTTGTCATCTCACCGAAGCGAACGACAACAACGCCTGGATGGCGCAGCTGCTCCTGCAGGGAACGAACTTTGTCAACTTCATCGGACGCTTCGCCTACGTCGCCACCGGACAGGAAGGCTTCGAGGCGGTCGAAGTCACCGAGTGGGACGAGCCGCAGGCGGTGATCGGCTCGTCGCTGCATCGCATCGTCTATCCCGATTTCTACGCCGCGCACGAGAAGCGCAATCGCGAGCTGGCCACGTCGCATCACCATCACGCACACGACGCGCGCAGCATCCAGCTGCGCGGCGAATACGTGTTCGTCGCGAGCGGCGAGGGAGGCTTCGAGGCCTACGACGTGGCGAACGTCGACAACAAAGATTTCTCCGAGCGCATCGTCAGCGCGCCGGTCTCGCCGTTCGGTCAGCGCACGTTCGTGAAGACGAAGTTCGCCGCCGCGTTCGCGCTGCCCACGACCATGCCGATGGATCCGCTGCGCAAGACCGGACAGATTCCCGAGAACGAAGAGCAGCCCATCCATTCGCTCTATCGCTACGCGTACATCGCCGATCGCGAAGAGGGTTTGATTCTCGCCGATGTGTCGACGCTCACCGACGGAAATCCGAGCAACAACTTCTTCACGCGCGCGTTGACGTTCAATCCGCCGGGACTGTTCGAGCATGCGAATGCGATCGCCGTCGCGGGCCGCTGGGTGCTCGTCGGCAGCGAGAACAAGCTCGTGATTCTCGACGTCGATACGCCGCTCGATCCGCGCGTCGCCGCCGTGCTGCCCGGACTCGACAAGCCTACGGGCATCGCCGTGCAGTTCCGCTACGCGTTCGTGACCGACGCGAAAGGGTTGCACACGATCGACATCACCGACCCGGCGCAGCCGCGACTCGCCGCGACCGTGCCGATCCAAGACGCGCGCAACGTCTACGTCGCGCGAACCTATGCGTACGTCGCGGGAGGCGAGGAAGGCGTGATCGTCGTCGACGTCGAGAGACCGGAGAAGCCCTTCATCGATCAGGTGATGCATGACGACCTGCACGATGTCTACGATGTGAAAGTCGCATCGACGAACGCCAGCACCTTCGCCTACGTCGCCGACGGCAAGCACGGATTGAAAATCTTCCAACTCACCTCGCCGGAGTGGACGCCCACGTACGCCGGCTTCAGCCCGCGACCCGAGCCGCGTCTCATCGCCACGCGCCACACTCACGGCCCCGCGCTCGCCGTCTCGAAAGGCCTCGACCGCGACCGCGCCGTCGACGAAAGCGGCAACCAGGTCTCCATCTTCAACCGCATCGGCGCGCGCCCCATGACCCTTCAGGAAATGCAGCGCCTCTACCTCCGCGACGGAAAGCTCTACACGGTCGACTCTCCCAGTGAGGTGAAGAAATGAAACGCCTCGCCGCGCTCGCGATGCTGTGCGCACTCGCAATGAACGCGCAACCCCCGTCCACCGCCAACCGCCAACCGCCAACCACCAACCTGTACGTCGGCGTCGCCTCCTGCGCAAACTCCGGTTGCCACGGAAGCACACAACCTCTCAACGCCACCAAGGTGCTCCAAAACGAATACTTCACCTGGCTCAACACCGATCGCCACGCCGGGACGTACAACATCCTCTTCGACGAGCGCTCCGCGCGGATCGCGCGCAACATGCGTCTTCGCAAACGCGCATACGAAGAAAAAGTCTGTCTCGATTGCCACACGACGAACGTTCCCGCGAATCTCGTCGCGGGTCAGGTCGACGTGGAAGACGGCGTGCAGTGCGAGGCCTGTCACGGACCGGCGAGCGGATGGCGCGACGAGCACTCGCAGGAAGGCTGGACGCACGAGCAGAGCCTCGCCCTCGGCATGATCGATCTCGCCAGTCTTCCTGTTCGTGCCCACACCTGCCACCGCTGTCACCTCGGCAACGCAGACAAGGAAGTCGATCACGAGCTGATCGCGTCGGGCCATCCGATTCTCGCGTTCGAGCTCGACAACTACGCCGAGTCGATGCCCGCGCATTGGAACCGCCACGAAGCGACGTCCGGCGCGCGCGCGTGGGCGGTGGGACAAGTGATGAAGTTCCGCGACTCGCTCGCCAATCTCGCGCGCCACGCGCGCGGCAACGAATGGCCCGAGTTCTCGGACATGAGCTGCATCAACTGCCATCACTCGCTGAAAGGGAGCGAGTGGCGTCAGCAACGCGGCTGGCCGGATCGTGCCGGACTCCCTGCGTGGAGCCCGCAGCACTGGACCACGCTGCGCGTCCTCATCGGCCGCGTCTCGTCGCAGTCGCGCGAAGAGCTCGATCCGCTCGTCACGCAGATCGGGCGCGGCGTCGCGCGTATGAACGATCCGGCCGGCGTCGCCGCGAACGCGGATCGCGCGCGCGACATCGTGCACAAACTCGTGCCGCGCATCGAAGCGCTGCGCTGGACCGACGCCGACGTCCGCTCGCTCATGACCGCCATCGCGAACGAAAACGCCGCCGACGTCCACACCGCCGAGCAAGCCGCGCTCTCCCTGCAGAGTCTCGCCTCCGTCCTCACGCGCCGCAACCCGCGCCTCCTCCGCAGCCCGATGATGCAATCGATCGACGCGCTGTTCGAGGAGGTGAAGGATCGCGAGAACTACGATGCGGCGCGCTTCGCCAAAAAAATGCAGGCGGTGAAGAGCGCGCTTTAGGGCGTGCCGCGCATCGACTCCTCTTCGCCCCGCTTGACAAATCAAATAGTAAGTTCAAACTTACCGTAAGTATGAACTAACATGCAGTCGAGCACCGGAGGGAACACCATGTCAGACATTACACAGGCGCGCAAAGCGCTGGTCGCGCGCATCCTCGACGGAGACGGCCGGGCGTCGTCCGGCCAGCGGCGCGCCGCGTTCGACAACGCAGGCCTCGGCGAGCCGCCGCGCACGCTGATCGACAAGGTTGCCAGACAGGCCCATGCGATCACCGACCAAGACATCGCCTCGGCAAAAGAAGCGGGCCTGAGCGAGGATCAGATCTTCGAGCTCGCGGTGTGCGCCGCAATCGGTCAGGCCACACGCCAGTACGACACAGCGATCGCCGCCCTCGAGGCCGCGATGGAAGAGAGGAGCGGTCATGCGTCTCACAATCCTCGATAGCGGTCACGGCGTCGCGATGAAGGGCAAGTTCGCCGTCATTCGCACGGTCTCCGGCCTGCCCGTGCCCGACGCCGTCAAGACGAATCGCTACAGACCCGATTTCTACGGCACGCCGATGCGCATCCTCACCCAGGAGGCGATGCGCGGGGCTTCCGCATGGTCGGTTGGCGACCGCGAGCTGATGGGCGCTTCCGTGTCGCAGGTCAACAAGTGCGAGGTCTGCACGAAGACCCATGCAGGCGTCGCGGCACTGGCGTATCAGGACGAGGCCAAACCCGCCGCAACCCTTGCGGATCTCGAGACCGCGCCCATCGAGGAGCCGTTGCGCGCGACGATGCGCTTGCTGCGCAAGCTGACGCGCGAGCACGCAGTCACCGCGGACGACATGCGCGCGGTTCTGGGCGCCGGCGTCTCACGCGAGCAGATCGAAGACGCGCTCGCGGTCTGCTTCACCTTCAACGTCGTCGATCGGATCTCGAGAACGTTCGGGTGGGTCGTATCGAGTGAAGAGGCCTTCAAGGCCGGGTCGAAGTTCCTGTTCACGCGCGGCTACCACTGACCGCGCAAAATGCGCCGTGCAGTTCGCCCGGGCGACAAGGCGCGGGCAACTGGCTACGGGCTACGGACCACTCACGTTATGCTCCCCACGTGTCCATCTCCGACCTCCTCCTCGCCCTGATCGCGATCTTCGTCGCCGCGAAAGTCTTCGGTGAGATCGCGGAGCGGCTCGGGCAGCCTGCGGTGTTAGGCGAGCTCGCGGGCGGTGTGCTCATCGGCGTGTCGGGGCTGCATCTCGTCGATCCGCACGACGTCACCATTCATTTGCTGTCCGAGCTCGGCGTCATCCTTCTGCTCTTTCTCATCGGCCTCGAGACCGATCTCAAGAAACTGATCTCCGTCGGCGGCTCTGCGAGTGCGGTCGCGATCGTCGGTGTCGGACTCCCGCTCATCGGCGGCATCGTCTTCGGCCAGCTCCTCGGGATGCGCATGATGGTCTCGGTGTTTCTCGGCGCCTCGCTCACCGCGACGTCCGTCGGTATCACTGCGCGCGTGCTCTCCGATCTCGGCCACCTCAAAGACGACGAATCGCAAGTCATCCTCGGCGCCGCGGTCGTCGACGACATCATCGGCCTCGTGCTGCTGACGATGGTCGGCACATTGGCCGAGGGTGGGGCGCTGACGTTTCTGGGCGTGGGGAAGATCATCGTCATTGCGTTCGGGTTCGTGCTGCTCGCGATCGTCATCGGCTCGCAGCTTGCGCCAATGCTCATTCGCGCCATCGATCGCATCGAGATGCAGCGCGGCCTCTTCTTCGCGTCGATCGTCTTTGCCTTTCTGCTCGCATACATCGCGCAGAGAGTCGGCTCGGCGATCATCATCGGCTCGTTCGCGGCCGGCCTCGTGCTCGCGCGCACGCGACGCGGCAAAGAGATCGAGCGCGAAGTGCACGACATGGCGCAGTTCTTCATCCCCATCTTCTTCGTCGTCGTCGGCGCCGCGGTCGATTTGCAGAGCATGACGCCGCGCTTCGTGCTCATCGGACTCGGACTGACCGCGATCGGCATCGCCGGCAAAGTTGCGGCGGGCTTTGTCGTTTGGAAGAAAGGCATGAAACGGACGGTGATCGGTGTCGGAATGATTCCGCGCGGCGAGGTCGGTCTGATCTTCGCGCAGATCGGCCTTTCGACGAAGCTGATCAGCGGAGGTCTCTACAGCGCGGTCGCGCTGATGGTCATGCTCACGACCTTCATCACGCCGCCGCTGCTGCGGCGTCTCCTCACACACGAAGCGCCGGTCGAATTCGACGGTCACTCCGGCGATTACGTGATGGACGCACCGATGGACAAGGAAGACGAAGAGGACGCGAACCTTCCGACATCCTGACCCGTCGTACTCGGCGATGATCACCGTCCGCCGCGGCGCGCCATCGGCCTAGTCGGTCGAAGTCGCCGACGGCCCGCGCATCGTGCGTGTCGCGATGAAATAGGTGAGTGGGGCGGGCCGCCGGCCCGCCGTCCCGCGGGCGGCTCGCCCGCACGTCGGCCAGCGGCCGACGTAACGGCCGGCCAGCGGCCGGCCCCACGAGGTCAACGTCCTGCGACCGCCGTCACTGCGCGCTGACGAGCGGCCTGGAATGCCGGCTCGTCGGTGATCAGGTTCGCGTTGAGCGGGAGCTCTGCGGCCCGGCGCTCTGCCTCGCGAACGCGCTCGGTCGTGGTCGGGTGCGTTGCGAAGAACTGTTCGACGCGACTCGGCTCGCGCTGCTGGTGCTCGAGGAGCTCCGCGAACATCGACGCCATGCCGCGCGGATCGTAGCCGGCTCGATACATGGCCTGGATTCCTAGCTCGTCGGCCTCGCGCTCCGCCTCACGGCTGAAGCGCGCGAGCGCGCCGGTCGCGACGATCTGCGCCGCGATCTGCGACAGCATGCCCGGATCCTGACCTAACACGAGTCCGGCCAACACGCTCAGGCCGTATTGCCGCGAGATCTGCTCAGTCGAGTGCCGTGCCACGACGTGACTGATCTCGTGCGCCATCACACCCGCGAGCTCCGACGCGTTGTCGGCATTCGCAATCAAGCCCGTGTGCACGTAAACGTGTCCGCCCGGAATCGCGAAGGCGTTCAGCGACGGATCATCGACGACGTGAAACTCCCACGGCAGTTGATTGAATGGAGCGGGCGAGCCTGCCACGATCTTCTGACCCATCGAGTGCACGTAGGCGTTCATGGTCGGATCGTTGCTCAGACGGATTTGTCGCTCGACGTCCTGCGACAGTTGTTGTCCGAGCTGCCACTCCTCCTCGATCGAAATAAGATTGAAGTTGCCGGCGCCTCCGCTCGAGCCGCAACCGATGGCCAGCATCGTGACGAGCACGGCCGCGAAGGCGGTTGAATGTTTGATTCTGTTCATGACCGTCGACGGTGCATGGCGCGTGCACAGACGCGGTCAGGACAACTCGGTGATCTCCCACGCGAGGTTCTCGCGCGCAGACCGCTCGAACTTCTCGAAAAACTCATCGGTTCGATAGATGCGCGGCCGCTCGAGAAAGCGCTGCAGAATCGACGCGCGCGCACTGCGGAAGATCGCATCCGGAATCGGCGCGTACTCCTGCCGCACTTCCTCGGTGTACCGGCGATAGCGCTCGCGGTCGCTGCCCAGGATGGAGAGGTCGGCGTCGAGGAACCGCTGGCCGTCGGGCGGGAGGCTCGCGGCGTCATGTTTCTTCGACGCCAGGATCCATTGCTCGACGATCACGATCGTCTCGGCAGGGAAGCGCAGATCTTCGAGCGCGTCGTGTGCGAGCACGGCGCTGCGCTCCTCGTCCTGCGAGCCGCTGTAGATCGCGTCGTGGAACCAGACGGCCGCCAGCGTCGTCTCAGGGGCATGCGGGAGAACCTCGAGCATCTGCTCGATGTGTGTCAGCGTGTGGTAGTGGCGATGCGGTTCCGTGTAGCGGCGCTCGAGATCGCGCCACCAGCGCTCGGCCGTTTCGGTCGCAGCGCCGTGGGCGGTGGCGAGGGCGAGGAAGCGATCGCGCAGGCTCATTGTTCGGGTTCGAGCATGCTCCTCCGCCGCATTCTCTCACTGCTGCTGCTGGTCATGCTCGGCGTATCGAGCCACGCCGCGACGCGGTGGGTCACCGAGCGCGAAGGCGCGCCGGTGCGTTGGCAGGCCTGGGGGCCGGCCGCATTCGAGCGCGCGAAAAAAGAGAACCGGCCGATCTTCCTCTTCATCGGATCCGCGTCGTCGTACGAGCACTACCGCATGCACCGCGAGGTCTTCCTCAACGGTGAGATCGCGGAGTACCTCAACGCGTACTTCGTTCCGATCGTCCTCGATCGCATCGAGTATCCGGAAGTTGCGCGCGCGTACGAATCGATTCTCCCCGCGACCGCGGTCTTCCTGCTCACGCCGTCGCTCGAGCCGTTCGCGGGAGCGGCATTCGTCAAGCCCGACGAGCTGAATCGCCTGCTCGTCATCAACGCGAATCGATGGACGAGTGAGAAAGATGCGGTGATCGCTGAGGCGCACGCGAATGTCGAGAAAACGCGAGCGCTCGGCGAGAAGAAGAGTTCCGGCGATACCGGACTGGAGATGGTCGAGCCGGTCATCGATGCGATCCGCGCGCGACTCACGGCGTCCCGCACGGTCGATCCCATGGTCACGCCGTTTCTCATCCGTCATGCCGCGCGCACACACAACGAGGTCCTCACCGTCTTCACGAGCGAGCAGCTCCTCGAGCTCGCCGCCTCCCTGCGCCGCGATCACCTCGGCGGCGGTTTTCATCGAAGCGCGGATGCGCTCGAGAAAATGCTGCCCGACCAGGCGCGACTCGCGAATGCCTATCTCGAAGCGTCGCAGATCGTGCGCAATCCGGAGCTCACGTACATCGCACGCACGACGCTCGACTACGTGCTTCGCGATCTGCGATTCCCCGACCGCTCGCCGTTCGAGGCATTCCAGGACGCGCACAGCGTCGTGCCGGGACAAGGTCCCGTCTTCGTGAACGGCGCGTTCTACTTGTGGGACATCGGCGAGGTCACGCAGCTCGTCGGCCGCGATGACGCGGGCAAGATCGCGCGCCTCTTCGATCTCAGAGAAGCGGAGCGGAAGCGGCCGATGCTCAGCGATGCGGGGCGGCTTCACGAATTGCACGACGAGCTCGCGACGCCGCTCGCGAAGATGCTCGAAGTGCGGCAGAAACGTCCCGCGCCCTTTCGCGAAGCGACGGTCATCGCCGGATGGAATGGGCTGACGATCTCCGCGCTCGCGCGCGGTGCGGTCTTATGGAACGAGCCGAAATATCTCGATGCTGCGACCGCCGCGGCGAGCTACGTCACGACGAAGATGTGGAACCCGGCGACGAAGACCTTGAAGCGCACCGACGGCGGTGTCGAGGCCCTCGGCGAAGACTACGCGCTGCTGATCCAGGGACTGCTCGATCTCTTCGACAGCAGCTACGACCCGAAGTGGCTCGAGCTCGCGATCGCGCTGCAGCAGCGGCAGGACGCGCTGTTCTGGGATGCCAGTGCCGCGCGCTACACGATCGGCACGTCGCTGCCGCCCGCGCTGCGCGGACTGCTCGTCGAGCGCGATGACGAAGTTCCGTCGATCAACGGCGTGTCGGTGATGAACCTTCTGCGACTGGCCATGCTGACCGGCAACGCAACCTGGCGCGCGCGTCCGGAGCTGATCTTTCAGTCCTTCGCGGGCCGCTTGCGCAACTCCGGCTACGAGCTGGCGCAGCTCGCCGCCTCGTACGAGACCTCGCTCTTCGCGCCGCGCATCTTCGTCGTGACGGGCGACATGCGCAGGCAGGAGACTCGCGACATGCTCGCGGCGCTGCACGCGAAATGGGAGCCGATGCGCGCGATCGTGTTTCTGCCGGTGAAAGGGGCGGCGCGCGAGCGCGTCGTGCGCGTCCTTCCGTTCACCGGCGCGCTGCAGCCCGATCCCGAGCGCACCATCGCCTACGTCTGCGCGGACGGGAAGTGCATGCCGACTACAATCGCACCATGAAAGCTGCGAACACCGTCGTCGCGATCGTCGACGACGAGGACAACATTCGCGAGACCGTCGGCTTCGCGGTGCGTCGCGAGGGCTATCCGGTCGAGTTGTACGCGACCGGCCTGGAAGCGTGGCGCGCGTTCCAACAGAAACTGCCCGGCCTGGTGATCCTCGACATCACCATGCCGGAGATGGACGGCCTCGAGCTCTGCCGGCGCATTCGCGCGGTGTCGGAGACGACGCCGATCATCTTTCTCACCTCGCGCGACGAAGAGCTCGACCGCGTCCTGGGGCTCGAGATCGGCGCCGACGATTACCTCTGCAAGCCCTTCTCGATGCGCGAGCTCCTCGCGCGCGTGAAAGTGCTCTTCCGCCGCGCGGCCATCGATCGCGGCGAAACGCGTCCGGCGGCGGACGCGCCCGTGCGTCACGGCGATCTCGAGCTCGACCTGCAGCGCTACACCGTGCGCTGGAAAGGCATGCCCGTCAATCTCACCGTGACCGAGTTCATGATGCTGCACGCGCTCGTGCGCTACCCCGGCCACGTCAAAACGCGCAAGCAACTCCACCAGGACGGCTACCCGCACGACGCCTACGTCAGCGACCGCACGATCGACAGCCACATCAAGCGCGTCCGCCGCAAGTTCGAAGAGGCGGATGCGACGTTCGATCGCGTGGAGACGGTGTATGGGCTCGGGTATCGCTGGAAAGAGTAGGCAGTTCGCAGTCTGCAGTGTGCAGGAGATGAATCGCGTGTTGCGGCGGGCTCCTGCGAACTGCGTACTGCATACTGCGTACTGATCGCATGCGAATCAGAATCAGCCGCTTGGCCTTCC
>Ga0075428_100010705_pt1 | contig 10193 bp, 8 predicted proteins | sample RhiMetdeltSRZDD2_FD_75291 | JGI IMG/M metagenome (GOLD analysis project Ga0075428, IMG submission 75291) | Populus rhizosphere microbial communities from Tennessee, USA - Rhizosphere MetaG P. deltoides SRZDD2 | ecosystem: Host-associated > Plants > Roots > Rhizosphere > Soil | place: USA...
CAAGTCCCACTCGCGTACCAGAGCTGGAGGCGCCTGGCAACGCCAGGCATCGATCAACAGTTCGCGGAGCTCCTTCTCGTCGACGGCGGCGAGGCGTACCAGGACGGCTGGGAAACCGGCGTAGTGCGGCTCGGTAAAGAACTTCTCAGGATCAGCCGCGATCAGTTCGTCCTTCTCTTCGTTGCTCGCGACCCGCACGGCGAGCACAGCCGGGTTGGGAACTCGTGGCTTCTTGGGATCGATGCGCTCATTCCAGAGCCATGCCATTCCCTTCACCTTTGCGCCCCGCCGTACGCCGATGTGGGTACCTTCTGCCGTCGTCTTCGGGAGCGTCAACGCAATCCGCTGCGCATCCTCGAAATCTGCCATTGCTCCCTCAGAGTTTGCGTTCGGTGAACAGATCGCTGACGTCCTCGGGCAGGTCACCGTCGATCAACACTGTCACCGTGTCACCTGCTCTCAGGCGGGTCTCTCCGTGCACGGGCACGAGCACCCCATCTCGTACGACGATACTGATCCAGATATCGCTGGCCAGGTCTGCGACTTCTTCGACCGTTCGGCCATCAACTAGCGCTCCGGCGGCAATGTTGATCTGATGAGCCGTCGCCGGTTCGGCCTCGAGTCGTACCCCGACCGCCCACGGCTCCGGCCGCACCGGCTGCATGGGCACCCCCAACCGCCGCGCGACAGTCGGAACCAGGCTGCCCTGAACAACGACCGAGAAGATCACCACAACGACGACGATCCCGTAGAGCCGCTCCGCGTCCGGAACATCCGCAGCGAGCAGCAGGTCTCCAAGCAGGATCGGCACGGCGCCCTTGAGCCCGGCGAACAGGACGAAAAGGCGTTCGCCACGTTCGAGCTGGGCGGGAAGCAGGCACAGCCCAACCACGAGCGGTCGAATCACGATGGCGAGGGCCAGGCCGAGAATGAGCCCCGGCAGCCAGACATCCGTCCGCGACAGCACCTTCAGGTCGATGGTGAGCCCCAAGACGACGAAGGCCACGATCTCCGCCAACCCGGCCAGTGCGGCGTGAAATCGTTCTATTTCACGCTGATAGGGAGCGCGGCGCCCGCCGATGACAATGCCGGCCACAAAGACTGCCAAGAAACCCGATCCGTGCAGCAGTGTCGTCAGGCCGTACAAGAGCAGCACGCTCGCCAGGGTGCGCAGCGGATACAAGGCCTCACTCGGCAGGGATATCCGCCGCATGAACCACAGCAGCGCCGCGCCGCCCGCAATGCCGGCAGCCATGCCAATCGTCATCTGAAGCAGGAAGTCGGCGGCGACTCGCCCAAAGGCGACGCCACTGACTCCGCCCACCGCCAGCAGGCCGCCCATCAGCGCAATTCCAACCGGGTCGTTCGCCCCGGACTCGCCCTCCAAGATCGTGCCACTACGTCCGGCAATCTCCTGCTGCCCGAGCACCGAGAACACCACAGCCGGATCGGTCGGAGACACCGCGGTTGCGACCAGCAAGGCGACGTACCAGGCCACCCCGAACGCCGCGTGCAGCAGGATGCCGCTAGCGGCCGCGGTGAGGAAGGTGCCCAGTACGCCGACGATGATGATCAATCCGAGAGCCGGTCGGAGCCGACGCCAACCGATATGCCTGCCACCGTTGAACAAGATCAAGACAAGCGCTACCGAGACCACCTGCTGCACCATTTCGTCCCGCGGCGACGGGACACCCGGGACAAGGAACACGGCAATCGCGGCAGCGGCGAGCATCCATACCGGCGCCGGCAGTCTCAGTCGCGCCGACAGCCGGCTGACTAACACTGCCGCAAGGGCGACCGCGCTGGTCAGTGTGATGATCAAGGCGAACCGAGCCGTCTCGGACACGGGCTGCTCCTCGGCGGAGTCGACGAAGCGTGGGCCGATTTGCCGACCAGCCTTCCCGGCACACCGAGTCACACATTACGACCTGTCAGCGTCTCAGCACGTTATGGACCGCTTGAGATGTTGACAAGTGGGATCAGAAGCTCTGGCGTCGGCTGACAAATCTCGGCCCGACCCGGAGACAGTCGGACTCGCTTAGCAAAGATGACTCGCGGACGGTCCAGGTCCCCTACCCTCATCACATGAGCTCGGAGCAGGTGGACACCGACTACGCCTCTGGGTGGTCATTGCCTCGCGGTCTGATCATCCTCCTCGGAGTTGCCGCAGCACTGGTCGCAGCCCTTGGCATGCGGCAGTTCTCCGCAATTCTCGGACCCGTGTTCTTGGCACTGGTGCTGTCGATTGTCGTTCACCCAGTACGGCAATTCTCTGATCGCCGTCACTGGCCGGGTTGGATTGGCATCATCTTGAGCCTGCTCGCGGTATACGCGATCGTTGTCGGGCTTTTTGCGATTCTGGTCATTGCAGGCATCCAGTTCGCAACACTGCTGCAAGACTATGCCCCGCAATTCCAGGCTTTCTTGCAGCAGGCCGCCCAAATCTTGGAGTCGGTCGGGGTCAGTCAGCAGAAACTGCAAGAGCTAGCGAACGACATCAGCCCAAGCAGGCTCGTAGGCTTTGCAGGCAACGTGCTTGGCGGTCTGGCAGGCGTACTCAGCAATATCTTCTTCCTTATCGTGCTGTTGTTTTTCACAGTGGCCGATGCCGGAGACTTCGCCACCAAGCTTGAAAGCATTACGCCGCGTGGACAGCGCCTAGCCGAGGCGTTTCGGCAATTCGCTCATGGCTCTCGCCAATATCTCGTGGTAGCGACGATCTTCGGCCTGATCGTCGCATTCTGCGACGTCATAGCACTCTGGATTCTCGACATCCGTTATGCCTGGCTTTGGGGGCTATTGGCATTTATCACCAACTACATTCCCAATATCGGCTTCATCATCGGGTTGTTGCCGCCGACAATTATCGCTCTGCTCGATCACGACGTGGTGACCGCGATTATCGTCGTCATCGTCTACTCTGTCTTGAACTTTGTGATCCAAACCATCATCCAGCCGCGGGTCGTCGGCGTGACGGTCGGGCTCTCGGCCACGCTGAGCTTCCTATCCTTGATCATCTGGGCGACGATCCTGGGCGCCAGCGGCGCCTTTCTTGCGATCCCGCTGAGCTTGTTCGTCAAGTCGTTGTTTATCGATGTGGATCCGGAACATGACTGGGTGGTACCGCTCTTGTCCAGCGGGAACGGCAAGACCGGGAACGGTGGCAAGAATGGGAACGGTGGCAGGAAGGTGGCCGCAGCGACTCCTGCCAGGGGAACTACTTCAGTCGAGCCGAGTGAGGCATCTGACACTGCCGAGCCGGGTGAAGGACCCGACGCCAAAGCCTCAGAACCCTAGAGGATTCCGAGTCGCTCGGCGCGCAGCACCGCATCCCGGCGCGTCTGTACGCCCAGCTTCCGATACGTCGATCGCAAATGCGTCTTCAGCGTGTTCCTGGAAATGAACAATGCAGAGCACAGCTCGCGCTGATCCAGCGGGGTTGGCAAATATTGCAGAATCTCAAGCTCGCGTACGGAGAGTGGGTCCGGCAATTCACCTCGATAAGCCGGCTGCCTCCGCAAATACGCCAGAAGCTCGATCACCTGCTCACCGTACGACGAGATGCGACGCCTTTCTGCTTCCAGCACGGGCGTAATAGCTGCAGCGATTTCAAAGTACGGGCGGCGCCAGCCGTGTGCCTCGCTGGTCTGCAAGGCAAGCCGCAGATAGTGCGAGGCTCGGTCCGGTAACTCCGCCCGGAACGCCAGGCTGGCAGCGCCGAGCAGCACTCGTACGCGCAATGCCTCCGACCGGCCTGGTAGCAGTGCGGACTCAAGGGGCAGATTGTTGATCAATAGCTCCGGATCCATGCCAGCGACACCAGCCCGAGGATCCAAAGCGGCCCGTTGCATGACCCACGCCCACAGATACGACTGATCCCGGGGTTTCTCGCTGACGCCATTCGGTGAATTCAGGGCCAGATCGAGCGCCTTGGAGAACTCACCTGCGGCTAGGTAAGCGTCAATACGCGTGCTCGTCCACAGGGATCGAGTTGTCGGCAATTGCAGGAGGTTTGGATTCGCTGCGATCAAGTCATCCAGCAGCAACGCGCAGCCGAGCCAGTCGTCGTCTCGGATCAGGCGCAGTCGCGCATCGGTGATCATCTCCAGCGCCTGGCTGATCGGTTGCGGGAATGCCGACCGAGTTCTGCCGTCGGCAGCACGGTCAGGTTGTGGCGAGCCCTGCTCGCCGGTCTCCACCTCGAGCCATTGCCACGCCGGCCAGCTGGTCCCCGCATGTTCCTGGGTGCCTCGAGCAATCTCACGGTCGAGCAGTGCCGAAGCGCGATTCAGATATTGCCGGGCCGATCGAAGATCACCAGCGACAATTCTTTCCCAGCTGCGGATCTCAAGATCACCGAGCTGCACCTTGGGGTACGACTCTGCGGCGCCGTCTTGTGATTCGTTGAGGACTGCGTCGACCGTGTCGGCCAGACCTGCAGTGAAGAGGCAGGCTGCGTACAACTGCTGCCATGCAGTGCGGAGGCCGGCCGAGGCCGCGGTGGAGGCACGTGTGGAGTCCCAGCTGGGATCAACCTCCAAGATTCGGATGGCATCGCGTGCCCCACCCCGTTCAGCCGAGAGCCAGGCCTCCACGAACCTCAGCACCTCGGCTTCCAGCCTCGTTCCACCCGCGGGCGCACCAGCCAAGATCGCCGCAACGGACCCCATGGCCTCCGTCCGAGCGCCAGTCCCGAGCTTGAGCAGGATCGACGCCAAACGCACGCTCAGACTGGCGTCGAGTTGGGAGTCAGGCAATCGCTCTAAGGTGTTCCGCACCCAGGTCCAGTCGTCGGTCGCAAGCGCCGCACAGGCACCGGCCAGAATCGACTCGACGAGCACATCCCACGACTGACCCTGCACCGCCAGGGGCGCAGCGCGAACATGTTCGCCATGTCTGGCAAACCACATCGCCGCGAGTGCGGAGAGCCGCCGGACCTCCCCAGGCGATGATCGCATGAGTTCAGCAAGCAGCAGGGCACGAAACATGGGGTGGTAGCGGTATGGCCAGCGTCGTTCGGACAACCGGTGCAGGAAACCGGGCTGAACCCGTGCTCGCTCGAGTAGCAGAGCGCCGTCGGAACGTCCGGTGAGCTGATCAGCCAGTTCTGCGTCGAGGAATTCGCTCACTGACGTCTGAAGCAGGAACTGGCGAAGATCATCGGCGGTATAGGCGAGAGCCTGCCCCATCAGGTAGCTGCCTACGGCAGTGTCGCCATGCAGCAACATGGCGAAAGCCTCTTCGGAATGGGCTCCCTGAGACAAAGGCGTGGTTGAAAGCCTGAGCCCCGCCGGCCATCCCTCCGTATAGCTCCACAGCGCGTGTGCCTGCTCATCGGTCACGGCAATATGGTTTGCCACCAGAAAGAGCCGTGTTTCGTCTTCGTCGAACGCCAGCTCATCGGCACGGATCTCCGCAACCTTGCCTGCCAGCCGCGCTTCGTGGAGCGCGAGGATGGGATCGCTTCGAGTAGCGATGACAATGCGCCGGCTTCCGTTCGCCCGTCGCAGGGCATCTCTGAGAGGCCCAGTGCCGCGGTCACGTTCGAGGAGATGCAGGTCGTCGATGATCAACGTCACAACGGAGAGGCGAAGCGCCTCGCGGACCTGATGCCAGAGCTGCCATTGATCGGCGATCTCCGCTGGGTCGAGGCGCACTACCGGACCGGCCTGTGGAGACCACTGCCGGAGCAGGGTGGTTTTGCCATAGCCAGCCGGAGCGGAAACGAGCGTGATCGGATGCAAAGCGTGGCCACCCAAGGGCAGCAGCCTTCGGCGAGTGATCACCCCGTTGTGAGAGATAGCCATCCTTTCCGCTGGAAGGCCACTTCGTCTGGTTTGTCTTAGCCGTGTTGTCAGGAACTCCAGAGCCGGGGCAGTCCGATCATCGTTGACGACGCCACGGCGTGGTTGGCCCGTCATTCCCCCGAAAACGCGCCGTATTACATGCTAAAGGCGGGGGTATTTCACGTCCACCATGCCCCTTTGGCCACTATTAACGCTGGCGCATCTCCAGCAGCTCTATCCCGAGGTCCTGCATGGCCTGCAAGGCACCGTGCAGTTCGGCTTGATCACGGAAAGCTCCTACCAGAGTTGGGCCGTTGACGGTCTGCTCAACATGCAGGCCAAGAGGCTTCAGCGCTGCAATCAGCGCATCCGTCAATTCTCCGCGTACGCGGATCTCGTAGGTCTGGCGCTCAGCGCCACGGGTCATGACCGTACCGCTGCCGATTGACCCGTGGTGGCCAGGGCCCAGATAACGATCACATCAATTGCGATGAGCGCGATGGCCCAAAACGGCTGCGACGGAAGCCACATGAAGTTCAACACGCCATTCAAGACGGCTAGACCGATCGCCGTCCAGATAGCCCAGGCAGCCCCTCTCAGCACGAACCAGCCGACGAAAATGAACACCACTCCGAGAATCATGTGGATCCACCCCCACACCGTGGCATCGAAGCGGAAGACATAGCCGCCGACCTTGGCAAAGACCTCGTCGTTGATCACGCCGGCAAGGCCGAGGAAGAACTGCGAGCCTCCCAGCAGGAGCAACATTGCGGCTGCGAAGACCGTAATGCCGATCGCCACCGGGTTTTCTGCTCTCGAGCTCCTTAGAGACATTGCCGCCTCCCCACGTTCACTCGCGACGCGATCGTCGGATACAGGCACAGTGCTCTCGATCGGCGCTGGTAGGCATCACTCTTTCGGGGTGATCTTTGAATGACACCGTTGCGCTGGGGCGACTCCGACGAGCTCAGGGCGTGTTTCTAGGTTGTGTCGTCGGCCTCTGAGCAATCAGTCACGGAACAGACTTGGTCAAGTCCGACGTCGCGGCAGTGCTCTCTACGCTCTCTGCCTCCGGCGTCACCGGCGTCACCGGCGGAACGGTGCTCTCTGCGTCCGGCGTCACTGGGGGAGCCGGGCTCGGCGGGCGACCCAGGAACTCGATGATCACCAACGCCACCAAGACCGCGATCGTCAGCCCGATGATCACCTTCCCGGTCGGCTGATTCCAGAAGACCAGCACTAGCGCTGCGATCGCGATCACGGCTATCCAGAGCACCCGCTTGTACCTGTAGACCCAGGCACCTACCGGCCCGGTACGGAAGCCGGCTCTTTCAGCACCGCCGCGGAGCCAGCCGATCCCGGACCTGAGTCCCGCCCGAGCCCGTACCGCGGTGACAGAGCCACCGGTGAGGAAGCCGGCCAGGGCAATGACCAGGCCAAAGACCAGCACGGTACGCAGCCCGAGCCGCAGGAAACGTACGAGTGTGTCGTAGAAGGAGGCCGCGGCATCATGGTCCAACACGCCGAGTGGTAGCGCATTGAGGTAGATGGTTCGGAAGAGGAGAATCCCCAGTGCCAGCACCACCATGCCCGCGGCCAAGCCGAGCCCGGCGCCAACCAAAGCCCGACGGTGGCCCTTGGCTATGTAGACACCGAGCGCCAGGAAGATCAGCATGACGACGGGCAGCCAATTTCCGAGCGTGTTCAGCAGGCTGAAAGCACTCTGAGCCTTGGTTATGGCTTCCGATTGCAGGATCGTGAACGACGGGTTGACGTCCGGAATGCGACTCGCGAGGTCGAATCCCCTGTCGACCAGGCGTTGTTTGACCACCTGGATGAACGGGCCAAGGTTGATGCTCACTGTGTCGTTAGCAATCGTGACGCCCTCACCGGTTTGCCCGGTGAGGGCCGCGACGAGTGCCTGATGGGCTGCACGGTTAGCGGTCACCCATGCGTCGGCAAAGGCGTCGCTGGCCACCACATTGCCCACCTCGGTGCGTACGAAGCTTTGGACGCCCTCAGACAGCGGTCCAGAGAGTGCGTGCAGTTGCGTTGCGATGAGCGGCGGCAATCCCCGCTCAGCAAGTGCATCCACCGCCTGATTCGTAATGCCCGTGACATCGAGACGCGAAAAGATCTCTGTGGTGACCTTGTTTGCCACTGCATTCTGGATCGCTGGATCGTGGGCAAGAGGTGCCACAGTCGTGACATACCGATCCGTGTTCGTGACCAGGTTTTTTGTCCAAACTGCCACCACCGAGAGCGGTGCCATGATGCAGCCGATCACAATCAGCAAGGTCGCGACCACCGAACGCCACCGCTGCCGTCGCGGCCGGGGAGGGGCGACCACGGTAGGTGGTTCGGCCACCGCCGGCGCGGCTGCGACCTGTGAGCGTAGATCGGCAACCTCGGCGCGAAGTCGCTCGAGCTCAGCCCGCTCCTCTGCACTCAGGGCAGCACCATCGGACGCAGTCTCGTTCGGCACTGGGGCGCCGGGCTGCTCCGCGGTCACGATGGCACCATCTCCTAGAGAGCTATCCGCAGTCATCACCCCTGGTGGGTGACATCGGGCTTGACCGACCGTCAGAAATGGTCAGAGGCGACACTTCTTAATCGATTCAGCCGTGTCGACTCTGACCACTTTGCTGAAAAGGCCCGCTGAGCGGTCAGTCCTCGGTGTCGGCCTCGTCGCCCGCAGCGGTCTCTGCGGCCGCCTGGTCGCCTCCAGCTGCCTTGGCGTCTTGCTCGATCTCCGAATTGTCGGCCTTGATCTCGCGGGTCTCTACTTTCTCGGCCTTTTCCATGGAGCCCTTGATGTCATCTTCCATCTCCGCTACACCAACGACCACGAGCCCTGCCTGGCCTTCATCGAGGTACTCGCCAAGATCTTTGAGGTCGCCGCGGCTCATCCCAGCCGAAGCATGTCCTGCTACAGCACCAAGCACGGCTCCGCCAGCAGCGGTGGCAGCCAGTAGGCCGCCGCCCAATGCAGCAAATGGGAACAGTGCCACCACGAGCCCAGTCGCCAGCCCCACACCGCCGCCGAGTACGCCGCCAACTCGGGTCGGCGTTTCATGCTTCTTGGTGATGCGCACCTTGCCGTCGTCGCGCTTTTCGATCACCGCAGCGTCGTAGGCATCGAGCATGCCGGCCTTGGTGTGCAGATCCTTGACTAATTGGTAATCAGACTCAGCGTCCTCAACGCTGGGGTACACCCCGACGTACGCCACGAACGTGTCGACCGCCATCACATCTCTCCTTTTTCTTGGAGCTGCTCACGCATCGCGCTTGGAGCCCGCCGTCGTCGTCGCTCGCAGAGGAAAGAACGCCTCCGCTCTCTCCTCCTCCGTGGGGCGGCGCGCGATTCCCGACGCTCGCAGCTGTGTGTTTGGTGTTCAGCTTCTGACAAGTCGGCGAGTAAGTGCATCACCCCGCGCGGGTGAGTTACTCCTGGCCTCGCGGCGGAATGATCAAGACATGGCTGATCGAGACGACGAGATGTTCCTACGTGTTGCCAGGATGGAGGCGTTCAGCGACGGCGTGTTCGCCATTGCCATCACGCTGCTGGTGTTGGAGCTTTCAATCCCGCCGGGTTCGGAGGAGCACTTTCTCCGCGCTGTGCTCGACCAATGGCCTTCCTATCTCGCGTACGTCGTGAGTTTCGCGACGATCGGAGCAATCTGGCTGGGCCACAACTCGATCACTCATTACTTACATAGCGCCAACACCACGTTCCTCAGGCTGAACCTCGCCCTGCTGCTGGTGGTCTCGTTCCTGCCGTTTCCCACCAGATTGCTCGCCGAGAACCTCGGATCGCGCGCGAGTGAGCGGGTCGCCGCGACCATTTACGGCGTGAGCCTGCTCGGCGCGATGATTTTGCTGTCGTTGTTGTGGCAGACCGCGGTGAGCGCGAAGCTCGTACATCCCGATGCTGGCGATGAAGAGATCAGGCTGCTCACCAGACGCCTCCGACCGAGCCTGGCGCTCTACATCGTGTTGATCATCGTGGGTTTGTTCACCCCGCTGGTTGCGACATTCGGCTATCTAGTAGTCGCCTTTCTGCTGATCTTCCCGGTCAACCTGGGGCGTCGAGAGAAGTCCGAGCCTGCCAGCAGCTGAGGCACTCACCCCGCCGGGGTGATGCTTGCCCGTCGCCGGTTGCGCGAGTCTTGATCATCCCGGTTCTCGCTCACGAAAGGTAGGGGCACCATGCCTGACTCGAAGCCGAACATCCTGGTCATCTGGGGCGACGACATCGGGATCACCAATCTGAGCTGCTACAGCGACGGATTGATGGGCTACCGTACGCCCAACATCGACCGGATCGCCGATGAAGGCATGCGCTTCACCGACTCGTACGGGGAACAAAGCTGCACTGCTGGACGGTCCGCATTCATTACCGGCCAG
>Ga0075428_100010707_pt1 | contig 10193 bp, 11 predicted proteins | sample RhiMetdeltSRZDD2_FD_75291 | JGI IMG/M metagenome (GOLD analysis project Ga0075428, IMG submission 75291) | Populus rhizosphere microbial communities from Tennessee, USA - Rhizosphere MetaG P. deltoides SRZDD2 | ecosystem: Host-associated > Plants > Roots > Rhizosphere > Soil | place: USA...
TCGGGCTGACGACGAATCACCTCGCTGAATGTGTCGATCGATGCCTCCAGCTGGCCGTGCTGCATCTCGACCACGCCGGCGCGCAGCAGATGATCGACATCGTCGTTGCCCGACCGGCTCCAGATCTCCCACAGCGCACGCTCGGCGAGCGCGCGCACCCGCGCATCCGGATCGCGTAGCGCAGCCACGAGCGCGGGGACGTCCGCCATCGTGCCGGCTTCGGCCAGCGCCGTTGCGGCACCGCGCCGCGCTTGCACGTCCTCACGGTTGGCGAGCGCCGCGAGCGCATCCTCGCGCGGACCCGCTGCTACGGGCGTCGCGGCGAGCATCAGCATGAGCGCCAGCGCCGCCCTCATGGTGTGAACGCCTCGTTGACGGCGGTCGCCGCCAGACCCGGCTCCCGTCCGCCGGCGGGGACGTACACGCGCCCGCCGATGAGCGCCGCGCCGATGCCGTGACGAGGCGTCGGCATCGGTGTGAGCGCGATCCAGCGATCGCCGGCCGGCTCGTACATCTCCGTCGCCTCGAAGATGCGGAACGGTGCCTCGCCGCCGAACACGAGAACACGATCGGCCAGCGCGGCGGCGGCGAGACCGCCACGCCCGCGTGGTAGCGGCGGCCCGGTGCGCCACGCATCCGCGGCCGGATCGTATATCTCGACGTTCGCATATTGCGTGCCCATGAACGACGACCGGCCGCCGAGCGCCCACACGCGGCCGCGGAAGGCGACGGCAGCCAGATGGTCGCGCGCCGTCGGCATCGCGTTCGCGGCCTTCCAGGCGTTGGCGGCGGGGTCGTAGACCTCGTGGGCGTTGAGAGGATCGCGCTGCGCGCCGCCCAGCGCGTGGATGCGGCCATTGAGCACCGCCGCGGCGAGCGCACCGCGTGGGGTCGGCATCGGCGGCCGCGGCTCCCACGCGCCGCGCGAGTCGTTCCATTCCCACATGTTGTCGGTCGGCTCCCAGCGCACACGACCGCCCGCGTACCCACCGAGCACGAAGAGACGCTGGTCGATGGTAACGGCGGCGGTATGGTGAACCGCTTCGGGCAGCGGCGCGCGGGCGGTCCACGTGTTGCTCTGCGGATCATAGCTCTCGACGGTTGCGAGGGGCTCGCCCGTCGTGCTGAAGCCGCCGATGACCCAGACCTGGCCGCGCAGCGCCGCGGCCGCGACTTCCTGGCGCGCTGTCGGAAGCGGCGTCAGCGACGCCCAGCTGCCCGGCGCGGTCTGATTCACGGGCGCCGTCGACTCGGTGGTCGCACCAAGGCAGCCGGCGAGGGCCAGCGCCACCATGGTGGCGGCTCGCATCGCCGCGCGCATCACGCGCGACCCGTCAGGCGCAAGAACGCCGCTTCGTCGAGCGTCTGTACGCCGAGTCGCCGGGCGTCGTCGGCCTTGCTGCCCGGCGCCTCGCCGACGACGACGTACGAGGTTTTCTTCGACACCGACGACGTGACGCGCCCGCCGAGTCGCTCGATCAGTTCGCGGGCCGCCTCGCGCGTGAGCGTGCCGAGCGCGCCGGTGACGACGAACGTCTTACCCGCGAGCGGCTGCGGACGTTCCGCCTCGACGCCCGGCTGGGTCATGTCCACGCCGGCGGCGGCCAGGCGCTGGATGACGTCCCGATTCGTTTCGTCATCGAAAAACCGCTTGATCGACTGCGCCAGCTCGTCGCCGATGCCGCGGATCTCGTTCAGCTCGGCCTCCGAGGCGCGCTGCAGCCGCGCCATGCCCCCGAACTGATTCGCGAGCAGCGAGGCAACGCGCTCGCCGACCATCGGGATGCCGAGGGCATTGAGCAGACGCGCGAGGCCGCGCGTCTTGCTGCCCTGGATGGCGGCCACGAGATTCTCCGCCGATTTCTCCGCGAACCGCTCGATGTCGGCCACCTCGTCGAGGGTCAGCGTGTAGAGGTCGGCGAAATCCTTGACCCGTTTGCCGTCCACCAGCTGCTCGACGACCGCTTCCCCGAGGTGCTCGATGTCCATCGCGCGCCGTGAGCCGAAGTGCCGCAAGCGCGCCTTGAGCTGAGCCGGGCACGCCGCGTTCAGACAACGCCAGTACGCCTCGCCGGCCAGGCGCGCGGCGGCGTGGCCGCACACGGGGCACCGGTCGGGGAAGGTGTAGGGAACGGCGTCGGCGGGCCGCTTGGACATCACCACCTGCACGACGTAGGGAATGACGTCGCCCGCGCGCTCGATGAGGACGGTATCGCCGACGCGCACGTCCTTGCGTCGCACCTCGTCCTCGTTGTGCAGGCTCACGTTGCTGATCGTGACGCCGGCCAGCGGTACCGGTACCAGCTTGGCCACGGGGGTCAGCGCGCCCGTCTTGCCGACGTTGACTTCGATCGCCTGTACGACGGTCGTCGCCTGGCGCGCGGCGAACTTGAAGGCGATTGCCCAGCGCGGGTGGTGCGTGGTCGATCCGAGCCGCCACTGCTGCTCGAGCGCGTCGACCTTGACCACCGCGCCGTCCGCGTCGTAGCCGAGCGCATCGCGATCACGCTCCAGGCGGCCGCAATAGTCGATCACGGCGTCCATCGTCCCGCAGCGCTCCGTCAGGGGATTCGTCTTGAAGCCTGCCTCACGCAGCGCCTCGAGCGTCTCCCAGTACGTGCGAAAGCCGAGCTCGCGCCCCTCGCTCACGTGATAGAGGAAGATGTCGAGCGGCCGGCGCGCCGTGATGGCGGGATCCTTCTGCCGCACGGCACCGGCCGCCGCATTGCGTGGATTGGCAAACGTCGCCTCGCCCGCGGCCTGCAGGCTTTGGTTGAGCTGCTCGAAGTCCGCGCGCGGCATGAAGACCTCGCCGCGCACCTCGAGCTCCGGGACGCCGGCCAGCGCCCCGCGCAAGACCATCGGCACCGAGCGGATCGTCTTGAGATTGGCCGTGATGTCCTCGCCGACGCGGCCGTCGCCGCGTGTGGCGCCGCGGACGAAGCGCCCGCGCTGGTAGAGCAGCGCGATGCCGAGACCGTCGATCTTCGGCTCGCACACGTACTCGAAGCGCGCGCCCGGCAGCGCGCGACCCAGGCGCGCCTCGAACTCGTGCAGGTCGTCCGGCGACGTCGCGTTGTCCAGCGAGAGCATCGCCGTGCGGTGCTCGACCGGGCGAAACGCGTCGACGGGCTGACCGGCCACCCGCTGCGTCGGGCTGTCCGGCGTGACGAGGTCCGGGAACGCGGCCTCCAGCTCACGGAGCTCGCGCATGAGCGCGTCGTACTCGGCGTCGGAGATTTCGGGGCGCGCTTCCGCGTAATACAGGTAGTCGTGATGGCGAATCTGCTCCCGCAGCTCGCTGATGCGCTGCAGAGCGTCAGCCCGCGTCATGGCGACTCAGCATAGCACTTCGGTTATCATGCCGATGATGCGCAAGCCCTCATCGGCGCGTCGAGCGCGAGTCGCGGCCACCACCGCCTCCACGCAGGACTATCTCGCAGCGATCTACGATCTCGCCGGCAGCGGCAAGCCCGTCATCGGGGCCCGCCTCGCGAAGCACATGTCGATCTCTGCGCCCGCGGTGACCGAGGCGATGCATCGCATGGCGCGCGGCGGCTACGTCAAGGTCGGTCACGGCAAGGAGCTCACCCTCACGCCGAAGGGCCGGGAGATCGCCGAGGTCATGGCGCGTCGTCACCGGCTGCTCGAGCGCTGGCTCACCGACACGCTCGGGCTGAACTGGACGGACGCGCACGAGGAAGCGCACCGCCTGGAGCACGCGCTGTCGCCGCGCGTGGAGGACCGGCTCGCCGAGATGCTCGGAATGCCGAGCACGTGCCCGCACGGCAATCCGATCCCCGGCATGGCGCGCCCGCCGCGCGTCGAGCCGTTTCCGCTCGCGCAGGCGAAGGAGGGCAGTCTCGTCGTCGTCGAGCGCATCACGGAGGAAGCCGAAGCCGACAAGAAGCTGCTCGAGTATCTCTGGCGCAACGAGGTCCGGCCCGGCCGCCGCCTGAAGATCGTCGAGGTGGCGCCGTGGGCCGGCACGATCACGGCCGGCGGTGACGGCCCGACGATCGCCCTCGGCCTGCCCGCCGCTGCGAAGATCTGGGTCTACCGGCCGAACGACGCCTGAGGAGGAGGCGTCGATCCGACTCTTCTTCTGGGGGTTGGTGGCGGTGGCGGCGGCGTACGCCGCCTATGCCGTGATGATGTCGACGTGGCAGTACTTTCAGGTGTCCGGCGTGGTGGACGACGTGATGCAGCCGCGCTCGATCGCCGAGCTGGGATCGGCGCGCGCCGTGAAGAGCAAGATCCTCAAGGACACCGCCGAATCGGGCGTGCCGCTGGAGGAACGCGACGTCAACGTGACGATCGACAACCGCGCCTACACGGTGAACGTCATCTGGTCGTTCCCGGTCATCATCTACCACGGGGAGCCGGTCCTCTCGATCCCGCTCTCGCTCAAGCGGGCGAAGCAGACGGCCGGCGCGTTCTATTTGCCCGCGGGACGCGCCTTCGCCTCGGCGATCATGCGCTCGACGCGCGCGCGTTCCTCGCCCGCCGGCATGACCTTCACGAACCGCTCCCACGAGCGGATCGCGCCGGCCGTGTCCTTCTTCGCCTCGTAGAGCACCTGCCCGCGATAGAGCAGAGCGGGCGGGTAGTCCGGCGAGAGCTTCAGGGCACGGTCGAAGAGGCCCAGCGCGCGGTCGATCATCTCGGGCCCGTGCTCTCCGCGCGCGGCGACGGCGGCGATGAGCCCCATGTGGGTCAGCGCATCGACGTTGTCCGGATCACGCTTGAGCACCGCCTGATAGGCCGCGATCGCCTCGCTGTAGCGTCCCGCAAACAGACTCTCGCGCGCCGCCTCGAGCATGCCCTGCAGCATCTGGGGCGTGACGGGGCCGCGCGGCGCGTTCGCCATCGATGGCGGTCCGCCCGGCTTCGGCGCATCGGGCGAGGCGAGAGGCCGCGAGCCGGTCGGCGCGGCGTCGGCCATCCGCTCGGGCTCGGTATATCGCACGATGCCCACGCCCAGCGCGACGCCGAAGACGAGCAGCGCCACGGCGGCGACGGCGAGCGCAGCGGGATGGCGCCAGCCGCTCGCCCGACCCGTCGGCGCCGCCGGTGCGACCGTCGGCGTCGGCGCGGGGCCGAGCGCGTCGAGCGCGCGCAGCGTCTCAGCCGCCTCGGCCTCGTAGCGTGCGCGCAGCTCGGCGTAGTCGGGATCGGAGACGTGGCCGGCCGCGTGCTCGAACTCCAGCTCGCGAAGGGCCCAGAGCGCGACGCGCTTGGCCTCGAGCAGCTGATCGCGCTCGTCGGCCGGCAGCGGCAGCAGCGGCGCCGGCCGGCCGCGGGCTCGCACCAGCGGCCAGATCGCGAACGCGGCGGCCGGCAGCGCGAGCACGAGCGCGACGACGACGGTGCCGGTCACGGCTCCGTCTCGAGCTCGCGGCGGATCCGCTCACGCATCGCCGCATCCACCGGCGGCGGCGCCGCCGCCGCGCGCCGCCGACGCGTCCACCGGCGCAGCAGCAGCGCCACCACGGTGAAGCCGACCGCAAGCGCGGCGACCGGAAACCACCAGACGAGCAGGTTGAAGCCCGAGCGGCGGGGAGCGAGCAGGATCCATTCGCCGTAGCGCGCGACGAAATACTCGCGCACCTGCTCTGGCGTCTCGCCGGCCTCGAGCCGCTCACGCACGATCCCGCGCATCTGCGCGGCCATCTCGGACGGAGAGTCGGCGACCGACAGATTCTGGCACACCACGCACCGCAGCTCGGCGGACACGTCGTGGACGGTCTGCTCAGAGACGGGTGTCGCCACCGCATCGGCGATCGCAGCGAGCAGCACGATCACCGCAGCGAGCAGCACGATCACCGCAGCGAGCGGGACGAGCGCGAGCAGCATCGTGCGCGCCGCCGGCGATGCCGCCCGCGTTGCACGCGTCCCGCCGCACAGGAGGCGTCGCGACGGAACCATTACAGGAGCGGCTCGAGCTTTTCGCGGATCGCCGCGTCGGTGAGGGCGCCGACGTGCTTGGCGCGAATGGTGCCGTCACGCGCCAGGAAAAATGTCTCCGGCACGCCGTAGACGCCGTACTCCACCGCGAGCTTGCCCTGTGGATCGGGCGCGTTCGCGAACGTCAGGCCGAAGCGCTGGATGAAGGCCTGCGCGGCCTCGGTCGTGTCCTGCATGTCGACGCCGACGACCACCACGCCGCGCTCGCGATAGGTTTGCCACATGCGCTCCAGCACCGGCGCCTCGTCATAGCACGCGGGATTGCACCACGACGCCCAGAAGTTGAGCACGACGACCTTACCGCGCAGCGCGGCCAGCGTGACCGGCGCGCCGTCGAACGTCGTCAGCGCGAACGGCGAGGCGGCGCGCCCGACGAGCGGCGACGGGATGTCGCGCGGGTTGGTGCGAAAGCCGTATGCCAGGAGCGCGAGCACGGGCAGCACGGACAGCGGCACGAGCCACCGCATCGCGCGCGTCACGCCGGCGCCGCCTGTGCGGCGCCGGTCCGTCGGCGCTCGGGCACCAGCGAGAGCGCGGTCCCGAGCGTCAGCACGACGCCACCGATCCAGATCCAGGAGACGAGACGATTCACCTGCAGCCGAACCGTTGCCTGCGAGCCATCGCGCGCGAAGTCGCCGAGCACGAGATAGACGTCCTCGCGCAGGCCGAGCCGGTAGTCGACGTACGCGATCGGCGATTGCTCCTGAGGATAGAACTTCTTCGCGGGGTGCAGCACGGTGCCGCGCGCGCGCCCATCGCCCACGGTGAATGTGCCCGTGACCTTGAAGTGGTTCGACTCCTCGCTGCCCGCGAGTCCGTCGAAGCGCACGCGGTAGCCCGCGAGGTCGGTGTGCTCGCCGCGCCGCAACGTCGTCTCTGTCTGCACCGACCACGCCTGCGAGCCGGTGACCCCGATGGCGACGATGAGAATGCCGAGGTGGACGGCGAACCCGCCGTAGCGGCGGTTGTGACGCAGCAGGAGGCCGCCCAACGCACGCGGGAAACGCTCGCCCGTCCGCAGCCGGGCGCGTGTGGCACGCACGAGGTCCACCGCGATCGTGACCGCCACGAACACCGTCAGCGCGAGCGCGAGGACGGCGACCGTCGAGCGCACGCCGAGCAGGCGGAACACCGCGGCGGCCCCGATCCCGACGGCGACGGGCCAGAGAAAGTTCCGCCGCAGATTCTCGAGCGACGCGCGCCGCCACGCGATCAACGGCCCCACCCCCATCAGGAAGATCAGGCCCAGGAAGAGCGGCACGTTCACCTGGTTGAAGAAGGGCATGCCCACGCTGACCTTCACGCCGCGCACGGCTTCGGACAGCAGCGGGAAGACGGTACCGAAGAACACGGTGAAGGTCGCCGCGATCAGGAGCACGTTGTTGAGCAGAAACGCCGACTCACGCGAGACGACGGAATCCAGCTCGCCCTGCGCCCCCAGCGCGTCCCACCGCCACGCGAGCAGGCCCAGCGCGAGCACCAGGACGACCGCGAGGAACGACAGAAAGAAGACGCCGATCGAGCCCTGCGTGAACGCGTGCACGGAGGCGATGACGCCGGAGCGCGTAAGGAACGTGCCGAACAGGGTCAGCGCGAACGTCATGATGACGAGCGCCAGGTTCCAGAGCCGCAGCATGCGGCGTCGCTCCTGGATCATGACGGAGTGCAGGAATGCGGTGCCGGTGAGCCACGGCATGAACGCCGCGTTCTCCACGGGATCCCACGCCCAGTAGCCGCCCCAGCCGAGCACGTGATAGCTCCACCAGCCGCCGATCAGCAGCCCGAGTGAGAGGAAGTACCACGCGGTGATCGTCCAGCGCCGCGTCGTCGTGATCCACGAGTCGCCGACCCGGCCGGTGACGAGCGCCGCGATCGCGAACGCGAAGGGCACCGTGAATCCCGTGAAGCCGAGGTACAGCGCCACGGGGTGGGTGATCATCCCCGAGTCCTCGAGCAGGGGATTCAAACCCCGCCCGTTCGACGGGACCGGCATGAGCCGCTGGAAGACCGGCGCCGGCACCGTCATGACCAGCAGGAAGAAGGCGAGGACGCCGAGCATGACGGACAGCACCCACGGGTAGAGCTCGCGCGCGTTCGTTCGGTGCCGCACGACGACGATCAGCGTGTACACGGACAGCATCCACGCCCAGAGCACGATCGAGCCTTCGAGCGCGCCCCAGACCGCGGTGAGGCGATAGTAGAACGGCGTGCCGAGGTTCGTGTTGTTCGCGACGTAACGCACGGAGAAGTCGAACGAGAGAAACGCCCAGGCGAGGAGCAGCAGACATGCGGTCACGAGCGTGAAGACGGCCAGAGCGGCATGCTGCGCCGACTCCACCAGCGCAGCGCGCCCCGTGCGGCCGCCGATGGCCGCCGCCGCGCTGCCATACACGGCCAGACCGAGAGCCACCATGAGCGCACCCGCGCCGAGTTCTGGAATCACCGCGAGTCTCCCGACAGCGTGCGCATCATCTCCTTGACGCCCGCCTGGCTCGTATCGTGCGGTGCCTTGTACTCTTCCGAGTGCTTGGCCATGATGTGCGTCGCACGGAAATAACCCTCCGGACTCCACGAGCCTTCCACGACGGCTCCGCGCCCCTCGCCGAAGAGGTCGGGGGGCGCGCCCTTGTGGCGTACCGGCACGCTCGCCTTGCCGTCGGAGAGGGCGAACGTCAGCGCCAGCGTGCGCGGCTCCCAGTGGACGGAGCCGCGCTCCACCATACCGCCGAGACGATACGCCTTGCCGGCGACCGGAGCGCTGCCGAGCTCCGACGGCGTCACGAAGTACACGGCCGACTGCGTGACGCCGGCGTAGATCATGTAGGCCAGCGCGGCGGCGATGACGCCGCCGCCGACGAGAAACTTCGGTTTCATGGGCGCGGGTGTTGTTGGAGCGGGCTCTCGTCTAGCGGGGGCTGCGAGGACGGCTCGGCCCGACGGCGTTCCGCGTTCCGGCGGCTGAGCGCTTCCAGCTCCCGCTCCTTCTTCGCCAGGCGGCGCCAGTATCCGAGAAGAACGATGGCCGTGAGGCCGTACGCGGCGGCCACGAATGTCCAGTTGTCGGCGATCACGCCGCGGCCTCCGCCTCCGCGCACAGCAACCGGATGCGCCGCGCGACGAAGTAGGCGTAGAGCAGGACGAACGCGAGCAGGTTGACGAGCAGCGGCCAGAGGATCGCCGACGAGCCCGTGAAGCCGCCGGGCTTCATGAGCGACGGCGGCTGGTGCAGGGTCCGCCACCAGTACACCGAGAAGTGCACCAGCGGAATGTCGAGCGCGGCGACGATGCCGAGCACCGCGCAGTAGCGTGCCGCGCGCTCGGGATCGTCGATCGTCCCTCGCAGCAGCAGATATCCGAGATACATCACGAAGAGAATCGCGACGCTGGTGAGTCGCGCGTCCCAGGTCCACCAGGTGCCCCAGGTCGGCTTGCCCCAGATGGAGCCGGTGGCGATCCCGAGTCCGACGAACATCACGCCGACCTCGCCCGAGGCGTGCGCCACGCGGTCGGCGACCGCGTCGCGCCGGATCAGATACACGATCGAGGCGAGGGCGAGCACGCCGAACGCCAGGTAGGAGGCGAGGATCAGCGGAACGTGGACGTACATGATGCGCTGCACGTTGCCCTGAGTGACCTCGCGCGGCGCTACGCCGAAGGCCATGACGAGCCCCGCGAGCAATCCGGCAACCGTCAGCCAGCCGAGCGTTCTCACCACGGTGATCAGCCCTCGAGCACCACGTCGAATGTGAGCACGCTCACGACGACGTAGATGACATCGGCGGCAACGAGCAGCTTGACCCAGTGCGCGATGGCACCGAGCGGCTCGCCCAGGAGCAATCCCTCCGTCGCCTTCACGGTCGCGAGCAGCACCGGCACCTGCACCGGCAGGAGCAGCACCGGAAAGAGCAGCTCGCGGGCGCGAACGTTCGCCGTCATCGCAGCGAACAGGGTACCGACCGCCGCCAACCCCAGCGTGCCGAGAAGCACGACGGCGAGCAGGCCGGGCATCGCGCGGCCGAGGTCGATGTCGAAGAACACGACGAACAGGCCGAGCACGAGCGCCTCCACCACCAGCATCAGCGCCAGGTTGCCGACGAGCTTGCCGAGATAGATGGCGGATTTGTCGCCGGGGGCCAGCAGCAATCCTTCCCAGCAGTCGTGCTCGCGCTCGACCAGGAACGTCCGCCCGAGCGCCAGCAGCGCGCTCAGCACGAAGCCGAGCCACA
>Ga0075428_100010710_pt1 | contig 10191 bp, 10 predicted proteins | sample RhiMetdeltSRZDD2_FD_75291 | JGI IMG/M metagenome (GOLD analysis project Ga0075428, IMG submission 75291) | Populus rhizosphere microbial communities from Tennessee, USA - Rhizosphere MetaG P. deltoides SRZDD2 | ecosystem: Host-associated > Plants > Roots > Rhizosphere > Soil | place: USA...
CGATTGCCAGAACCGGTGGCTCACGACCGCGACCTGCGCACACGCAGAGGCGTCATCGTCACGGGTCATGGCACGGCCTAACGCGGCCCGGACGCCGAGTGTCGAGAAGAACTCCCCGGACACGAAGCCCACCGGGACGCGATGCGCTTCGCCGCCACTTCGCAGGTCCGCGTTCGTCGACGCGTACGCGAACATGCCTGTGAACACGGTCTGCCGCTGATGGAGCGCCTCCCACATCGCGTGCGTCAGCGTCCGATCGTCGCGAGTCACGATTGCCAGCTCTCCCGGACGGCCCACCGGCAGCGTCTGGAGCATGACGGCGTTGATGAGCGAGAAGATCGCCGTGTTCGCCCCGATGCCCAACGCCAGCGACAGGATGGTGACTACCGCGAACGCCGGCGAGCGGCGGAGCGCACGTCCGGCGTAACGCAGGTCGGCGGCGAGCGTGTCGGTCACGGCGTTCCGATCAGGGCACGAATCTGCTTGACGGCGTAGTCGATCTTCATGTCGAACACCTTCTTGCCCAACTCCGCCGTGGAGCGCCGCGCGTCGCCCGTGATGCCGTTGTTGACGCGCTGCGCGGTGGAGTCACGGGGCTGGCCGGGCTGTCGGACCGGGTCGCCGAGCGCGGTCTTGATCAGCTCCTTCCGCACCCACAGGTCGCCACCGAGGTAGAGCATCTCCGACGTGTCGGGGATGCCGGCGTGCGAGCTGGCGGGGTAGCCGTTGTCGGCGAGCCACTTGTCGAAGTCCGCTCCCGCCTTGGCATACACCTCGTCGCAGTAGTAGACGTGAATCCCCTGCGGCGCGTACTTGTCGTCGAGCTTCTTGGCGACTTCGCGGTAGACGTTAGGTTGTCCTCCGCCGTGGTCGCCCATGAGGATGACGTTCTTGAATCCGGTGGTGATGGCCTGTTCGCTCACGCGCTCGAGGATGGCGGCGAGGATCTCGGGCGTGAGGCCGATCGTTCCGGGCAGTGTGGCGCTCGCGTTGTTAGGCGTGTACGGCAGCACCGGCATCGCGATCGCGTTGCCCAGCTTGAGCGCGATCGCCTTGACCGTCGCCTTGCCCATGAGATTGTGGCCGCCGTTCACGTTCTGCGGCCCGCGCTGCTCGGTGCCGCCGGTGTAGAACAGCGCCGTGGTCTTGCCCGCGGCCAGCGCTTCCTTCACCTCGGGCCAGGTCATCATCTCGAATTCGACGAGCGGCTCCTTCGGCTTCGCCGCCGACTCGGCGACCGGCGTGCCTGACGCGTCGGGCGGAGTGGGCGCGACGCCATTCTGCGCGAACAGCGGCGCCGCGGTGAAGGCGAGGGCGGGCAACAGGCGGAACGAAATGCGACGCATTGGGTCCTCACGGGGCGTTGTCGGCTGGGAGAAACAGCACCACCTGCGACGCCTCCGCAAGCCTGGCGTGCCGAGCTGTACAGGCGGTATCATCGTGACCTCAGCACGAGGAACCCCATGAAGCCAGTCGTTGTTTCAGCGTCGCGGCTGTTGCTGCTGCTGCTCACCGTCTCGCCAGGCGCCTGTCATCGCGGTCCCGCTCAGCCGAATCCGAGCCCCGGTGCCGGTTCCATGGTCGGTGATACGGCGGCGTTTGGCCCTCGCCTGCTCAAGGTCGACTACCAACGGAGAACGGTGACGTTCGAGGTCAACGCACCGGCGCACGTGCTGCTGGTGTCCGTCATTCCCGGCGAGTCTGCGGTCCCCGTGGGCGCTATGGCGTCCGACAAGACGCTGACGGAACCCGGAACGCACATCTTGCCGGTCGTCGCCGGGCAGACCGTGCCGACAGCGAACCTGACTTGGGGCTTACTGGACCAGCAGGACTACGAACAATGCGTGACTCGTGGACAGCGTAGTATCCCCAGGAGGCAGGTCGTCCGAACGGACAGCACAGGAAAGGTCATCGAGAGATCCCAAGAGCCCTACGATCCGCACGACGAAGTGGACGTCGAGCGGCGGTGCGAGACGGGGGTCAACAATCGGGCTCGGTCTCGGACACAGTCGGTTGCCGCGGCGAACCGCTATCTGGTTCTCATGGCGTCCAACATGCCGATGACGCTGGCCAACGTCCTCGAGCGGTTCGAGAAGATGAGGAACATCCCGAACGATGTTCCCTCGGTTATCTCGGCGGTCGCGGCGGACTTGTATGGGGACCGGAAAGGAATCTGGTCAGCGTACTACGTTCGTTGGTAACGGCGTTGAGCAAAGCGGTCGAGTCGTCTGAATTTTCAAGGGGTCAGAGCCCTTGATCGCGTCGGATCAAGGGCTCTGACCCCTTGAAATTCGCGCGACGTATAGGCCTCGGCCGATCAGGCCTTTCGGGTCGTACTCCACGACCAGGCCGTTCGCCTCGAACGCGCCGCGCATCTCCTCGAGAGTGAACAACCCGAGCTCGTGGACCTCGCTCGCGTGGCGCGTGTGCCCGTCCTGCGTGATGTCGTACTCGAACAGGAGACGCGAGAGTCGGCCATCGATTTCCGTTCGCGCGCGACGCACGACTCGCAAGTCATCGCCCTCGCCAACGTCGGTCGACGTGTAGCCATACGTCAAGACGCCTGGCGGAAACCACGGCTCGACGACGATGACGCCACCGGGCTGGAGGTGATCTCGAAAGCGGCCTATGGCGCGCGTCACGCGATCGACCGTGCGCAGGTAGCCGATCGAGCTGAAGAGACACATGACGACGTCGTAGCGGCGGCCGAGATCGAAATCGCACATGTCGGCCACCACGAAGCGCCCCGCGGGATGCTTGCGTTGGGCGATCTCGACGAACGTCGGATCCAGATCGATGCCATCCACCGACAGGCCGTGACGCTCGGCGAGCAGGCGTGCGTGCTCCGCAGTGCCGCACGCCACGTCGAGCACTGTGCGCACGCCCGGGCGCGCGCGGGACAACAGGCCGAACAGCTGGTCGGTTTCCGCCTCGTAATTCTTGAAGCTCGCGTAGATCAGGTCGTAGAGCGCGGCGGTTTCGTTGAACATGCAAGGATCTCTGTCCAGCCCTAACGCGAGTTGTTCGCGACGTGTCCCGCAAGCACGCGGGTCGTGAAGCGCTGCACCTCATCCGCACGTTCGATGCGGTCTTCGACCCGGTCCATCACGTCCTCGAGAATGCGAACCCGATCAGCGAGCGCGTTCAGCTGATCCGGCGCGGCGGCTCGCCGCTCGTACGCCCGAACGAATCGCCACGCGAGGTAGCCACCGCCGGCAAATACCGCGTAGGGCGCCGCTTCGGTGAGAAAGTAGGACAGCACGCCAAGCCCCAATTCCATAGCGCCTCCCCGAGTGTCGGTGGAGAGCAAACCCGCGTCCGCGCTCGCCGTGAAGACGAAGGTAGAGCGATGAGATGAAACTGGTCTGTCAGCGCGGTTAAGTCTCGATTAACACGCCGGCGGTTACCGCTCCTCTTCCCAGAGGTTCGGGTAGACGACCGGGAAGCCCGCGCTGTTAACGACCAGCATGCCCGCGTAGTCGAAGCGTGGCGCCTCGTACCAGTACTCGCTCTCGGTTCGCCGCTCGTACCGCTGCTCCAGCACGCTCAACTGCCGCGCTGCGACGTCCAGCCAGGCGGCCGGCACGTCCGCACGGTCCCCGACCTCGAGCGCAACACGCCGGATCTGGAGCAAATTCGTCGCGGGCGTGAACCCGAGGTCGACGTCCAGGCACTCGGGAAGTCCCGGAACTGCCTCGCCGTTGAGGATCCACACGCCGCTCGCGGACCGGCGGAGGCCAATGTCGACCTCCACCGACCCTAACGACCCGTGGATGTGGGCGTCGAGGGTTCGCCAGTACTCATCACAGGTGACGCGGTAGGCGAGCTGCGCAACGGCCCCATCATTTCGAAACGCCGCGGCGCCCTCCAACCGCCACCGCTCCCCCTCGTGTACGAGACGACATGCGTCGTGGCCGGCAGCATCCAGCCGCCGCCACAGTATGGAAGTCGCCCCGCTCGATTCCACCTTCCCTCCACCCGTTGTTGGCCATGCTACCCATCGCGCAATGCCGTCAGCGGATCCGTCGTCGCCGCGCGCCGGGCTGGCAGGTAGCTCGCCAGGAGCGCCACGGCAATGAACAGCCCGGACATTCCGGCGAACGTAAGCCCATCCAGCGGACTGACGTTGAAGAGAAATCCGGATATGAGCCGGGTGGCTGCAGCCGCGAGCAGAACGCCCGCCACCACACCCGTCCCGGCAAGCCGCATGCCCTCGCGGACCACCATGCCCACCACGTCGCCTCGCTGCGCGCCTAACGCCACACGGACGGCGATCTCACGCGTTCGACGCCCCACCGAGAACGCGATCAGACCATACAGCCCGACGGCCGCCAACACGAGACCCGCCGCACCCAGCACGCCCGTGACCATCGCCGCCACCCGCTGCGGGAAGAGCACGATGCTCGTCTCCTGCCGAAGCGTGGTCACGAGCGGCGGCGGCAGGGCCGGGTCGAGGAAGCGCACCGCGTCGCGAATCTCCGACGCCAGGGCTGCCGGGTCCAGCGCCGTGCGAACGATCAGGCGCTGATCCGGCCGCGAATACTGGGCGAGCGGTACGTAGACGAACGGCGGATTTCGCTCGGTGAGCGTCCCGTACTTCGAGTCGCGCGCGACTCCAACCACCACTACGCGGTCTCCGTGGAATCCCAGCGTTCGCCCGATGGCGCTTCCGCCCGGCCAGAGTCGATTCGCCATCGTCTCGTTCACGACGACCACCTTCTGTGACCTCGCGTCGTCCTGCTCGACGAAGGCTCGTCCCAGCAGAATCGGGATTCCAACGACCTCGAAGTATCCGGGATCAATCGCGGACACGCCAACCCGGACACGCGGCGTGCCGTCGTTCTCCCGGCCGGGGCCGTCGGGCCGAACGAAATCGTCGCTGTTCGACATCGTCAGCGGCAGGATGTCGGCGTACGATGTGGCCGTCACCCCGGGGATCGTCCCGACACGTTGCGAGAGCGCATGGAAGAAACGCTGCGCCCGCGTGGAATCGTAACCCCACGACTCCGCGTTGAAGTACGCCGTCGCCACCCCATTCGGCTCGAAGCCCGGATCCACCCGAGCACCATCGTTCAGCGCTCGCGTGAACAGACCGGCAGCCACGAGCAGCACGAGCGACAACGCAAGCTGTGCCACGATGATCGCGTTCCCGGCCATTGAACGCCGAACGCTGCTCGCGGCAGTGTCGTTCCGCAGGCGGGCCGTGATGTCGCGACCCACGCCGTGAAGCGCCGGCGCGAGGCCGAACACGAGCCCGGTAGCCAGCGAAACCATCACGGCGAAGATGCAGACGCGAGGGTCCGGCGAGAGCTCGAGCGACAGCGACGAGTCCCCAGGGATCGGGATTCGCTCGAGCGCCCCGGTCGCGAACCAGGCCAGGGCGATTCCTCCGAGCGAGCCGGTCAGGAACAACAGATGGCTCTCGGTCAGCAGCTGCCTGACGAGTCGTCCGCGGCCCGCGCCGAGTGCGGTGCGCAACGCCATCTCCCGCCGCCGCGCGACGGCCCTCGCGGACAGCATCGAGGCGACGTTCATGCTGGCGATCGCGAGGACGAGCCCGGCAGCGCCCAACAGCAGCATCGTGAAGCCGAGGAACGCACGCCGAGCGTCGTCGGGCAGGCCCGTCAGGTCGGTGACCCGGATGCCGACGTACTGCTGGTACGACGCGGGCTCTTTCGTCTCGCCGACCCATCGCTCGGTCAACGCCACGAGCTCCCGACGCGCGGCATCGCGCGTGACCCCGGGCGCCAGACGACCGAACAGCCAGAGCCACGGTTGATCGGTGAGATCCCGACCGGGACGCAGCTGCGCCTGCATCATGAGCGGCACCCACGCGTCCACCTTGAGTGGCGAAAAGACGCCGCGAAATCCTTCGGTTGTCACGCCGATGACGGTGTAGGGGTGGCCGTTCACATTCACCGTTCGCCCGATCGCCGCCGTGTCGGCCCCCAACCGTCGTTCCCAGAAATCGTGCGACACGACCACCACGGGGTTGGCCAGCGGCGTGCGATCCTCGTCCGGCGCGAAAAATCGCCCGACCGCGGGACGCTCGCCGAGAACGGCGAAGTAGTTCCCGCTGACGATGTTGCCGTAGACCGCGTGCCCCTCGCCGCCGACCGAGATCGACAGCGCGGCCTTGCTCCACGCAGCGATGCCGCCGGTCGTCCGCGCGTGGTCGGCGACATGGCGGTAGTAGAGGTACGAGCCGGAGACGCCTTCGCTGAAGTCACGAGTTCGGCGCTCGAACAGGAAGAGCCGGGCAGGATCGCTCGTGCCGGGAAGCGGGCGGAGCACGACGGCGTTGATGCCGCTGAAGATCGTCGTGACGGCGCCGCAGCCTAACGAAATGATCGCGATCGCGACCACGGTGAACACGGGGCTCCGCCGAAGCATCCGAATGGCGAAGCGCAGATCGTGGGCAAAGGTCTCGAACACGCTGTCGCTCCTCGTCGTGGCAAAGTGCATCGTGAGCGGAGGCGACCGGAGCTCGCGAACAATTGTCCGCAGGTTCTCCGCTCGTTCGACCGCGGCGGCGCGCACCAGCGAAGGGACCACCCGCATCCAGAGCCGGAGCACCCCTCGAGTACCCTCGCGTGCGCGCGCCCCCTGCACCTGATCCCGAAACAGCTCGCGCATGTCCTGCCCGAATCGTCGTCTGAACCCCGCGGGGAACAATCGGAGGAGCACCGCGAACGCGCGCTCCGATGTCGGGAGGCGGTTGTTCGGTGTGCTCACGTTGCCCACCGCTCGACGAGCGCCTTGACGGACGGTGACGAGACGAGAGCCTGCAGCCTCGCCACCTCGGCCGCGAGTACGCGACCGCCGAGTGGGGTGATCCGGTAGTAGCGTCGCCGTTCGTCGTCGAGGCCGGGAACCGCGCGGCGGTCGGTCTCCGCGACGAGTCCATCCGCGAGAAGACGCTTGATCACTCGATAGAGGTTCCCGGGCTCGAGCGCGACCAGTCCGTCCGTTCGCTCGGCGATGTCCTGCACGAGCCCGTAGCCGTGTCGCTCCTGCTCGGCGAGGCTGAGCAGGAGCTGGAGGTCGAGCGGCTTGAGTGGAAGGAAGCTGCGCGGGGGTCGTGGCACGTCACCGGCCGGCTATGATCATTTCGATCATACGGCGGGGGCCCGCCGGGGTTTCAGACTGATGACCAAGAACGAATTCGTTCCTAGTCATCAGTTTCCGACGCCGCTAGCTCAGGGAGTGTGCTGGCATCAGCGTCGCGGGCGTCCGGAACGCGTCGATCTGCTGCATCAGCGACAGCATGTCCCAGTTGTTCCAGCCCTCGACCATCTTGCCGTCTCGAAGCCGGGCGATCGACATGCCGGTGACGGTCACGTCCCGTCCCGTTGCCGCGACACCGAGATCGTCGCCGGTGTGCGTCATGTTCGCGACCCAGCGGCTGGCGATGAGATCACCCTGCTCGATGGTCTCCTCGATGGTGATGTCGATGTTGCTGAACGCGCCGCGGAGGCGTTCGACGAACGGTTTGAATCCGACGGGGCCGCTGACGTCGGCCCCGGCTTCTCCGAGGCCGTGCATGACGGCTGTGTCGGCCATCATCTCATCGACTGCGCTGAGCCGGCCCTTGTTCCAGACTTCCTCGAACCAGGTCTTCACGAACTTGACGTTATCGGTCGCCATGACGGCCTCCCTTCCAACGCAGCTGACGGGTCACGCGAGACGTCCCGGCGCCGGGCGCCTAACGAATGACCGATTTGACGTGAACCTGATTGTCGCACGCTCCGTCAGGAGGTCAATAGCGAACGGCGAACGGCGAACGGCGAACGGCGGGCGGCGGGCGGCGAAGGGAACCGGGAACCGGGATGACAACCGAGCTGCGCTCGGGATGACAACGGCTCGTTAAGCCAGCGCCTCGGCCGGTATTTCATCGGGCGCGAGGGCGCCCGTCATCACCGCCACCGTGTCACTCATGCTGATCTTCCCGGGATTCAGCACCGCAATGCGTTTCCCGAGTCGAGCGACGTGAATCCGATCGGCGATCTCGAAGACGTGCGGCATGTCGTGCGAGATCAGCACTACGGAAAGCCCCCGATCGCGCACGCGGCGAATGAGATCGAGCACCGTGGCGCTCTGCTTGACGCCTAACGCCGCCGTGGGCTCATCCATGATCACCACGTGCCGCGCAAACGCGGCGCTGCGCGCCACCGCCACGCCCTGTCGCTGACCACCCGACAGCGTCTCCACGGCCTGGCCCATGGAGCCGATCTCGATCCGGAGCTCGCGCATGTGCGAGGTGCTTTCCTCGCGCATCCACTTCTTGTCCAGCATCCGGAACACCGACCCCAGCACGCCTGGCCGGCGCCGCTCCCGGCCGAGAAAGAGGTTCTCGGCGATGGAGAGCGCTGGCGCGACCGCGAGATCCTGATAGACCGTCTCGATGCCGGCGCGGCGCGCATCCATCGGCGTGCGAAAGCGCACGACCCGGCCGTCGAGCCGTATCTCGCCCGCATCGGGAATGAGCGCGCCGGACAAGGCCTTGATCAGCGTCGATTTCCCGGCTCCGTTGTCGCCGATCACCGCGAGAATCTCGCTGGCGCGAAGCTCGAAGTCCGCGTGATCGAGCGCCGTCACGTGGCCGAAGCGCTTGACGAGGCCGCGGGCTTCCATGACGAGCGACGGCGCGACGCCGGCGGTCATCGTCAGCGCGCTCCTCGGCGAGAAAGCTGGTCCGTCGCCACCGCGAGGATGACCAGGATTCCCGTGATCAGGATCTGGTAGACCGACGACACACCCATGAGCGTGAGCCCGTTTCGAAAGACGCCGACGATCAGCGCGCCCACGAGCGAGCCGAGGACCGCGCCTCGGCCGCCGAACAGGCTCGTGCCGCCGAGGACGACGGCCGTGATCGCGTCGAGGTTCTCGGTCTGGCCCGCGTTCGGGTCGCCGACTCCCGTTCGCGCCACGGACAGCAGTGCGGCGATGCCGTACAGCACGCCCGCGAGCAGGTACACGGCCAGGATCACGCGCGGCGTCGCGATGCCGGTGAGGCGTGCCGCCTCGGGGTTGTTGCCGACGGCGTACACGTGCCGGCCCGATGCCGTCTCCCGCAGCACGAACGCCGCGAGCGCGTAGAGCGCGAGCATGACGACGACGCCGTGGACGACCGCCGTCCCACCCACCCGGAACGTCCCGCCCAGCGACGTGAGGGCGTCGGGCACGTCGGTGACGGTTTGCGCGTTGGAGTAGAGCTGCGTGATCGCGAACGCGATGTTGAGCGTGCCTAACGTGACGATGAACGGCGGCAGCTTGATTCGTGTCACGAGCAGGCCGTTGAGCAGGCCGAACAGCGTCGTGACGCCGATGCCGGCCACGATCGCCAGTGGTGCCGCCACTCCGAGCTCGACGGCCAGCTTCGTCATGACGATCGCGCCCAGCGCCATCACGGTGCCGCAAGACAGGTCCACGCCGGCGGTGAGGATCACGAGCGTCTGCCCGATCGCGATGACACCCACCACCATGACCTGCTGCAGCACGATCGACAGGTTGTCGCCGGTGAGGAACCGGTCGCTGCGCGTGGCGAAGAACACGCACGCCACGACCAGCGCGATGAGCGGCCCGACCGCGCCGAGCGCTCGGGACGACAACAGGCTATTTCCTACCGAAGCACAACGACATGCCCGTCGCGACGTCCTTGCTTTCGATCCCCGGGACGGGCTTCGCCGCAATGAGCGCCACGCCCGTGTCCGTGTAGCCGCTCGGTTTCCTGCCCGTCGTGATGAATGCGGCTGCCGCCGCGACGCCGAGCTCCGCCATCTTCACCGGGTACTGCTGCGCGGTCGCGGCAATCGCGCCGGAGGCGATGTCCCGGATCCCCTGGCATCCGCCATCGACCGACACGAGCACGACACCCTTGTCCTTGCCCGCAGCCCTGAGCGCCTTGTTCGCACCGGCCGCCGTGGGCTCGTTGATCGTGTACACGACGTTGATGTCGGGATTCTTCTGGAGACAGGTCTCCATTCCCGTCTGCCCTTTCGTCTGATCGCCGTAGCTGTCCGCCATGCACACGACCTCGGGTGGCCTGCCGAGCGTGTTGTTGGCCTTCTCGGGCGCCGGGAGGCCGAATCCCTTGAGGAACCCGTTGTGCCGCTGTGCGCCGACCGGATGGCCGGGGAGGAGATCGAGCGTCGCGATCTTCGGCGGCTTGCTGCCTAACGCCGCACGCGC
>Ga0075428_100010715_pt1 | contig 10190 bp, 9 predicted proteins | sample RhiMetdeltSRZDD2_FD_75291 | JGI IMG/M metagenome (GOLD analysis project Ga0075428, IMG submission 75291) | Populus rhizosphere microbial communities from Tennessee, USA - Rhizosphere MetaG P. deltoides SRZDD2 | ecosystem: Host-associated > Plants > Roots > Rhizosphere > Soil | place: USA...
TCCACCAGGTCCGCGGCTGGGGTGGCGTCCAGGATCCCGGTGAGCTGGGCGGCCGTCTCGGCCCGGTCCAGGCGGGGCAGCTCCAGACGCTGGACCGGGCCGCCCCGGTCCAGTTCGGCCAGCCAGGGCCCGAGCCCCTCGGTACGTGGCTCATCGATGCGATAGGTCACCACCAACAGGACTCGCTCCTGGCGCAGGTTTCTGACCAAGAAGGCCAGCAGGTCGCGGGTGGACTGGTCGGCCCAGTGCAGGTCCTCGACCACCAGGACAACCGATGTTTGCTCACTGAGACGACCGAGCAGGCCAAGCAGCAACTCGAACAGCCGTGGCTGCGTGACCTGGCCCGCCGGACCCGCTTCGGACTCGCCCAGGCTGGGCAGCACGCGGGCCAGCTCCCGCCAGGACGGGCCGGCCAGCTCACGCATCGTGTCCACGCCGAACTCCTCCGGCAACGGCCGCAGCGCCTCAACGATCGGGGCGTATGGCAGCCCGTCGCCACCCACGGGCACACAGCCACCGGCAAGCACCCGGATCCCGTCGGCGACGCACCAAGCGGTCAATTCGGCGACCAGACGCGTCTTGCCGACGCCGGCCTCGCCCCCCACCAGAAGGACGGTCGGCTCACCGCCTGCGGCCCGCATCCTGGTCGCCTGCAGGAGCTGCAGCTCCTCGGCACGGCCAACAAAGGTCGGGCTCACCGACAACAGTCCGGGAAGCCGAACCCGGAGTCCGTCTCGTATATGCGCTAGCGGCTCCCAGACCACCGGCGCTGCCTCGCTGCCCCGCACCGTCGCCGGGTCGAGGGCGAACAGCCGCCATTGCTCAGCGAAGCCCTTGAGGTGGCGCACTCCCAGATCGACGAACCCCAGTTCACTGCCGGCCATCAGGTCACGGACTGTAGAGCTGACCAGTACCTGCCCGGGGTCAGCCTCGGCCATCACCCTCGCTGCCAGGTGCACCCCGACCCCTGCGATCTGGTCCCGGTGGAGTTCCACCTCGCCGGTGTGCAGCCCGGCGCGAAGCTCGATCCCCAGTGGGGCAATCGCCCCCACCGCTGCCACCGCGGCCCGCACCGCTGAGGCCGGAGCATCGAACCGGGCCAAGAACCCATCCCCTGCCGTATCCACCTCGCGGCCGCCGTGGGCGGCGAGTACGGCGCGGATCAGGCCATGGTGGCGGGCCAACAACGCCGCCCAGGTGGCATCCCCCAGCTGCAGCAGGCGGTCGGTCGATCCCACGATGTCGGTGCACAGCAGCGTCTGGACCCGACGAGACATGCGATCACCCCCACCGCCTACAAGCGGCCTCATCGTATCGAGCCTCGCAGGCGCCTAGACAATGGGTAATCCATTGCGACGAACCCGCGAGATCCCTGAGCACTGAGCTGGGCGAGTGGTGCGCAACCGACCGGCGCCCTGACAGCAGTTACATGTTGTTGTCGAATCGGCTCGGGTCGGACGAGCGGCCTGATCATAGCCAGGACGACCTGCCTCGATGGGGCTGCCGCGCCCACCCGGCGGCCCCATCACCTTGCCGGCAGCCACGGCATCGCGAGGAACCACGGCGATCCGGTGCCCGATGTGAGGCGATGCTGGCCGCGGTGCACACCGCCGTACCACCTCAGCAGCGCCGTCCGAGGTCAAGCCGGCAGGGTCACCATGCGCTCACAACATCCCACCCGAGCAACCCGGGGGAATGGCGGACCGATTGGCCGCCTCGCTGAAGCCTCGTCAGTTCAGCTCTGCACTATCTTCATAGCGGCGGGCCAGCACTGGACCTGGACCGAGAGATTCACCCCATCCCTGTAGGACTTACGGAGTCGCGCGACCAGCGGAAATGCTGGTTAGCATGGCGCTCGGCCGTCGATCTCTGATAAGGATGAGGTCCCAGGTTCAAGTCCTGGAAGGCCCAACACAGAGGCGTTGACCAGCGAAAACGCTCGTCCGTGTTCTCTTTCGATCGCGGCTGCTCCCGTGAGTGGCCTGCACAGCGGTCTCAGAACGCATCCCTGGGCCGTTATGCCGATCAGGTCGACGCTGAGAGGAACGCTGGCTTCAGTCGACGACGCCTCGGCGCCATGCGGCGAGGCCAATCCGCAGGATAGGGGGTACTCGGCAGCGCGGGCGGCGCCGGGTACGGTAGGACACAGCCGCGTGGGCCTGGCTGGGAAGGCGTCCACCTGGCCGCCGCGGGACCTGGCGGTCGAGGAGGTGGCAGCGATGTCAGTCGTCACCGAGCACCTCGAGCAGCGAGGCAGCCTCTTCGAGGTGATCCCGCATCGACAGGCTTACACGTCGGTCGACGAGGCGCGGGCGCTCGGCGTTGAGGTCGGCGAGGTGCTCAAGACGTTGGCGGTGCGGATTGGGTCCGGGTACGCGCTGGTGGTCATTCCCGCCTCGCGTCGGCTGGACCTCCACCTGGCCCGCGAGGCGCTCGGTGACAGCCGGGCTCGTCTGGCCAGCGAGGAGGAGCTTGGCCGTGACTTCCCCGACCACGAGCTGGGTGCCCTGCCGCCGCTTGGGGCGCTGCTGCATGCGCAGGTGTATGTCGATCCGGAGGTGCTGGGCCACGACAGCGTGACGTTCGCGGCCGGCAGCCAGACCGAGTCGGTCAGGATGCAGACCCAGGAGCTGTTTGGGACCGGGGGGTTCGCGACTGTGTCGCTGGTCAAGCAACCGGAACGGGGCAGCGACGATCGGATCTGGTAAGCGGCGGGCAGGCCAGCAGGCCGTGGCAGATGGCGGGCAGCCAGCGTCGTGATGGTTCCTCCCGCACCGGCGGCCGGCGGCTGCTCGGGTCTTCGTGGCAGGCCGGTTCGGCCCAAGCCTGGCCCGCCTCGGCGGCCGGTTGGCGAGCGGATGCGGACCGTGGTTGGCCTTGACCACCATGCCGAGCAGGTTCCCGGCGACCGGTCCAGCTCTTTCATCAGGCTCCCAGCCCGCGCAGAATCAGCTGGCACAGCGCTGATGCAGGGTCGCCATGGCCGCCGCCCTGGCGGGTCGGAAGGGATCCCGCGTCAGAGGCGGTAAAGGAGGCGCGGGGAGATGACCGGCACCATGCACGTCGCCGACCACCAGGGCGACACCACCCACACCTGGGACACCGCCGACCCAACGACCGTCCAGGAGATCGAGGAGATCTTCCGCGAGGCCCAGGCGACCGGGCGGCTGGTCTACCGCCAGACCGGCGACGGCACCGGCGAACAGCTGCGCCTCGCCACCTGGAACCCCGAGGAGCACACCGAGCTGTTCGTCGCCCCCCGGCTGGCCGGCGGCTAGCTCGCTGGTCATGACCACTGCCATCTGGTGGCTGGCCGGGCTGGCCGCCGCCGCCGTGCTGGTGCCGTGCCTGGCCATCCAGCTCCGCCGCTGCTGGGGGGCGCTGGTGCGCCGACGCCAGGCCAGGCTGCGGGCCGAGGCGCTGTTGTGGGCCTGGCTGTCGCCCGCCCAGCGCCGCCAGTACCGGGCCAGGCGCTGGTTCGAGGTCACCACCACCTCCGGGCGTCGCTACCGCATCCTGCGCGGCGGGATCGTACGGCTGCATCCCCGCGGATCGGCGTATTGCATCGAGGCGACCTCGCCGGTCCCGGCGGCCGATGAGATGCTGGCCAACAAGCTGCTGCTGGAGACCGACGAGCGCCGGTTCCTGGCCACCGCCCACCGCTTCCCCTACGCAGACCTTGGCATCGGACATCGTTTCCGACCCTAGGCGGGTCGGACACGACCAGCCCCATCGGACAGTTCAAACAGCGGCCAGGGCCGGTATTCTCTCGGTCCTCCACCAGCCCTACGGCACCCATCAGCACCCCACTGAAGGGTGTTTCCGACCTTGGCCGGTTCCTGCTGGTCGCCGCCCCCGTCGGCGTCCGGCTCTGCTATCACACCCCCATGGACAGCTCTGGTGATGCTCCGACCCTCGCCGCACTAGCGTGGTTGGGTTCCTCCGAGGAGCCGGCCATCCGCTACCTGACCCGCCGGGAGCTGCTCGAGGACCGGGACGGCGCGGCCGCGGCCGCCGACGCCGCCCAGCTCCTGGAGGGACCCAAGGCCCGGGCGCTGCTGGCCGGCCAGCAGCCCGACGGCGGCTTCGGCGTCCACCCCTACCGCAAGTGGACCGGGGCCCACTGGCGGCTGGTGTCGCTGGTCGAGCTGGCCGCCCCAGCCGGGGAGCCACGCCTGCAGGCCGCCGCCTCGACCGTGCTGGACTGGCTGACCAGCCGGCCCCACCGCCGGCGCGTGCAGGTGATCGACGGGCTCACCCGCCGCTGCGCCTCCCAGGAGGGCAACGCCCTGGCCGTCGCCTGCCGGCTCGGGATGGCCGCCGACCCGCGGGCCGAGCTGCTCGCCCGATCGCTGGTCGCCGGGCAGTGGCCAGACGGCGGCTGGAACTGCGACCCGCGGGCCAGCGGCCGCCGCTCCTCGTTCCATGAGTCGCTCCCACCCGCTTGGGGCCTGCACGAGTACTGGCTAGCCACCGGCGCGACCTGGGCGCAGGCGGCGGCCGCCCGGGCGGCCGAGCTGTTCTTGTCCCACCGGCTGTATCGGCCCCTCTCCGACGGCGAGGTGATCGACCGGCGTTGGCTGGCCCTGCACTACCCGCCCTACTGGCACTACGAGGTGCTGCAGGCGCTGCTGATCCTGTCCCGGCTGGCAAGGCCGGCGACCCGCGCGCCGCCGAGGCGCTGGAGCTGCTGCGGCGCCGCCGGGCCGACGGCCGCTGGCAGCCCGGCGGCTGCTGGTGGCGTCCACCCGGCAGCCGGACGGGGTCGGGCCCGGTCGAGGTGGTCGACTGGGGGCGGTCGGGCCCAACCAGCTGCTGACCCTCAACGCGCTGCGGGTCCTCAAAGCCGCCGGCTGAGCGGCACGCTCCCCGCACGCCGGCGCCCACGGCTCGGTTCTGCGCTTGGGCGGTGCAATCGGTTGAGGCAGAGAGCGGGCATGCCAGCTGCAGAACCCGAGCAGGATGTCGGCGCGCCGCTCGTAACGGACCTGCAGCCGCCGGTAGCCCACCAGCCAGGCCAGCGACCGCTCCCCCACATAGCGGTGGCGGCCCAGCCGCTGGCTTGAGTCAACGCCGCGGCGGGCGAGTCGGGGCCCCTCCTGTGTGCTGTCGGATGGGGTCCCGTACTTGGGTTTCGGTGTCCTCTGACGGCACCAAGCTGTCGCTGGCCGCGGCTCCCCGCTCGTCCGGGTTGTGTTCGGCGATCCAGACCCCAAACAGCACCATCGCCGTGCCAACGACGAGGTTCCAGCTCAGCCGCTCGTCGACCAACGCCACTCCGAGTAGGACGGCGACGACCGGCGCCAGGTAGTTGGTCATCGACGCTGCGGTCGGACCCTCATCTTGGATCAGGCGGTAGTTCAAGACGTAGGCGATGCCGGTGCTGAGTACGCCCAGCGCCACCACGCTGAGGACAACGGTGCTGCTGAGCGTGGTCGGCTGGCTTCCGATCCACGGCAGTGCGGCGCCAAGCATGAGGGCACCGGCGGTCAACTGCGCGGCCGACAGCACCAGCGGTTCTGTGCCTCGATTGGTGAGCAGCCGCCGTGCGTACACATAGGAGCCGGCATAGCAGGCTGCGGCGCCCAGCGCGGCGAGGACCCCAGCGAGAGAGACCGCTCGTGACCCGTCGTGCCAGGGCGCGGCGAGGAGCACCACGCCAACCAGGCCGAGCGCGAGCCCGAGCACCCGGGCCAGCGTCAGGCGACCAACGCCGAAGGCGCGGGCGAGGAGCAGGGTGACAAGCGGAGTCGTACCGCTCAGCGCGCCAGCGAGGCCTGAGCTGATCCGCTGCTCGCTCCAGGAGAACAGCAGGAATGGCGCGATATTGGCCAGCACCGCCATGCCCGCCAAGTAGGCCCACTCCCGGGCGGCGTGCGGGAGCGGCTGGCGGCGCACGGCCAAAATGAGGAGCAGCACGAGGGCCCCAAATCCGAGCTGGCCGAGGACCACCTGGGCGGGGCTGAGGCCGCGCAGGGCGAGCTTGACGAACAGGAACCCGGACCCCCACAGCACCGCGAGGAGGCAGAGGCGAAGCAGGCTGGCTCGGCTGATCGGGCTGTCCTTCGTCGGGTCAGGTCAGGGCGCGGCGGGCTGCCTGGAGCTGTTCGTGCAGGTCGACAACCTCACCAACATCAGGATGCCCGCGCATCAGCACAGCGTCTAGCTCTGCGACCCGACCCAGCGTTGAGCCGGACTTTCGCTCCGAGGCGAGCGCCTGGCGGCCCAGTTCGCAAGCCTCATCGATCTCGCCTTCACCCGCAGCGACCAGGCCGAGGTCGACACGCGTCTCGGCGAGCCGGATCGGCCAGCGCACCTGACCGGGGATCTCCAGGCACTGGTGGATGACCTGCGCGGCTTGGTCGCGGGCGTGCTGTCGATCACCCAGCCAGGTGTAGCAGGTCGCCGCGTAGAACGAGAGCTTGCTCGCGTCGAACACGAAGTGGTGCTCAGGATGCTCGGGACGCGGGAGTCGCGACAGCACCGTACCCGCCGTGCGAAGTGCCTCATCCGCCCGCTTCGCGTCACCCAGTCGCGACCAGCCCTTGGCCTCCTGCACGGCGAGCTGTACGCCGGCCGAGGTATGAGGCGCGAAAGCCAGCCCGGTGCGCGCGTGCTCGATCACCTCGTCATAGCGGTGGTCGACCAGGGCCCACCAGGCCAGCAGTTCGTGGGTCCAGGCCAGCAGCTCCTCGTGCTCGGCCTCGTGCGCGAACGTGTAGGCCGCCGCTTGACTCGCCTCGGCGCCGTCACGATCGCCCAGGTCGAACTGCAGGCATGCGAGCAGGGTCGCAAGCCAGCCGCTATCCACCAGCAGGTGCCGGTGCTGAGCGAGGGTGACCTTGCCCCTAAGGAGCTTGGCGAGGTAGTGCAGACGCAGCTCCACGCGCCGGACCAGCACCGCCGGTGGGGCGGTCGGGTAGTCGCGGCAGAACCGGTCCACGGTCCGATCGATCACCTCGAGCGTCCCGCCGCCGAGGTCGGATGCCTCCGCCTGGCGGGCCAGCTCCAGAACGTCGACCAGATCCCCCTCCTGGACGACGACGAGGTCCTCCGGACCAGTCAGGTTCGCCGTGTCTGGGAGCATCTCCGCCGGCGGAAGCGGGTCGACCAAGGGACGCTGTCCCGTGCGCTCGAATACGTCCCATTCGGCCAGCACGAATGCGAACATCGCGCGCAGCATCCCGGCTGCCGGTAGCGCTCGCTCGCAGCCCTCCATGAAGGCGAGGTCAGGGCGCAGCGCCGCGCGCTCGACCGCTCCGACGGTGGCGTCCGAGTAGCCGATCTGCCTGCCGAGCTCCGCCTGCGTCAACGGCCGGCCGGACCGCATGCCCAGGCGGAGCCGTCGCACAGTCGCGCCGAACAACGACGACCAAGAGGCGTCCGGGTTGAGGGCTTTGGGCCTTCGGGACAACCGTGCCTCCTTCCCCTGCGAGCAGCCTCGGAATCCTAGCGGATTAGTAGTAAACCGCGAGCTTTAACCTACTCGACGCAGACAGCTGACTTGGCGTTTCCTGGCATTGCGGCCGCATCCACCACGATCACATACCGACCGGACACCGGTCGGTATGTGAAGGGAGCGGACTCCATGGCCACAACCCTTGTTCGGCATGCTCTGAGCCGGATCGCCGCATGCCTGTGCTTCTGCCAGTTCTGCCACGGCCTCGGCTGCCGAAGCTGGTGTCGCCGGTGCTGCCCGTAGCGCACAGGTCCTCGGCCCGATAGAGATCACTGTGACTCCCCCGCTCTACGACTACCTGGCGTTCCCGTCCCACGAGCGCCTCCCCTTCGCGCTGCACACTCGTAAAGGTAAGGTAGTCAGGCTCCCCGACTGGCTGATCCTAGGAAGCGTGCTCGTGGCGCCCTCGATTGACTCCGCAGACCCTCGCGCGGTCTACCAACGGATCGCCCACGATCTCCGCACGCAGATCCTGAGCGGCGACCTCCCCCCGGGAAGCGCCCTGCCATCTGAGACCGAACTCGTCCGCCGCTATGGCAGTTCGCGGGGACCTGTCCGGCAGGCGATCAGTGTCTTGCGATCCGAGGGGCTGATCGACTCCCACCAAGGCCGTGGTGTGTTCGTCCGCCAGCGGCCCACGACCCGCCGGCTCTCGATCCAAGGAGTAGCCGACCGGACCAACGGGACGCTGGACCCTGTGGAGGTCGTTGATGGGCGGCTCGAAGTGCTCCGCTACACGCCTATCGCGGCGCCGGCCGAGGTTGCCGATCGCCTGGCGTTGCCGGAGGGGGCCCGAGTGCTGGCTCGCCGCTTCCGCTTCTTCGTCGAGGACCGCCCGGCGCTCCTCTCGGACTCCTATATCCCTTACGACCTAGTGAAGGGCACACCCGTCGAGGACCCTGAGAACGAGCCCTGGCCAGGCGGGACGCTGGCCCAGCTTCGAAGCCTAGGCCTCGATGTCCGCGAGATCACCGAGGACGTGGCCACCCGTACACCGACGCCGGACGAGCTGCACGAGCTCGGTCTTCGGCCCGGCGTCCCAGTCTTCGAGGTGACCCGAACCGTCCACGCAGCGGATCGGCCGGTGGCGACCAGTCGCCTAGTCATCGCCGGCGACCGCTACGTCCTGTCCTACCGCATCCCCGTCCTCTAACGACCGTGACTCACCTCTTGACACCGCTCTGCCTTGTCGACTACTTGTATAACTAAGTATTCAAAGAAGGTGCCACATGCCGGGACAGAGCCTCGCGGACCTGCCGCCCGTGCTCACGGTGAAGGAGACAGCTCGCTTGCTGCGACTCAGCCGCTCGGCGGCCTACCGGCGCATCGAGGCCGGACAGATCGAGGCGTTCAAGCTGGGCCAGCGCTGGTTCGTGCCCACGGCACCGCTCAAGCGGAAGCTGGGGCTGCCGTGAGGGGCGGGACTCGTCGACACGGCAAGGGCTGGGGCTGGTTCTTCTCCGCCCCCGACCCGGCCACCGGCAAGCGCCGCTTCTACAGCAGGAACGGCTTCCCCACCAAGAAGGCCGCCCAGGAGGCGCTCAGCGCCGAGCTGGCCCGCTTCCACAACGGGGCGTTCGTCGAGCCGTCCAAGCTGACCGTCGAGGCCTTCCTGCTCGAGCAGTGGCTTCCAGCGGTCGAAGGACGGCTCCGCCCCTCCACCCGCGCCAACTACCAGACCAACCTGCAGGTTCACATCATCCCGGCCCTGGGCAGCCTGAAGCTGCAGCGGCTCACCGCGCCCCGCATCGCCGCCTTCTACAGTCAGCTCCTCGCCGACGGCCGCCGCGACGGCAAGGGCCTGGCGCCCAAGACCGTCCGCAACATCCACGCCCTGCTCCACCGGGCGCTGAAGGACGCGGCCCGCTGGGGCTATGTGCCCCACAACCGGGCCGACGACGTCGACCCACCCCACGGCACCTCGCCCGAGCGGCAGGTCTGGAGCCCTGAACAGCTGCGCGCCTTCCTCACCCACGTGCGCGACGACCGGCTGTACGCGCTCTGGATCCTGGTGGCCACCACCGGCATGCGCCGGGCCGAGCTGGCGGGCCTGCGCTGGAGCGACATCAACTTCACCCGGGCCCGCCTGACCCCGCGCCTGCCCCGGGTGGCCGTCAACTACCAGGTCCATGAGTCCGACACCAAGACCCCCAGCGGCCGCCGTTCCCTCGCCCTCGACCCGGCCACCCTCCAGGCGCTGGGTGAGCATCGGCGGCGCCAAGCCGAAGAGCGCGCGGTCATCGAGCTCACCGACACCAATGACTTGGTGTTCACCTGGCCGGACGGACGGCCCCTGCATCCCGACCTGATCACCGACTGGTTCCAGCGCCACGCCAAGCGGGTCGTGTGCAAGCAGGCCGGGCGCACCACGGTTGGCCTGCCGCCGATCCGCTTGCACGACGTCCGGCACAGCTACGCCACCGCGGCCCTGGCCGCCGGCATCCCGGCCAAGATCGTCAGCGAGCGCCTTGGCCACGCCAACGTCCAGATCACCCTCGACACCTACAGCCACGTCATCCCGGGCCTAGACGAGCAGGCGGCCGCGACCGTTGCCCGGCTCATCCTCGAGGGCTCAGACACCGTATCCATGGGCGCGCCCGGCAGCGATGCTGCCAATTCTGCTGCCAAAACGGGCGACGCCCCCCACTCTCGGAAGGAGGTGAGGGGCGAAGTCCCTGGTGAGCTTGGTGGCGGGGGAGGGATTTGAACCCTCGACCTCTGGGTTATGAGC
>Ga0075428_100010718_pt1 | contig 10190 bp, 6 predicted proteins | sample RhiMetdeltSRZDD2_FD_75291 | JGI IMG/M metagenome (GOLD analysis project Ga0075428, IMG submission 75291) | Populus rhizosphere microbial communities from Tennessee, USA - Rhizosphere MetaG P. deltoides SRZDD2 | ecosystem: Host-associated > Plants > Roots > Rhizosphere > Soil | place: USA...
TGAAGAGGTCCTTGTTGTAATAGAGGATCGGCGTGGAGGAGTTGAACGCCATCGAGTACAAGTTGCCGCCCGTGGAGTAGTAGGTCTTCACGGGAGGAATAATGTCGTTCCAGTCGATGACGAGCTTGTTGTCCTTCATGAGCTGGAAGACGGGATACACGGCGCCGGACGACAGCATCGTCTGCGTCCCCACCTCGTAGACCTGGACGATGTGCGGCGGTTGCTTCGCCCGATAGGCCGCGATGGCGGCGTTCAGCGTCTCCGGATACGAGCCCTTGAAGATGGGCTTCACCTCGTACTCGTTCTGGGACGCGTTGAACTTGGCGGCGATCTCGTTCACACGCTCGCCGAGCACGAGCTGGAGGGCGTGCCACCACTGGATGTCGGTCTTGGCGAGGACGGGAGCAGGAACCGACACGACGCAGGCGACGAGGACGGCGACGGCGCTCCAGCGCGTGATCGAGCTCATCGTGACAGCCTCCTGGTTCTCGAGCGGGTGATGGCCGAACGAGTGCGGCGAGGATAGCACAGCGCGCGGACGCGTCGGTGACGCGCGCGCTACGTTTTGAAGCGGCGGGAGCGCGCGAGGTGGGCGTGGAAGGCGTCGAGCTCGGCGCCGAGACGCCGCGGTGTCCAGCCGAGCATCTCGGCCATGCGGCGCCCGATCGATTCCGCGCAGTCGGCGCCCTGGCACGCGCTCGTCCCGATGCCGGTCCGCCGGAGGAGGACGTCCTGCAGCGAGACCGCCATCTCATCGTTGGCGGCCACGTGGAGCTGGGCGACGATCTCGGGATTGTTCGGGCAGAGCCGCTCCCCGCCGCCCGTGATTTTCCCCGCCAGCTCCACCACGCGCGGATAGGCACGGCCATACGTGGCGACGAGCGTCTCGAGGGTCTCGCGCGCCAGCCCGGAGCTGGCCGACTCCGCGGACACATCGAGCCACGCCCGGGCCTCGACGGTGCCGACCGCCTCGTCCGTCCCGTCCAGCGCAAGCTGCTCCGTCCGGCTCTCCGCACGGCGCCCGAGGGTCTTCATCACGGAATCGCCGAGCAGGGCGGCGAGACTCCGGAAGCAGGTGAGCTTGGTGCCGGTCACGGAGAGAAAACGCCCGTCCTCCTCGGCGATGACCTTGTGATCGCGGGAGACGTCGGACGCACGCCGTCCCTCCTCGTAGCTCAGCGGGCGCACGCCGGCGTAGGTGTACGCGACCTGCTCGAGGGTGAGACGAGGATCGGGTACGGCCTGGCGCACCTCGTCGAGCAGGTACTCGACCTCCTGGCGAGTGGCGTGCACGCGGTCGAGGTCGCCCTCGAAGTCGGTGTCGGTCGTCCCCACCAGCGAAAAATCACGCCAGGGGATCACGAAGATCATCCGGTCGTCGGCGGTGCTGTGATAGATCGCGCGCTCGCTGAGACGCGGGAGGACGCAGTGGATGCCCTTCGTCGTGCGGACGACGCGCTTGCCGCGCTCGCTCACGCCCGCGCGCTCGCGGAGCCCATCCACCCACGGTCCCGCCGCATTCACGATCACGCGGGCGGCGAGAGTGACCACGCGCGCGGAGAGGAGGTCGCGCACCTTCACGCCGGCCAGACGCCCGCGCGCGTCGCGCACGAACTCCTCGACTTCGGCATAGTTGAACGCGCGCGCGCGGTGGCGGCACGCGGAGAGGACGTTCTCCAGACAGAGCCGCTCCGGGAACAGGAGCAGATCGTCGAAGTAGTATCCCGCGCCCTCGAGAGCCGCAGCGCGGATGGCCGGCTCCAGGCTGAGCGCATCGACGGCGCGGAGCACGCGGTAACGCTCGCGGTCGCGCCCGGGCGTGAGCCAGTCGTAGAGCTTGAGGCCGATGCGCACCTTCACGAGACTGCGCGAGGAGTCGCGGTAGATCGGCACCAGGAACGGCAACGGCCGCACGAGATGGGGAGCGAGCCGGCGCAGCGTCTCCCGTTCGCGGAGCGACTCCCGCACGAGGCCGAAATCGAAGAGCTCGAGATAGCGGAGACCGCCGTGGATCAACTTCGACGAGCGCGACGTCGTGCCCGACGCGAAATCGGCCTTCTCGATGAGCGCCACCGAGAGCCCGCGCAGCGCGAGATCGCGCGCGACGCCGGCACCGGCCATGCCGCCCCCGACGATCACAACGTCGTAGCTGCCGTCGGTGAGCTCGGTGGGACGAGTCATGCTCCGATCAACTCCCGGATCGATGGTAGCACGGCGTCCGGCGCCGTCTCTGCGATGCGCGGATCGTTGTCGCGCGTGATTCCCGACAGCACGAGGACGGTGCCGAGGCCGAGCCGCTTGCCCATCGCGATGTCGGTGTCGAGACGATCACCGACGATCGCGCACTCGCGCGCCGTCACGCCGAGCGTGGCGAGCGCGACCTCGAGCATGATCGGCGACGGCTTGCCGACGGTGATCTCCACCTGCCGGCCTGTCACCGCCTCCACCGCCGCCGTCATGCCGGCGCAGTCCGGGATCTCGCCATCCTCGGTCGGACACGTCCGGTCGGGATTGGTGGCGATGAGGCGGGCGCCGCCGCGCACCGCTTGCAGCGCCGTGTTGAGCTTCGCGTAGTCGAAGGTGCGGTCGAACGCGATCACCACCCACCGCACGCGGGCGTCGCTGCGCACCTCGAATCCGGCCGCCTCCAGCTCTCCACGGAGCGGCGGCTCCCCGATCACGAAGAGCGGCGCGCCGGGATCGAGGGTGGCGAGGTGTCGCGCCAGCACCAGCGACGAATTCACGACGTCGTCCGGCCGCGCCGGCACACCCAGACGCGTGAGCTTCGCCGCGTACGCCGCGCGCGTCTGCAGCGGCTTGTTGGAGAGAAACGCCACGCGTCGACCGCCGCCGCGGAGCGCCGCGATGGCGGTGTCGGCGCCCGGGATCAGCACCTCCCCGCGATACACCGTGCCGTCGAGGTCCAGCAGCCACCCGCGGTGCGGCAGGACGGGCGCCGGCGCGGCCGCCGTCACCGCTCTGTCCCTCAGCGGAACAGCGGCGCCACCGCGGCCTGGGCGAGGTCGACGAAGGGCGCCGGCATCACGCCGAGCAGCACGATGCCGGCGAGGGCGACGGCGAGAGCAAGCGTACCCGCGAACGAGGGCGCGTATACCGCGCTCGAGCCCTCGGCGTCGCGCATGTACATGTAGACGATCACGCGAAGATAGTAGTAGGCGGCGACGGCCGAGTTGAGCACGGCGATCACCGCCAGCCAGATGTAGCCGGCGCGCACGGCGGAGCCGAAAACGTAGAACTTGCCGAAGAACCCCGCCAGCGGCGGGATCCCGACGAGCGAGAGCAGGAACAGCGCGAGCGTGACCGCGAGCACGGGATTGCGTCGCGCCAGCCCCGCGTAGTCCTTGACGTCCACCGCCTCCCCGTCCGCCCGCTCCGAGAGCGTGATGGCGCCGAAGGTCCCGATCGTCGTGAAGACGTAGGCGAGCAGATAGAAGAGGACGGCGCTCGCGCCCTGATTGCCGCCGACGGCGAGGCCCACCAGCATGTAGCCGACGTGCGCCACCGACGAGTAGGCGAGCATGCGCTTGAGGTTTCCCTGGGACAGCGCCACCACGTTACCCACCGTCATCGTGAGGGCGGCCAGAACCCAGAGCACGACCGTCGCGTCGGGCTGGCTCGCCCGCAGCGCGGAGCCGAGGAGCCGGATGAGCGCGGCGAACGCGGCTGCCTTCGAGCCGGTGGCGATGAGCGCGGTCACGCTGGTGGGGGCGCCCTGATAGACGTCCGGCGCCCACATGTGGAACGGCACCGACGAGATCTTGAAGCCGAAGCCGACGAGCATGAGTCCGAGCCCGACCACGATCAGCGGGGGACGGCTGCCGGTGGCGAGGACGGCCGCGATGCGGTCGAAGCCGGTGGTTCCCGTCGCCCCGTACGTGAGCGCGATGCCGTAGAGCAGGAACGACGACGCGAAGGCGCCGAGCAGGAAATACTTCATGGAGGCTTCGCCGGAGTCGAGCCGCATCTTGAAGAGACCGGCGAGCACATAGAGCGACAGCGACATCAGCTCGAGGGCGAGGAAGACGATCAGGAGGTCGTTGGCGGAGGCGAGCAGCATCATCCCCGCTGTCGCGAACAACACGAGGGCGTAGTACTCGCCCGATTCGACGCCGTTCCGCTTCAGGTAATCGAGGGAGAGCAGGACGACCAGCGCCGCCGCGTAGCAGATGACGATCGCGAAGAACAGCGCGTAGCTGTCGAGCACGATCATGTCGCGGAAGGCGCGCGTCTCCGTCCCCCACCTCGCGACCGCGGCGAGGAGCGCGCCAATGATACCGGCCAGCGCCACGCCGCCGAGATGCTCCTTGCTTCGACGCGGCGGCAGGAGGTCGAGGAGGAGGACGAGACACGCCGCACCGATGACGATGAGCACCGGCAACAGCGCGCCGAACAGAACCGGCGGCGCCTGGATCATTGTAGCGGGTGCCGTGAGGCCGGCTCCAACCGCGGGTGGGCTGAGATAGGCGCGGCCTGGCTGCGTTGCTTCACCACGGCTCGACCCGTGAGGCGGCGGCCTGGCTGCGTTGCTTCACCACGGTAGCAGCCGTGAGGACGGGCGACGTTGTGCGTGTTCCGCATCCAACCGTGCCAGCGGCGCCGTGTGGAGCTTGGCGACGCTCGCTTTGCTCTGGACTTGTGCGATGAGCGCGTCCACGGTCGCTTCCGTCTTGCTCGTGAACGGCACGGGATAGACGCCGATCCAGACGATGAAGATGATGATCGGCACCAGCACCGCCCACTCCCGGACGCTGAGGTCGCGCAGGCGCGCGTTGGCCTCGTTGCGCACCTCACCGAAGATCACGCGCTGGTACATCCAGAGAAGATAGACGGCCGCGAAGATGATGCCGCTGGTGGCGAGCGCGGCGAGCAGCCAGTGAACCTGGAAGGCGCCGAGCAGGATCAGGAACTCGCCCACGAACCCGTTGAGGCCCGGAAGCCCCAGCGACGAGAGCACGACGACGAGGAAGAGTGCGGAGAACGCCGGCACCACCGCCCACAGGCCGCCGAAGTCGGCGATGAGCCGGGTGTGGCGGCGGTCGTAGATCATCCCGACCATCAGGAAGAGCGCCGCGGTGGAAAGGCCGTGATTGATCATCTGGATGATGCCGCCCACCAGCCCCTGCACCGTCAATGTGAAGATGCCCAGCATCACGAACCCGAGGTGGCTGACGCTCGAGTACGCGACGAGCTTCTTCAGATCAAGCTGCACGGTGGAGACCCACGCTCCGTAGAGAATTCCCACCACCCCGAGCGCGAACACGACGGGACCGTACTCGAGGCTGGCGTCGGGAAACAGGGGCAGGCAGAAGCGCAGGAAGCCGTACGTTCCCATCTTCAAGAGCACGCCGGCCAGGATCACGGAGCCCGCCGTGGGCGCCTCCACGTGGGCGTCGGGAAGCCACGTGTGGAACGGGAAGAGCGGCACCTTGATCGCGAAGGCGAGCGCGAAGGCGAGGAACATGAGGTTCTGTCCGAGCCCGGGCGCCATCACCCACTGCGCGAGCGCGGGAAGATCGAAGGTGAAGCTTCCCGTCGCCGTTCCATGCTGGTAGTACACGGCGAGGATGGCCACCAGCATGAGCAGGGAGCCCACCATCGTGTAGAGCACGAACTTCACGGCGGCGTAGATGCGGTTGGCGCCGCCCCACACCCCGATGACGAAGTACATGGGGATCAGCATCGCCTCCCAGAACACGTAGAAGAGAAAGAGGTCGAGGCTGACGAAGACCCCGAGCATCCCCGTCTCGAGGATCAGCATCGTGATCACGAACTCCTTCACGCGGTCGGCGATCGCCTCCCAGGCCGACGCGAGCGCGAGAGGCATGAGGAGCGTGGTGAGGAGCACGAGGAGGAGGCTGATGCCGTCGATGCCGATGTGATAGCCGATGCCGAGGCTCGGCATCCAGCGCGCCGACTCCTCGAACTGGTAATCGGCCACGGTGCCGTCGAACCGGACATAGAGCGCGAGGGAGACGATGAACGTCGCGACCGCGACCACGATGGCGCCCAGCTTCAGCAGGCGGTCGGCGCTGCGGGGCACGAGCAGCAAGGCGAAGGCGCCGGCGGCGGGGAGGAACGTGACGACCGACAGCAGCATCGTCAGCAGGACGCCGAGGTCATCACATCACCGCAGGAGCAGGAAGCCGAGGACGGCCACGGCGCCCACGAGCATCGTGAGCGCGTAGTTCACGACGTAACCGGTCTGGAGCCGGCGGAACGTCGCCGAACACGCCACGACCGCGAGACCGGCGAGGTTGACGAGGCCGTCCACGATCTGCACGTCGAAGACTCGCCACAGCGCCGTGAAGAGGGCGAGGAGCGGCCGTACGAGCGCGCGGTCGTAGAGCCAGTCGATGTAGTACGCGTTGAGCAGCAACGCGTGCACCGGCGTCCGGGCGCGACCGATGCGCTCGGCTCGCACCGGCGTCGAGACGTACATGAACCAGGCGAGCACGGTTCCCGCCGCCACCGCGATCACGGAGAGCACGAGGAGCATGTAGGCGGCGACGCCGCTGTGCGCGCCTTCGTGGAGCGGGAACACCGGGACGAGGAAGCGCTCGAAGCGCGTGCCCTCGGCGGCCGGGATGCCCAGGACCCACCCCGCGAGCAGCGTGAGCAGCGCGAGGATCACGAGCGGGCCCGTCATGACGGACGGGGACTCGTGGACGTGATGGGCGACGTCCTTCGGCATCCGCGGCCCGCCCAGGAAGGTGAGGAACATCAGCCGGAACGTGTAGAAGGCGGTGAGGAACGCCCCGAAGAGGAGCAGGGCGAAGATCAGCGGCTGATGGCCCTCGTAAGCGGCGGCGAGGATGGCGTCCTTCGAGAAGAAGCCGGCGAGCCCCGGGACGCCGGCGAGGCCGGCCGCGCCCACGGCCATCGTGATGGTGGTGACGACCATCTTGGGCGCGAGCCCGCCCATCCGCCGGAGATCCTGCTCACCGTGCATGGAGTGGATGACGCTCCCCGCGCCCAGGAACAGCAGCGCCTTGAAGAAGGCGTGCGTCAGGAGATGGAAGATGCCGGCCGCGTACGCGCCGAGCCCCACCGCCGCGAACATGTAGCCGAGCTGGCTGACCGTCGAGTACGCGAGCACGCGCTTGATGTCGGTCTGCACGAGCGCGACCGTGGCCGCGAAGAGGGCCGTGGCCACGCCCACCCACGCCACCACCTCGAGGGCGACGCCGGAGCGCTCGAACAGCACGTGGCTGCGGGCGACCATGTACACGCCGGCCGTGACCATGGTCGCCGCGTGAATGAGCGCGGAGACCGGCGTGGGGCCCTCCATGGCATCGGGGAGCCAGACGTGGAGCGGCAGCTGCGCGGACTTCCCGCATGCGCCCATGAAGAGCAGGAGCGCGATGCCGGTCGCCGTTTGCGGCGTCAGGGTGTCCGCGGCCTTGAAGACGCCCGCGTAATCGAGGGTGCCGACCGCGGTCCACAGCCACATGACGCCGAGGCCGAAGCCGAAATCGCCCACGCGATTCACGATGAACGCCTTCTTGCCGGCGTCGGCGGCCGATTTGCGCGTGTACCAGAATCCGATGAGCAGGTACGAACAGAGCCCCACCGCTTCCCAGAAGACGTAGAGGAGCAGGAAGTTGCCGGCGAGGACGAGCATGGTCATCGAGAACACGAACAGGTTCAGGTAACCGAAGTAACGCGCATAGCCGGGATCGCGGTCCATGTAGCCGACGGAGTAGAGATGAATGAGGAAGCCGACGCCGGTGATGATCGTCAACATCACCGCCGCGAGCGGATCGACGAAGAGGGTGATCGACGTCTCGAAATCGCCGGCCACGATCCACGGCCCGAGCGTGGACGTGATGGTGTCGCCGTTCCACACGTGGCCGAGCACGGTGACGGCGGCGACGAAGGAAGCGGCGAGCGCGGGCACCGCGATCCAGTGCGCCCGCGATGCCGTCACCCGACCGAACATCATGTTGAGCAGCGCGCCGAGGAGGGGAAAAGCGGGGATCAACCACACGGTGCCAGACACCGGGTCACTCTAGCCAGCGCGCGCAGGGGTGTCAAGCAACGCGACTGCCCGCGCGGCGCTTGAAAGTCTCACAACACCCGTGTGATCGCGGCGTTCCGCGTCACCGCGCGACGGTGTCGTGCACGTCACGTAGGTTGCCGGCGCGCGCGAACGCGCGTGCTATGATGCCGCTCGTGGTTCAGCGACGTTCACGTTTTCCCCTCTACGCGCTGCTGTTCCTCATCCTCGTCGTCGTCGGCGGCCTCAGTTATCTCGGGTGGCGTCAGTCGGTTCCGGGCGTGCGCGTGGCGGGAACGGCGCCGCGCTTCCTCGGTCAAAAGACGCCGATCAAGCTCGACGTCGAGGCCGCGCGCGGCCAAGTCGCGCACGCGGAGGTGCGCGTGGTGCAGGCGGGGAAGACGACGGTCATCGCCCGCCCGGACGCGCCGCTCGGCAAGCGCGGCACGATCGCCGGCACCGTGGACAGCGCTTCGCTCGGATTGCGGGAGGGCGAGGCCGTCATCGAGGTGTGGGGACGGGACGATTTCTGGCGGCCACTGCCCCACAACGATCGGCTCGCCGCGCGCTTCCCGGTCACGGTCGATCTCACGCCACCCAAGCTGGAGATCCTCGCCGCCACGCCGTACGTGGCACCAGGCGGCTCCGGCCTCGTGGTGTTCCGCGCCGAGGGAGCGAACAGCGCGGAGGTGCGGGTTGGCAACACGACCTTCCCCAGCTTCGCGTACGGCCCGCCCGAGCGCGGCGCGCGCATCGCGCTGCTCGCGCTCCCGTGGGACTTCAAGCCGGGAACACCGATGACGGTGGCCGCGCAGGACGAGGCGGGGAATGCGGCGACGCGCGGGATGCCGGGCGAAGTATTGCCGCGAAAGTTTCCGCGGGATCGCATCGAGGTCAAGGAGTCATTCCTCCAGCTGAAGGTGCCGGAGCTGCTCCCGCAGCGTCCGACCACGGCGCCGCTGCTCGAAGGCTTCCTCATCATCAACCGCGACCAGCGCAAGCAGGCCGAGGAGGAAAAGCGCCGGGTGGGCGCGAAGTCGGCCGACCATGGCCTCTGGGAGGGAGCGTTCGTGCAGCCGCGCAACACGAAGGTCTTCGCGAACTTCGCGGAGAGCCGCTCCTACGTCTACAACGGCCGGGAAGTGGACACGCAGGTCCACTACGGGTACGACCTCGCGTCCACGAAGCATTCGGCCGTGCCCGCCGCCAACAAAGGCGTGGTCGCGTTCGCGGGCCCGCTCACCATCTACGGCAACACCGTGATCCTCGACCATGGCCTCGGGCTCCAGACACTCTACGCGCACCTCTCGAGCATCGGCGTCAAGGTCGGCGACAGCGTGGACAAGGGACAGGAGCTCGGCCGCACCGGCACCACCGGCCTCGCCATCGGCGACCACCTGCACTACGAGGTGCTCGTGAACGGCGTGTCGGTGACGCCGCTCGAGTGGTGGGACGCGAAGTGGATTCGCGATCGGGTCGCGAAGCCGCTCGCGCAGGCGAATCTGCCCACGCTCGGCGGCGTGGATCCGGGCGCGAGCACCGTCGCCGCCGCCGACGAGGCGCCCAAGCCCACCCCGACCCGCCGCAGTCGCCGCACGCGGTAGCGTTCGCCGTCGCCCCCGCGCCCGCTCGCCGTCGCGCCGGCTAGAAGCTCCCGAATTTCTCGTACGCCTCGAGCGGCGGCATGCCGCGCCGGACCGCCGTGCGCACCTTGTTCTCGGTTCCGACGAGGCGCTCGCACCGCGTGAGCACCTCGGCGGCAATCCGGCGGGGGACGATGACCACGCCGTCGAGATCGCCCACCACCACGTCGCCGAGCGCGATGCGCACGCCGCCGATCGTGATCGGCTCCCCCCAGTCACTCACCCGCCAGCGCGGCACGGAGTCTTGAGGCGTGCGATAGCGGACGAAGGTGGGGAAGCGCAGGCGACTGATGGTCGCGGCGTCACGCGTGCTCCCGTCGATCACCGCGCCGCGGGCTCCGCGCGCCCGCAACACTTCCGCGGAGAGCTCGCCGAAGTGGGCGGCCACGTTGTCGTTGGCGGCGAGCACGAGCACGGAATCACCGGGGACCGCGGTCAGCATGCCGAGGAATCGCCGGAGCGTCTGGTCGCGTTCGCGCGGGGTCCCCTTGTGCGGCCGGCCGCGCGCCGTGAACGCGTAGCCGGCGACA